>Ga0172371_10000071_pt1 | contig 126020 bp, 102 predicted proteins | sample Lak12m_FD_114543 | JGI IMG/M metagenome (GOLD analysis project Ga0172371, IMG submission 114543) | Freshwater microbial communities from Kabuno Bay, South-Kivu, Congo - kab_022012_12m | ecosystem: Environmental > Aquatic > Freshwater > Lake | place: Democratic Republic of the Congo...
TGTCTGTCTCTTACACTTGGCGGTAACGTTTTGCCGCTTGCCGCAGTGGGGGATTTCGGAGCACTTCACTGTCAACCAAGCACAAATGTTGATAGATGCACTGCACTTGATTTAACCACGTCAGCCCCCATTGCGGCAAACGGCTGTTAGCAGTAGTTTTTCTATTCGTCATAAATTGTGTCGTTAATTTTTTCAATTAGTTCTTGTGTGAGCTGTCTGCAAAATTTGGTTTTTATTTCAGTAAAAGCCTGTAATTTATATGTACGATTATTTGAAAATGCTTGAAAATAATCTATCCTTACTATTAACCCCAATTTGTCATAATGTAAAACTGTTTTACTTGAAAGTCCTTCTTGGCTAGTATATTTTTCTTCAACTTCTATTAGCTTTTTATTTCTATAAGTTCTCACTTCTTTCTTAGTGTAGTCTTTACCGTCATTGTAGAAAGTTTTAAACTCTCCAATTCTCGTAGTGTCTGTGTATGTATAAGTCCATTCCCAACGTAGCTTGTTGTCATAGATTTGCTTTAACGATTGGATTTGGGATTGATTGTCAAAAACTCTTTGATAGTAGTAAGTTGGATTAAAAATGGTTTTTGTCTTGTTACCATTTGAGTCATATTCGAAGTTAAATTCCATAAACAAGCTGTCCGTTTTAAAATACAATTCCTTTTCTTTAATCAGTTGGTTGGAATTGTTGTAAAAATATATTGTTTTATAGTCTGCATTGATATTTTTGTCATAGTCTGTGTTGTATTTTACAGTACTAATCAGTTTTCCGTTTTCAAATTTATTCTGTTCTACAAAGTCAAGAATTCTTAGGTCTGTATTGTGATGCTTACCATATCCCACTTTTTCAATCAGATTTCCTAACGTGTCAAGATATGAAATCAAATAGGGTCTATTTGATTTGTTAGTTGTCCTTTTTGTTTGGTCGCCACTTTTGTTATGAAGAAAATAATGGTTCACTTTTTTGATTTCAATACAGCCATCCTTTTTGGGAATTTCTTGTCCAAAAGCATTGGTAAAAAACAAAATTGTCAGTATGATATTTATAACTTTCACGGTCTGTCTAAAATTACTGCTAACGGTTTGCAAATAGGCGCAGGCAGGGACTTTAGCACTGAACTTGCCACAAAGAACCGAACTTCCAATATACCATAGTCCGATCATTCGAAGCTCGAAACCCCTGCTTGCGCTTATTTGCGGTTATGGGCTGGTTTTGAATATTAATTTTCGTCTCTCTTTCTAATTGCAAGAGGAATAGCAAATTTTGGTAAAAATGAGATTAGATTAGTTACCAGTTTCAAAATGTAATTATAGATTTCCTTGTATATATAAAATGCAATGAGCAAAAGAAATGATCCTGCTATACTCATAACTCCTATTTTAATATAATCTCCAAAATTGTCATAATCTCCAACAATTTGTTGAGGAGCTAACCCGCTGAATACCTCCATTCCTGGAAAAATACTTAGTAACAATGCAGGGTATTCACTTAATGGTGCATACACAAAAGAACCCACTAGAGCAGCAAAGATTTGAAGTATACCAGCGTATAAAAACAACACGAACAGTAATTCGCCTATTACCAAAATTAATTTCGGTAAGGTTTTTACAAAAACAAAGGATAACAAACCGTCATATTCGATGGTTTTCATTTGTTCTGTTCGCTTTTTTAAGACACTAAATAAAGCCCAAGCGGTTAAAATACTAATTGCGAAGCCAAGGATTAGACCAACAAAAGCTCCCGCTTTTTTGCCACCACTTAAATACTCGCTTGAAATGTAGCTTTTCACAAAGCCAGAATCTCCAAACAATCCATCAATACTGAGATAAATTCCGCCTAGCAGAAGACCAACAGCTAAAACAGAAAGTAAAAGTGTAATAATGTTTTTAAAAACATTTCCATCATCTAGTTTTCCTAAAAAAGGAATAACTAATTTGTTGTAGCCTTTATCAGCTATCGATAAGGACACAAAAGGTAAATTTTTTTCCATTTTTTTAAAATTAAATTTTTCCTACTCATAAGGCTTTTCGGAATACGCCCCGTTTTTTTTGAGTGGGTTCTGGTCTCCACTTTGAAAGTTCAATAATACTATTTTTTTGTCACATTGGGTGGTCAGCCCGTTGGCTCTCGCAGACCGTCTTGGTTTTTATGTTCGTTTAACTTGCCCATAACGGTTTGCAGATTTGCGATGTGGCGGGCTTAGTAGCTCTATCTTATATTTTACAACCAATGTTTTTTAGAAGCAGAATGTTTCTTTTACCACTAAACCCGCCATAACCGCAAATGTGCTGTTATGGGCTGGTTTCTTATTTATGAATCAACGTAGCTGCAGAAACTCGTGCCTTTAAGGTCGCATCTTGAACAAATAAGTATTTAAGTTTAATTCCCTCATCAGAAAATACATTTTTCTTATTTATTTCGTATTTCGGATAATAAAATAAATCAACTTTAGGATTTTCAGATACAAGTCGATAATTAAGAGTTGCGGAAGCTCCACTTAGCGCTGAATTATTCCAAGTTAAATTATTTAACATACCTGCAATAGGCAAACCAATAATGTAAGATGGGACAAAGCCGAGTCTATATTCCCCTGTTTTATACTTAGTATTGCCAATAGTTTCTGTTTTTTGACCAAAAACTCTTTGAATAGCATTTTGGCTAACAAATGAATAAGCTACTAAGGTTAAAATAGGTAATACTCGCTTTGTTTTACCTAATTCAACTCCATTAAAAGTAAACAGAAAACCATTTTTATGATTGTTCTTATTATTTTTGGAGAAACTAGGTATACCGCAAAATGCCTTACCTTCAACTACAATTTCTTCAAGATTCGAAGTCTTATACTCATTATTAAAAATTAGAGGTTTATTATCCTTTGCGCCATTTGAAATTAGTACTGACTTAGCACAACTGGACATTAAGAAAGAGCAAATTAAAGCTAGCAGTAAAACTGAAATGTTTGTTTTTTTTTCCATTTTTATTTGATTTAAATTTTGTTCCTACTCATAAGGCTTTTCGGAATACGCCCCGTTTTTTTGAGTGGGTTCTGGTCTCCACATATTTTTACTGGTAATGTTTCTTGTCAGATATAAAAGCTGTCAAGAAGTGTCAAAAGTTGGTAGTTCTCTTGTCTGTGTCATACCGCTGTGTCGTTTTTTAAACTTGCCCATAACTCGTTTATAACAACACAAACTTACCACTTTTCCGCTATTTCTTATCCTCATCACCATCTTTTTTTTTGCTTTCCGGCAGCTTATCCAATGGGCTTTGTATCCGGTCAACGCCTTTTTTTGTAAGATGCGTATAAATGGTGGTGGTTTTTATGCTCGAATGGCCTAGTAAAGCCTGAATAAACCGTAAATCGGTGCCTGCTTCAAGCAAATGAGTGCCAAATGCATGCCGTAAGGTGTGTACAGTGGCCTTCTTTTCAAGCCCGGCCGCCGCTACCGCCCTTTTCATTACATTGGCTACACTGCTCGCACTGTAGGGCTCTCCCTTATATTGTCCTTCAAATACATATACCGGGCTTTTAAACAGCTCGCGGTACGATTCAAGGGCAGCCACAATTGAATAGGGCAGCATAACCATCCGGTCCTTTTTCCCCTTGCCGGCTCTTACATGTATTTTATATTCATTAAAAAGCACATCTTCCCACTTCAGACTTATCAGTTCTCCACGCCTCATTCCGGTGCCATACGCAAGCATTATCACCAGCTTATGCTTTGGGTTTTGAATATGATCAAAAATAGCAATGCATTCATCCTGCGTAATTACCACCGGTAACCTGAATTCTCTTTTTGGTCTGGGCAACACAAGTTCGAAATGTTCAATACACAGTATATCTCGATAGTAGATATTCAATGCATTTACACAATTATCGGCTGCCGAGGTTGACAAACCCTGCAACATCATATTGCCCAGATATTTCACAATTTCGCTCCGTTTAATATCTGCCGGATTGCGGTAGCCTGTAAAACGCAGAAACGAAATCAGGGCATGACTGTATGTTCTGATGGTGCTGGCACTTTTATTGGTAGCCAGCAAATGATCGGTAAATGCATCCACAAATACCTGTGCATCAGGCGGTGTTAGGTTTTTTACCTGCTCCATTGCCCTGGTCAGTTCGGTTTTACGTTTTGATGGGGTGTAACGCTTATGCAAGTACTTTTCCGGGAGGCGGTTTACAAGTTCAAGGCCGTTGTTCAAAACTATTCTTTCAAGGTTCTCAAAAACCAGCGGACTGGAAGGAAGTAAATAACATGTCCGGTCTTTACTGTAACGGCTTCCGGCAAATCGTTTAACAGCTTGTATAACCAACGAAATATTAGGCAAATGCACCTCCATCATGCGCCGATCAGCTTCGTGTACCTCTACCAAAACTGTTCCCGGAATACCTTCCGGCTTATCTGCTGTCCAATAGAGGGCAGGCAACAATCCCGGTTTACCCAGCATTGCCTCAACCCGCGTTTTTACCGCCACATGCCTGTAAACCATATAGGCCCGGTGTGACTTGTTCCAGTAAACGCCCTTTATCGACTTTAGTCCATTACTAATCCGCTCGTTATAAGGCACTCTAACTACCCAGTACTTACCGGTTGTAAAAAGATATTCGGCAGCGTAAGTGGTTGATGCAGGAACGGTGTCCTTATGTCCGGTTTCCTCTTGGGTACGGAATTCGCTATTACCACCAGGCATAGCTATGGGCGCAGTGTCGTGATTATGTTGCAAACCAGGCGCCGGTAACCCTTCGCTGTCTAAACTATCATTTTGCAGGGTAAATGTAGGAAGTATTTTGCTGAGTTCTTTAAATTTTTCGCCCGAATAATCAATATACCAGCATTTAAGGGTTTGACTCCAACGCCCTCCTATTGCTTTTACCTTTGCCTTTATAGTTTCGTCAAACCCAAAATATATTCCTATCCGGTACTCACCACGGTGTAAAACCTTCCTGAGTAATATGTTATTAACTTGAGTACTCAAAATGAACAGATTATAAGTTTACAGATATATTGTGTTTTTTTATTATAAACATCATTGCCGGGCAATAAAACATGAAAAATCAGTCTCATCAGGTATTCCGGAAATAAAGACTATGATTAGATCCGTTGATGAATACAATCGCTTAATTGCATTTTCAAAACACACATTATCAGTTCTTTATAAATTAAGCTCTAACGCTTAACCTTACCCCTTACTGCAGCTCCGCCCCGTCAATCACAAAAGTGATCGACCAGGGCAAGCGTTATAAATTACAATGAAGTAAATGTATTAATTATTTTTTTCTCAACCAAAGCGGCACAAAATTTAATAAGCTCTGGTGTTTTTATACATACCGGGGCTGAGTCAAGCTATTATTTCTTAACAAACCGGGTACTATACGACCATCCGGGTTTAACCAGCCGGATAAGGTAAACACCGGCCGCCAATCCTGAGGTTTCAATTTTAATCATCGCAGGGCTCAGCTCAGTGCTATAATGATCGGATCTGATCAGAACACCGCTCGAAGCATAAAGCTGCAATTGGCAGTCGGTAAAATAGGGTTGGGCTGCAGCGATGGTTAAGGTGCCGCCGGCCGGGTTTGGCCAAAGGGTAATTGTATTGAAAGTTGCGTCGGTTACACCCGTAGAAGCATCGGGAGCCCAATCAAGGCTGAAGCCCTGGCCATTGTTCCGGCCGTCGGTCATAAACACAAGGTAAGCCTTGCCCCCGGGAACAACAACCGGTACAGGAAGGCTGTCGCCCGATAGGGTAGCCAGCAATTGCTGGGTGCCAAGGTCGTAAATGCGCAGTATATCCTTACCGGCTTCGGTGTTAAAACTGCTGAAACTTAGCCTGAGCGGAACCGGGTTATCAGGCATGATTTTCCACTTGCAGATGCTGTTGTTGCTGTAGCGCTTAGCACCACTGCCATCATCGAGGCTGCCGGCCGAATCGGTAAGGGTGGTGGTTCCGCTGCAATACACAGGCAAAATACTTTTGTAGGAAGCCAGAAAACCCTGTCCATTGTTACTGCTGCTAACAAACCTTACCAGCGCAACGTTTCCGGGAACCGTAAGGGCAGGTGGTGTTACAGTGCCGGTATACCGGGCCAGTATTCCGCTGTTGATATCGACGCCATTGTAAACAAATAATGTATCTGTGGTATTGAGGTTAAGCAGCGGAAAATTGAGGGTAACCGCGGTAATCGAATCATAGTCGGGTTCCGAGGGTTGAATCAACCACCGGCAATCAGCGCCGGTCTGATAATTCATCAAATTGCTGCCATCGCTAAAAGTGCCTGAAATACTGTTTAAGGTATCTGAGCCGGTGCAATACTGCGGATAGGTGTATTGTGTGGTATCCGGAAAAATATCCTTTATCACTTCCTGTGCAAAATTAAAATTGTTGCCACCCGGGTTTAGGGCCGAAAGCAAGAAATAGCCGTCGGACGAGCCGCCCCAACCCCAGTTGAAATGGTAAAAATTATCGGCCGAATAACCATCGCAGACAAAGGCATGGCCGTTGTCAGAATTTACACCTTCCCAACCGGCATAGTACAGGGGTTTGCGTGCATCCAGATTGGTCACCAGAATACTATCCCAGTTCATGGTGGTGGTATCGCGAAAAATATACTGAGTCTGGGGTCCGTATTTAAAGTAATTGCGCATCGAGTTAGCGGCACTGTGGTTCCACATGCCCGAACCATTGGGGCCGTAATCCATATCAAACGAAACGCCGAGCTGGTAAAGCAGCAGGGCTATATTGTCGTTAGGCCCGGCGAGCATGGTTTCCATCCCGTTCCAGTTATAGGTGGTTTCACCAAAGTTGGCGTACTGTTCGCCGTAAACAGGGTGCACATAGCTGTATTCGCCGGTTCCCTGTTCGGGCCAACGGTGGTAAAACATGAGCTGCCCCACCGCTGTAGCCACACAGCCTGCCCAGCAGCGCCCACCCGGCCCTGCGGGATCTTCGGGGCACATGCCGTTGTAGTAATTTCCCTGATCCCAGGTGGTTCGCAGCAGGGGCTCAACGAAGCGGCTACCGCGGAGTTGAAGCGCCCCAGCACTACCATTCAGCCAGTGGTTGTGCAATGCGGCGTACCATTCACCGTTTTCGGCATGCTGGCTGGTATACTTAAGCTGTCGCGCAAAATAGTGTAACCAGGCATTGCAATTTTTAGGCAGGTTTGTGGCATTTAGTGCCGATTCGAATGAGAAGGCAAGCACCGGAAACGAATTCTCCTGCGACGATACCAGTACAAATCCTCCTCCGCTGAAATTAACGGCGTACATATCGGCTTCATTGCCGGGCCGTAGTGTAAATGTTTCTGATATGCGGGGTTGCTGTAAAGATGCCACTTTGTGCAAACCGGCCCGTTCGGCCATAAAGTTGATGGCGATGGTACGTGCCTGCTCAGGAGTGATGCGCTGCGCCTGAATGTTCAGTGTTAACGCAGTGAAAATAAGAAGTGCCGCAATTTTTTTCATGGATACAGATCTGTGTTTCGATGGGTATGTCAATTTCAAAAGTACATTAAATTTCTTTTTTATGGATAGAATCCGCTTAAATGCGCAACGGCTTTTTACCTTTGTGCAAAATACAATCTCATGATCGATTTTAGAAGTGATACAGTAACCCGGCCAACACCGGCCATGCGCGATGCCATGATGGCTGCGGCTGTTGGCGACGATGTTTTTGGTGAAGACCCTACCGTGAATGAGCTCGAGTCGTATGCTTCGGCATTGTTTGGTAAGCAGGCCGGATTGTTTTGTGCATCGGGCACCATGGCCAATCAGATAGCTGCTAAGGTACACACACAGCCCGGCGACGAAGTGATACTGCATGGCCTTTCGCATTTGTATTACTACGAAGGAGGCGGCCTGATGAGCAATTCAGGATTATCGGTTTGTCTGCTCCGGGGCGAACGGGGCATGATTACAGCCGCCGATGTAGAGGCGCATATCAACCCCGACGATCTGCACCGCCCGCATACCGCCCTGGTAACCGTCGAAAATACCATGAATAAAGGTGGCGGGGCTGTTTACAACAACGATGAACTGGCCCGCATCGCGCAGGTGTGCAGTAACCACAGTCTCAAATTTCACCTCGATGGTGCACGCATTTTCAACGCAATGAGCGTAACCGGCCAATCGCCGGCCGAATGCGGCGCCCTGTTCGATTCCATCTCGGTTTGCCTCTCAAAGGGACTGGGTGCCCCGGTTGGGTCGGTTTTGCTGGGCGATTCTGACTTTATCCGCAAGGCACGAAGGGTGCGCAAGGTGTTCGGTGGTGGAATGCGGCAGGCCGGATTTTTAGCAGCAGCCGGATTGTATGCGCTTAATAACAATACGAGCCGTTTAATTACCGACCACATACAGGCAGCACGGCTGGGCAATCTGCTCGCCCTTAAGTCATGGGTTGCCGAAGTACTGCCGGTTGAAACCAACATTCTTATTTTTAAGATACAGCCACCAGCATCCGCTGCAGCAATGGTAAAATATTTCGCCGGCCACGGACTGCTTTGCATAGCGGTTGATAGGGACCACATCCGCTTTGTAACCCACCTCGATATTTCACCTGAGCAGATGGATGAAGCCGAAGCCATTATTCATTCGGTGCCCGATGACGGGTTTTAGTGCCGGAGGGTAATTGAGTGCATGTAACCGGCGTTAACACTATTTTAACGCTGCGGCCATCGCTGCATGCTGTTTTGGAATAAACATAGCAGGCAACAAGATTGTTATTCTTGCGTTAGTTAAAGTAACAATCAGTCCATGCTGCGCAGGTTTATTCATTTATGTTTGCTTATGTTGTTTGCAATCCCTTCGGTTGTTGCGCAGCCGCATTCACTCTTGCAGGATTTTTCGGGCTACCAGCAGGGAAATAAACTGATTTTGCGCTGGACTTTTAAAAGTGGTAGCTTTTGCGACGGCATGCGCATAGGCAGATCGTCCGATGGCCTGATTTTTGAACAGCTGGCCGAAATTCCCGGTATTTGCGGTAATCCTCAGAGTGCATATACATACTCCTTTGCCGATAGCCTGGCTTTGCCCAATGCTGTAAATTATTACCGGCTTGAGCTGGGTAATTACGGCTTTTCAGAAGTTCTGCCCGTTGAGTTTCTTAAGCCGGGCAAAAATGGTTTTGTGGTAATACAGGAAGCCGGCGGTCTTAGCCAGATTGTTTTCGACAACCAGCCGGGTCGTACCGGTAAAGCTGTAATATACAGTGCATCAGGTAAACGCATCAGCGAAACTGCCATTCATGGCAACCGCTTAAGCCTGGGCTCCGACAGATGGGCGCCGGGCGTGTATCTGTTGCTGCTCGTGTTCAACGATCAGAGTTCGGTATCAGGAAATTTTATTTTACACTGATCTGAGCTGCTGCAGTGCTAAGTCAGTTGTTACTCTGCCTGCGCAGCGTTGTGGCCGTGGATTCGCTTATAAAGGGTGAGCCCTGCTTCGGCGGCAATAGCCACTGAAGCTGCATTGCCCGCACTGCTGAATGGCCAAACAAACAAAGCTTCAACCGGATTCGATTGCCTTATGTGTGCTATCGCCTGTAGAGCGAGTGAGCGGGTTATTCCCTGCCGGCGATATTCATACAGCACCAGCGCCGAGCACAAATAAACTGCCTGATACGGGCCCTGATCGGGGGTGAGGTCAAACAGCTGCCTTTCGTTGATAGCTCCTTCCACAAATTGCTGCATCAGATCAAGTGTGGTTGGTATGAGCAGCACCCAGGCCACCGGGCCGTTTCCGGTATCATGGGCCTTTAGCGTTGCCGGATGCATCCGCTGCAGGCGTTCAATTACAGCATCGTCAACATCCAGCTGACTGGGATCGTCTTTTACGGCAAAAACCTCGGCGGCAAGTTGCAGCAAACGCTCATAGTTACTCAGTGCCATTTTCAATTATCAGCAATTCATCAGGCAAAACGCTCCTCAAATTCGAGATCAAACCTGCGTTGCAGGCTGTCGCAACCGTGTTTGAACAAGGGATTAAAATTATCGGTTTCGGTAATTCTGAACCTTAGTTTGCTGCTGGTGCAGAATTTGGGAAGTATCGAAGCAACCTCAAGGGTAACATCATCCACCGTTTCGTGTTTTTCGAAGCCGAACCGCTGCAACAGCCTGTCAGTCTGCTGCCAGGCTGGCACCTCAACCGCTGATTGCTTAGCCTGGTCTGACTTTTGAATAACCCGCTGCGTGTTGGTAAAAGTACCTCCGCTTTCAAAAGCAGTGGTAGCGGGCAGAACAACATCGGCCATGGCAGCGGTATCTGTCATAAAATAATCCTGAACCACCATAAATGATTTTTGTGCGAGCATGGCTTTTACTGCGTCGCGATCAATGGCGCAGCCCACCGGATCTTCTCCGAAAATAAACAGTTTGCGGTAATTGCCTTTCATCAGGCTGTGGTGCGAGCAATGCTGCTCATCGGGCAGCATATCAACACCCCAGTTAAAAGCAATGGTGCTGCGCTGAATCGGATCTGACCAATCGGTGGCACCGGGTCCCAGATTTGGCATCACGCCCATATCATGCAGTCCGTGGGCGTTGTTTTTCTCCTTGAGCAGGATCAAACCACTGCCCGATTTTCCATGTTTACCCGTAATGCAGGCCATGTTGAAAATTTCGGCGCAGGTGCGGCCCGAGAGTTCCTTTTCAGAGAAAACCACTACTGCATTCATTTCGTTATTGTAATCCATGGCAAACTGAATAATCGTTTCAGGTTTATCAACGCCCGAAGCTTTTACCAGATCATCCCAGTTTTCAGCCAGCACTGCGGCACGATACTCATCAAAGTTCTCGATCAGGTTGGAGATAAACATAGCGTTCTCAAGCTTCTGCGAGAGCAAATAGTGATTCACCGCTTTAATAAAGTGATAGTACGAATTGATTTGAGTTACCTGATCGGCTTTGTACAGATAGGGACTGTCAGCCTGGGTGGTGATTACATCCACCTTGAGGCCGTTTCGTTTTTGGTTGTTCCATATGTGAAAACCGGCAACCGGATTGTCGCGGCTCACTTCGGCCCCAATCAGGTATACACGGCGGGCTTCAGTGAGCTCGGCAAATGGTACATTGGCGCGCGACAATTTTGTGAAGTTCTTGCCCCGACCCAGATAATGAAAACTGCCAATATTGTTGGTTTTAGCTGCCGTACGGGCCAGCTTCTGAATCAGATATTGTTCTTCGTTGGTAAGACGGGCGCCTGCAAAAAATGCTTTTTCAGCGGCATCGCCCTGTTCAATATGAGTGGCAATGGCATTCAGGGCTTCATCCCATGAAACTTCCGCCAAAGCGCCGTTTTTTCGCATCAAAGGCCTGGTAATGCGCGATTTGTCGTTTAAATAACTATACCCAAACCGACCATATCGGCAAATATTACCATCGCCATTGATCAGCCCTTCGGCACCACGTACTTCCATTACAAATCCCTTGCGGTGCCTTATTTCGAGGGTACAGCCGACACTGCAATAATTACAGATGGTTTCGAATGATTCTGTTTCGACCGGACCCGGCTTAAATAATTTGTTTTCGGTAAGGGCTCCGGTTGGGCAGGTCGAAATACACAATCCGCACGATTCGCAGGTTGTATCGCTTAGCGACTTGCCCAAGCTTGGTGCCACATAGGTGTCAAATCCACGGTTTATTAGTCCCAGGGCACCGGCGCCATTTACTTCTCGGCAAATACGCACACACCTGGCGCATAAAATGCATTTGTTAGAATCAATTTCGATATAAGGATGCCTGAAATCAACCTGATATTCGCGGTGAGCACCGTTTAGGCGTGTTTGCTCGGCATTGTATTCTCCGGCATAGCGCTTGAGGTCACAATCAAAATAGGCGGTGCAGCCGCATTCCAGACATCGGGCGGTTTCGGCAAAGGCCGCCGCTTCGCTTTCGTATCCGAGTTCAACTTCATTAAAGTTAAACCGTTGTGAGGGCTCGAGCACAGGCATTTCGTGCCGGCGCTGGTTTGCGAAATGCCCGGCAAAATCGGCCGGGGTGAGTTCTCTGAAATTTTCGCGTTTGCTGATAAACTCCCTGGGTTGTGGCTTAACCTCACTGCCCGTAAGAAACTGATGGCAGCTTGCAGCAGCTACCCTTGCCTGAGCTATTGCCTGAATCAGGGTTGCAGGCCCGGTAACCCCATCGCCGGCAGCAAATACCGATGGAATACCGGTTTGCAGGGTGTTTTTGTCGGCATCCAGATCGCCCCATTTGTTAACAACAAGTTGTCCGTTGCTTTCGTGGGTGTTGATATCGCTAAGGAAATGAACATCGGTTTTCTGGCCGATGGCAGCAAGGGCAATATCCACTTCAATTTCAAATTCACTGCCTTCAACCGGCACCGGACGTCGCCTGCCCGAAGCATCAGGCTCGCCGAGTTCCATTTTTATGCAAATCATCTTTTTAATATGGCCATGCTCATCCTTTACCACCTTCAGCGGAAGTGTAAGCAACAGATAATCCACGCCTTCGAGTTTCGATTCGTGAATTTCGATGGGGTTGGCCGGCATCTCTTTTTCGGTGCGGCGGTAAATAACATACACTTTTGAAGCACCCAGCCTGCGCGATGTGCGGCAGCAGTCCATGGCGGTGTTTCCACCTCCGATTACTGCCACTGTTTTACCGCTAAAATCCGGCTTTACCGGGTTCATCTCGAGCTCTTTCAGGAAATCGGTTCCGGCGTATACGCCTTTAGCATCGTCGCCTTCGCAGCCGATGGATGTGCCACGCTGCGATCCAATGGCCAGAATAGTGGCATCAAAATTCTTACGGATGTCAGCATAACTTATGGTTTCGCCCAGGCGCTGATTGTAGTGTATGTTTACCCCCAAACCGGTAATATTGTCAACTTCGCGTTGCAGCAGGTTGTTGGGCAGCCGGTATTCGGGTATGCCGTAGCGGAGCCAGCCACCGGCCGCGGGACTTGCCTCAAAAATATCAACCGAATGGCCTTCGCGGCGGAGAAAGAAAGCTGCCGAAAGTCCACCGGGCCCTGCACCGATAACGGCAACTTTTTTGCCGGTATCCGGTTTCAGCACGGGAACATATTTGTCGGGCGAAGCCAAATCGGTGTCGGCTGCAAATCGTTTCAGATAGTCGATGCCAACGGCAGCGCCCTCGTCGAGCAGGTTACGCCTGCAGGCAACTTCGCAGGGGCGCACGCACACCCGGCCACAAATAGCCGGAAGCAGATTGGTTTGCTTTATAACGGCTATGGCTTCGCTGTATAGTCCTTTTTCAATCAGCGAGATATAACCCTGAACATCAACGCCTGCCGGGCATGCTTGCCGGCACGGACCGGTGCAATCGGCAAAATGGTTGCTCAGCAGGAGGTCAAGCGCCGTTTTGCGGGCTTTAAGCACCTTATCGCTGTGCGTGGTAATTTTCATGCCTTCGGCAATACGGGTGCTGCAACTGGGCTGCAGGCCGCGCATTCCTTCTACTTCAACCACACAAACGTAGCACGAAGTATAAGGCTCAAGTCTGGGATCGTCGCACAGCGTTGGTATCTCAAGACCCATTCTGCGGCTTACTGCCAGTATGGTTTCGCCCTTATTTCCTTTTGTAATTTCACCGTTGATTATAATGTTCAGCTGATTGCTCATTGTAAAATCAGTATTTGTAGTTTTTAGCTCTGTACCTGAATCATTTTTTAAAGCTGCAGTTTCGGAGCCGCAATTTGGTTTAGTGGTTAAAGGGTATCAGTAAAGTGAGATGGCATCGAATTTGCACCTCGTATAGCATTCTCCGCAACGAATACAGGCTTGCTGATCAATCACATGTATTTGCTTGCGTTCGCCGCTGATGGCATTGGTGGGGCAATTGCGGGCGCATACCGTACAACCGGTGCATTTCGAAGCATCTACTTCATAGGTAAGAAGCTTTTTACACACTTTTGCCGGACATTTTTTGTGGTAAATGTGTGCTTCATATTCATCGCGGAAGTAGCGGATGGTGGTGAGCACAGGATTGGGTGCTGTTTGTCCCAGTCCGCAAAGTGAGGTGTCCTTTATCTGGTAGGCCAGTTCTTCGAGCAGCTCTATATCGCCATCGCGGCCTTCGCCTTCGGTAATGCGCACCAGAATTTCAAGCATGCGTTTGGTGCCAATACGGCAAAAAGTACACTTGCCACAGCTTTCCTTCTGGGTAAAGTCAAGAAAAAATTTGGCTACATCAATCATGCAGGTGGTTTCGTCCATAATAACCATACCGCCTGATCCCATGATGGCTCCGGTTGCATTCACCGAATCGTAATCAACCACAGTGTCGGCCAGGTATTCAGGAATACAGCCGCCTGAGGGGCCGCCCATCTGCACTGCCTTAAATTTCATGTTGTTTTGAATGCCACCGCCAAGTTTGAAAATTACATCGCGTATGGTAATACCCATCGGCACTTCAACGAGCCCCGATCGCCTGATTTTGCCGGCGAGGGCAAACACCTTGGTTCCTTTGCTTTTGGCGGTTCCATAAGCTGCGTAGGCAGCAGCTCCGTTGAGCAGTATCCAGGGAATGTTGGCAAAAGTTTCAACATTGTTGATATTGGTGGGTTTACGCCAAAGTCCGGATGCTGCCGGAAAAGGTGGCCGTTTGCGCGGCATGCCGCGTTGGCCTTCAACCGAGGCAATAAGGGCAGTTTCTTCGCCGCAAACAAATGCGCCGGCTCCCTCCTTGATGTGAATATCAAAATTAAAATCAACAATTCCCAGAATATCTTCGCCGAGGTATCCGGCTTTACGGGCCTGATCCAGTGCGATGTTCAGACGCTTTATGGCCAGCGGATATTCGGCACGGCAATAAATTACCCCGTCGGTGGCACCAATGGCATAAGCACCTATTATCATGCCTTCAATCACCGAATGCGGATCGCCTTCGAGTACCGAACGGTCCATAAAAGCTCCGGGGTCGCCTTCGTCGGCATTGCAGATAATGTATTTCTCTTCCGACGCATTGTTGGCGGCAAATTTCCACTTCATACCGGTTGAGAAACCTCCGCCGCCGCGCCCGCGAATGCCTGAATCGAGCACATCCTGAATTACCTGAGCCGGTGAGGTTTTTTTTGTGGCAATGTTTCGTAAAGCCAGGTATCCGCTGCGCTGCTCGTATTCGTGTATGCTTTCGGGATCCATATGGCCACAGTTGCGCAACACGATTTTAACCTGATCGTCGAGAAACTCATTCTCTGGCGTTTTAAACAAATCGGAACTAACTATGTAGTCTTTTACCGGTTCGTTTTGCACAATGTGTCTGTCGATGATTTCTATCGCACGGGCTTCATCAATTTCGCCATAAAGAAAGGTGCCCGATGCATCGGTAATTTCGACCAGAGGCTCGCGGTAGCACATGCCCACACAGCTGGTTTTGCTTAGTTCAAAATCGAGATTTTCGGCCAGTTTAAGGGCTTTTATTTTGTCGTATGTTTTGGCTGCTCCGGCGGCAATACCGCAACTACCGAGGCCAACAGTTACTTTAACAGTGCTCATGATATTCGAAAGTTCAGATGATTCAGGAAACAGCCTGGATTAGCGGCATATTTTCGCTGATGCGTATTTCTTTGATAATTTTTACGGCCTCTTTGCCGGTAAGTTTGCCATAGGTGTTGTCGCCAATCATCATTACGGGAGCCAGCGAACAGCATCCGAGGCAGGCAACGGATTCGAGGGTAAACAAACCGTCGGTGGTGGTTTCAGTGTCTTTAACGCCCAGTGCATCCTGAATGGCATCAGTAATTGCATTGGCATTCTGAACATGACAGGCTGTACCATGGCATATCTTAACGATAAATTTGCCAACCGGTTTGAGACGGAACTGGGCATAAAAGGTGGCTACGCCATACATATCGCTCAGCTTGAGGCTGGTTTCGGCCGCGATTTTTTCAAAGGCTTCAGTTGGGATATAACCGTAAAGCTGCTGGGCTCCCTGTAGCAGAGGAATGAGATTGCCCTTGCGGTGCCGGTATTTTTCAATCAGGGGGTTGAGCAGGGCCAGATCAGGTACTTCCTGAGCAGCCTGGCCGGCAGCGGGGTAAATTCTTGAAACGCGCATTGTGAGTATATTTTGGCGTTAAAAGTAGAAAAGTTAGCCAAGTCCGCACGTTGGTAATTTAATTTATAAACATTCTAAATATAAGTTAAAGTGTTGATAAATTGCAAGATGACAAATATGAATACCCTGAATTTACAGATTCAGTAAAACTCTGAGTGTTCCCGCGTGTCTTTGCCGGGATCAAATGCATAAAAAGTTCCAGGCTGAAAGCTTATATACTGCCCTCAGAATCGGGATCCAGGGTTGGTTCATTGCCTTTACTCAGATAGCGGTCAATGACCCCGTGGGCTACATATATAAGCGGTGTAAGCAGTATAGCCATACCAACCTTATAGGTGTACTGCACAAGCCCTACCTGAAGCACCTGCTGCATACTCCAGTTCCCGAGCAGATAAAAGGCAATGAACAAAATCACAAAACTGTCGATAATTTGCGATATAACGGTTGATCCGGTGGCCCTAAGCCAGAGCTTTTTGTGTCCGGTAATGCGTTTCAGGTAATGAAAAGTATAGGCATCAATCAGCTGGCTTATCAGAAAAGCAGTCAGACTTCCTGCAATAATGCCAAGCCCGGCCCTGAAAATGCTTGAATAGGCAAAATCGATGTTAAACGGGTTGCCGGCCGGGTCGGTGCTGTTGATTTGAAGCCAGAAATCGGCCGGAGGTATTTCGGTACCTGCGAGCACCACCAGAAACGACCATGCAATCATGCCGGCGGTCATAAAACTGATTTTGCGCACACCGTCGCGACCAAAGTACTCATTTATTATATCAGAAATCATAAAAACCAGCGGCCAGATAACTACCCCTACACTCAGGTTAAAACTCAGGGTTTGTCCGTTGAAGAAGGGCAGGTTGGCTGGTTTAAAGCCGAGTAGTTTTTCTAATGAAAATATTTTAACTCCGGCAAACTCGGCTACCAGCGCATTGGTAAGAAAAATAATGGCCAGCACAAGATAAAGCTGATTTTTTCGGGTAAAGCCCTTTGAGGCTGCCATACCTTTTTGTTTTTGTTCCCCGATTAAACAAGGTTGAATGCCAAAAGTTTCAACCCGGGGGCGGGTATAAATGCCAATTTAGGCCGGCGATGCATTCTTTTGCAATATTGTGTAAATTTATTCGCTCAATTCCAACCTTTCCTGATTTTTGTTGTCATTCATCATACAAAACCTAAACTAACGCTTGGCCTACGAAACTACCGATACCCAAAAGCAGCTGGTAGAAGCCTGTAAAAAGGGCGACCGCAAAGCCTATAATGCGCTTTATCAGGCGTATGCACGCGCCATGTATAATGTGTGCCTGCGAATGATGAACGATGCAGAAGAGGCCCGCGACCTGCTACAGGAGGCTTTTATCGAAGCTTTCAACAGCCTGGGTACTTTCAGGTATGAGTCGGGATTCGGGAGTTGGCTTAAGAGGATTGTCGTGAATAAGTGTATCAATGCGCTGAATAAGCGAAGGATACAATGGAATGACAGTCCGCTGGATGAGTCGATGGCTGTAGCCGATGAGACCAGTGGTGTGGATGAGGATGAGCTCCGTTTGAGTGTTGAACGTGTGAAGAGAGCCATGAGTGAATTGCCCGACGGGGCGAGGGTGATTTTCTCGCTGTACCTGCTCGAGGGATACGATCACACCGAAATTGCGCAGATAATGCGGATTTCGGAATCGACATCCAAATCGCAGTTTATGCGGGCCAGGCAACTGGTAAAGGAAAAACTGATGCTGATGCCATAAAACAAAGTGAAAGAGAGGAGAAACTGACCATGGAAGATAAACTTGAAAAATTTGTGCGCAATCATGCTGCTGATTTTAACAGCGAAGCATTGCCCGACGGCATGTGGGATGCTATTGAACCATTTGTTCCGGTGAAGAAAAAGGGTGGTATCAGGCGAATGTGGCCTGTTGTGCGCAATATTGCAGCTGCCGTGCTCATATTCGCCGCAGCCTGGATGCTGCACGATGCCGTTGATCAGCGAAAGGGTGTGTCAGCCGGATCGGCCAATCAGAGTCCGGCACTTACCGAGCTGAGCGACGCCGAAGCTTTTTACACCTCACAAATCAACGCACGTCAGGCCGAACTTACCCGCTATGCCCGGCAGCATCCCGAAATCATAGAGGATCTGAAACAGGAGTTTCGCGAAATGGACCTCAAAAACGAAGAATTCAAAAAGGATCTGGCCGAAAGCAATGCCGATGAGAAAGTAATTGAGGCCATCATACTCTCGTACCGGGTAAAATTGCAGATTCTCGACGAGATGCTCTCTGAAATGAAGCGCAGCCAGCAACCCGGGAGCGGTAAAGCTACTGAAACAGACCTTTAACTTTTAAAATGCATAATAAGTCAATCATGATACTCAAAAAAATTAAATTTCTTCTGCCGGTACTCCTGCTTATGGTTTTACTACCTCCACCGGCACAGGCTCAAATGTTCTCCGAAAAACGGCAGGAAAGTCATGCATTTAAGCTTAAAAGCGGGGCTATAGTTCAGGTAATTAATAAATATGGCAATGTTACCATTGTGCCCTGGGAAAAAGATTCCGTGCGGTTTGAGGTAAGCATTGCGGCCCAATCGAAACAGGTAGCCAAAGCCCGGAAAATAATCAGCTCAATTGATTGCGAACTTATTTCAACCGCTGGTTTTGTGAGTGCCCGCACCCTGTTTCGGGATAACAACTCTGCGTTCTGGAAAGAAGTGGTTACCTATGCCGGTCAGGTGATTAACTCGAGTAACAACCTTCAGATTAACTACACGGTGTATATGCCGGTTGGCAATCCTGTTAAAATTGAAAACAAATTCGGGAATGTTTATATGGATAGCCATAGGGGCAATACAGATATTACGCTCTCGAACGGCGATATGCAGGCACGCGATTTCACGGGTTTTCTGAAACTCGGCATCGAATTCGGAACCGTGAATATTCAGGATGCTGAGCGCATTCAGGCCGATATAAACTATTCTGATTTTAACGCGCAGCATGTGCGGTCGATAACGCTCACCAGCCGGTCATCAACCTACGATTTTGAACAGGCCGACCTGCTTGAGCTTACCTCGTCGCGCGACAAATTTACCATACGCAGCTGCAGCAGCCTGAGTGGCGAAACATCATTCAGCCGGCTACGCATCAATCAGTTTGATGGTTCAGCGAGCCTCGTTACACGCTACGGCGAAATCAGGTTTTCCTCCATTGCCAGGGAGTTCAAAACAATTTATCTGAGATCTGAGTATACTGATCTGTACATGGGGCTTCAGCCGGCGGCAGCCTGTAGTGCCGATCTGATTTATGATGCTAAAACATCGCTCAATATTCAACCGGCCCTGTTCAGCCAAATGAAAAAAGAAACCCTTGATCCTAAAACAGGCAGCATGAAAGCCAGTGGTGACCTGGGTCGCAACGGCACCTCACAAATAACAGTCACCCTTAAATCGGGCTCCATTTCGCTGCTGAACAAGTAATGATTGAATGGCACTTTAAAGAATCGGGCAGGTCCTGAGCAGCACTTTTAAAAAAAGGCAACCCGCGTAAAGGTTGCTTTTTTTTTATGTGGTTGTAACATTAACAGCCACTTCCGGGTCACTCTATGTGCAGATTTAACTTTTCGGCAACTGCTGAACATGCTTAACGCCGAAGCGATAGCCAGGGCTATTTTATTTAAATTATCAAGATGATGATTGGTTCGTACTATGAATTGAAACTGCATAAAAGCAGAAGTTTTTGCAGGTTGCCACTCCGTGATTACCGCCAGGTCTTCATGCATTTGGTTTGATTTGTTGAAGATTTCCCAAAAAAGAACGGTGTTTTTCCAACCCTTGTAAATTTCTGTTGTCTATCCAATAGAATAAAAATCAAAAACCATGAAAACAATTGAAAGACCCCAACTCATCATCAACTCGACCCTCTTTATTTTGCTGGCCATTATCTTTCTGATGCTCACAACAACCGGCTGCGTGCGCGAACGCGTTGAAGGAAATTACGATCAGGCAACCGATACACGGAGCACTGGACTATTCAGTGAAGTTGAATCGAATAGTGACATTCATGTAAACATTGTGCCCGATTTAGTAAGCCGGGTAATCGTTGAAGCCGAATCGAATATCATTCCGCTGGTTTATACCAATAACGATGGAACCACACTGCGTATTGGTTTCCGCAATGGATATAACATACGCGAGCACTATATGGTAAAAGTTACAGTTTATACGCCTGAGCTTACATCCATAAGCCTTTCGGGATCGGGAAATATTGAAAGCGGCCTGTTTAACGTACCTCAGGCTGAACTTATGGTATCGGGTTCAGGAAACATCTACAGTCAATTTAATGCTGCGCAGCTCAATGCTTCGGTTACCGGTTCGGGCACCCTGAGTGTGAAAGGAGCAGCCGGTAACAGTCACCTCAATGTTTCAGGATCAGGCAGGATAGATGCACTCGAATTGGTTCAGACTATCTGTTATGCCGGTGTTTCGGGCAGCGGAAGCATAAAAACACATGTTCTTGAACGGCTTGAAGCTACTGTTTCGGGCAGCGGAAGCATCTATTATCTCGGCGATCCGGTGCTGAGTACCCATATTACAGGCTCAGGATTTGTACGAAAATACTGATTGTCATTTTTCAATCAAAACTAACCCCTAAAACCAATACTGTGAAAAAGACTTACTCATTTTTAATTATTCTGCTTATTATGGCATTTCAAGGCCTTACAGCACAGGAATTTGCTCATGCTGTAGGATTCAGGGCCGGTGCTTCAAGCGGTATAGCTTACCGTCAGATGCTATCTTCAGATGTGAGTGCTGAATGGATGCTGGTGTCGCAGCGGCAGGCTACAGTGCTGGTGTTTCTGCTTGAGAAGCATGTTCCGGCAGTGCTTTTCGATAACATCCCCATGACATTTATTTATGGCGGGGGATTGCATGCCGGTTTAGGCCACAGTAACCGTACTTATTTTTATGATCAGTACACCGATAATACATATACAAAGGGTTCACTTTCTCCTTTCAGACTTGGTTTGGATGGCTTTGCAGCCCTTGAGTACCAGTTTCAGCCGTTTCCGGTATCGGTGAGCCTTGAATGCAAACCCTACTTCGAGTTTTTCGATAATCGTTTTCCGGGCCTGCACCTTCCATCGGTAGCGGTAGGCGCCCGATACACTTTCTGAAATCAAAACAAATTAAAACTTTACAAACTTAACATTATGAAAAGAACTTCAATTTTAACCCTGGCATTTGTTACCCTAATATCAGCCGCATCCATGGCGCAGGATACCATCCGCTTATTCGGAAGGACAAGTTTGGTTAAAACAGAGAAAAAGCCAAAAGAGGAACATACGCGCGATTTTAATAACGACGGAATTCAAACCATTGGTGGCAAAGGCCGTGCTGTTGGATTCTACATCGGTTTTAATACCGGATACACCCAAATTGATCACCTCGATGCTTTTACAGCCGGTGCCGGCATTGCCATGATAGCCAACCATAATCTGGCTGTTGGTTTTGCGGGTAAAGGATTTTTTACTGAACCTTTCCGCACTGATATCTCATCAGATGTACAATACAATTATGCCGGTGGTTACGGCGGTCTGCTTATTGAGCCGATTGTGATGCCACGATATCCGGTTCATGTTTCATTCCCGATGCTTATCGGTGCCGGAGGCATAGCGAGCAATACCATTTTCGGGTTCAACTACCCGTATGAATATACCGATTTTTATCTCGGAGATGCCGAAGCATTTATGGTATTTGAACCGGGCATCGATGTTGAAATGAATGTTGCCCGTTGGCTGCGATTTTCTATGGGAGGATCCTATCGTATTACCTCTTCACTCGATGCATCAGCGTTTAAATCAGACCTGATGAACGGTTTTAGTGGAGAGGTATCGCTGAAATTCGGAATATTCTGATGGCGGGCTGTAAAGTACCCCAGCAGTATAAAAAAACGGAGCCATTAACCATGGCTCCGTTTTTTTATGGGTAATCAGTAAACCGTGTTACTTTATTACGGTTAGTTTAAGGGTTTTTGACACTTTTTCGCCTGCTACAACACGGTAGGTATAAACACCACTCTCAAGGGCCGTAGTGTTCAGGCGCACCGTAAGGCTATTGCCGGTTGATTGGGTATATACAAGGCTTCCGTTAAGCGAATACACTTCAATACGTCCGTTTCTGGCTTCGCTGCTAACCGGAATAAAGGTAAAATCAACGGCTGGGTTGGGGTAATTTTGTCCGCTCATCAGCGTATTCATGGCAGCCTGATATTCTACACCGGTCATTTCGGCGGCAAGCCACTCCTGTGTCAGATCAATAATGGTATTACGCACAGCAATGTTACTTACCATTTCGAGGCCTACACCAAAATAAACCGAGCGATAGGCTGCGGCATCATACTTTATGGCAGCGTGTTTGGCAGTGGTATTGTAGTTGAAAATGATGTCGGCGCCGGCACCGGCATTGATTTCTTCGGGATACATATTGCCCCCGTAAACATCAACCACACTGCTTTGTGCAACCGAACCATACACCGGATCTGCAGCATTGGCAATTAAAAGACTATTGGCAGTGGAACCATCGGCCACGAAGATTGCGTTCAGGTAATTGGTGTAAAAATTCTGGGTTATGGCATTTCCGTTCGATCCTGAGGCACCACTCATAATATCCCATCCTATATCCTGGCCACCAATAAAAATGCTGTGGCCTGCATCCATAAATGCCATTACGGCTTCAGCCTGACTGTCGGTTAATGCCGGAAATGTCCATGCAATATTCAGCCAGCAGGTATTCACTTCGGCAAAGGCATTCATGGTAATCATATCACGCATAACGTTGGCATCGGTAACAGCATATGAGTTGATGCCCGAAGCTGCCAGACCATCGAGGTACACGCCCTGATTGGCTGATGATTCCGGACCTCCGGTGCCATTCACAACCAGGTCGGTTACGCCTGAAATTACCATAACCCGGTAAAGCTTTTCGGGAGCCGTTGGATTGTTGGTTGATTTCATTTTCAGCACAAAGCCCGGAAATGCCGGAGTAGCTCCTGCCTGAACAACAACCTGAATATCCTTGGGGGCGTTTTTTGTGAGCTCGGCCTGCGCGGTATTCGTATATTCAACACCGTCGATAAAGAATGTGGCGGTCCAGTCGGACGGTGCATTTTCGCTTTCGAGTGTAAAATCAAACAGTGCGGTACCTTCAATGTTGCTGTTGGCCTGCAACTGGAAAATATTTTCTACGCCTTCAGGGCTGTTTTTGATATAATCCTCTGTTGAGCTCAGGTTACCGATATAGAGATTGGTGCCGCCAATGGCGTCCACTTCGTCGCCGGTATAAATTTCCTGATGGTCGCGGGTAACAAACCCAACAACCTTCATATGCTCAACAACGGCTGCTACATTGTTGTAGCTGTCGGGCACAACGTAGGTATAGGTGCGCTGCACCAGTGAACCCAGGGTGGTGGTGGTAACTTCGTCGCCCCACTGGCCTGTTATCAGGTGCCTGAGCATGTGCTGGTGCAGGTAATTGTTGCCGGCACCTCCACCTGTTTGCGGGCCGTAAACGCTATCCTGAATCAGCGCTACATTTATAAAATTGCTCGATGCTGTGGATGAGGAGGTATAGTAGAGCTCAACCTGAATGGTAAGCGTACGGGTAGATTCGTTGTATTCTGACGACAGCCCGATATTAACCGGTGATGTTTCCTGCATAATCAAATCGCAGTCGGCACTCCACACACTGCGACTGAGGGCGGTTGAGCTTCCGCTGAATACGTGGCGGTTTACAGTTCCGCTGGGATAACCGGTTAAAGCAGTTTGTCCGGCGAGGGCATCGCCAAAAGCAGTACGATAATCGGGCTCGCCGGCCGATGGAACGGAATAGGTCCCCTGGTGGATATCAATCGCAAAGGCCCTTCCGGGATTGGCAGCCAGAATTGACGCTGCAATGGCATCACCATCAGGGCAGTAGGTGCAATGAATGCCTGTATACACTTCGAGTATTGCATTCTTTGGCATGGGCTCGGTGGTGGTAAGTACCTGTGCCTGCAAGCCTGCCACCAGCATAAACAATAAGGCAATCAGAGGTAGTTTGTGTTTCATTTTCATTGTTTTTAAGTGTTAAAAAGATTGATAGTTCAAAACCATCCAATGCAAAAATGCAAAAAAACAAAAGCCGGTCGTACGAAAACCGGATAATTATTAAATTATTTTAAAAACAGGAAGTTGAGAAGGTCGTCGTTTTTACCCCAGTGCGACAATAAGCGCGCCGGTAATATAAGCAACAACCCACCATATGTATGCATAGCGTGAATAGGAGTGAATCGCCGGTGTTACAGGGGTGGTATTATGCGTTTTAAGCCACAATTTCCACAGCATAATGGCATCAATAAGCATTGCCAGCAAAGCCAGATAACCAATAACGCCGTGCAGGGTTATAATTGAATTCTCTGACCCGATAATCATGCATACAGTTGCCGTGATGTCAAAAATTACACCAACAGTCAGAAATGTAAGCACAAAGCTGTTCACCAATTTTTTGCGTTGCTCTGTGATAATGGCAACGGAATACGACAACAAGGCAAGATTAACTATGATAACACCGGCAATCAGGATAGGACTCATTGGATTTGATTTTGATGATTAATAATTTATAAACCGGTAAAACTGGCTGGTACATTAGTTTCTGGTTTGTTGTTCATTTTCAGCCAGCAGCTGTTTTCGCAACATATCGAGCGCTGCAAGTGAAGCACGATGGATATTACGGCCACGGTGCTCGCCAAAGGTAAACTTGCGTGTTTCGGCACCTGTGGGCGTTAAAACACAAATCCATGTTGTGCCAACCGGCTTTTCTTCGGTGCCTCCGTCGGGGCCGGCAATCCCCGAAACAGCAATAGCACAGTTTACATTAAATTGTCTGATGATACCGGCTGCCATTTCAAAAACGGTTTCGGCACTCACGGCTCCGTAACGGTTAAGCGTTTTTTCAGATACCCCCAGAATATATTCTTTTATTTCGTTGGAATAAGCTACCACAGATCCCTTAAAATAGGCTGAACTACCTGGTATGCCTGTAATCATCCGGGCTATCGACCCGCCGGTACAGCTCTCGGCAGTGGCCAGTGTATAGTGATGCTTCAGCAGCAACGAGCCGATAACCTGTTCGAGTGTATCATTGCCTTCGCCAAATATATACGATGGGATCAAGCTGTACAAAGCTTTTGCTTTTTCGTTTACAGCAGCCTGTAAGGCGTCGCGATTGTTTCCGCGGGCGGTAAGCCTTAGCCTTACTATTCCGGGTTGAGGCAGATATGCCAGTTTAATAAATTCGGGCAGATTGTTTTCCCACGCTTCAATCTGAGATGCCAGAAATGATTCGCCCACACCGGTAGTAAGTATGGTGCGGTGAACTATTGTTTGACTGCTTAGCGGAGCCAGTCTGGGCAAAACTTCGGATAGCATTATCTCCTTCATTTCGAAAGGCACTCCTGGCATGGAAACATAAATTACGCCATTTTCGCTGAACCACATGCCCGGAGCAGTTCCGTTGACGTTGCGCAGCGCAATACAATTTTCGGGTACTTCAGCCTGAGCCCGGTTAAGCTGGGTCATATTGTAGCCGCGATTTTTGAAAATGCGTTCGATATTTTCAAAAGCTTCAGCATTAAACACCATGCCTGCTCCGAAATATTCGCCCAGTGTATGCTTGGTTATATCGTCGCGGGTTGGGCCAAGGCCGCCCGACATCAGGATAACCTGAGCGCGTTGCGCCGATTCATGCAGGGTGCTGATAATTTGCTCCCGGGTGTCAGAAATGCTGGTTATCCGGCTCACTTTAATCCCAATCAGGTTGAGTTGCTCAGCCATCCAGGCCGAATTGGTATCTATAACCTGGCCAATGAGGAGTTCATCGCCAATTGTTATTATTTCAGCAATCATTCGTTATTGAATTGAAAGTCAATTAACTAATAGTTGTAAATTTTCTCCGTAAAGAATCGCAAAGGTAATTTATAAATGCATCGCTTATCAGGGTTTAAGCAAACAAACATGATAAGGTAAAAGCTGCCACAGTGGTAGGACCGGATTTACTATTTTTATCAACAATTCGCAAGGGCGTGCAACCTTTTGGCGTCAATGGTATCTGATATGGCAGAAAACGATACAAATGCACAGGTAAACGGGATGGATGAAAAGCAACTCCTTAAAGCCTGCCTTGATGGTGACATCAGGGCTCAGAAGCATTTGTACGATTATCATGCGCCTAAGATGTTCGGTATTTGTTTGAGATATGCTCCAGATTCTGATACAGCCGCTGATATTTTACAGGACGGTTTCATCAGAATATTCGATAAACTGCAAACCTTCAGGCAAGAAGGTTCGCTCGAAGGATGGATGCGCCGGATCATGGTGAATACAGCGCTTGGTTACCTTCGCCGTAATGATATATTGCGCAGGGCTGTTGCGCTCGATGACACATTCAGCGGTCCCGAAACTACGCATGAGGACGAAAACAGTATTGAGCTGCCCAATCAGCAAACCCTGCTAAGGCTGATTGCTGATTTACCGCCGGGTTTCAGGACAGTTTTTAACCTGTATGCTATCGACAATTTGCCACATAGCGAAATTGCCCGCTTGCTCGGTATATCAGAGGGTACCTCAAAATCGCAGTACGCACGGGCACGGGCCTGGCTGCGCAAACGCATTACTGATTTAAACCCATAAAGGGATGGAAGATCATAAGGATTTATTTAAGCAGCAGGTAAACGATTCCCTTTCGGGATATGAGTCAGCTCCTCCGGAGTTTGTATGGGAAAATATTGCCGCCAGTCGATCGTCCAGGAGACGCATTGCCTTGTTTTGGATGGCAGCAAAGGTTGCAGCCGTTTTACTTCCATTGGCCCTGCTCACATTTTTCGCGCTGAATCAGGGTAAAAGGCCGCGGCAAGAATTTGCCGAAAAAAAAGCTTCATCAGTCATGCCACCCGCCCCGGCTGATAGTGGTGAAACAGGAAGCAGAAATAGTGCCCCGTTCAATGAAAAGTCAGAATCGTTCAGTTCAGCCGGAACGGTTTATGCTTCAGTTCATGCAACCCCGAAAAATGCCATTACACATGACAAATTTTTTAACCTGAATATATACCAATCCATACCTGAGCAACAAGATAGTACAGACAAATTTGAACCTGCCGGTGTGAACGCAGGATCATTCGATCAGTTACAGGCTGAAAACCACGCTGAGGCCGCTTCGGGAAGCGAAAAGGAATCAGCAGCCGACGTTGCAATAATAGCTTTGGATAAGCCATCCGGTGAAATTGAAGTAATAAAACCTGCCCAGGGTAGCAATTGGAACCTGGCGCTGGGATATAGCACCCTGGCTATAAATCAGCAATCATCCCAACAATATGCGCTTACGGCTGCCACCAGCAATTTTCAGCAAGATGTGCTCACAGGCGAAGTGGCCTACGAAACGCAGTATTTCGATGATGTGGTATCAACTACCCACGAAATTCCATTAAGCATAGGCATACTTATCAGTCACCGTTTATCTGAGCGCTGGTTTCTCGAAACCGGTATTGTATATACCCGCCTCGGTTATATGCTGGCAACCAGTGAAATCAGCAACAATTACACCCATTACCGGAATCGAATTTATTATCTGGGTGTACCTGTTGGGGTACGATTTGAGTTTATTCAACGTAAAAAGGTAAAATTTTATGGTAGTATGGCTTTTATCCCTGAGAAGGGCATTTCGGCTACCAGTACAACCGATCATTTTTCACAAGGAGTGCTTGCATATTCCGATTACAATAGGGCAGGGGTGAGGGGAATGCAATTATCGGCTAACCCAGCGTTCGGCATATCAGGTAGTATAAGCAAAACCTTATCGCTGTTTGGCCAGGCAGGTTTGCAATGGTATATGCTTAATGGTTCGCAGCCCTACAATTTGCGCAGCGCCCACCTTTTATGGCCATCAGCTACGGCTGGCATTCGCATTGAACTTGGAAATAATAAATAATTTGTAGCTGGGTGCAACCCCCTGCATGTTTTCTCATCTTTCACTTAAATCTCAAAAAATAATACTATGAAACGCAGTTTACACCTGAACTTTGCCCTGGCAGGTATCATATTGATGGGTATTACGGTGAGTTCGTGCAAAGACCGCACTTATGAAGAAATAACCTACACGGCCAATGTTCCGGTATATATGTCGCTCAGCGAATTCAGGTCAGCCGTGAAGCGCACCACGGCACGGCCGCTGATGCATCCCGGTAAAATCTATAAAAAAGATCAGTTTATTTATATAAATGAGCTCAATGAAGGAATTCATGTGTTCGACAACAGCAATCCGGCTAACCCTTCTGAAGTTGCATTTATCGAGATTCCCGGAAATCTGGATATGGCCATTCGCAACTCGCTGTTGTATGTTGACAGTTATATCGATCTGGTTGTGATTGATATCAGCGAGCCTGCAAACCCCTTTGAGGTTGACCGTATTAAGGATGCTTTTCCGAATGTGCTCCCTCCGCTCGATTATACCTATCCGGTGTATGGGCTCGATTTTAGCAAAGGTGTGGTTACCGGATGGGAAACCCGCGAAATAACAGAAGTATCTGAAACCGGCTCAGGGCCCATGCGCTATTACGTAGAGTTCGATGGCATAGGCGGCGCGGCTATTGGCGAAAATCAAGTAAACATCGGGCCATCTGCAACCGGTATTTCAGGTTCGATGGCACGCTTTACCATTCGCGGCGAGTACCTTTATGCAGTAAACAACAATGCGCTCAAGGTATTCAACATATCAACTTCGCCGGGCATAACAAGCGGTGCAGTAATTCAGCTCGAGAGGCAGGTAGAAACTATTTTCCCGCGCAACAATCAGCTTTTCCTTGGAACCACCACCGGCATGATGGTTTATGACATCAGTTCGCCAGCTACTCCGACTTTTCTCTCTGTTTTTACCCACATCAACTCCTGCGATCCGGTGGTGGTTGAAGGAAATCTGGCTTACGTAACCCTGCGTTCGGGTACACAGTGCAATGGTTTTACCAATCAGCTTGATGTCATTGATATTTCATCGGTGAGCAATCCTTTTCTGGTAAAGTCATATCCCATGTTCAATCCCCATGGCCTTGGTATCGATAACAATATCCTGTTTATTTGCGACGGAGAAGCAGGCCTCAAGGTGTATGATGCAACTGATCCAATGGCTATACATTTGCATCAGCTTGCTCATTTTGCCGATATCAAAACCTATGATGTAATTCCGGAAAACGGACTGCTGATGATGATTGGTGAGGCAGGACTGTATCAATATGATTATTCAAACCTCGATAGCCTGAAGCTGCTGAGTCTTATTCCGGTTGCAATACCCTGAGCCATGACTGAACACCTTCACTTTAAATCAACCGGAATATTGCGGTTATCCGTACTGCTGGTTTTGGCATTCATTACTACCACTGTCGTGGCACAGGGCCGTAAGGAAAAGGCGCTTTACCTGAGGTCGGGCGATGTGGTGTTTGGCCGGATACTTACGCATGACAGCACAGGCAACTGTACGCTCGAAAACCGCTGTGGCATTACCCGTATTGCCGCCACCGAAATTGATCATATTGTAAACCGCAACACCCTTTATGCCGGCGAAAAAAGCAATAGCTATTACAATCAAAGTACAGTTGCACTGTTATTTGGCGAAGGATCTGACGGATTTCAGCCGAAGGTGTCGCTAACAATGGTGAACGGATGGCAATGGAACAGGCAGATTTTTACCGGGCTGGGTTTGGGTTTCGAGCATTATGATCGTGGCGTGGTACCATTGTTTGCCGAATTCAAATATTTTTTAAGCACTGCCCCGTTCTCGCCTTTTGTTTCGGCCAGAATCGGATATGCATTTCCGGCTGAAAAGCTCCAGCAGAATGATTTTTACACCAGTATTGACAAGACTTACGGCGGCATTCTGCTCAATCCCGAAGCCGGTGTTAGGTTTGCTACCAGGAGTAATGGCTATTTTATTGCCAGCATCGGATATAACTATCAATCGCTGTCGTACCACGAAAATTATATGTACTGGACTGGTTACGACCGCACCGTATTTACTGATTTCAACCGGATTTCGCTCAGGCTTGGATTTATTTTTCTTTAAGAGGCAGGGCATCTGCACCTCATGCAGAATATTATGCCCGGCTCAACGTTAAATCATTACTTTTGCTGTTGAATGCCTTTGCGGCTTCAATATAAAAGTAACAAATAGCCTGAATTATGTCTCGAATTGGTGAATCGGAACTTATTTTAAACCCCGATGGTAGTGTTTATCATTTAAAGCTAAGGCCTGAAGAACTGGCCCGTAATATAATGGTGGTCGGCGATCCCGGAAGGGTGCCGGCTGTTTCAAAGCACTTCGACAGGATTGAAATCCAGCGGCACAACCGCGAGATTGTTTCGCATACCGGTTATATCGGAAATCAACGGCTAACAGTGCTCTCAACCGGAATGGGCACCGATAATATCGATATTGTACTCAACGAACTTGACGCCCTGGTAAATATTGATCTTGAGCAACGTGCCATCAAGGACCAACATACCCCGCTCAACATTATCAGACTGGGTACATCGGGAGCACTGCAGGCCGGCGTTCCGGTTGATTCGGTAGTTGCTTCAACGCACGGCATCGGCCTCGATGGTATGCTGTATTATTACAACGATATTGAAGGGGTTTACGATCAAGCCATTACCCATGCATTTATTGATCAGACTCAGTGGCCCTCGGTTTTTCCGAGGCCTTACGCAGTTGCCGCATCCGCTCAACTACTTGCTACTGTTGGTGAAGGTTTTACCCATGGGATGACAACCACCGCTCCGGGGTTTTATGGTCCTCAGGGCCGGGTGCTCCGGCTGGCTACCAAACACCCCGATCTTAACAAAGCCATCGCTGATTTTAATTACAACGGAAACAAGGTGCTGAATTTCGAAATGGAAACATCTGCCCTTTATGGACTGGGTAAAATGCTTGGGCACCAAACCCTTACCGTTTGTGCCATTGTTGCCAACCGGGTTGAAAAAACCTACAGTAAGGATTATCATCCGGTCATCGAAAAACTGATACAAACTGTATTATCACGCATGCTGGCTCTTTAAGCAGTAAAATTGCCAACCACTTTTCTGCTATTAAGCTATTAACTGACAAGGTGTTGATAAATTATTGCTGGCGTTCTCCCTATTCAGGTATTTGATGCTTATTTTTGCAAATATGAACCCCCGAAATACTGAAGATCCTCAGCTTGAAGCTCTCGTTAGTTTACTCGACGAGCCCGATTTTCCCACCTTCGCTAAGGTGCGCGAAAGTATTTTTGCTTATGGTTTGGCCGCGGTACCAGTGCTCGAAGAAGCCTGGGAAAAAACTTTCGACAATGCGGTACAGCACCGTATCGAAGATATTATCCACAACATTCAGTATGACCAGCTTTTTCTCGACATAGCCCAATGGTCGCATTACCGCAGTCAGAACCTCGAAGAAGCCTATTTGCTGTTTACGCGCTTTCAGTATCAGGGACTCGATCAGGCACTCATTAAATCGCGCATCGGAAAAATACGGCGCGACCTGTGGCTTGAACTTAACGACAACCTTACCGCGCTTGAGAAAGTAAAGGTGCTGAATCATATTTTCTTCGATATCAATGGGTTTCAAATTCCATCGCGGCAGGTGCCTGAACCCGCATTTCTTTTTTTGAATACCATGCTGGATACGCGCACTGCATACCCGTTTGCACTCGGACTATTGTATACTATTCTTGCGCAAAGTCTTGATTTACCGGTTCAGGCTGTTATTCTGCCCGGCGAAAGACTGGTAATGGCCTGGCTCGATCAATACAGCAGTGACCCCACCACTGAAGCCAGAGTGATGTTTTATATTAACCCCGAAAACCACGGAAGCGTTTTTACCCGCAACGAAATCACTGCATTGCTCAAAAAGCTGAAAATAGAGCCTGACGAAAAATATTACCGGCCGGTAACCAACAAGTTTATTCTGCACAAGCTCTTTGAGCTGCTGGCATACCTCTACACAACCAACGGCGAAGCTGGCCGGGCCGACGAAATCAATCACCTTCGTTCAGCGATATAAAATTAAAAAAGGTAAGCAGCCGGCTTACCTTTTTTAATTATTTACCAAACAGTTTGGCTTCTACCAGTTGATGCTACCTGTAATAAGCAGTAATAAAATTCAGAATATTCTGCTCAACACGTTTTGGTACATTGGTAATATCGGCCCGTTCAAAATCAGTACCGGTAATGCTTTCAAACAACTCAATGTAACGCTCAGAAACTAAGTTAACAAAATCGTCGCTCATTTCAGGAACTGTTTGTCCTTCTTTACCTTGAAAATTATTGGCAATAAGCCATTCGCGCACAAACTCCTTCGATAGTTGCTTCTGCGGCTCTCCGGCAGCCTGGCGCTTTTCATATCCTTCGAGGTAGAAATACCGCGATGAGTCGGGGGTGTGAATTTCGTCAATCAAAAATATATCATCACCCTCTTTGCCAAACTCGTACTTGGTATCAACCAGAATAAGCCCCATTTTAGCTGCAATCTCGTTGCCACGGGCAAAAAGTTTACGGGTATAATCCTCGAGTTTTACATAATCGTCCTCGCTTACAAGACCCAGGCGTATTATTTCTTCCCGCGATATGTCTTCATCATGGCCCACAGCGGCTTTGGTGGTTGGGGTAATGATAGGTTCAGGAAAACGATCATTCTCTTTCATGCCTTCAGGCATGGCTACCCCGCATATTGTACGTTTACCCGATTTATACTCGCGCCATGCATGACCCGACAGGTATCCCCGGATCACCATTTCAACTTTAAACGGTTCACACAAACGCCCTACAGTTACCATAGGATCGGGCGTGGCAATTTTCCAGTTTGATACAATATCTGAAGTATCGTCGAGAAACTTTGATGCTATCTGGTTGAGTACCTGACCTTTATATGGTATGCCTTTGGGAAGTACAACATCAAATGCTGATATGCGATCGGTAGTGATCATGATCAGCAATTCGTCCTTGATAAAATATACATCGCGTACTTTACCATTGTACACTTTGGTTTGTCCCGGAAAATTGTATTGCGTATGGGTGATTGCGTTCGACATTTATGGTTGTTTTTTTTTGAATGATAACTAAACAAGCAAAAGGGCCGTAGGTTTTTGGCTGTTGACATTATTTGATTTCAAACCAGCGAAATTCGAAAGGCTTCAGAATAATCGGGAAAGTTTGTTGTATGCCATTGATCAGATCCGGCAGAGAATCACCGGTGCTGGCAATACTTGTGATTGTTACCTCTGAATCAGACAGGTTGTTGATTACCAGTACTTTTTGGCTTTGTGTGGTTCTGAAGTAGGCAAGTAATTTTTCGTCATCCTGTGGCTGTCCCAGAGTTTTTATCGTAGCCCACACTTGCTCTCCATGTGCAAAAACCCGATACAGGCTCCTTGTTTTCAGGAGTTTTTTAAAACCATTATTTACCTGCGAGGTAAGTGACTGCGGGTTTAAAAGCTCGTGTTGTATTTTCTCCCAGTTTAAAGGGCCGCGTACAAAGTAGCGGGTGTCGTCTTTGCCGGTTTCTTTACGGAACGATTCATAAAAGGCATCATCATTCAGTCGGGCATATTCATCGCCGTAATAAATAATGGGTGTGCCTGTAAGTGTGAGCATAATGCTGTTGGCCAGCAGAATTTTCGACGGGTTGCGGTCGAGAAGTTCTGATAATCTGGCTGATATGCCTTCACCAACCCTGAAATCCCAGCGGGGATCTTTGCAATAGTGGCCGTGAATAATTTCACGGTCAGCTGGTGTTACCATTTCGAGGGTAAGCTCGTCGTGCAATCGTAAGAATGTGAACCATTGATTCTGCGGATCGATAGGCGGGGTTACTTCAGTGCTCAGAATGCCGTGCACGGGTTTGTTGTTGCCCTGCGCAAGCGATTTAAACAGCATCGGCATCAGCGGAAAGTGGTATCCGGCATGGCATTCGTCGCCGTTGCCAAAGTATTTAACTACCTCGTGCGGGGGCTGACAGGCTTCAGCCAGCAGAAGCGTATTGGGGCGCACATAATCAAGCACAGCCCTGAAAATGCGGATGATGGTATGCGTGTGCGGAAGGTTTTCACAATCGGTTCCATCCTCTTTCCAGATGTATGGAATTGCATCGGCTCTGAAACCATCGAGCCCCTGGCTGAGCCAGAACAACAGAATACGGCTGATCTCAAGCAATACCTGAGGGTTGCGGTAATTCAGGTCGGGCTGAAATTCGAAAAACCGATGGAAAAAATACCAGTCGCCCCTTCTCTCCCAGTTGCTGGGGCACATGCCTTTGAACAGTAGACGCGTTTCCTTGTATTTGTTGGTATCCTTATTCCAGATGTAATAGTCGCGGTATGGGTTTTCGGGGCCTTTGCGCGATTCAACAAACCAGGGATGTTCTTCTGATGTATGATTCATGGCAATGTCAAAAATAACACGGATGCCTTGCTGATGTGCTTCGGCCAGAAAATTGCGGAAAGCCTTCTGCTTGGTTTCGGCAGGTGTATCAGAAGCAAGTCCCAGCAGTTCGGCCCTGATATTGCGGTAGTCGCGAATATCAAAACCGGCATCGCGCATGGGCGAGTCGAGTATGGGCAACAACCATAAGCAGGTAATGCCAAGCTCTTGTAACTCAGGCAGCTTCTCGGTTAAACCATCGAATGTGCCATTGAAAAAGTCAACATAGAGTGAGTAAACAACTGCTTCCTTGTACCATCCCTCTGGCTGCGGACCATAGGGATTTGATTTGCGCGCTGTTTCCAGTTCACTGATAAGCTGTTGAAGTTGTGCCAATCCGGCCTGGCCCGGATAAAGTTCTTCCCAGGCACTGCGGATAATGTCAATCGGATTTTGATGCATATGATTTGTGGTGGTGGTTGGTAGATTAAAGCTGCAAATTTAACCCAAATTCCTGATTTTGTTTGTTCGCTTCCGCTACAAGTTGGTGCTATTTTTCAACAAAATTCTTTAGCAAGATTTCTAAATAGTTTTAAGCAAGCCGGCTACAAACACAATTGTTTTCTATCTTAGTATCGTTAATTATTGTATTGCACATCCGGAATGAGCCTGAATCGTTATTCCTTAATTTTACCATTGCTTGCGGGATTTTTTCTCTCATTGCTTGTACAATTTGATACCATGGCGCAGTATAATTATTTTGACCTGCCAGCCGGTAAATCTAAATCAAACCTCAGTTTCGAAAATTTCGACAACATAGTAATTATCGAAGCCATACTTGACGATTCGGTACCTCTGCGCCTGATACTCGACAGTGGTGTTGAAGGCATTATTCTGACCGATTATACCACGGTTAACCGGTTTGCACCCAGGTGTATTCGCACATTCGAGATAACAGCACCGGGTTCGGTTGAATCGCTCGAAGCGTGCATTACTTCACCGGTTAAACTGGCGGTAAAAGGCTTATCGCCTATGCTCACCAATCTTATATTACTTAGTCACGATTATTTTGCACTCGAAAGTTATATTGGCACGCGTGTGGATGGCCTGATTGGCATGGAAAGGTTTAAAAACCTGGTTGTTACTGCCAATTACGACCGTAATAACATCACCTTCCGCAAACCCGACCGGTATAAACTGCCCTCCAGATCAACCGTTATACCGGTGAGTATAATCCGGGGTAAGCCTTACATGAATGCCCGCATCGAGCTCGACAACGGTTCAATTCTCGAGGCCTGGCTTATGATTGATTCGGGCGCCAATCATCCATTGCTGCTTGAAACCGACAGTTTGGGCGATTACAAGCCTGCTAAATCAATCGAAGCAGTGATTGGCAAAGGGCTGGGTGGGATTATGGAAGGCCGGTTTGCACGTACAAACTGGATTTTGCTTGGTAATTACCGGCTTTACAGTGTGATAACCTCGTTTACCGATGAATATCTGCCGGGTAATTCGGCAGGTAGCCTTAATCGTAACGGAACATTGGGGTCGGGTGCACTGGCCCGTTTTAAAGTGACTTTCGACTACCTTCACGAACGCATGATTCTTGAGAAAGGTGCGCGCTTCGACGATCCTTTTGAATACAACATGAGTGGTATCAATTTTAAGACCGGCGGTGCCGGATTTAATATTTTCGAAGTGAGTGATATTATCCCGTCATCACCTGCCAGCGATGCCGGAATATTGCCCGGCGATCTGCTGATTGCCATTGACAACCACTTTACTTTTAATATGACCCTTGGTGAAGTGAATCGCCGGCTTAGCTCCGGCGATGGCGCACGCCTCAATCTGATGATTTCGAGGCAGGGTAAGCAAATGTTTCTGAAAATACGATTGCGCAAACTGATCTGATCCTGTATTTTTATTTTATTGCCCGGTCATTCCCCGGAATGCTTTGATTTTTTGATACTTTACATTTTGCCAGAGTGGCAATATGCTTTATTTTGTACTTTTGAAAACCTCACAGCTCCGGCTGTAATGTATGCAAACGTTTGATTTATAACTTTATCGTGTATGAAGAAATTTTCCAATCAGCTCGTTTTAATCCAGTTTCTGTTATTAGTTTTATTTTTTCAGGGTACAGCCAAAGCCCAGGAGCCTTCGGGACTGAGGGTTGAACCTCCTTTCTGGTGGACAGGTATGAAACATCAGCAGCTGCAATTGATGCTCTATGGCCCACTGATTGCGCAAATGGAAGTTAAGGCATCCTATCCAGGAATGCAGCTTCTTGAAAAAACAGCTGTTGAAAATCCAAATTACCTCTTCCTTACGTTTTTGTTGTCCGATAATATTAGGCCGGGTTCCTTTACCATCGACCTGATGCTGAATGGTAAAAAGAAATTTTCGTACCTGTATGAACTGCGCGGTCGTGATCAAGGATCAGCTATGCGCAGGGGATTTACACCAGCCGATGTAGTATACCTGCTCATGCCCGACCGCTTCGCCAATGGTGATGCTGGCAATGATGCCATGCCCGGTATGCTTGAAAAGCCCGACCGGCTCAATCCCTCGGGCCGGCACGGAGGCGATATTGCCGGCATACGCAATCATCTTCCTTATCTGAGCGAACTGGGTGTTACCGCTTTGTGGATAAATCCACTGCTCGAAAATAATAATGTTGATTATACATACCATGGATATGCCATTACCGACTTTTACAAAATCGATGCCCGTTATGGCTCTAACCAGGATTATGTAAATCTTGTAAAAGATGCACACAGTCAGGGTCTTAAAGTGATAATGGATATGATTTTCAACCATTGTGGAATCAACCATTGGTTTATCAACGATTTGCCAATGTCCAACTGGATTCATCAGTTTCCTGAGTATACACGCTCAAATTTCAGGGCCGAAGCTCTCACCGACATTCATGGTGCCGAAGCCGACCGTAACCGCATGTTGCAGGGATGGTTCGACAGAAATATGCCCGATCTGGATCAGCGCAACCCTTTGCTGCACGAATACCTTATTCAGAATTCTATATGGTGGATTGAATTTGCCGGACTTGATGGCATCAGGCTCGATACGCAGCCATATCCTTACAAGGAAATGATAACTGAATGGTCGCAAAGGGTGTTTGAAGAATATCCCGGTTTTAGCCTGGTTGGTGAAGCATGGCTGCAGCGCGAGTCAATGACTTCATATTACCAAAAAGATTCACCACTGGGTTTCGGCTACAATTCAGGTGTGCCTTCGGTTACCGATTTTCCACTGTACTTTGCCATGAACAGGGCATTTACCGAAAACGAAGGCTGGTCGGAGGGATTGGCCCGTTTATATTATGTGCTTGCTCAGGATTTTCTATATTCCAACCCTTACAATCTGCTTATATTTCTAGATAATCACGATCTTAACAGATATTTCAATACCGTTGGCAACGATATGGGCGCTCTAAAAATGGCATCCGCCTTTTTGCTGACAACCCGCGGAATTCCGCAGATATATTACGGAACCGAGTTGCTTATGGATGGCAAGGAAAGCAACGGACATGGCGATATCCGTAGAGATTTTCCGGGCGGATGGGCAGGAGATTCGCTCAATGCGTTTGAGGCAAATGGCCGCACAAGCATGCAAAATGAATACTTCAGCTACCTGCAACGCTTGCTTAAATGGCGGAAAGGAAATGCAGCAGTAACCACAGGCAAATTGCTTCAGTTTATCCCCGAAAACGGTATTTACGTTTATTTCAGGTACACCGATGATGCAACTGTAATGGTGGTAATTAACCGTAACAACGATGAAAAAGCGCTGTCAACCGCCCGTTTTAGCCAGGGCATCGGTGCATTCAGATCAGCTACGGATGTGCTTACCGGCCGCAGGATAAACCTCTCCGGCGAACTTTCGCTACCTGCCCGCACAGCAACCATTCTCGAACTGAACTAACACTGACCTCACAGCTTTTACAGTGCTGAAATTCTGACTGAATTTATGGTAAGCCGCTCATCGTCAAAAAAACGAAAGCCTCTTGTTTCAGTGCGATTCTACCTGATTGGCGGGTTAATTTTTATTGCGCTGATTATCGCAGGTCCGTTTGCATGGCGCTATGGGGTGATTTTGTATAAAAGCGGTTTTTCGTTTTCACAGGCTGTACAATACCATAATCTTAAAAATTTCGGGGTGCCGGTGCCGCGGGGCTATTCCCTGCATGGCATCGATATTTCGCACCATCAGGGACGTATCAACTGGAACGAAGTTGCCTGTATGGATGCCAACGGACTTAAGGTGAGCTTTGTTTTTCTTAAGGCCACCGAGGGAATTACCCGACAGGACCGTGAATTTGAACGCAACTGGCGAAATGTTAAAAAAGCAGGCTTACTGCGGGGGGCATACCATTTTTTTCATCCCTCGCGCGACGCCAGACTGCAGGCCGATAATTTTATTGCTCAGGTCGAGCTCACTTCAGGCGATCTGGCACCTGTACTCGATATCGAAAGGTCGAATGGTAAATCCAAAAAAGTAATTACTGAGGGGGTGCGTAAATGGTGCGAGCAAATTGAAAATCATTACGGCGTAAAACCCATTATTTATACCAGCCCCGGATTTTACAATAAATATCTCGCCGGATCATTCGATGATTATCCGCTTTGGATTGCACATTATTATGAAGATTTGCCCGATATTCATCACAGACCCTGGCATTTCTGGCAGCACACTGATAAAGCCCGCATAAACGGAATTGCCGGCATGGTGGATATGAATGTTTTTAATGGAGATCCTGACGATCTTCAGAAACTGATTATACCCTGAAAGTTAAGGCTGTGAGCACAGTTATTTAATTGCAGGCAATTTTTCAATGGCAACAATTAACTGATCGAGTGCCTTTTGCAGTGTGGATTTTGGGCAAGCCAGATTCATCCGCATAAAACCTTCGCCACCAGGCCCAAACTGCGTGCCGGGGTTCAATCCCAATCCTGCTTCGCGAATCAGAAACTGCTGCAACTTTTTGTCGCTCAGGCCGAGCCTGCCAAAATTTATCCATGCCATATAGGTAGCCTCAGGGCGTATAACTTCGATGGAAGGGATGCGATTTTGGGCGGTTTCAATCAATAAAGTGATGTTGTTATTGATGTATTCAAGCAATTGATCGAGCCATGCATCGCCATGGGTATAGGCTGCTTCGGAGGCTATATTGCCAAAAATATTACCCAGTCCGATATGCAATGCATCGAGCACTTTATTGAACTTTTTCCGAAGGGATTCATTGCTGATAATTACTGATGCTGTAGCCAGTCCTGCCAGGTTGAAGGTTTTGCTGGGTGCTGTCATGGTGATGGTGGCCGCTGCTATTTCGGGCGAAAGAGAGGCAAGAACTGTGTGTCTTAATCCGGTGTTTACCAAATCGCCATGTATTTCGTCAGAAATGATTAAAACCCCATGACTGATGCATATTTCAGCCATCTGTCGTAATTCATCGGGTTGCCAGGCATTGCCTCCCGGATTGTGCGGATTACTTAGAATAAGCATTCTGGCTCCTGAGGCGCACAGCTTCTCAAGATTGTCAAAATCCATCCTGTAACGGCCATTTTCAAGTATAAGACCATTTAAGAGCAGCTTCCGGCCATGTTTTTTTACCGCATCAAAAAACGGAAAATAAACCGGTGGCTGAATAATTATCGCATCGCGCCTGCGGGTATGGGCAAGCACAGCCATATTCACAGCCGGAACAATTCCGGGGGCAAATAGCACCCAATCAGTTTCAACAGCCCATTTGTGCCTGCGGTATAACCAGGCTTTAAGGGCAGTAAAATAGCTCTCAGGCCGGATTGAATATCCCAGAATTTCATGCCTGCTGCGTTCCCTGATGGCGTCCATTACAAAGTCAGGACTTCTGAAATCCATATCGGCTACCCACATTGGGATAATGTTTTCGGTTCCAAAAAGTGCTTTTCGCAGGTCGTATTTAACACAGGAAGTATTGCTACGATCAATTATTTCATCAAAATTGTAAAGCATAATCGGGTTGGCTTAAGTTTTTGTGAAGCCTTGCGCCGCCGGCAAAAATAACGATTACCTTGCACATCGCTTCATAAGTTGGCGATTTGGTATAATTTTAACCGGCACATAACGTTAACATTCGATTAACCACTATCACATGACCAAGAAAAGAGCGCTTATCCTGTTTTTTATTTTGCTTTTATTAATTATAGCTGTAGTATTTATTGTTCCGGTTCATTATCAATATTATCCTCCGCGAAACAACAGCGGAACATTTTTTATCAAACTGAATGACGGCAATAAACTGGCTTGTGTAAAACTGGAAGGTCGTGCTGCGGTTAAAAAGTGTGTTCCTGTAATATTTCTGCAGGGAGGCCCCGGTGGGCCTGTATATACAAGAAATATTGAAGCCCTGCGGCCTTTGGCTGATTCAGGTTTTGATGTTTACCTTTACGATCAGCTGGGATGTGGATTTTCGTCGCGGTTGAAGAATATCCGCGGGTATACCGTGCAGCGGCATGTCGACGATTTGCAAGAACTAATACAGTTTACCGGTTCGCCTCAGGTTTTTCTGATCGGGCAATCGTGGGGTGCATTGCTGGCTTCTGCTTATGCAGGCCAGCATTCATCTGACATCAAAGGCATTGTACTTACATCGCCCGGCCCGCTGATGCCTGCAAACAACCAACTGGCGTTACTGCCTGCCCCCGACAGCCTCGGTTTGCGCAGCCCACAATTTACCAATAGGCAGGGTAAAGACAAAACGTATACAGTAAGGGCACGTGTGGTAGAATTTTTTGCACGTACTTTTGGAATAAAACTGGCATCAGACAACGAAATGGATGCTTTTGCCAATCAGTTAAACTTCGAAATGTCGCGTTCAACGCTTTGCGATCAGCGAAATTTGCAGGAAGCAGAGGGTGGGTCGGGCTACTATTCGATGATAAGAACTGCCCGCGATTTTGCCATATGCCGAAACATGCGGACCGGACTCGATCAGGTTGATGTGCCGGTACTTATTCTCAGGGGTGCCTGCGATGGCATTCCCTGGGGTTTCGTAACCGAATATCAGAAATATTATAAAAACAGCCGGCTTCTGATCGCCGAAAATGCCGGCCATGCTATAGCCACCGAACAGCCACGGTTCTATATAAGCGCAATTTATAGCTTTCTGCAAAGCTGTAATGCCAGATAGCACAGCTCAGGTAATCCGCCCATTTACAAAGTACATATCAATCGCCCCTTTGTTCTTGGCATCAACTTTGCCCCGGTAGGAGCATTCAAAGTGCCTGCTTACAAATTCGTAAGTGCTTTGTGAAATATTAACCCTGCCAACTTCGCCGCTCGATTCCATACGCGAAGCTATATTTACAGTATCACCCCAGATGTCATACTGAAATTTCTTGGTTCCAACAATACCGGCCACCACCGGTCCGGTATGTATTCCAATCCTGATTTCGAAATAGGGCCTGTTGTGTTCCAGACTGCTTATTTTCAGCTCTTCGGTGAATTGCTGCATTTCGAGGGCTGCAGCAACCACATCAAGAGCATTGCTGTTGTTGGGCACCGGAATGCCGCCAGCGCACATGTATGCATCGCCAATGGTTTTTATCTTCTCGATTCCATGGTTGGTGATTATTTCGTCGAATTTTCTGAATCGCAGATCAATTTCATTCACCAGTTCCTGAGGGCTTAATTTTTCGGCCATGTAGGTAAAGCCCTTAAAATCGGCAAACATAACTGTAACCATTTCGAAATGGCGCGCCTCCGATTTGCCGTGTGATTTTAGTTCTTCGGCTGTTTCAGCCGGCAGAATATTAAGCAACAGAGCATCAGAACGGTCTTTTTCATGACTGATCATTTTATTTTTCTCTGATAGCTCATTTCGCGTGCGACGCACATAGCGGTAGCGGTGAAACAGTCCGGCAGCAAGCAGCAGAAGCAAAATTCCTACTACTGAAACCGAATTGCGGATAATTTTCTGTCGTTTTATTTTCAGGCGTTGTATTTCGCCTTCCTTGGTCAGAAGCTTTATTTCCTGACGGGTTCGGGTGTTTTCAAATTCCTTTATTTTGCGGGCGGCTTTATCCTTCTCACTGCTCATGATAGAATCTTTGAGCGAGGCAAATCGGGTATTGTATAAAAATGCGTTTCTGTAATCTTTCATACCGGCATAAATCTCAGCCATATTCTGGTAAATGTTAATCAGGTAATACCGGGCGCCGGAGCTGCCGGCCAAAGCTTCTGATTTTTTAAAATAGGTAAGCGCCAGTTTGTCATTTTTCATGCTGCGGTAAATCGAGGCAATGCCATTCATGCTGGTGATTTTGCCAAGACCATCGTTGTTTTCGCTCGCAATGGCAAGTGAGCACATTTCATAATCAAGTGCCTTGTCGAATTCGCCAAGCCGCTGGTAAGCCAGTGCCAAGTTGTGCAGCCCGATGGAATAGTTGTATTTATCGTTCAGCGTGTCCTGCAAAGCAATGGAACGCTTAAAATACTCGAGGGCTTTTTGGTTCTCATCCTTTTCGTAGTATAAAAGACCTATGTTGCCAAAATTAAAAGCCAGCTTTTTAAAGTCCTGCCTGTATTCGTTCAGCCTGGCGGCTTTCTGATAATATTCCAGTGCCTGATCGTAATAACCCATCTCGGAATACCGTGAACCCAGGTTGTTATAGATTCGGGCCAGCCTGTTACTGTCTTTGGCCGTTTCAAATATCGAAAGGGCTTTAAGGGCATTGGTTACCGATTCTTCCATATTGCCAAGCACTGCATGGGTTATGCTGAAATTGTTATAAATGTCGCCGGCCAGTATCGGCATACCCTGCCTGCGGGCAAGGCTGAGTGCCTCGGCATACTTGGTCAGTGCATCGTTGTATTTACCCTTCATATCGAATGCAATACCTATGCTGAGTAACGCTCTTGCTTCTGCTTTCTGATTCCTGAGTTTTACTGCATAACGGTATTGTTTCTGCGAAAGGCTCAGGGCTTCGCTGGTGTTGTTGTAAAGTAGCTCCCTGATGAGTGTATCAAGATGATTGAACAAACCTGCATTGTTTCCTCTTTTGTCTAGTTCGCTGAAAATTGAATCGGCTTTTCTTACTGCCCCCACCGGTGCCGAAGCAACAGCATAGTTGATCATAAAAAGGCAAATGAAAATGTATCTGAAGATAACCGGCATCATGAAAAGGGCTTGACAATCACAAATGTACTAATTATTTAGAAATATTCTAAATAATAACTTATCTTTGTGTTGCATGTTAATGAGAAATGCGATTAAAGTGTGTGCATGACTTGCCGGGGAGCCGGAGTCGAGCCAACTGATTTAATCACCAAAAACAACGTACTATGAAATTATTTCAGAATACAACCTGCCTGTTAACGATAATGCTTTTTAATCAATTCGCCTTTTCACAAACCAACCAACAAATGATAGACGACCATCAGGCGGCAGTTCAGCAGTTTCGCGACAACCGCAACACTTTTATGCTCAACCCTGCAACCAGCCCGTTAAGCCAGGCGCAGATTCAAAAATTTGCCGGTCTTCCTTATTTTACGATCGATTACAAATACCTTACAGTAGCTACTTTCGTTAAAGAATCGCCCGAAAAGGATATCAATTTATCAACTACCTCGGGCGGAACAAAAACGCTCACACGGGTTGGAAAAATTAACTTTGTGCTGAATGGCTATGCTTATTCACTCTCGGTGTTCCGGAATAAGTATCTGACCGAATTGGGTAACGACAACCAGCAACTTTTTGTACCGTTTACCGATCTTACCAATGGTAGCGGCACAAACAGCAGTGGCAGGTATCTTAAAATAGATCCGCCTTCTGCATCCAATACGGTGATTGTTGACTTTAATCTGGCAATAAATCCATTTTCGGCATACAGCAATAGTTATACCGGCATTATTGCCCCGCCTGAAAACAGTATGCAGATGATGGTTTCGTCGGGCGAAAGAAAATATGAAGACAGATAATCTGTATTGCACAAACCCATGTTACAAATTCCATAAGCTGTCTCACATAGTTTCATTTTCTTCAGAATACTTAATTGTTTCGGAACTACCTGGCTTATATGCTGGGTAATTTCGCGCACAAGTACAATTATTTTTTTTGTTTTCTTTGTTTGTGTTTCACAGGAATTGCTAATATTGTTGATTTAACTGCCCACTACCCTGTAACTACAGCTTCTAATCTGCTATAGCATTGAACAAAAAAATTATTTTAGTACAGCTCCTGTTTGCATTTTTTATTGTGTCTGATCTTATGGGGCAGGAGACCGCCCCTGCAATGGATCCACTGCTTTACAATGGTAAATTGTATCGGTATGTGCCTGCCGCAGGCACAAAAGGCTCTCCTTTTTACAATGGAGCTAATGCTGTTGAAGGAAGTGTTACCCTGCGTGGTGAAGTGTTCCTACCAGTGATGTTGCAGTACAATCTGGAAGACCAGCAGCTGATTTTGCATTATAAAACGCCTGATGGTGGAGTGAGTCAGATTGTTGTTTCTGATGCATGGTTGGAATCGTTTCGTTTGGGAACCGATTATTTTGAACGTGCGCGCAATGCCGATAGTACATTCGCTATTTATCAGATTATTGAAGCAGGCAACTTCAGGCTTGCTTGTCATTATATTGTGCGAAGGACGCTTGAAACAAGTTATGGGTCGCGCAATTACCAGTATTCAGAGCCTATGCGCAGCTTATTTCTGGTAAGAAATCAAGGCTTGCAGAAGTTTAGCGGTAACCGCGGATTTATCAGGTTGCAGGATGAAACTGTACAGGCTGAAATACGTAAATTTTTACGCCGGAATCATATTCATGTAAACAAAGCATCTACTGCAAAACTACAGGCACTGGCTGATTTTTGCAATTCTATCACACCATGAAGAAACTACTGATTGCCGGCTTATTGCTCATGCTGGGTTTTGTTGCCCTGGCTCAAACTCCAAAGCAGGTTAGCAATTTTCATTACCATGGAATAACGTTCAGCAATTTTGCTGCCGAAGTATTTAAAACTACCGGAGTAAAAATATACTATAAAGCCGACCTTGTAGCTAAAATCAATGTATCCATTGATGCCGACAGTGTAACTGTTACCGAAGCGATAGCCCGCGTAATTGCCGGCAGCGGCCTCAGCGTATCGGAATGGGAGGGAGCGCTCGTATTACTTCCAGGTCCTGAACTGCTCACTCAGCTTCCTGACTATAAAGCGGCTCAGGCGCCTGTTGATTCAGTGCAGGCTACTGACCACTCACTCACCGAAACCGAAGAGCGTTATCTGAGCAGTAAAATGGCTGGATCTATCAAGACCATTCACGTAGGATCAAAAGGTGGTAAAATTACCGGCAGTAAGGCAAGACTGCTGGGAAGGGTGCTCGATAGTGAAACCGGTGAGCCTGTATTTTATGCTACATTGTATGTGCAGGAGACCCGGGGCGGGGCTGTTTCTGATCAGAATGGATATTTTTCACTGATGCTTGCACCCGGAAAATACAATGCTACCATCGAATTTTTGGGTTACCAAAAAAGCAGGTATCTGCTCGATGTGCTCTCAGATGGTGAATTTACCGTAAGGATCACCAAAGCCATAATACAAATGAAAGAGTTTGTGGTGCATGGCGACAGGCAATCCAGCATCAAGGCGAAAGACCCGGGCCTCGATAAAATATCCATGAGAGCCATCAAGGCTCTGCCAACCATGATGGGCGAACGCGATATTCTTAAAGTTTCAGGCACGCTCCCGGGCATTGTAAGCACCGGTGAAGGTACCTCGGGTCTTAACGTAAGGGGCGGCAGTTCTGACCAGAATGCATTTTACATCAACAAGATTCCGGTTTACAATACTGCCCATTTGTTTGGCTTTTTCCCTGCGTTCAATTCTGATATCATCCGCGACTTTTCAATTTACAAGGGCCATATACCCGCTCAATATGGGGGGCGGTTGTCATCGGTATTCAATATAGTTACAAGGCAGGGTAACCGGCGCCGGTTTACAATGCGGGGCGGAGTAAGCCCTGTTACCGCCAACCTGGTGGTCGAAAGTCCGGTGGTAAAAGATAAAGCCTCTATAATACTAAGTGCACGATCATCCTATTCTGACTGGATACTTACCCGCATTAAGGATACTGATATCCGCTCCAGCTCAGCTGGATTTTACGATGTTTCGGGAGGTTTCAATGCCGATATCCGTAAATCGCAGATTGCTGCATTCTTTTATAAAAGTCAGGACCATTTCAGGCTTTCTGATCTGAACGATTATACATATTCGAACAGCGGAATGTCGTTTTCGGTAGGGCAGGTGTTTTCAAACTCGCTGCGCGGCGAATTTTCTGTGGTGGCTGCCGAATACAGTTTCAGCAACAAAAACACCATTGAAACATCTAAAGCTTATTCGCATGCTTATGCCCTTAACCATTATGAATTCAGGGCCGATTTTAAACATGTTATTTCAGATGTTCACACATTCGACTACGGTATCGGAAGCACTTTATATAAACTCAGGCGTGGGATTGTTGAACCGCTGGGTATTAATTCGGTGCTAAAAAAGGTTGATTTGGGCAACGAGCAAGGTATTGAAAATGGTATTTATTTTTCTGATGCTTATGAAATGTTTTCAGGAATAACGCTAACCGGTGGTGTGCGGTTTTCGGTATTCAATCCATTGGGTCCAAAAATGGTGTACGAGTATACCGAGGGTTTGCCCGTTGATCCGCGCTATATATCAGATTCAATATTTTTTGCTGATAATATAGCCATCCGAAATTATTTACAGCCCGATATCAGGCTGGCACTCAATATAGAAACGGATCTGGATGGTTCGGTAAAACTTGCATTCAATCAGATGCATCAGAATTTGTTTATGTTAAACAATACCAGTTCCATAGCTCCTGATGCACAATGGAAGCTGGCCGATTATCATATTAAGCCATCACAGAGCAATCAGGTATCTGCCGGAGTCTTCAGGGTTTTCCCGCAAAATGGACTCGAGGCCTCCGTTGAGGCTTACTACAAGCTTACTGATAATTTTCCGGAATTTAAAGATGGTGCCGATTTTCTGGCATCGCCACTTGTCGAAACTGTGGTATTACAGGGAAAACAAAAGGCATGGGGCATTGAGTGGTTTGTAAAGCGCAGCGGTCGTAAGCTTGAAGGATGGTTATCCTACACTTTCTCAAGGTCGCATGTGCAGGTGAGTGGACCCAATGCATGGTTTCAGATTAACAATGGCAAAAGCTACCCGGCCAACTTCGATATACCTCATGCGCTTAATCTGGTACTCAACTACCATCTTACGCGCCGTGTAACTTTCTCGGGGGTTGTTACGTATCAAAAAGGCCGCCCGATTACCTACCCTGTGGCTGTTTACTACGTTGATGGAGTGCCCGCTATGGATTACTCCGAAAGAAATGCCTATCGCATTCCTGATTATTTCAGAACCGATTTGTCTCTGACTGTTGAAGGTAACCTAAAAAAGAAAAAACCTCTGCACAGTTCACTCGTAATCAGCGTATATAATCTTACCGGCAGGCAAAATCCTTACTCGGTTTATTTTACCTCTGAAAACGGTCGTATCACAAGCTACAAATACTCGGTAATAGGTGTGCCGGTACTAACAGCCACCTGGATGTTCAAACTTGGAAATTATGCAACGGAATAATCTGACACTTTCATGGTTATGGTGGTTTTTACCGCTATTGATGGTTTCGTGCATTAAATCGTTCGAGCCTTCTATTGATGCTTCAGATGAAGCTAAAATTGTAATCTCTGCTGTGATTACAAATGGTGGCGGCCTGCAAACCGTTAAAGTGTCAACCACTTCGCCGGTACGCAAGCCTGAATATATACCTCTTGACGAATGTGTAGTGAAAGTGGTGAATACACAGGGTCAGGAATTTGAATTGCCAGCACAGGGCGAAGGGGTTTATCAGGGTATGATTGCTCCTGAATATTTGTTGCCGGGCGCTGTATTCAAACTTAAAATGACTGCTCCTGATGGCGACCTTATTGAATCGGTTTGGGATACACTGCATGCCTGCCCGCCAATCGATTCGGTGTATTTTGCCATTGAGAAAATTGAAGGCCTTACATCACATCAGGATAGGCAGGGTATTCAGTTTTACCTTAATTTCAATGGGGCCGGAAGTGGCAGCCATTATTATCGCTGGGATGTAATTGAAACCTGGGAATATCATGCTGAGTACCCGCTTGAATGGTGGTACGATGGCACAGTACATCATGTAACACCTCCCGATTATTCAAGAAATGTTTGCTGGCGAACCCTCAAGGTGCCCAATGTGTTCAGCCTTACTACCACCAACCTCACCGCCAATGGAATCAACGCATTCAGGCTTCATTATGTGGATAATACCACCTCGCGCCTGGCTTATGGATATAGCCTGCTGGTACGTCAATTTGCCATTTCGGAGGCAACATTTATTTATTACGATCAGTTGCGTGTAAACTCTGAGCAGGAAGGCGGACTCTATCAGAAACAACCTATTTCAGTTGCCGGAAATATCCGCAATATTACACATCCTGATAAAGACGTACTTGGATACTTTGAGGTGAATGGGGAAAATGCCAAACGCATCTTTGTGCATGATGTTGATGGATTGCCGCTCGATTTTTACAATTATTGCTCGCCTTCGCCACTGCGCAGGGGGTTGTGGGAAATTTCACGGTCAGAGTATCCTGCATACCTCATGGGCGATGCAGAGCGCTACTACCTGGTGGTACTTAATAAAGAATGTGTAGATTGCACTGTGTTGGGAGGAACAACAGTTAAACCTGATTTCTGGCCTTTATAATAACGGTAGTATGAAAAATGTGCTCTATTTCGTAATCATGCTATCAGGCTTTGCCCTTTCAGGATTTAAAGGCAGTGCTGCCATTGAACCTGAAGCGGATGCCCCGTTTACCTTATCAACCGACAGATGGTTATATGTGACCGGCGAAAAGATTTATTTTGAGATAGCGCTGTCACAGCAGGCTGTAGATGATACTTCTCGTCAGGTAATGATAGCTGAGCTGATTGGCGCCGATGGCCAGCGATACAGCGATACCAGGTGCCTGCTCGAGCACGGATGGGCAGTTGGTAAACTCAGTATTTCAGACGAAATGCTCTCAGGCTACTACTATTTGCGTGCCTACAGGTTTATTTCTTCGTTGTCTGCTGAGCAAAGCCAGATTTTTGTTCAGGTAAAAATTGTAAATCCGGCAATGCGTGAAGTAGCTGCCCGGGCTGTTGCCGATAGCACCCGCGAATTTGCACGAATGATATGCCCCACGCCTTGTGCTGCGTCTTTAAGTAATAATTATCAGGTTGTTGAACCGAATAGCCGGATGAATATTGCAGGTTCGCAATTTTACCCCGCAGGAGCACCTTCACCTTCGCTTATTTCGGTTATCCCACAATCCACTGCTGATACTTCAGGAGCAATGTTTGTTTATCCGGGCAACAAGAAGTTAAATATAAACGAATCTGCAGATGCCGGCCTCTGGCTTACAGGCACATTGCTTGATGCACGCTCGGGTAAACCTGTTCAGGGTAAAAGAGTGAACCTGTCGATTATAGGCAAAGGCCGCGACTTTATGGCTGTGAGGTCTGGTGCTGATGGCCGGTTCGCTTTTCGCATGCCGCTTTATTCGGGACGCCGCGATTTATTTTTGTCATCGGAACGCAGCGACTCCATTGTTACCCGTGTTGTTCCTGATAAAGGTTTTGCCGATTGCAGTGTAAATCTGCAATCGCCTGCTTTTGAACTCAGCCCGGCAGAACAGAAAATTGCCCTGCGAATGGCCAATAACCTCAGAATACAAGGAGTTTATCGTTCGCCTGAGCCAAATGCCGTAAGTCTTCCTGTAGCTGAGCCTTCATTTTACGGTAAGCCCACCGAAATTATTGTGATAGACGATTACATTCAATTGCCAACCCTCGAGGAATATTTTAATGAATTACCGGGTATGGTAAAAGTTCGCAAAAAAAACAACCATCGATATTTCAAGGTTAGTGGACTTCAACCCGAGATGGAGCTGTTTGATCCTCTGATACTGGTTGATTGGGTGGCAGTTGACGATCCCGAAAAAATTCTGGCCGCTTCACCTATGTCGGTTTCACGCATCGAAATTGTAAATGTTCCCTACGTTAAAGGAGATATTCTTTATGGAGGAATCGTAAGTATTGTATCCCGGAAGGGTGATTTTGCCGGTATAGATTTACCGGCTTCGGGAATGTTTCTGAATTATCTTTTTTTGGAAAACGAGCCTTCGGTCAATACCGTTGAAGCACCGGGCCCCGATCAGCCGGATACACGCAATACTTACCTGCATCAAATTGCAGAAAAGGGCGATCAGGTAGTATTTAATGCACCGCGTGCCAAAGGTCTTTATCTGATTAAAGCAGAATCGCTTGCCACACCTGGTAAAAAAAGTGTGTGTTTCAGCACCTTCGAGGTCCGTTAATTTAAGTTTTTTTATTTAGATATTTCAACAGCCTAATCATTCAAACAAGGTGGCATTGCCATTTCCGATGATTTTGCATGCACTGATTTGTCGTTGGAATATCTTATTTTTGCGCTTATAACCCCCGTCTTATGTCTACCTCACCATACGCGCTGCTTTCGAAGAAGTTTTATTTTGACGATACTGCTTTTACAAGCCTGATGAAAAAGCGGATTTATCATGTATTGCTTATTGCCAGCAATTATGATTCATTTGTGCTTGAAGGTGATGGACGCATTGATGAGCAGATATTTAACGAGTATGTTTCGCTTAGCCTGAGGTACCCTCCGCAGTTTATTCAGGTTTCGTCCGAAAAGGAAGCCCTTGTAGCCCTTGAAAATCAGCACATCGATTTGATAATAACCATGCTTAGCATGGGAAAAAGTGATAGTTTCGATTCGGCGCGCAGGCTTAAACAGCTGTATCCCAATATTCCGATTGTTGTGCTTACCTCGTTTTCGCGCGAAGTTACCATGACCATTGCCAACGAAGACTTATCGGCCATCGATTATGTTTTTTGCTGGCTCGGAAATGCCGATATTCTTTTGGCCATCATCAAGCTCATTGAGGACAAGATGAATGCCGACCACGATATTCTGGAAGTTGGGGTACAGGCTATTCTATTGGTTGAAGACTCCATCCGATTTTATTCAAGTTACCTGCCTAATATTTATAAAATCATTTTCAAGCAGTCGAAGGCGTTTATGACCGAAGGCATCAACGAACATCAGATGATGCTTCGCATGCGTGGAAGGCCGAAAATTTTACTTGCCAACACCTATGAACAGGCTATTGAATACTGCAATAAATACCGGAACAATCTTTTGGGCATCATTACCGATACCTCATATCCCCGCGATGGGCGCGAAGACCCGATGGCCGGCATTCAGCTGATTGAGAAAGTGAAACTCGATGATGAGTTTATACCACTGCTCATGCAATCTTCTGATATGGCCAATCAGGCGCTTGCCAGGGAGCGGAGAGCCGGGTTTATTCATAAGCTATCGCACACACTCTCTATTGAGTTGCGCAACTTTATTATCCAGTATTTTGCCTTCGGCGATTTTGTTTTTATCGACCCTGATACCAAGCAGGAAGTGGCCAGAGCTGCCGATCTCAAGGCTTTGCAGCAGCGTATTTTTGAGATACCCGACAACTCGCTCGAATACCATGTTTACCGGAATCATGTTTCAAAATGGTTGTATGCCAGGGCTTTGTTTCCACTGGCCGAGTTGTTCCGCGATCTGAGGCCGGGCGATTTTAATGATCTGGATGAAATACGCCGGTTTATTTTTGATGCCATTGCAACTTTCCGCCTGAATAAGGCAAGAGGTATTATTGCTGAATTTAACCGAGAGAGTTTTGATGAGTACCTGAGTTTCACAAGGGTAGGGCAGGGGTCAATCGGTGGTAAGGCGCGCGGGCTTGCCTTTCTCGATTCAATGCTCAAACGTAACCGCCTGCTCGATAAATGGCCCGGTGTTCTGGTTACAATCCCGCGCACTGTGGTTTTGGGTACCGATATCTTCGATGAATTCATGGAGGAAAACAATCTGTACACCATTGCACTTTCTCAGGCAAGTGATGAAGAAATTCTCGACAATTTTGTTGCTGCCAGATTGCCATTCAGGCTGCATGAGGATTTATACACCTTTATCAGCGTAGTAAAAAAACCCATTGCCGTGCGTTCGTCAAGTTTGCTTGAAGATAGTTATTACCAGCCATTTGCCGGTATCTACTCAACCTACATGGTGCCCAATTTTGCGAACGATGAACGGCTAACCATCGAAAACCTGAGTAATGCCATAAAAAGTGTTTATGCATCGGCTTTCTATAAAGATTCAAAGGCTTACATGGTGGCTACTTCCAATGTAATTGACGAGGAAAAAATGTCGATTGTGCTGCAGGAGGTTACCGGTAGTCAATATGGAGAGAAGTTTTACCCAACGCTTTCGGGCGTTGCCCGTTCTATCAATTTTTATCCGATTAGTCCCGAAAAGCCAGCCGGTGGTATAGCCAATATCGCTCTTGGTTTGGGAAAATATATTGTGGATGGCGGCCTTACACTCAGGTTTTCGCCTAAGTTTCCGCGCAAAATTCTGCAGCTCTCAACACCCGAACTTGCGCTGCGCGAAACCCAGAAGCATTTTTATTCACTTGACCTGAGGCCGGGTAGTTTTATTCCTTCAACGGATGATGCATGCAATCTGCTGAGGCTTGGCATATCGGAAGCTGAAACCGATGGATCGTTGCGGCATATTGCATCAACCTTCGATTACGAAAGTCATATGCTGCGCGAAGGGATGCTCGCCAATGGCAAACGCATCATTACTTTTGCAAACATTCTGTCGCACAATGTGTTTCCGCTTGCCGAAATAATATCAGCCTTGCTCGAAACAGGTCAGCGTGAAATGAGCAAGCCTGTTGAAATCGAGTTTGCCTGCGACTTGAATCAGCCCAAAGGCCAACCGGCTCTGTTTAATGTATTGCAAATACGCCCGATTGTTGATAACCGCGAAGCCATTGATGCGCACCTCGAAGAAATCAGCAATGAGGATACTATTATATATGCGCATTCAGCCCTGGGAAATGGCATAATACGCGATATATCTGATTTTGTGTACATCAGGCCTGAGTCGTTTAATCCGGCTGCCAACAAGGAAACTGCTCAGAAAGTAGGTGATCTGAACGATCGGTTTCTAGCCGAAAAAAGAAATTATGTGCTGGTAGGACCGGGTCGCTGGGGTAGTAGTGATCCCTGGCTGGGAATTCCGGTAAAATGGCCTCAAATTTCAGCAGCCCGCGTTATTGTTGAGTCGGGGCTCGAACACTATCGCATCGAGCCGAGCCAGGGCACACATTTCTTCCAGAACCTCACTTCATTCAGGGTTGGATATTTCACCATCAATCCATTTATGAACGATGGGTTTTACAATCTCAGCTTTCTGAAAGATCAGCCGGCATTTTATGAGGATGAAGTAATCCGGCATATCCGGTTCAGTCAACCGATACCAATCATGATTGATGGCAAGAAGAATCTGGGGGTAGTTCTTAAACCCGGAACAGGGATTTAATGTTGTTATACGGTAACTAACGGGTGTACAATTTCAATTACCATCAACCAGATAGGCTTTTAACTCAGCAGAATCAGGATTGCTGAACAATTGCCCAGGTTTTCCCTGCTCTACAATTACCCCGTCGCACATAAATACCATATGGTCGGCCAGCCTGATGGCCTGACGCAACACATGGGTAACCAGTATGATGGTGTAATGCTTCTTCATTTCCTTAAAGAGATTTTCAATAATTTTACTCGAAATCGGATCTAGTGCCGAGGTAGGTTCATCGGCCAGTATAATGGATGGTTTCACTGCCAGACCACGCGCAAGACAAAGCCGCTGTTGCTGCCCGATTGAAAGGCTGGTGGCCGGTGAATTTAGGCGCAGTTTTACTTCGTCCCACAAACCCACTTCGCGTAAATGTTTCTCAACGCTGAAATCTATCAGTTTTCGATCGCGAATGCCCTTAAGTTTTAAACCATAGGCAACATTTTTATAAATGGATACCGGCAAAGGATAAGGTCGCTGCGAAAGCAGTCCCATTTTTTGCCTGATTGCCGGAATATGCAAGGTAGTTGTTAAAATATCATCAGCACCAATATAAATATGGCCATCTATCCTCAGCTCCTTGTAGAGGTCGGTGAGCTTATTCATGCATTTGAGCAGGGTGGTTTTTCCGCAGCCCGAAGGGCCAAGCAGTACGGTTATTTTGTTTTTTGGAATATCGAGACAAATATCTTTAAGAATATGGTGTTCGGCCGCATGCACATTAAGATGTTCAATTCGCAGTTCAAAACTGTCGGTGCTATTGCCTGCCTGCAATTTATTGTTAGGAATAGCTGCTGAAGGTATTTCGGATTGGAACATGGTGGTTATTTTAAATTGTTGCGTGAGAAACGTTTCGAAAGGTAACGGGCTCCCAAACTAATTGCCAGAATCATAATTGTAAGGATAACTGCAGAGGCGAAGGCCCGTTGCCTTACTTCGGGAATGGGTGAGCCCAGCTGAAAAAAAATGGCGAGTGGGAGGGTAGCAGCAGGTTCGTCGAGGTTAACAGGTACATTGTCTGTATACCCAGCAGTAAATAAAACAGATGCTGCATCTCCGATACCTCGTCCAAACGAAAGTAAAACGGCGGTGATAAATCCGGGAAAGGCCTGCTTAAACATCACCCTGAATGCTGTTTCAGTGCGTGTTGATCCCAATGCGAGTGATGCTTCATGCAGCCCTCGTGGAATGGTGCTGAGTACTTCATCAAAAGTGCGCACCATTATGGGTGATACCAGCAGAGCAACAGTTATAATACCTGCAATGAGCGAAGCATTCATGCCAAAAAACAGCATGAGTGCAAATCCGAAGGCCCCGTAAACTATGGATGGTATTCCCCAGAGTGCATCCAGAAAATACCGGATGGTATTCTGTGTGCGGCGGTATCGTACCAGCTGCACGTTGATATACAGCGCGGCTGGCATACCAATAACAACAGCTATAATTGTGGCACCAAATGCAATATAAACAGATCCGGCTATGGCGTTTAGCACACCTCCCTCGCCTCCGTAATAGTATCCGCCTTTGGGTGTTTTTAATAACATATCCCAGTTGAGTGCTCCGATTCCTTTTACAAATATTACAATGATTATAAAGGCAAGTACGGCAATCAGGGAGTAGGCCATAAATGCCGAAAGCCTTATAAAGAAGGTCTCTTCTATGCGTTTTATTTTTCTCACTGCCTGCGGGTTTTGTGGATCAGATATCTGAAAAACAGGTTGAAAATCAGAATAATTGCCAGCAACAAAAAGGCGGCAAACATAAGTGCTGCATCGTAATGTGGTATGGAGAGCATTTCGCCGTAATTGTTGGCAATTAAAGCCGGGAGCGGATAAGCCGGATCAAAAGGGTTTATAGTGCCTTTAACTACGTTGCCAACTACCATCATCACAGCTATGGTTTCGCCAAATGCTTTGGCTATGCCAAGTCCGTAGGCTGAGATTATACCCGGATAATTACCTCTGATTACTACATGTTTTACAGCTTCCCAGCGTGTAGCCCCCATTGAAAGTGCTGCTTCTTTTAATCCCGAAGGCACTGTGTTGAACACCTCAATAAGCATGTTGAGGGTATAGGGAATGCACATTACAGCAAGTACAATGCCTCCTGATAGCACCGAATAGCCGGTTGAGTTCATACTGAAAAGTGCAGAAGCCAGATCAGAAACAAAGGGCACTACAACCAGTATTCCCCATACCCCGTATATAACCGATGGCAAACCGGCCAGAACATCAATTACCGGGTGCATAACTCTGATGAGCGCAGCAGATGAAAACTCGGTAAGATATACTGCAGCAAACAGGCAAAACGGAGCCGTAAACATAAATGAAACCAATGTTACATAAAGCGAGCCGATGATAAAATGGCCGAAACCGAATTTGCCGGATGATGGTGCCCATTGCCCTGAGAACAATAGTTCATAAAAGGAATGCTCGCTTAATAACGGACCCGCTTTAAAGTAAAGACCGGCGCCGATAATCAGCGGAAGTAGCAGTATGGTAACCAGCGAAGTTATCATCCAGATGCCCGTAATATAATCGGAAATTCGTCGGCGAAGTTGCATACTTATATTAGTTTCTGAAGGTATTGTTCAATTTTGGCCGGGTCGATGGGAACATAGCCTGCTTCTTTTACATACGCTTGCCCATCGGTTAGGCACCATTTTATAAAATCGAGCGTAGCTTGCTTTTGTGGTTTACCTTTGGCTACAAAATAGAGCTCGCGTGCGGGCGGAGAGGGATAAGAGCCTTGGGCAATGGCATCAAGCAGCAGGCTGAATGAATCGTAAAAATTTTCCTCGGGGTCGATCACCCCATTACCATTAATGTCAATTCTTACTACATCCATACCCGGCCTTTTTTTGCCAGTGTTCAGATCATAGGCATAAATGGTGTTGTTAAATCCAAATCCGTTAGCATCTTTGGCAACCGCCTCAGCCAGGCCCGGGTCGCCATATATACCGATTCCAAGCAAATTTTCCTGTTTTCCTCCAAGGTATTTTGCCCAGGTTTCAGCAGCTCCGCAGGCATCAGAACGGTTGTAAACCGCAATGCCTGTTGCAGCAGCACCTGGGTATATCTGCGACCACTTTGTTATGGTGCCATTGATAAAAACATCGGCAAATTGTTGCTGTGTCATTCCTTTTTGACGAATGAATGCAAGGGCCGGATTCTTTGCACTAATGGTTGGAACCACCGCATCAATGGTTAAACCTACCCACCAAACGCCCTTTCCCTTTTCTTCAATAGAGATTTCGCGCGAAAACATGCCCAGATCGACGGTTCCGGCCAATGCATCGGCCATGCCTTTGCCTGCACCTCCACCTGATACATTAAATCTGATTTCAGGATGCAGAGCTGCATATTCTTCGGTCCATTTTACTACTAGCGGATACAGTGCAAATGCCCCAGAGATGCTGATGGTTTGATCTTTTTTCTTCTGTGATGCACAGGATGACAGCACAATAGTTGCTATCATTCCCAGCAGGCTAAGTTTGGTTTTCATATTTATTTTGCTGAAGGTTGTTTAAATAATTCAGGCGTAAGGGTAAACATCAGGTACATGAAGTGCGAAAAGCGGTCATTAGCCACCTGTTGAAGTGCATTAAGATAGCTCTTAGGTACAAAAAAGCAGTAGCCACCTTCAAGTTCGCCCCATGGGCTTAATCTGATGCGGGCAGTAAGGTCGTTTTCAATTCCCAGATCGCGGCCTGCCGGGGTCAGGCTATTGGTTTGCGCAAGCGCAAAATAATGCAGGGTGTTTTTAATGATTATTGATGCAACTGGTTTGTAATGAAGCCATAGATAGATATCGGTTAACCCGCCTTGTTTCGTGTTTGTTGCCATGCTTGAGAAATAATCCATACCGCCAAAAAATTTGTGACGGTTGCCGTAAAGTTGATCAAACAAATGGTCGGTTTTGCCAGCGGTTGGCAATGTTTTGTTTCCCGAGAAATAGCTGAAGCCTGCGCCCGGAGATAGTTTGCCACCTTTTGCCCAAAGTTCGGCATCGATAAGAAATGCACTAATTGAGTACCCTTTCGGGCTTATTCCGTACTGGTAATAAGCATTGGCCATTGCACCGGCTGTTTTCGATGAATAGGTTGCATAAAATCCGGTTGTGTGTCTGAAATAAAGTGCATTGGTTGTGTCGGTTTTTGTTACTCCAGAGGAAATGTGCATCAAAGAGACTGTAAGCTTGTCGCTGAATTTGTAATTGAGCCAAATAAAATTGAGCGTTTTGATGCGGGAGGCGGGATAGGGATTATCTGAGAGCTTGTCGTTCAAAGTGTTCCACGACAAGCCTGCATGCAATGAAGTTTTAATACCTGTTGATCTAAAAACAATGGCATCATATGCAATGCTGTTCTGATTCCAGTTCCGGTCGCCCAATAGTCGGCGGTTGTCATAAACCAGCTGTTGTCGGCCCACTGAAAGCAGGCTGGATGCTCCGGTTTTTAATTCGGCATAAGCCTCGAGAACATCAAGCGAAGGATTATCGCCGGTTCCATTGTTAAGTTTGGCTTCATCGCCCCAAATTCTTACATCCTGCGGAGTAAACCTGAGCCTGAGCTTTTCGTTGTTGTAGTTAAAGCTGAGCCTGCTGCGCTGCGATATTAGCCATGCTGTCGCAGCATCTTCGGCCGCCAGTTTTTGATAACCCTGTCTCATTTCAGCCCGGCAGCGCAGTTGTGCTTCAATACTGAATTGTGCATGAAGCGGTAGTTGATTGAAAAAAAGTGCAATCAGCCATGCACCTGCAATAGTAAATTTTTTCATGAAAGGGGATTTATGAAACAGCAAAATTATCCCATGCCCGTCTAAGCGCAAACAGTTTAAAAACGTAACTTTTTGTATAGGTGTTTAGGCGGTGCTATACGTCTAAAAACGTAGTTGTCAGCATTCAACAATCCCGTTTCGAATAGCATACATTACCAGCCCGGCAGTATTTTTTGAACCGGTTTTAAGTAGCAGGTTTTCGCGGTGCTTATCAACGGTTCGCTTGCTGATATTGAGTTTTTCGGCAATTTCATGATTTGCCAATCCCTGGCATATTCTGTAAAGTACATCGGTTTCACGTTCCGAAAGTTCGCCTGGTTTTATGTTTTGGCTGCGCCTGTTGATGCTACGAAGGATACCATCGAGTATTTCAGGCGAAAAATAGTTATGCCCGGCGTACACAGCCTGCAAGCAGGCTTCCACTTCGCTGATTCCTGAATTTTTAAGTATAAAACCCCTGGCTCCGGCGTTGATCATGCGGGTGTAATAATCCTCGTCGGCATACATCGATAAAGCAATAATGCGTAATTCGGAGTACATTTCTAATGCCTTGCGGGTGGTCTCAATCCCATCCAAACCCGGCATGCTGATATCCATAAATACAATATCAGGCACTTTTTGATTGAGCGAAATCAGGAATGTTTCTCCGTCACCCGCTTCTGTTATCGTGCTTATATAGCTTAGATTGCCCAGTAAAAGCCTCAGCCCTTCACGAAAGAGGGTGTGATCATCAACCAGAGCTATTGAAACTGACTGCATATTGCGAATGTTGGATGAATCAAAGATGCGAAATTAAACATCATTTTGTGGTTTTGGCTTATAACTGAAGCGGTTTTTCTTTTCAGGTTCGCTGAGCGGAATTGTGATATTGATACGCACCCCTTCTTTTTCGCGCGAATAGATGTCGATAGTGCCGTTGAGCGACTTAACGCGCGAATGCATATTGGCGAAGCCCAGCCCGCCTTGCTGATCATTTGAAAGCAAAGCGGTATCAAATCCTTTTCCATCGTCGAGGTAATCAAGCTGAATTTGCCGCTCGCTGCATGAAATGGTAATAAACACATTGTGGGCACCAGCATGCTTCAGCGAATTGGAAATAAGTTCACAGGCTACCCGGTAAAGCAATACCTCCACGTTGTAATGGAACCGTTTTCCATTGATTTCTGAGGTAAATTTAAGTACAGGCCCTCCTGATTCAGGCAACTTGTCGATAAAAGATTGTATGGCTTTGGCCAGTCCGAAATTATTAAGTATATGTGGACTTAGTTTGTTGGAAATTTCGCGTATTGAAAGTATGGATTCATCAATCAGTTTTTCTGCATTTTCGAGCACCTGGTCCGATTTTTCAGTATCCTGCATCTTAATGGCTGATAAAGCCATTTTTACACCCGATAATAACGGCCCCAATCCATCGTGTAACTCTTTTGAGAAATGAAGCCTTTCGTTCTCTTCTGTGCGTACAATAGCCGATAATACCCTCAGTTCGTTATCGTGCCGCATTCTTTCCATGCGCTTTTGAATATCGAATATGTGACGGATAAAAATCAGACTCCCGAGCATTAAAATCGAAATTACAACGCCTGTCCATGTGCTAAGTAGCCCGGTGATCAAACGGTTTTGTGAATCGAGCAACTGAAAAAGTTCAAATACCCTGCGGAATGCCATAAGCAAAAAAGCTATTGAAATCAGCCACCAGGCAATGTTTGTGCGGGTTCGGCGTGTAAGTGAGAGGGCTATTATGGCTGCCCCGAATTGAAGCACTATCGAAATAATCAGCGCAATTTTTATGGGCATAATTCAAATTTTTAGTGAGTATATCGTGAGGTCTATTAAGGTAGTGCAATCTTTCCAAAATCGGGTTCTTCTTTACTTAGGCAGTAACTGCGAATGGCTTCCGAGGCTGGTTTAAATCCAAGTTGCCAGGCTTTATGCCAGTCGTTGCAGGCTTTTTCGAAATCACCCTGTTGATATTCGGCCACCCCGCGATTGTAATAGGCTTCGGCGTAATCGGGTTTAAGGTGCAGGGCCTCATTAAATTGTTGAACGGCCTGCTTAAAGTTGCCATGCTTTCCGTAAATGATCCCAGGATTGTTATAAGCCAGCAGATAATTTGTATTACGACTTATCGCAAGTTTGTAATACTGTGCAGCCTCTTCTGTATTTCCGGCTGCATCGAAGTAGTTTGCCAGATAAAAATAACCGTGGGCCATGTCGGCATCCGAACGTTTTTGCTCAATAACATCGGTTAACAGATCAGGCGTATTTTTCCATTTGCCAATGCGCACATAGGTTGCAGCAGTTAGTTGCAGGCCAATCAGTCCGGCAGCCAGAAATAGCATTTTGCGGGTTTGTATGTCGGGCCTGATTAGGTTATAGGTGTCAGTTATAATCCGGGCAAAAATTATAAATATTCCAATGTACGAAAGGTAGGTATACCGGTCGGCGGCTATAAAGGTGCGCGACCATATCAATGGCAGAACTACTGAAATGGTGACCAGGAAAAAGGCGTAGCCCGTCAGAAACACATGCCGGTGCTTTCGGGTTAAAAATAAGGCTGCTGCTAAAATAACTGGAATCAGCCCGGTAAGATAAACAGAGGTTTCGAATCGACCATCCTGAATATCAGGAAAGGCGTACACGGCCGACAAACCGGTAGGTACTATTGCTTTCAGCAGATAAAATCCAATGGCATACATATTTAGAATCAGGCGCTGAAAGATGCTGTAGTCGTGCTGAAGGGCAGTAATGTGTCCAAACGATTCAGCGGCTCTGATACTAATAATTCCAAATAAAACGGAGAGCATCAGAAATGGTATAAGTTGCAGCAGATTCCGGAGATTTGGTGTTTTATTCTGGCGTAACATTTGTAAAGCAAGTACCAGTACCAGAGTCATCGCCATTGATTTGGATAGCAGGGCGAGCAAGGCGAACAACAGTGTAATCAGGTAATTTTTTCCGGTATTTTCGTGGGTCAGAAATTTTTCCCATGAAAGCATGGCCATCAGAAAAAACATGGATGATAGCAATGTACTACGGGTCGAAATCCAGGCAACACCTTCAACATGTATGGGATGCAGCGCAAACAGGAAACTGACTATTAAAGCAGGCAATGCTGCAGCCATCCACTTTCGCATCAGTTTATAAACGAGCAGTGTATTGAGCAAATGCAAAATAAGGTTGGTAAGTATATAAGGCGAGGGCTGGTCCCCTGCAAAGCATTGTGTTACGGCGAAACTGAAAACTGCAAGCGGCTGATACATGCCGAGATAAAAATTACTGAAAATCCCCCGCGTATCTATAGGCCCCTGGCTCTGAACCTCGGTTGCCGTCATGTATTCACCATCGTCCCAGCCAATCAGTAACTCATTGTTTAAAGCCTTGGCATAAATAAGAAAAGTAATCACGATAATCGCTCCGATAAGCAGGGTGTCGGCCGGCAACTTTATTTTGGTAATCAACAGCTGTAATTGCCCGGGAGCAGGCTTACTGGTCAATCGCTGTTGTTTTTGGTTTGATGATGGCATGAATTCCTGGATTAATCCCGATGGATCGTTTTACTCCTTCATTGTTGATGCAATCTGCGATGAATTCAGACATTACATCCCTAACAACTGCATTTGAGCATCTTTTCGGCGGATTGAAACCGAATGATGATTAACTTTGATTCCCCGAAAAGGATACACAAAAATATAAAAACAATAGATATGAGACGACTCATTCGTTTTTCGTTTACAGCATTGATTATGTGCTCTTTATTTGCCTGCAGCAGTAAAAAGGGTGATATTATTACCCAACGTATCCAATACGATGTTACAATAAAGTCGCCTGATGCCGAACTCGACTGGTGGGTGCAAAACCTCGAAGGCCCCAACCGTGAGCGTTTGCTCAGGTCGGTTATGGATGCGGCCAATACGGGCAAAGGTGAAGTGTATGATGTTATTTCGAATGAACGAATAACAGTTGAAAAGATCAAAGAAATAAGCACCCGCACCGAATTGCTAACCTTGCAAAGGCCCTATGCGCCTTACGAATCGTATGATAGCGTTGTTAAACGCGAACTTCAGCTAAGCGATATTACCCGGCTGAGGTTTCTTGAAGAGTGGTATCTGAACGATGGCAGTGGCTTAATTACCAAAAAAGTGATTGCTGTATGTCCGCTGGTGGGCAGTTACACCGAACAGGGAGAATTGAGGGGTTACAATCCTCTGTTCTGGCTGTCATTTGTGAAGGATTTCCCGCTGGCAGCCCGTTAATTTATTATTTAAGCACCTGCCTTTATTGCACCGGAATCTCTGCTGTAAGTTATTCAGGATGATGCCGACGGGTATTTTCGCTATTTTTGCAGCCCTTATTTTCATTTGATGCAATATCATTTCCATACCCTTTCCAACGGAATCAGACTGGTTCACCGCAATTCCGACCGATTGGTAGGTCACCTGGCTGTTATGATAAACACAGGAACGCGCGACGAATTAGCGGGAGAAGAAGGACTGGCGCACTTTATCGAACACGTTATTTTTAAGGGTACGCGTAAGCGTAAATTGCATCAGGTGCTGGGTAATCTCGAAAATATAGGAGCCGACCTCAATGCATATACCACCAAGGAGGAGACCTGTATCCATGCTTCATTCCTGAGCGAATTTTTTCCCAGGGCCATCGATCTGTTTGCTGATATCTTATTCAATTCTGTGTTTCCCGAGAAGGAAATCGAAAAGGAAAAGGATGTGGTGCTCGACGAAATCAACTCTTACAAGGATTCACCATCCGAACTTATTTTTGATGAGTTTGAAGAGATGCTCTTCAAAGGACACGCGCTTGGCAAATCGGTGCTTGGATCGCCGGCATCGGTTAAAAAAATCAACCGGCGCCGCATACTTTCTTTTCTTGCTTCGCATTACAATACCGATCAGATCGTCATCAGTTCGGTGGGCAATATTTCATTCGGCCGGTTAATCAAACTTGCTGAGCAAACTTTCGGGCAGGTTCCGGCCAATTTGCGTGCCCAACCCCGCTTGGCATTTACGGCAGGTGAGCCCCGGCAGGAGGTTCAATCGCGCCGTGTTTTTCAAACGCATTGCATACTTGGCGGCCTTGCCTATAGTTATGCTGATCAGCGGCGTACAGCACTTGCCCTGCTTACCAATCTTCTGGGCGGACCGGCCATGAATTCGCGTTTAAGCATGGCATTGCGCGAACGCAACGGATTGTCGTACAACATCGAATCGGTTTATACCCCGTATGCCGAAACCGGTTCGTTTATGATTTATCTGGGCATTGATAACGGCTCACTCGAAAAAGCCATTTCCATTACAACACTTGAACTCAAAAAGCTGATGGATAAAGGCCTCGGAAGCCTTCAGTTTCACAATGCACGCAGGCAGTTTATAGGGCAGCTTGCCATCTCGTTCGAATCGAACCTTAACGATGCACTATCAATGGCCAAAAGCATGCTGGTGTATGATACGGTTGATACGCATGAGGTGCTTATTGCTAAAATAAATGCCCTTACTGCGCAGGAGTTAACTGAAGTTGCCAACGAAATTTTTAATCCTGATGCTATGAGTATGCTGGTGTATAAAAACCGCAAATCATGAGTAAACTTGTCGAAAAACCGCAATTCGAAACCACGCGGCCCGATTTTGAACTGTATGCATCAGAGCACTCAAAACTTCTGCCCGGGCTTTTTGCCAGACTCGAACGCGATACGCACTTTGCTTCAACAACACCCGGAATGCTCTCAGGCCCAATGTTGGGAAGCTTACTTTCGATGATCAGCCATATGGTTAAACCCAGTAGGATACTCGAAATTGGTACTTTTACCGGATATTCTGCCATTTGCCTGGCCAGCGGTCTTGCTCCCGGAGGTGAATTACATACCATTGATAATAATCCGGAAATAAGGCATATAGCTGCATCCTATTTCAGCGAAGCAGGGCTCACGCAAAGTATCAAAATGTTTACAGGTAATGCTTTGGATATATTTCCGCAGCTTACCAGTTCGTACGATCTGATTTTTATTGATGCCGATAAGGAAAATTATGTTTCTTATTACCACGAGTCGCTCCGAAGATTAAGCCCCGGTGGCTTTATTCTCGTCGATAATGTGCTTTGGTATGGCAAAGTAATGCAGGCTGAAGCCCTCAACGACAAGGAAACCCGAGGCATTGCAGCTTTTAATGAGCTTGTTCAGGCTGATAGTGAAGTTGAAAATTTGATGCTTCCGGTACGCGACGGATTAATGATGATCCGGCGCAGATGTTAATTTACCTTAAATTCATAGGTTACATTACCCAGTTCCAGATTGGCCTTAACAATTTTCGATTTCAGCTCCTGCTTAAATTCCATCAGGCGACTGTAAAATGCATCGTCGCCGGTTGCAAGTATCTGAACCGCCAGTATACCGGCATTACGGGCGCCGTTGATTGCAACGGTTGCAACGGGTATTCCCGGTGGCATCTGTACCATAGCCAGCAGTGAATCAAGGCCATCAAGCGATGCTTTTATCGGAACTCCAATCACAGGTACTGAAGTCATAGCCGCAATAACTCCGGCAAGATGAGCTGCCATGCCGGCCCCGGCAATAATAACACGTACACCTCTGCTGTGAGCCGATTTGCTGAACTTTTCAACTTCGTCGGGTGTGCGGTGAGCCGATAATGCATTGATTTCGAAAGGAATTTTGAATTCGTTGAGGATTTCAGCAGCTTCTTTCATCACCGGAAGGTCTGAAGTGCTGCCCATTATTATACTTACACGAGGTTCCATGCAATTGCTTTTAATTGCAAAATAAACAAATCTACCGATAAGTTTCCCTAACAGATTAATAATTCAGCGGGATCACGGCTTTGCTTTTGGGAATCAGCCGAAATATTGTATTTTTGGACATTGTAAATCTGCACTGAATGAAAGAAAAAATCAAAGTCCGCGATAAAGAATTCAGCGTTTTTATTAAGGCTGAAGAGATTGATAAGGCAGTTGCCCGCGTAGCTGACTCCATAAATACCGACCTAAGGGGAAAAGTACCCATTTTTTTGGTGGTTCTCAACGGAGCATTTATGTTTGCAGCCGATCTGATGAAGAAGATTAAAATCGAAAATAATATCTCATTTGTCAAATTGTCGTCCTATACCGGTACCCGAAGCTCACAGGTTGTAAACGAACTGATTGGCCTTAACGAGGTGGTGAAAGGCCGCACTGTGGTTATTGTTGAAGATATTATCGACACCGGGCTCACTATGCGCCGCATGCTCGATATTCTGCACCGTCAGGAAGCAGCGGATGTGAGAATTGCCACTCTCATTTATAAACCCGAATCCTTCAAATCCGACTATGCCATTGACTATGTAGGTATCGAAATTCCAAACGAATTTATCCTGGGATATGGTCTTGATTATGATGGCTTTGCCCGTAATTTGCCCGATATCTACAAAATAGTTGAGTAAAATTTATAGTTAACCATAAACGCTGCATTTATGCTGAATATTGCGCTTTTCGGCCCTCCGGGCGCCGGTAAGGGTACACAATCTGCCCTCCTGATCGAAAAATATAAACTGGCCTATATATCAACCGGTGATTTACTCCGCAAGGAAATTTCCGAAAATTCTGAATTGGGTCGTAAAGCAAAGGATATTATAGATCGCGGACTCCTTGTTTCAGATGAACTGATTGTTCAGCTCATCGAAAAGCGCATTATAATGAGTGCCGATATGAATGGCATTCTTTTCGATGGCTTTCCGCGTACGCTTGTTCAGGCCTATATACTTGAAGGATTGCTATTAAAACTCAATACTTCGCTGGCATGCATGCTCAGCCTCGAAGTGCCCCGCAAAGAACTGGTGACCCGTTTGCTCGAACGCGGCAAGTCATCAGGCCGTTCCGACGATACAGCGGAGGTAATCAACTTCAGGCTGAAAGAGTATGAGGACAAAACAAAACCTGTAGCTGAATTCTATAAATTCCGCGATAAGTACATTCCTATCAATGGGGTTGGCCTTATTCAGGAGGTGTTCGAACGCTTATCAGCTTCGATAGATAATACCTTGCAGAATGTGTGGTTTAACCTGGTGCTCACCGGTGCACCAGGTTCGGGCAAAGGAACCCAGGGAAGATTATTGGCCAATAAGTACAACTTGTATTATATCTCTACAGGATCGCTGCTGCGACGCGAAATAAAAAACGAAACGGAGATCGGTACCCGCGTTAAAGATTTTATGGAAAGTGGTGAGCTGGTACCCGATGAAATTGTAATTCAGCTTATCGAACAGGAAATTAAACAGCACAACAATGTAAAGGGATTTGTTTTCAAAGGCTTTCCGCGAACCATCGTTCAGGCGTATATTCTCGATGGCCTTCTTCGCCGCCTCGATTCATCGGTTTCTTTTTGTATTGAACTGAATGCACCAACACTCGAATCGATCAAACGACTGAGCGCAAGGGCAAAAACACCTCAGGCACGTGCTTACGACATGAATACCGACGTAATTATTCACAGGCTCGAAGAATATCAGGAAAAAACACTTCAGGTGGTCGACTTCTATAACAAGCAGAATAAATTTGCTTCGATTGATGCCATCGGAGGACAGGATAGCGTATTTGAGCGCCTGAGCAATCAGGTTGAAGATGCCATGCGCATTCTTAGATAATTGCAAGTTCAGATAGGTACTTAAATGCTGAAACATTCGGGTTTGGCTTTATCCCATTTTTGATGAGTGCTTTTATTCAGGTTGTGGTTCTAATAGCCCCGGGCGGTTAAAATCGGCCCTGTTACCATCTAGTTTGCTATCTTTGCCGTCAATCTCAATCAATTATGTTATGTCTTCTTCCAATTTTGTTGATTATGTTAAGTTGAATCTGCGCTCTGGAAAAGGGGGTGCCGGCTCGGCCCATCTGCTACGCACCCGCGGGAATGCCAAAGGCGGTCCTGATGGCGGCGATGGAGGCAGGGGAGGACATATCATACTGAAAGGGAATGCGCAATTATGGACACTGCTCCATTTGAAATATACAAAGCACATTAAAGCCGGCGATGGGGTTGGCGGAAGCAACAACCGTCGCACCGGTGCCAATGGCAACGATATTGTTATTGAGGTTCCCCTGGGAACGGTGGTTAAGGATGCCGAAACCATGGAACAGGAAGCCGAAGTAACGCAGGATGGCGAGACTGTTATTATATTGCCTGGTGGCAGGGGCGGACTGGGAAACGACCATTTTAAATCCTCAACTTTTCAAACACCACGGTTTGCGCAGCCCGGTGAGCCCGGCCTTGAAGCCTGGAAAGTGCTCGAACTCAAAATACTTGCCGATGTGGGCCTGGTAGGATTTCCCAATGCCGGAAAATCAACGCTGCTGTCAGTAGTCTCAGCTGCCAAACCCGAAATAGCCGACTATCCGTTCACTACACTGCGTCCTAATCTGGGTATTGTTTCTTACCACGACGACAGATCATTCGTTATGGCTGATATTCCGGGTATTATCGAAGGCGCAGCCGAAGGTAAAGGTTTGGGTCTGCGTTTTCTGAGGCATATCGAGCGTAATTCGGCCTTGCTGTTTATGGTTCCGGCTACTTCGGCCAACCTGCGCAGAGACTACGAAATTCTCCTCAGTGAACTCGAACAGTATAACCCCGAGCTGATGGATAAGGCCAGGTTGCTGGCTGTTACCAAATGCGATTTGCGGGATGCAACAGGCCTTAAAAACCTCAAAAAGCGTAAATTACCCGATGTTCATGTATGTTTTATTTCAGCGGTTGCCGGCACAGGTATCAGTGAACTAAAAGAAGCCATCTGGAATGCCCTGCATGGGCTCTGAATCTGATTTACATGCTCGATAAACTAATTGCCACCGATCTTCAGCTATTTCTGTTTTTCAACGGAATGCATGCTGATTGGGCCGATGTAGTAATGTACTGGCTGTCAGATAAGTTTATCTGGATTCCTTTGTACGCCTGGCTGCTGTACAAAATGCTTAAATCTGACCTAAGTAACGCTCTCTGGTTGATTTTAGCTATAATTTTACTTGTCGTACTCACCGATCAGGTCTCTGTACATTTATTTAAGGATATTTTCCACAGGCTGCGTCCCTGCCATAACCCTGCACTATCGGGTTTGGTACGAACGTTACACGGCAAATGCGGCGGGCAGTTTGGATTTATTTCGTCACATGCCTGCAATACGGCGGGTATTGCAGTATTTACCGGGCTTATACTTAAAAAAGCGGGAATTAAATTTATATTACCGTTGTTGCTTTTGTGGTCGGCAGCTGTTTCATACAGCCGCATATATCTGGGAGTACATTACCCCGGCGATGTAGCTGTAGGCTTTGCAGTTGGCGCCATCATCGGATGGGTGGTATATATCATTTATCAGAGGGTTTCAGCGCCCCGTGTAACACGAAATTAATATCCGAATGCTTTGGCTTCAATCGAATCAGCAACTACTTTCATTACGGCTACATTTATCACCGAAGGCGCGCTGTAGCTGAAATCGTCACGTTTGGTGTATTGTTTCATGATGCAATTGAGGATTCTGATTTTTTCGTCGTAATCTTCAATAAATTCAACTTTCCCTTTAATCAATACACTCTTGTATTTCATGCCAAAACTGCAGGCTACCTGTTCTGATTGCTTGTAAAGTACATGGGCTGTGCTAAAACTAATGCAAACATTCGGGTTGTTCCTGAGTATCTCAATTTTGCGGCCAACCGGGGCCGAATGCAGGTAAACCTTGCCTTCATCGTAACCAAAATTAAAAGGCAGGGTGTATGGCATATTTTCCTGGTCAACCATACCAACATTGCACACTTCGCAGGCTCTTACAATTTCAGTTATCGCTTCGGGCAGGGTAATCATCCGGCTTTTCATAGTTATCGTATTTTGCTGCGAATTTACAAATCTTGTGTAAACCGATCAATATGGTGTTCGCAATCAAGACTGAAGCTTACTCATTTTTATGGCTCCCTGTTTGAAGCAACGATTCGAGCAAACCCGTGATCAACGATAGAATTATACTGAAAAACAGGGCTGCAAAAAATCCTTCGACCCTGAAACCATTGAGCAGGTGCGATGCCATCATAATGATACTGGCGTTTATCACCAGTAGAAATAATCCCATTGTCACAATGGTTACCGGAATGGTAAACAAAATAAGCAGTGGTTTCAATACATTGTTGAGCAAACCAAGTACAATTGCTGTGAGCAGTGCTGTTGTATAGGTATCAATGGTAACTCCTGGCAATAGCCGGGCCGTGATCATAACAGCAATTGACGAAATTAAAATTTTGATAATCAGGTTCATGATATATACTTATTGGAAAGCCAAAAACTTAAAAAGAATAGAAATTGATATTGACAAGCAGGTTGTATACCATGGTCCGGGTGTAAATCAGGTAGGTGCTGCGCAGCCCTGCACTAATGGGAGTACTTAACCCGAAAAGATGAAAATCAGCTACCAGATCGGCTCCGGCCGAGTTGTAGAAACGATTGCCAGTTGAGCTCTGCGTTTGTGTGATATCGAAAAATCCAGCCGCCCGCAATCTTTTAATATACAGCAACCCGGCCAAATGCCAGTCAGGATATGCTATTGGTAGGCGGTAAGTTGACTTAAGCGTAACGAAGTCATTTTCATGGATTTCGCTGGTGTATCCTCGGCTATAGGCTAGTAATGAACCATATCGGTATTTTGCCTCATGGGCTTTTTGCCATCCGGCAGAGAATGATAATGCATGGTTAATGCCAATTCCGGGTAAGTAACCCTGCAATTGCAAAGCGGCTATATTGCCAGCATCTATACGTCCAAAGGGTGAAAGTTTGAACTCGGCCGATGCAGTAATGCCAAGCCGCGGAGCCAGATCGCGGTATGCCTGACGCCTGTATGTGTAGCACGACAGCCGGTAATGGAAGCCCGAAAATTCACCTTCGATAAAATCGTCAGGGGTGCTGATATCGTGTTTTACCACAGAATAGCTGTATGAAATGCTCCCCGAGATGCCCCTCAGATAATTGCCTTTCGAAAGGTTCAGATTTTGTTGCACTGATAGATCTGCGGTTTGTTCGTGCCAGGTATAACGTTTCGCAGTTTGTCCGGTTTTAATCGTGTTTCCGGCACGTATTCCATCGGCCAGATTCAGGCTAACTTCAGGAAACCAGCCTTTGTAGGTCAACCCGGTTCTGAATGTGCCTGACTGCTCCTGAAGCGAATAGTCGTAGCCTGCGGTAATAAAAAGGGTGCTGAGCAAATTTTGACTCATCAGCGAAACGCCCGGCCTAACTGTTTCATTGCCAATGTCAATATACAACGGGGCCCAACTGTGCAGGTTTATCAGATGACCCGCTTTTTTATAAGGTTGAATGCTGTAATCAAAAGGTTTGGCATCCTGAGTTGTAAAATCTATAACTTTCCTTCCCCGTGAAATGGCGGTTGCCAATGGCCACTCATTTTTTGATCTTACCTGATGCACTGTATCACTCAAGATATGGGTAGCAAGACGGTATCCGTTGGCAGTGTAATTGCTGTAAATAAATGTATTGCCTTTGCCCGAAGCGTAGGATGCCCCATAAGCCGACCGTGTATACTGAATTACCCGGTTTAAATCCATGTTATATCCGGCAATCTCATTTTTACCTTCGGCAGCAAGGGTAAACATAATCTGATTGCCACTAAACTGCGGATAACTTAACTCGCGGTAGCCGGCGCTCCACAATATTCTGATTGATTGAGTAGTGACATCAATTAAAGCAAGGGTTTTTCCTTCTTCACCGGTAAGAATGGTTGCCAGCAAAGTTCCTGTTGCATTCCACGATAAACCCGATGCCATAACTTGAGACGGCACAGGAACATACCGTATTGAACTGTCCTTAATAATTGCTATCTGGCAGTCGCCGTTCCTGGTATAGGTTACTGCCGCAATGCGCTTCCCGTCGGGGCTGATGGCAGGCGCGTAGAATCTACCTTTAAAAGGCAGGCGGTTGAGCGTGCCCGACGCAAGGTTTAAAATGCAGATATTGGTATAATTAACGGTTTCCCAGCGTATGTGTGGCCGGTATTCGGCCCAAACCACACTGCTTCCGTTCGACGATATGCATTGATCGGGAATATATCCCGGGATGTGAAGCGTTTTTTCATGCCCATTTTTTTGAACCAGCACAATGGAAGGTACGCGGCTTAAGCTGGTTTTCAGGGCAACAGCCGTTGAATCGCTGATAATGTGGGCATGTGTGTAACTTGCAAATTCATGACCGGAGCATGTTTTTCCGAAGGCATTGACTGTATATAAGCTTCTATCGTTCCATAAACTGTCGAGTATCGAAAAAGCTTTATAATACATGCCTTTTTTATTCATGCCGGTTGTTTTACGCAGTCCGGCATTAAATGGCGCGATGCTCCATGGTTTTCTGGCAACCCAGCGCATGGCTTCAGGCCACGCTTTATTTCCACCATCTAGCCATGTGGTGCTTATGATGTGGTATCCGGTTGTATACGAATCAGGCACATAATCGCAGTACGATCCCAGCGTGGCTTTCGGGAAACTGTAAATGCCTTTTTCCTTTATCTGGGCTCTTAAATCCTGCGAAAAGCCGGGTACTCTGCCACGTCCGGTATGGCTCAGGGCGGTTTCAGTAACCACGGCATCGCCTTCGAGAAACCATGGAGGTACAAACAATCCGGTGGCTAAAACAGCAGCCTGCTGCCCAAAGAGAATGCCGAAAAAACCTGTTATTCCTTCATTTAGGGCGGATAGTTGCACCACGTGTCTGTATTCATGCAATGCGAGCTGCTCTGTCCAGGGTTGGCCATAAATATCCTGAGGTGGTGTACTCAGCATCTCGATGCGTCGTGGAGCCCATATAGTATAGGCATTTGAAACAGCACTTTCGGGGTGTAATATCAGTGGGAGCGGCTTTATTTTTGGGTTAAGTCCCGACATTACTGCTGTATCAGCAATCTCATAATCGCGAAGGGCTTTAAGTGCCAGAAGCCTGGCAAAATCGGGATATATGATGCTAAAGCGCCCGCTTGCAGCTTTCTCCCATTTATATGACGCAGGTGCCTGACCTATATCATAATATTGTGCATCCGCCTGCGTAACATTCAGCAGGCATGCCAGTAAAATCAAAGCAACAATATACTTCATCAGATTTATTGGTTTAAACAACCCGCAACAACCGGCTTCAGAATATTTTATGAACCCTCTAGCCCGGCAAAATGTTTCCAGCTGCCTGAATCCGGCAAAGGTGCTGTAACAGTTATCTGCTGTTTTGCAACAGGATGGTTGAAACTGAGCTTTCGTGCATGCAAATCTATCGATCCGTCAGGGTTCGATCGTGCTGCACCATACTTAAGATCGCCTCTGATGGGGCAACCCATGGCAGCAAGCTGTGCCCTTATCTGGTGATGACGGCCTGTAAATAATTCTACTTCAATCAGATGAATGGTTTTACTACTGGCAATCAATCGGTAATGGAGCAGGGCTTTTTTAGCACCGGGAGTATCGCGGTGAACTACCAGCGATTTATTGAGACTCTCATTTTTTTTCAGATAATGCTCAAGTCTACCGCTTTCTTCGGCGGGTGCATTATTTACCAATGCCCAGTAAATTTTGGTAATTTCACGCTCCTTAACCATGTTGGTAAGCCGGGTAAGCGCTTTTGAGGTGCGCGCAAATATAACCGCTCCGCTAACCGGCCGGTCGAGCCGGTGTACTAATCCAAGAAACACCTTTCCGGGTTTATGGTATTTGGTGCCTATGTATTTTTTGAGTAATTCCAGTAAAGGAATATCACCGGTTTTATCGCCTTGTACTATGTCTCCCGATCGCTTATTTACGATAAGCAGATGGTTATCCTCATAAAGTATTTCGGGCAATCCGGTCATCGATAGGGAATTGAACTCCTGGCTGTAAACTTTAATGGTTTGATGCAGTGGAGTTTATCAGTACTTTTCGCGTTCGTTTGGAAAATCAACCGTTTTTACATCGCGGATGTAGGCCTTTACCGATCCCTGAATCTCTTCACTCAGGTTATGATATCTCCTAAGGAAGCGCGGTGAGAATTCCTGTGTTATTCCAAGCATATCGTGCAAAACCAAAACCTGCCCGTCAACATCGGGACCTGCGCCAATCCCAATCACAGGGATTCTTACTTCAGAACTTACCTTACCTGCCAGCCTGGCGGGTATCTTTTCCAATACGAGACCGAAGCATCCGGCCTGGTCAAGCAAATGGGCATCTTCAACAAGTTTCATGGCTTCTTTTTCTTCGGTGGCTCTTACAACATAGGTCCCGAATTTATGTATAGACTGTGGAGTTAATCCAAGATGCCCCATAACCGGTATCCCGGCCGATAAAATGCGGTCGACCGATTCAAGTATTTCGCGGCCACCCTCCATTTTAACGGCATCGGCACCTGATTCCTTCATGATGCGGATAGCCGAATTTAGTGCTTCTTTCGAGTTGCCCTGATAAGTTCCGAAGGGCATATCAGCAATTACAAGTGCTCTTTTAACGGCACGCACCACCGAAACAGCATGATAAATCATTTCATTGAGTGTAATAGGCAGTGTAGATGTGTGACCCGCCATTACATTTGATGCCGAATCACCAACCAAAATCACATCAATACCTGCCTTATCGAGTAAACGGGCCATCGAAAAATCGTAGGCCGTAAGCATGGCAATTTTCTCGTTTTTGAGCTTCATTTCCTGAAGCACATGGGTTGTAACCTTGTTCACATTCCCGAATTTTGTGAAAGTTGCTTCCATTTTGTTTTAATGTTATGGTTTGCGGCACGGCCGGATTAAAACTGCAATAACACCGCGTTGCAAAGATAGATATTAATTCTAATGCACCTTTAAAGGCCCTGCCTTAGGTTGTTGATTGTTAATGTGGGTTTTCTTATTGATGTGGCACGAAATCATTTTGATTGAACGAAGCTAAAGTGATTAAATAATGTAAATTTGCGTCACTAACGAACTAATATCGACTGCCATGTCAGGAATTACCTTCAGAAAATCAGTAACTCTCTTACTCTTAATGCTTTTTGCAGGTTGCGAAACCGATTTTGATACTACTGCCCCGTGGAAAGACATTACAGTAGTATATGGCCTTATAAGTCAGAATGATACCACCCATTATATAAAGGTAAACAAGGCTTTTTTGGGTGAAGATAATGCACTTACCTATGCCGTGATTGCTGATTCAAGTTCATACGGAAGCGATATAGAGGTTACCTTAACCGAGAAAGGTGATAATGGCAGTATTCGCACCTTTATATGTGATACAACAACCATCTATAATAAGGAAGCCGGCGTTTTTTATTATCCTGAACAGGTGGTTTATAAAACCGATTTCATTGTTCCTGCAAATCTGGGTACGCAGAATTATATTTATTCTATTGAAGTCCGCAATAAAAAAACCGGAAAAATCATTACTGCCCAAACACCCCTTGTAAAGGATTTCGCGATTGAATCGCCGCGTCCTGGGCAGCAATTGATCGACTTTATCAGCGAAAACAATCAAAAGATTAAATGGATATCAGCCAAAGACGGTAAGCGATACAATGTGGCTATCCGTTTTTGGTTCGAGGAGGTTTTTAATCTGTACGATACCACCAGCCGGTACATCGACTGGGATCTGAGCTCACTCAAATCCGGATCTCTGTCAGGAGGTGAGTCGCTAGAGATTTTGTATCCGCCACTTAGCTTCTATACCATTTGTCATTCACTTATTCCCTATACTGATAACCGCGAAAATGAAGTTACGAGCCGCCTTGTTGATAAGGTTGATTTCAGGTTTATGGTGGCCGGCGATGAGCTTAATACTTACATGGAAGTGAATGAGCCGTCAGGCGGAATTGTTCAGGAAAAGCCTGATTATACCAATATTACCAATGGAATCGGTTTGTTTTCGTGCCGCTTTACAAAGGTTGCCTCCATACCGGTTGGCACACGAACCGAAGAAAAACTGATCGCCGAGGATATCAAATTCGTGAACAAAATAGGCAACAAGTAAGCCATTTCGTAATCCCACCCTGTATTATTTCTGACGAAATGTCAGCAAGCACTGTCAGTGACTTTTCAAATTGTTACAGAATAGCTCTGTTATACTATTTATAATCTATTTATATTCAGTCTGATACATATTTTTCTTTTTCGACCAGGCCTCAGATCATAGGTTTAGCTTTTCAATTGGCACAATACTTGACCATACGGGGCAAAGCAAAAAGAAATTAACTCAATAAACCAATTGACCTATGGGCAAAATAATAGGAATTGACTTAGGTACTACCAACTCATGTGTTGCAGTAATGGAAGGTAACGAGCCGGTAGTAATTCCAAATAGCGAAGGACGTCGCACCACTCCTTCAATTGTTGCATTTACCGATAATGGCGAACGTAAAGTTGGTGATCCGGCCAAACGCCAGGCTATTACCAACCCCGAAAGAACCATATTCTCCATAAAACGCTTTATGGGTGAAACCTACGACCGGGTTACCAAAGAAATTAACCGTGTTCCGTACAAGGTTGACAAGGGCGAAAATAATACTCCCCGTGTTAAAGTGCAGGAACGCCTCTATACGCCTCAGGAAATTTCGGCTATGGTACTTCAAAAAATGAAAAAGACTGCCGAAGATTATCTTGGACAAACGGTGACTGAGGCCGTTATTACAGTTCCGGCATATTTCAGCGATTCACAGCGCCAGGCTACCAAAGAAGCCGGCGAAATTGCAGGGCTCACTGTTAAACGTATCATAAACGAGCCAACAGCTGCAGCGCTGGCTTATGGCCTCGATAAAAAAAGTCACGATTTAAAGGTTGCAGTTTATGACCTTGGTGGCGGAACCTTCGATATATCCATTCTTGAACTTGGCGAAGGCGTTTTCGAAGTAAAATCAACCAATGGTGATACCCACCTTGGTGGTGATGACTTCGATCATAAAATTATCGATTGGCTTGCCGAAGAGTTCAAGAATGATGAAGGTATCGACCTCCGCAAGGATCCTATGGCCCTTCAGCGCTTGAAAGAAGCTGCCGAAAAAGCCAAAATCGAGCTTTCAAGTTCAACATCGACCGAAATCAACCTGCCGTATATTATGCCGGTTGATGGTATTCCAAAACACCTTGTGCGCACCCTTTCGCGTGCCAAATTTGAGCAGCTTAACGATTCACTTATCCGTGGAACGATTGAACCTTGCCGACAGGCTTTAAAGGATGCCGGACTCTCGGTTTCTGATATTGATGAAGTGATTCTTGTCGGAGGTTCAACCCGTATTCCTGCGATCCAGAAGGTGGTTGAAGAATTTTTTGGAAAGGTTCCTTCCAAGGGAGTTAACCCCGATGAGGTTGTTGCTGTTGGCGCAGCTATACAGGGTGGTGTGCTTACAGGTGAAGTAAAGGATGTGCTGCTGCTCGATGTAACACCGCTGTCGCTGGGTATTGAAACCCTTGGTGGTGTAATGACACGTCTGATTGAATCAAACACAACAATACCCACCCGCAAATCAGAAGTTTTCTCTACTGCCAGCGATAATCAGCCTTCGGTTGAGATTCATGTGCTTCAGGGTGAGCGCCCGATGGCCCATGACAATAAAAGCATTGGTAGATTCCACCTCGATGGCTTACCACCGGCACCACGCGGAATTCCTCAGATTGAAGTAACGTTCGATATTGATGCGAACGGCATACTGAATGTATCGGCCAAAGATAAAGGAACCGGCAAATCTCAGCAAATTCGTATCGAGGCTTCATCAGGATTGTCGGATGCCGAAATTAAACGGATGAAAGACGAAGCCGAAGCCAATGCTGAGACTGACCGCAAAGCCAAAGAAGAAGTTGATAAGGTAAACAGTGCCGATTCCATGATTTTCCAAACAGAAAAGCAGCTCAAGGAATTTGGCGATAAATTGCCTGCCGAGAAAAAGGCCCCTATCGAAAAAGCACTTGCTGATTTGAAAGAAGCACACAAAAATCGCAATGTTGCCGGTATCGATGCTTCGCTTGAAGCGCTCAATATAGCCTGGCAGGCAGCCAGCGAAGAGATGTACAAGGCAACTCAGGAGCAACAAGCTCAGCAAGGTCAGAATGCCGACCCCTCAGCTGGAACTAATACCGGTAATGAAAAATCAAATGATCCTGAAGTGACTGACGTTGATTTTGAAGAAGTAAAATAAGATTTTTACTGCTTCAGCATGAAATTTGCAGCAAAAAGGCAACCATTTGGTTGCCTTTTTGCGTTAAAAAGCATTGGCTTTATTCGTAACTTTACCCCTTTACCTGCAATATGAAACCTAAAATATTCCATCTGCTGCTTATTAGTTTATTCATCAGCCTGTCTTCCTTCGGTCAGCAAAAAAGACCACTCAGGCTTGAAATTCCGGTGAAGGACGACACCGAGATATATAAAGTGGTACCATGCAGCGACAACGGTGTAATGGTTATCTATCTTAGTTCGGAGATGGCCGAAAATGGCGATATGATTTGGGTGGCTGCTTTTCTCGATCGTAGTTTGATGGAGCGCTGGCGAAAGCAATTTATTCTGCCACGCGGGTTTATTCTAAAAGAGGCACTTTACGCCAATGGTCATATGGTTGGTTTTTGGTTTTCGCAAAAAGAAAACGACCAGCAAAATTTGCGGATTGCCGATTTTTCAGTTCGCGATACCGCATTCAGAAACTCAGTAGTGGGTTTGCCCGACCGTTCGGAATTTTCTGCATTTGCTATCTGCAACGATTACGCGGTAGCTGGTATAAATACCCGCGATCAACAATCGATGTTTCTGAAATACGACCTTCTTACAGGATTGATTACCCGCATTGATTCAAATACCGGTGGCGATGTGGTACTCCAGTCGCTTAATCTCGATCAGCAATCAGGCGACCTTTCGGCCATTTTACGAACCACGGGTTCTGCCAGAAAACGGGCTTACTATTTTGTTAAAAGGGATAAAAACGGACTCGAAAAAGCCAATCTAAGGCTGAGCCGGTTCGATGATAACAATATGATTAACACCGCTTTCACCTATAGTACCGGCCCGGGCTCCGATATTATTCTTGGCTCCTACGGCCGGTCGAACCGTACACGTGTTATCGACGGGCACGAAACGGTGGGAGTAGCCTCAACCGGTTTCTTTTCGATAGTAATTTCAAACAATACCGAATCGAATACTTCTTTCTTTGAGTTTTCTGATCTTCAGAATTTTTACAGATACCTTAAGAGACCTTCCGACCTTAGTGTGCGCCGCGGAAACAACCGTGCTGAGCGAACAAAGGACTATTCCCTTGATTTTGATTTGCTAACCCATACCATTTTTAAGTGGAAAAATGATTACGTATTTGTAGCCGAAGCGTATTATCCAGAATACCGTACAGTAACAACAATGGTATATGATTATTACGGCCGGCCATATCCTTCAACATATTCTGTTTTTGAAGGTTTCAGATACCTTACCACATTTATTGCTGGTTTCGATTCAACCGGTGCCATGAAATGGAACAACGACCTTGAGTTACGTAATATTCTATCGCAGGATCTTCGCGAAAAAGTGCTTACCTGGGAAGATACCGATGGTCTGGTGCTTGCCTATACCAATGATGCCAAAGTGGCCTCAAAGATTCTGACTTCTGAAAACACCGCCAGTTCCATTGCCTATTCCGACATTGAACCCATGAGCCCGCGCGACAGGGTCTTTACAGATTCCAACAGCAATATAGTGTACTGGTACGATACTTTTTTCCTGGTATATGGATACCAGAATATCCGCAACAATTACCAGCCTGAACGTAACAATAAGAGCATCTTTTACATAAACAAAATGGCTTTCAGATAATTTTAAATCATATATGAATTTCAGATTCATCATACTTCTGATATGGGTTTAACCTGATTCAGTCCGGCCATGCTTACTTTACTCATCCTCTGATAATTCATGATATAGTTTAATGCAGGTTAATTCCCAGACGGATGTCCCCAATTCTCAATTCCACGCTATTAATCACGAAATAAAAAAGCCGGCTGCATTGCAGCCGGCTTTTTTATTGATATTAGCTCACTGATTATTTAACCAGATTCATGAATTCAGCATTGGTGAAGAATTTGATAAATTCCCTGTCCTCAGCAGCCTGTGTTTTGAGCGAAGCATCTTTAGCAAATGCTTTACCGAGGTTATCAACAACCATCTTAAGATCATTGTTGCGTGCACCGGCTACTGCCATCAGGTAGTAGTTGTGAGCTGATTCCGGGGCGCATTTCAGGGTATTTCCGGCTTCAGTATATTTTCCGGTCATTATCTGTGCAAGGGCAACATTGCTGTTACATTTCTTGCCACTCATCAGATTCAGGGCTTTGTCGTAATGATTCATTGCCAGTTCAACGATGCCGGTATTGTAGTTAACATCGGCACCCAGATTCTTGGCTTTGCCATACTGAGCCAATGCATTTTTGTTGTCGCCTTTTTTGGCAGCTGTTGCGCCAAGGTTGTTAACAACTGCCTTTTCGTTGGGCTTCAGCTGATCAGCTTTTGCAAGATCCGATGTTGCTTCTCCAACCTGACCTTTCCAAAGTTCGATTACAGCGGCGTTGTTGAAACCTTTGTAACTATTGCCAAACTGAGTAGTTGCATTTTTGTAGATGCGAAGTTTGGTATCGTTGTCGTTGGTGAGGGTGGCTGCGTAAAGCAGTTCTTTCTCATCAAGTTTTGAAGGATCGCTTACGGCAAGAGCAGCAATCTGTTCGTCGGTTTTCTTCGGCTCAAAGCAGTTTACTTTAATCACAACCCTGCGGAGCGGAGGAAGGATCTCGTCTTCGATTTCTTTATAAACAACTGACATGTTGCGGATTTCCTGCTCGCGTTTAGCCACATCGCTCTGCGAGTTAACCACATTCATGATAATTCTCTTATCACCAATGTTTGAAGCTTCAACTGCCTGCATAAATCCGTTCCAGTCTTCGCCGTTGGCATAAGAATTGAACTTGAGGGTTTCTTCAGGTTTTGGGATGTTGATAACCGGTTCTTTTTCATTGGCCATCTTTTTGAACATATCAACAACCTGCTTTTTACCGGCCTGTGCACGGCGCTCTGATAGTCCCTGGTTGTGACTTTCTTCACCTTCGGGTGATGCCCATGCGTTGATGTCGATATCGCGGATTGAGAAACCCTGTTTGATGAAAGCTGCAAGTTCATCCAGTTTCTGGGTTACCATGTTGCTCCTGTTGAGCGGCAGGTTCCAGTTGAGGTTGTACATATCAACCTTGAAATAGATGGTTGCATCTTTGCTTACAATGGTTTCTTTTTCATAGCCGTGATCAGCAAGAATGAGGTCTTCGTCATGGTTAATGCGTGTTCCGGTAATGATAACACCATCAGCAAGTTTACGTTCGGGAAGATCGATAACTTTATATTTTCCTTTGATAGTTTCAGGCGTTGCATTGAGGGCAACCGGCTCCTTGGGTTCATAAAGAGTAGGTGAAACTACGAGGTCAGAAACATTCATGCCCGGTTCGTAAGGAACACAGTCAACGTAAGTGTAGCTTCCGCCATTTTTGTAATTGATAACAATGCCATCGCCTTTAACATCTTCGCCCTGGAAATTAACCGGTTTCAGCTTGCGTGAAGTTCCGGCATATTTAATCTCAGGCTGGAAATTCATAGCTGCTTTCTTGGCAAAATATTTCTCTGGGAAAGTTACTTTTACATTAACACAAACAGTATCACCAACTTTTACGAGAGGATCAGGTGTGGTTTCGTATTTAACCAGACTATAATTTTTCTCCATCGATTTAAGATTGGCGCTTGGTTTAAATTTGTAAGTTGCTCCAAGGGTAAGGGTTGCATAAACATCATTGCGGTCATTTGACTCAACAAGGTCAAGGTCATCAACGAATGTGTAACGCTGGTTGTATTCGAGGTTAAGGTCCCATTTTTCAGCCAATCGGAAATTAAGACCAGCTCCAACCGGCACACCAATGGTGTTGTATGCTTTGGTATCGAAAGGTGCCTGAGCATCCGGTCCGTTACGGTCAACAATTACATCGTCGCTGTAATCCTTTGGTGTTCCGTTGGTATTCAGAAGCATGGTGCTGTAATTGGTATAAACACCTCCGGTAAATACATATAAACTCAGAAAACGCTCAGGTTTGTATCCGAATATCAGGTTCGACAGGTTTGCAGTTAGATTTAACTGGCCATCCCATACACTGGATGCCATACGGTAAACATCATCCTTGCGGGTACTAACCAGCCATCCGTTGTTAAATGTACCACGAACGCCGAATACAGGGCTAAACTGATAACCTGCTCCAAAATCATAAAAGAAATTACCCCTTTTGTTCAGGAAGTCGTTATCGTTCAAATCACCATAAAACTGCGAAACACCTCCGGCAGCCTGTAGGAAAAAGTACTTGTCGAACGATGATTTGGTTGTGCTTTTTTCGTTGCCGGCATCCTGCCCGTTTACCAACACCGGGGCGGTAATACCAAACATAAGAATTAGAAGCATCAGAATCGATTTGTAGCTTACTTGTTTCATAAATTTTTGAATTAAAGATTATCAGTTCTCACTTGTTTGCTTAACGAGGCTACTTAGGTCTTTTAAAAGTTTGGACAAATATAGGGTAGTTTTACTGTTTTTCAAAAAAAATGCCTGAAAATTACGTGAATACTCAGTTTTTTTGAATTTTTACCCGATTGGCCTGAAGTTTGCACTTGCAATAACATACGAAGTGTATGATTTGTTTGGTAAGTGGAAACAGTATAAATGTATGGTTTTTCTTGAATTATATGCCCAGAAGGTTGTTTTAAAAAGTTAAATTAGATAAAACTGAATGTAAATATCAGATGCCTGAAATTGGCAAAATGAAATCAAAGGCGGCTTTGGTTTTTTAATTTCGCGTAGAATTCCCACAAAACGATGCCTGCTGATACAGATACATTCAGCGAATGTTTGGTTCCGGCCTGAGGAATTTCGATGCTGAAATCCATATGGGGTAATAAGGCTTCATCGATTCCGTTAACCTCGTTGCCAAAAATAAGTGCATACTTCTGGTGAGGATTGGCTGTAAAATGATCTATCATTTGACTTTCAGTAGTTTGCTCAACCCCTACAATCTGATATCCATTTCTCCTGAGGGATTCTATAGCAGTAAGCGTTTGCGATTCGTACAACCAGTCAACGGATTCGGTTGCACCGAGAGCGGTTTTGAAAATTTCGCGGTTGGGTGGTGTAGCAGTTATACCACACAGGTAAATCCGCTCTATTCTGAAAGCATCAGCGGTTCTGAAAACAGAGCCGATGTTATGCTGACTCCTGATATTGTCGAGAACTACGACTACCGGCAGTTTGCGGGCATTTTTAAATTCCTCAACACTAAGCCGTTGCATTTCACCGGTGGTAAGTTTATCCATAAGCATTTTATTTTTCCGCAAAGTTACAAAGTTGCAGCTTTTGAATTCGTGTGGTTTCGTTTCGTTAATCTGTTTATTTTTGTTCACTCATACGTATGGAAAAAAAAGATAAGGCTGAAATTGCGGAAACCCCGCTCATGAAACAATACAATAGTATCAAGGCTAAATACCCTGATGCGTTGTTGCTTTTCAGGGTGGGCGATTTTTATGAGACTTTTGGTGAAGATGCCATTGCAACTTCTGAGATACTGGGAATAGTGCTTACCCGCCGGGCTAACGGAGCTGCCGCTTTTGTTGAATTGGCAGGTTTTCCACATCATGCCCTAGATACTTATCTGCCTAAACTCGTGAGAGCCGGCCATCGCGTTGCTATCTGCGATCAGCTTGAAGATCCGAAACTCACAAAAAAAATTGTAAAAAGAGGCGTTACCGAGCTGGTAACACCCGGAGTTTCTTACAACGATAAGGTGCTTGAGAATAAACAGAATAATTTTCTGGCAAGCATCCATCTTCAGGCGCGCATTAGCGGAATTTCTTTCCTTGATATTTCAACCGGTGAGTTTTTAGTAGCTCAGGGCAGTAACGATTATATCGACAAGCTGTTACAAACATTCCGCCCCAGCGAGGTGATTGTGCAGAAATCAAAAAAACAGGAGTTTAAAGCTGATTTCGGCGAAAAGTATTACATCAATACCTTCGACGATTGGGTTTATACTTTTGATTTTGGCCACCAATTGCTATTAAAACATTTTAATACCTCGTCGCTCAAAGGTTTTGGTATCGCTGAACTCAACAGCGGAATAATAGCCGCTGGCGGGGCATTGCACTATCTGGCCGAAACCCAGCATGATAAGGTGAGCCATATTTGCCGCATTTCACGCATCGAAGAAGAGCATCATGTATGGCTTGATAAATTCACTATCCGAAATCTCGAGTTGCTTGATTCTCCCAACGAAGAAGCCAATACTCTTATTAAAGTACTCGATCATACCATTTCGCCAATGGGCTCACGCATGATGCGGCGCTGGATTTCAATGCCACTGAAGGATAAGGTATTGGTAAATGAGCGCCTTGATGCCGTGGGACACTTTATGAATGAAGTAGGGCGGGCAGATGAATTGCGCGGGCAGCTGCGTATGATTGGCGACCTTGAACGGATTATCTCGAAAGTTGCCACAGGCCGCATCAATCCGCGTGAAATGGTTCAACTCAAGAGAGCGCTTGAAGCCCTTGTTGAAGTGAAGGAGATTTGCTCTGGTTCAGGGGTGGCAGCATTGGTACAAATAGCCGACCAGGTAAATCCATGCACTGCGATCACCACACGAATCGGGCACGAACTTTCTGAAGATCCGCCTGTTGCAGTAAACAAAGGCCATGTGATGGCCAACGGTGTTTCAGCTGAACTCGACGAAATTCGGGAGCTCGCCCACTCAGGTAAGGATTATCTGATCAAATTGCAGCAGCGCGAATCAGAACGCACCGGCATTCCGTCGCTTAAAATTGCATATAACAATGTTTTCGGATATTACCTCGAAGTAACCAATACCCATAAGGATAAAGTGCCGCCCGAATGGGACCGCAAGCAAACGCTCGTAAACTGCGAGCGCTATATTACACCTGAACTTAAGGTGTACGAGGAGAAAATTCTTACCGCCGAAGAACGTATGCTCGAGCTGGAAACCAATTTGTATAATGCCCTGGTACTAAGTTTGCATGATTATATCGGTTCTGTACAGATTAATGCAGTGGTAGTAGCCCGCCTCGATTGTCTGCTGTCGTTTGCTTATGTTTCGGCATTGAATGGATATAACAGGCCGCTGATCAACGATGGTTTTGCGCTTGACATAAGGGATGGCCGTCATCCGGTAATTGAAAAGAGTTTGCCGCAGGGCGAAAAATATATAACCAATGATGTTTGGCTCGACGATAAGGAACAGCAGATTATTATTATCACCGGCCCAAATATGTCAGGCAAGTCAGCATTATTACGGCAAACCGCCCTTATTGTGCTTATGGCGCAGGTAGGGTGTTATGTACCGGCAGCTTCAGCTGAACTGGGCGTTGTTGATAAGATATTTACCCGGGTAGGTGCTTCTGACAATATTACTTCAGGTGAATCAACCTTTATGGTTGAGATGAACGAAACTGCCAGCATTCTGAACAATATTTCGAACCGCAGTTTGATTTTGCTCGACGAGATTGGCCGTGGAACAAGTACCTACGATGGCATTAGCATTGCCTGGGCAATAGCTGAATATCTGCACGAACACCCGCTGTTCAGGCCGCGCGTATTGTTTGCTACACACTACCACGAGCTCAACGAGATGGCACAGGGCCTCGAACGCATTAAGAATTATCATATTTCGGTTAAGGAAGCCGGTAATCAGGTTATTTTTCTGCGTAAGCTCGTACCGGGTGGAAGCGAACATAGTTTTGGTATTCATGTGGCACGTATGGCCGGTATGCCATCGCAGGTTGTTGAGCGGTCTGATGAGCTGCTTAAAGTACTTGAAAAAACGCATGGAGGCGGACAGTTACAAAGTCAGCCATTAAAGCGCAAAACGGCTAAATCGGCTGCCGATCCTTATCAACTTAGTTTTATTCAGCTAAACGACCCCTTGCTTGAGCAGATACGTGAAGATATTCTGGATACTGATATTAATACACTTACACCGGTTGAGGCACTGATGAAGCTCAATGAGATTAAAAAACTTTTAAAAAAATCGTAAAATTTGTTTGGCGGATAAAAATCTGATTGTATATTTGCACCCGCTAAAGCACAAGCGAAAGTAGCTCAGTTGGTAGAGCATGACCTTGCCAAGGTCAGGGTCGCGGGTTCGAGTCCCGTCTTTCGCTCGAACCCCGAAGTTCGGGGTTTTTTTTTACCAGATCCGTTGCCCGAGTGGTGGAATTGGTAGACACGAAGGACTTAAAATCCTTTGGCCATCGCGGCCGTGCCGGTTCAAGTCCGGCCTCGGGTACAGCTTCTAAAAGCCTCTTTTCAGAGGCTTTTTTTTATTTCAGTCAACTATCCACACACGTTTGTTAGAAACTCGTTGCTCACCTTGGTTTATTCCCTCAAACTAAGCCTTATCTTTGCTGAAATCAGGATAAACAGCCGGGCTTTATGCAGCTTTGTGCTTCCTAAATGATTTCTTGCATACTTTTTGATGCAATTTGGTGTTATTAATACAAATGTAATTTACCAACGTATGAGAAACAAAAGCAACCGAAGTGTCTCCATCTGGCAGGGTTACCTCCGATTCGGATTTATAGTACTACTGGCAGCCATGCTGGCCGGTAGTTTTAGCTCATGTACCAGTCAAAAAAAACTGGCAAAGAAAAAAGCAGAACAGGAACTGGCCGAAAAAACAGCCAAAGCCAAAGCCGACCTCTTGTCAATTATTAACGACAATGGTCAGATGACGCTTGAAGAAAAGGAGTTTAAGCTCAATGCTGTAAAGCGCCTGAATCTTGACAATCAGGAAATCAGGGATCTGATAGCTCAGGCTGAAGATAAAATTGCCTCGGAAAGGGCTGCCATTGAAAAAAGGAAAGAAGAGGATAGGCTTCAGCGCGAAAAAGAAGCCCGTGAACGCGAAGCCCGCGAAGGCGGACCTTACCGTGCGGTGAATTCGTTGTTCGATGCTGTTGCAAAAGCAACCGATGTAACCGAAGCCAATCTTAAAATCCGCGAAACGCTTACTTATTTTGTATCGCCCGATGTTCCGGTGCTTATTTTGATCAGCAGCGAAGGCGATATTAAGGATTATGATAAGCCTACCACCATCCGCAAGTACCTCGAATTTGTGAAAGATCAGAGAAAGTCAATGAACAAGGTGCTCAACGCGGTATACGATACGGAAGGTAAAATTAAAGAAATCGAACTCATTAAAAAGTAAGCACCCATGAGAAACCTGAAACTAACAGCCCTTATTTTTTTCATAATATGTGCCATCGGAATGCAGGCTCAGAATGAGATCAGCCCTTCGCGCAAAATGGCCATCGATTCTCTGGCACTCGAAAAAGTACGCGATCTGAGTACTTATATCAGCATTGTGGGTAACAAGGATACCCCATGGTCGGAAGCCAACCGGGTGATAGAGCGCACACTTGAACTTTTTGCAGATGGCGCCCTTATTGGTGTTTCATCGCTCAACCGCGAAGAAGTGAACTATTATGGAATCCGCGAATATCTTGAGCGCCTGATGGCCCTTAATTACGACAAGGTTACCATCGAATGGTACAATATTCAGTATATCAGCGATCTTGAACGGCAGCCTGATGGCAGATATGTGGGAGTTATAACCATATACCAGCGGTTTGAAGGTACGACCAAGGAAGGTATGAAATATGTTGATGTTACCAAAAAGGATGTAACTGTTTACGTTGAACGCAAAACAACCCAGATTTCAGGACGGATTATCGGTTTTTGGGATGTAATGCTGGGCGATATCAGAGTAACGGAAACAAAACCGGGCAACTGATTTCATACAGAAGATTATGCAAGGCTGTATACACCATGTGTATGCAGCCTTGCTTTCATAAAAAGGATTAATTTCGGAACAAATTTGCTGGAAATTTCATGAAAATGCCCAAGAACCTTTTGCTGCTATCGGGATTTCTGATCACTGCGCAGTTTTGTATGGCCCAATCGTTTAATTCATTGCTTGGCGATGAGAGCATTCTGTATGCACAGACCAAGCAGATGAATCAGTTTTTTAGGCGTTTTAATGCCGAAGAAAGTACCCGCGGCGACCGGTACTACCCCGGAGATAAATTGTATCGAGACAGCGACCTGCGCCGCCGGTATCTTAATATCCTGTTCGATAATAAGAATGGTTCAATCACCGATCCGCTGAAAGATGCTTTTATTGCTGATGTAATGGATAAGTCGAAGCCAGCTTATCTCGATTTTCATGGTGGACAATGGTTTGCCGAAGTAACCACGCGCTTTACATATCTCGGGAAAGAAGAGAATGTTACCCTTTTTCTGAAACTGGAGCAGGAGATTATGGGTTACAAGTGGGTAATAAGCAACGTCTTTTTTCAGAAATTCCACGAAATGTTCAACAATCAGTCTAGCGGCGATGATCAGCATTTTTTGCACCCAATGAGCCATGAGCTGGATTTTATGAACCTTATTCGTGTGTTCAAGGATAAGCAATATGTTGAGCAATATACTGCTTCTGATTACCGCCCCGATTATCTTACCCTGTTTTTATATGAGTACAAAAAGGGGAATCTGATGTATAAAACCGTAAGCAGTGTCAAATTTCACTTTTTTCAGGTGCCGGGTTGGTATTTCTCAGTTTCAGAATTCAACCGCGAAGGGACCAACTCAGGATGGCTGATTTCATCGCTGATTAAAATCAACGACAATGATAAGGACCTACTGCTAAAATACATTTATCATGATTAAAAAAATACCGCTGATCATTGCGATAGCCTTAACAACCCTATTGTTGCAGGCTCAAAACAAAGCAAAGAATGATGCCGTCTCATCGCCTTCGGCCAACGGCCTGAGCGACGAAGATTTATCGGCTTACAAGAAACAGGCGGCCCAGATGGTGTCGTTTATGGAGTATGCGTTCAATACGCTGGGAAGCAGTAAATCGGAATACAAAGACAAGGATATTATTATTAACCAATCGTTTTTGAAATTTTTCAAAGATGCTAAAGTTCAGATAGAAGATGATTTGGTTAATAACCGCGATGTTGTTACAAATAAAGATGTGCAGGCTTACCTTAAGGATATCGACTTTTTTTATAAGGAGGTAACTTTTAAATTTACCATTGAGGAAATTACACAGGAAACCAATGAGAACGGTGGCATTTACCTTAAGGTAAAAACCATGCGCAACTTAAAGGGAACCAAAATTGACGGCACCCAGGTAAATGAAAATAAGCCTCGGTTTATCGAAATTAATCTGGACGAATCGAAAAAGGAACTTAAAATTGTCAGCATCTATACCACCCGCTCGGGAGAAGAGCAGGAGCTGCTTACCTGGTGGAATGCCCTTGATGGCCCCTGGAGGGCATACTTCAGCAGCAATGCCATGCTGTTTGATACAATACCGCTTTCTTCAGTTACAGGTGCCGGCAGCGGATATTTATTGGTGCAGCATTCAACGGATGCTGATATGAGTGCAGAAACCAATGCCGCCGATACTGTAAAAACAGATATTTCAGCACTGCTCAACGAAATCAGGCGGATACTCCGCACTGAACAGATAGATGTTTCAGGAAATACAAAAATCTATGATCTTGCACCCCTGGGCGGTTTGCCCGGTCTTCGCCATCTTAACCTGAGCAAAACACCGGTAAATTCGCTGGATCCTATCCGGAATCTGGCTAAACTTGAAACACTTAAAGCCTCAGGTACCGCAATTTCGGCCATCGTATCACTGCAATACTGCACCAATCTGAGGCTGCTCGATTTATCTGGTACCTATGTGCAGGATATTGCAACACTTGCTAACCTTGTTGCGCTTGAAAAACTTGATTTATCGGCCACACAGGTTGCTGATTTGTTACCACTTTCGGCCCTTCCGGCGCTGAGCGAACTTGATATCAGCCGCTCGGCAGTTAAGTTTCTCGACGGTTTGCCATCGGGCGATGCATTGCATGTGCTTAATCTGTCGGGCACTGCGGTAACCTCACTTGAGCCAATTTCAAAACTCAGCGGACTACAGCGCCTGTTACTCGATAAAACCTATGTTTCAAATCTTGATCCTCTGGCAAGTCTTCAGAACCTCGAATTTATTAACATTGAAAATACGCCGGTAGCAGATATCAGCCCCCTGTCGGGGATTAAGAATCTAAAGTCGATTTACTGCGATAAATCGATGGTTGGCCGCGATCAGGCTGTAGGATTTATGAAAAAAAGGCCAGGTGTAATGATTATTTATGAATCGGAAGCCCTCACAGCATGGTGGCAAACAATGCCTGCTCCCTGGAAACTGGTTTTTAACGCTTTTAAGTCGCTTGATAACCCGCCAAGCCGCGAGCAGCTGCATGAACTAACTACCATCAAAGATTTGTCGGTTGCAGGCAATATGGCTATTGATGGTTTGCAGCCATTGCGCAAGCTTACCGGTCTTGAACATCTCGATGCTTCGGGTACCTCCGTTTCTGAAATAATGCCATTAAAGGACTTGCTGAACCTGCAATCGCTCAAACTTGCATCGTGCCCCATAATCGACCTGTCACCGCTTCAGGGTTTACAGAATCTTGAGGATCTTGACATCAGTCATACAAAAGTTGTTAGCATTCTTCCGCTCAGGAATTTGCGTAATCTCAGGCATCTGAATGCCGGCAACAGTGCATTTGAAAGTTTGCAGCCGCTGCTTGGCCTGAGCAGACTTGAATTGTTTTATGCCGAAAATACTACCGATATCGATGCATTTGTGATGCAACTTTGGGATAGTGTGCCTGATGTTCAGGTGATTTATCGCACCGAAGCACTCATTACCTGGTGGAATATGCTCGAACCTCAGTGGAAACAGTTGTTTTATTCAGTGGTACCTTCGTCGGGTATGCCTTCGCCAGAGCAGCTGCATCAAATGGGCGCTTTGCGTTTGCTCGATGTTTCAACAGCCAAAGAAACTAGTAACCTCAATCCGCTAAAAGCGCTGCTCAGGCTCGAATCGCTAAATATATCAGGATTGCCAGTGGCTGATTTAGCACCATTGTCTTCTCTCACGCGGTTGCATATACTTAACTGTTCCGATACACCGGTTTCTGATATAGCCCCCCTGGCTTCGTGCCAAAAAATTGAAGAATTTACGATGGCAAATATTCAGGTAAACAATCTCGATGTAATTGAGAATTTTATCGGATTAAAAATACTTGATATATCAGGAACCAAAATCACACGCCTGAATGCAGTAGCATCGTGCACCTTACTTACCGAGCTTGACTGCCACAATACCCGCGTTGGAAACATCAAACCCTTGCTCGGACTTAAATCGCTCAGGAAACTCAAAATTTACAACACCAAGGTTTCGTCAAAAACCATAGATAAATTCAGAGCTGAAAGACCTGAGGTGGAGATAACCTACTACTAAACTTTAAACTCCCATTTGCTACCATCGGTTTGTATTCGGGCGGCCTCTGGCGAATCGCTGAATTTTGAGTTTTCCGGCACTTCGAAAATATAATCGGCCAGTGATTCGTATTTTTCGAAACCTGGTTTAACAAGGGTTTTATCCCAATGCCTGAGCAGAATGAACAGACCGGGTATTACGATATCGCGCAGGTTTCTCGATTCGCAGATTATCAAGCTACCGGGTTTTAGTTTGCTTATAAATGTATCAAAAGCGCTTGTGATCAATGAGTCGGGTGTTTCGATAAAATAAACGGCATCGGCTCCGGCTGCGAGCATGCGCTCAGTATCTTTCTGTCCGTTGATGTTTGTCTCGCGATGAATGTGGTACCGATTGCCGGTTTTTAAATGGTGATTGCCATGGAAATCATGCTCGCCCGGTCGGATGCTGGTAACCTTAAGTCCGGTTACCGGAAATAATCCCGCGTATTTCCGGATAAGACGAAGAGCCAGTGTTGTTTTGCCGGTATTGCGCGATGAACCGCCAATGAGCAATAAATTTGGAAGATGTTTCACAGGGTATGGCTGTAGCTAGTAAGGCTGAACTTGATGCAAAAATACGGTTTATCTCTAAACAGGAATCTCAAAGTTGAGCCGCTTCAAAATACTGCGTAAACTATTCCATCGCTACAAAGTAGCTCAAATGCAACTAAACTTCTGTTCGTATAAAACCATATGCGTTTATTTGTGTTAATTTATAACTTTGTACTAAATCCGTGAATTTATAAACTTATTATGTCTCAGAAAACTGCATTGATTACCGGGGTAACCGGACAGGATGGCGCCTATCTCGCCGAATTTTTATTGCGTAAAGGATATATTGTACATGGACTTAAACGCAGAAGTTCATTGTTTAATACCGATAGGATTGACCATCTGTACCAGGATCCGCATATCGAAAACCGGAATTTTGTGCTTCATTATGGCGATATGACCGATTCATCGAATCTGATTCGGATTATTCAGGAGGTGCAACCTGATGAAATATATAACCTTGCCGCCATGTCGCATGTAAAGGTGAGTTTCGATTCGCCTGAATATACTGCTAATGCTGATGGTATTGGCACACTCCGGTTGCTTGAAGCGGTGAGGCTGCTTGGGTTAATTCAAAAAACACGCATTTACCAGGCTTCGACCAGCGAGCTCTACGGACTTGTGCAGCAGGTTCCTCAGTCTGAAAAAACGCCGTTTTATCCCCGAAGCCCTTATGCTGTTGCTAAAATGTATGCTTACTGGATTACAGTAAACTACCGCGAAGCTTACAATATCTTTGCTTCAAACGGCATACTTTTTAACCACGAATCGCCTATCAGGGGCGAAACATTTGTGACCCGTAAGATAACCATGGCGGTTGCACGTATCGCGCTTGGAATGCAGGATATGCTTTATTTAGGAAATTTATCAGCGCAGCGCGACTGGGGTCATGCCAAGGATTATGTTAAAGCAATGTATCTTATTCTGCAACAGGATAAACCTGATGACTTTGTGATTGCCACAGGGGTTACCACTGAGGTGCGCGAATTTGTACGTATGGCTTTCGCCGAAGTAGGCATTACGCTTGAATTTAAAGGCAGCGGGGTTGATGAAAAGGCATTCGTAGCATCATGTTCAAATCCTGAATATCAGCTTCCTGTTGGCAAAGCAGTGTTAGCAGTTGATCCACGATATTTCAGGCCTACTGAAGTGGAACTGCTTATTGGTGATCCTACCAAATCAAAAACAGTACTGGGCTGGAAACCTGAATATGATCTTAATGGTCTTGTTAAGGATATGATGGAAGGTGACCTGCACCTGATGAAAAAAGATAAATACCTGAAGGATGGCGGGTACCGGGTTTTGAATTATTTTGAATAGGTTTTAGAAATAAATGCATGAATAAAGACAGCAGGATATTTGTGGCTGGTCATCGCGGATTGGTTGGCAGTGCTATCATCCGTAATTTAACAGCCAGGGGATACAATAATCTGATTACGCGCACGCACAGAGAACTCGATCTGATAAGCCAGTCGGCAGTGCAGGAGTTCTTTAAAGCTGTGCAGCCCGAGTTTGTGATTCTGGCAGCCGCCAGAGTTGGCGGCATTATGGCCAACAATATTTACAGAGCCAGGTTTATTTATGAAAACCTTCAGATTCAGAACAATGTAATCCACGAATCCTACGTGAATGGTGTTAAGAAATTGCTTTTTCTGGGCAGTAGTTGTGTGTATCCGAAAGCCTCACCTCAGCCCATGAAGGAGGAGTACCTGTTAAGCAGTGCGTTAGAATATACCAACGAACCTTATGCTATTGCCAAGATAGCCGGAATGAAAATGTGTGAAGCTTACAATCTGCAGCATGGCACCAACTTTATTTCGGTTATGCCGACTAACCTTTATGGATACAACGATAACTACCATCTGGATAACTCTCATGTGCTGCCGGCACTTATTCGTAAAATGCATCTGGGTAAGTTGCTTATGGCCAATAGCTTCGGTGGTATTCGGGCCGATTTTACAAAATATGGGGCCAGTGATATTGATGAAACGGCTACAGATACTGAGATAGTTGCCTATCTGGCTCAGCGGGGGATACACCGTGAAACCCGATTGCCTGAAGGTGATGTTGTTATCGACTTATGGGGCACCGGATCGCCATTGCGCGAGTTCCTGTGGAGCGATGATATGGCCGATGCCTGCGTTTTTCTGATGGAGAACAGCAATTTTAGTGATCTTGCTGGTGGTAAAGTAGTTCCGGGAGTACAAATACGTAATACGCATATCAATATTGGCACCGGCCAGGAAATTAGAATTTTTGATCTCGCCGCACTTATAAAAAAGGTGGTTGGTTTTGGTGGTACCCTGCGTTTTGATGCATCGCGCCCCGATGGTACCCCGCGAAAACTACTTGATGTAAGCAAATTAAATTCATTGGGCTGGTCGGCACAGATGAGCCTCTCAGATGGAATTTCAGCGGTTTATGCAGCTTACTGAAAAAAACGAGGGAGCAACCCCGTGTCGCTCCCTCAACCGCAATCTTCATTTACTGGTTTATTTTACTGCCTTATCAGTTTAGTCGTAACTGACTGCCTGCTGTTTCCTGCTCTAACAATATACATTCCTTTGCTAAATTGCTGCAAATCGATGGTTGCAGGGCTACCGGTGCTGCTGAGTTCTGTTTCAATCAGAATTCTTCCGCTTAAATCGGTGACAATTAGTTTATTCTGTGTTCCTTCAAGTCCTTCCACTTTTATATTCGCAGATGAGCCTGATGCGGGATTAGGGTAAACGCTGATAACTGGCGCGGGTGTTTCTTTAGTTTCACCTATACTGAGCAGTTCGCCTGATGCCTTGCTGCTGACATGTATCGTCATAATGCCGTTGCTTGACAGTGCAGGTGAGCCATTGTCGCGTACCCTAACATTTAAATTGAATACACTCAGCGAAGTGTTTTGCAGTGCGTTGGCATTTGCCACACGTATTACCCCGGTATTGATGTCGAGGGAAAATATATTGCTGGTGTTGCCATTTACAATGGTATATTTAAGGGTTTGACCAAAATCAGGATCGGTGGCATCAACCTTGCCCACAACGGTTCCGTTGGGCGAAAATCTGTTCACATTAAAACTCTGATTGTGTACTACCGGGCTTTCGTTTACATCAATCAGACTTACGGTTATAAGCTGGTCGCAGGTGCTATTGTCATTGTCAATGGCACGAACAGTAAGATAAAATACTGGTGTTGTTTCAAAGTCGAGGGCTGCTGAGTTGTTTACAAACAACCTCCCGGTATTAGATTGCATATAAAAGGCGTTATTGGTATTGCCGTCAATCAGGTAAAAGTACAGGAAGTCGCCCGGGTCCTGGTCAGTGGCTATAACTCTGCAAACATATTTGCCGTTGCCGTTATTTTCTTTAACAGTAAACGACTGCGGAAGAATTACAGGTGCATCGTTGGCATCAGTAAGATTAACGGTTACTGATGATTGTGCCCATAAAACAGGACTCCCGTTGTCAGAAACCATTACCAGCAGCGAAAAGGTGGGATTGCTTTCAAAGTCAATGGCTGCTGCATTGGCTACGATTAGCTCACCAGCATCATTGATTGAAAACGCATTGTCGATATTGCCCGATACAATGGCGAAACTGAGCGTTTGTCCCGGGTCAGGATCAGTAGCTGATACAAGCCCTGCTAAAAATCCGGCAGGCATGTTTTCGCTCATAGAAATAGTTTGAGCCTGAATTACCGGAGCTGAATTTGAAGTATTTAACGTAATAGTTACGATAGCCGAAGCACTCAGAGCCGGACTTCCGTTATCGGTTGCACTTACCTGTAAACTGAACAGCGGATTGCTTGCAGGGTTCAATGCCTGCGAATTGGCTACAATAAGTTCGCCTGTTAAGGTATTCAGCACAAAGGCCCCATCGGTGTTGCCCGAAACGATTTCATAGCTAAGCTGCTGATTCATGTCTGGGTCGGTTGCCTGAACTGTTCCGACAATAGATCCGTTAGCAGCTCCTGACATTACATTGAATGCCTGGTTTTCAATTAAGGGCGTTTCATTGATATCATTCAGTTGAATAACACATTGCTCTTCGGAATATAGTGCCTGTGTTCCGTTGTCAGTAGCCCTCAAGGTTAATGAATACTGGCTGCAGTTTTCGAAACAAACCGTTCCGTAAACCGTAATAACACCTGTTGTTGCGGCAATGGCAAAAGCATTGTTTGTGTTACCTGCTGCTATGCTGTAGGTGATTTGCTGCCCGGCATCCGGATCTGTAGCACTGATTGTTGCAGCAAATGTACCCTGAGGCACATGTTCGTTGAGCGAAAACTGTGTGTTGCCGTAAAATACCGGAGGTTCGTTTACATCGATAAGATTTACTGTAATGGTAGCTGTTGACGTCAATACCGGTTGTCCGTTGTCACTCACCTGCACAATCAAATTAAAAACCGGATTGGTTTCAAAGTCGATGGCCTGTGCATTGGCAATACTTAAAATGCCATTTCCCGAAAGTTGGAAAGCGCCGTTGGTGTTTCCTGAAACCAGGCTAAAATACAGGCTTTGTCCCGGATCTGTGTCGGAGGCTGTGATGGTGCCTACAACAGTGCCTGAACTGGTGTTTTCAGAAATACTGAATGACTGGTTAGCAATAACCGGAGCGGTATTTACCGGATTAACCGTGATGCTCACCGTGGCTGAGGATGAAAGTACCGGACTGCCATTATCGGTGGCAACCACAGTCAGGCTAAAGGTTGGATTTATCAGATAATTTACAGCCTGTGAGTTGGCAACAGTTATCTGACCGCTTGATGCGCCTATAGCAAAAGCTCCGCCTGTATTTCCCCCCGAAATTGAAAAACTGAGCATTTGATTCTGATCGGGATCGGTGGCAACAACAGTGCCCACCACTGTCCCGTTGGATGAATAACTGTTAACATTAAAATTCTGATTGGTAATAACCGGATTCTCGTTAATATCCGTAAGGTGAATCACTACATTTTCATCATCGTATAATACTGGCGAACCATTGTCAGTGACCCTGATGGTGAGTGTGTACAACGGGCATGCTTCGAAGCAGATACTGCCTGCAACCGATAGCACGCCCGACTGAGGGTTAATTGTAAAAGCTGTGTTGGTATTTCCGGCTGTTATACTATAGCTGAGCGATTGTCCGTTATCGGGGTCAGTGGCAGCAACAGTGCCAATTTGTGTGCCGATAGCCACATGCTCTGCAATTGTAAAAGTCTGTCCGGGAGTAATAACCGGATTCTCATTAACATTTAAAATGTTGATTGTAATTGCAGCTGAAGCTGAAAGAACGGGACTTCCGTTATCGGTTACCACTGATGTGAGTTGAAATGATTCCTGATTCTCAAAATTGAGCATTTGTGGCGAAGCAACACTTATTAATCCGGATGCGCTGATCTGAAATGCGTTTCCGGTGTTTCCCGAGGTAAACTGATAACTGAGTGTTTGTCCTTCATCTGGGTCGCTTGCTACAAGCGGGCCAACCTGTGTTCCTGCCGGAGAATTCTCATTAATTGCGAATGTTTGAGCAGCTATCACCGGAGGCTCATTTACATTGATAAGATTTACAGTAATCTGTGCCGACGACGAAAGTGTGCCAGGTCCGTTGTCAGTTACCTGTACCGTGAGCTGAAAAACCGGATTGGTCTCGAAATCGAGTGCTGATGCATTGGCCACAGTGAGCAAGCCGCTTGAACTGCCGAGGCTGAAGGCTCCGGATGTGTTACCCGTGGTAATGGCATAAGTGAGCGTTTGGCCCTGATTCGGGTCAGTGGCAATCACCTGTCCAACACTTGTACCTGCCGGGCTGTTTTCGTTGATGCCAAAGCTTTGGTTGTTGATAACCGGAGCCTGATTTGACGACGAAACCACTTCGTGAATACCTACATCAGTGCTACCGGCCTGAGGAACCGCAGTGCCAAAGAAATCAGCAGGGATATTCACATTGGTGCCGTTGTTGATACAGGGCGAATTCGACTGCAAACAAAAGTCATCGGATGCAGGGTTAACAAATTGCGGATTGGTTACAAAGCCATGTGTATCGTTTCCGGTCGCTGCCCTCCAGGCGGCCATAGTATTGTACCCATTGATAAATCCAGCCTGCTCGGGGTAAAAATCGTTGTAGTCCGAAATTAGTGTGCCGCCTGTTGAATAGGCTTTTGACGATGCTGAAGTGAGGTAAAATACGTTGTTTCGAGAAGTTACAATGGTGCTTCCGAGGCTGGCAATGCCATAACTCTCGTTGCCATAAAATACGTTGTTTAAAGCGGTGAGATTGTGATTGGTTAGTACCCTGATTCCAAAAGTGTTGTTTTTTATCTTATTGTATTGCAGCTGCAGATTGTCTACATAGGAGTATATGCCATGAGAGCCATTGCGCAGGGTGTTATAGCGAACGGTTACGGTTCCGGTTGTAGCATGAAAATAAATGCAGCTGTTGTTGCCCGACGCATTGCCTATCATGGTATTGTGCTCTATTACTCCGGTATAGTTTACGCCGTAGGAGATAAAGCAGAACTTGTTTCCGGTAAGGGAATGGTCGAATGTATTGTGATGAATATTGTAATTAAGGTTGTTGGTTGACGACATCTGCACGCAATCGCCCGATGAATAGGATTCGTCGGTATTTACAAACCATTTCATATTTACACTGTGTATGGTGCAGTACCCGATTTCGATATTAGGAACATCCTTCACGTAAATTCCATCGTCACCGGTATGGTGAATCAGCGTGTGAAGAACACGGTTGCCACCTCCGGTGGTTGTGATGCGGATCCCCCATTCACAGTCGTGCACTTCGCAGCTGTCAATCAGGTTATTGGCACAGCCTCCAGCAAAATAGATTCCCGTTGTTGAATTTCCGGTTGAATAAATTTCAAGATTTGAAATCGAACAATTGGGAGAGTTGCCGAAATCAACCACTTTATTTCCGGTGCCTGAGCTGATGATTTTCGGTTTTGCACCGGTGCCGTAGGCGCCGAGCGTGATTCCTGATTTTTGGAATATCCAGATATTGCCGGGTGTGGTGTAAGTGGTTTCCCGTTTTTGAAGGTAGGTGTTGCCGTTGGCAAACGAAACCTGACTCCAGGCGCTGTACGGATTTGTAATTGTTCCTGTTTGAGGAGTTCCTGTAAAACCGGGATCAATGTAAAAGGTAGTTTGGGCAAATGCTGCCGATTGTAAAATAAGTAATACTATTAATCCAGCCGCACGAAGTCCTGAGATCGCAGCCGTAAAATAGGCTTTCGAAAACAATGAACTTTTCATCTTTCTTCAGTTAGTATTGGTTAGTAAATGAGTCATCTTAGTTTATCCCTAAACGATGCCGTTGCTTTTTTTTTGAAAGCAATCATAGTTTTATACCGTTATGAGCAAAAAGTAATACCTCTTTTTGGTCATAATCTGTGATTTAGAATCAATTTTAATTAAGAATCGGCTAAAGGAACCTCTGCTTTTGCTAGAGGCATAAATAATTGAAAGACAGGCATCTTAAAGATGCCTGTCTTTTTAACCAATCGGGAGAATGGAGGTAATCAAAAGTGCTTGTATAGCTGGTTTTCTGCAGAATCAGCGATGCAAAATTAATTTTACATTAAAATTCGAATATGTAAAAATAATTTACTGTGACTTGATGGCCTTTAAGGTACTTCCGCCCAGTGGAGTGCTGATCCTGATCAAGTAAGTGCCAGCTGTTTGATTTGATAAATTGAGTTTATATTCAGTATTGTCAGCTACCTGCATGGTTGATATCAAAGCTCCCTGAGTGTTGAAAACATATACATCGCCTTTCTGATTGTTGGTATGGGCCTTTAAGGTATACAGCCCTGAAGGTGATGGATTGGGATAAAGATTGAGTGTTGGCAGTGTGTTGCTTTCTGAAGTCAGAATTTCATCATCGCGCAGCCGCTTTACCAGAATAATAAATTCAGCTTTTGCCGAAAGCTGGGGTGATCCATTATCGTTTGCCCTGATGACGAGGTTGAATGAGCTGGTAAAGTTTGGATTCAAGGCTGCTGGATTGGAAACAGTGATTAAGCCACTTAACGGATCAACAGCAAATGCATCCGAAGTGTTGCCTTCTACAATTGTATAGGTAAGTGTTTGATTCTGATCAGGGTCGGTAGCATGGGCCGTGCCAACAATGGTTCCTACAGGGGCATATTCTTTTACAGCAAAAGTTTCACCATTCATCACAGGCGATTCATTTACATCAAGTATGTTGATGGTTACTATGGCTTGTGACCACAGGTTGCCTGTGCCATTGTCGGTAGCCCTTACAAGAAGCGAAAATACCGGATAGGTTTCAAAATTGATGGCAGCCGGATTATTTACAGTAAGCAGGCCGCTGATGGCATTCAGCGAGAATGCATTAGCGCTGTTTCCGCCGGTAAGGCTGAATGTAATGGACTGACCGGCATCAGGGTCAAATGCAACCACGGTGCCTACCGCTGCTCCGTAAGCAGCATTTTCGCTTAACTGGAACCATTGATTTGAGATTACAGGAGGATGGTTGGTATTTTGACTGGCGGTGATGGTCATTACTGCCTGCGACCAGAGGGAAGGTATGCCATTATCAGTTACCCTTACCGTTAGGGCATAACTTCCCGCCACAAGCTGGGCAGTATTGCTTACGGTAAGTACTCCGCTGTTGGCTCCGATACTGAAAATGCCTGCATTGTTCCCTGATACAATGGAAAAGGTAAGTGTTTGACCCTGGTTCGGGTCGGTGGCTATAACAGTTCCAATGGCCGTTCCGTTGGGCAAACCCACCTGAATGGTAAACGCCTGATTGCTAATTACCGGTGCCTGATTGGGGCTTGCAGAAACAGAAATGGTTGCTGTTGCCTGGGTGTAAAGTACCGGTGTTCCGTTGTCGGTGGCCCTAATACTCAGGCTAAAGATTCCCTGCACAACAGCCCCGGCGTTGGCAACCGTGATAAGCCCCGATGATGCGTTGATGGCAAATGCGTTTCCTGTGTTGCCGGCAGTTATGGAATATGTTAACGTTTGCCCGGCATCAGGATCGGTGGCACTCATGTTTCCAACCGGGCTGCCCTGTGCTAAGCCGGTTGAGATGCTGAATGACTGTGCTGCCATAACCGGAGGCTCATTAATGTTGTTTACATTAACAGTAATTGTGGCGCTTGCCGAAAGGTTACCAGGCCCGTTATCAGTTACCTGTACAGTGAGCTGAAAAACAGGATTGGTTTCATAATTCAGGGCAGAGCTGTTGGCTACAGTCAGGTTGCCATTGCTGCTGTTGATATAGAATGCACCGGATGTGTTTCCTGATGTTATCGCAAAGCTAAGTGTTTGCCCGGCATTGGGGTCGCTCGCGATTACCTGTCCCACCAGCGTGCCATTGGGCATATTCTCGTTGATGTTAAATGACTGATTGATGATAACTGGTGATTGATTCGACGACGAACTGCCGGCTTCATAAATACCGATATCGGGCATATTGCCCTGGGGTACCGTAGTTCCGAAGAAATCGGCACTGAGATTTACATTGGTGCCTGCATTGATACATGGCGAACCCGGCTGAAGGCAAAAATCGCCGGCTGCAGGATTTACAAATTGGGGATTTGCACTAAGTGAGTGCATATCACTTCCTGTAGCGTTGCGCCATGCCTGCAATGTGTTGTAACCATTGATAAAACCTGCTTGCTCAGGGCTGAAATCATTGTAGTCAGAGATCAGCGTTGCGCCGGTCGAATAGGCTTTGGATGAGGATGAAGTGAGGTAAAAAATGTTGTTTTTCGAAGTAACTGTTGTACCACCCAAACTCGAAATGGCGTAGGTGTTGTTGCTATAAAACACATTGTTGAAGGCTGTTAGGTTGTGGTTGGTGAGCACACGTATGCCTGCCGTATTGTTGCTGATGCTGTTGTATTGCAACAACAGGTTGTCCACGTAAGAATAAATGGCATAGTTGGCATTCCGGAGTGTATTGTATCTTACGGTTACAGTTCCGGTAGTTGCATGAAAGTAGATACAGCTGTTGTTTCCGGCAGCGTTACCAATGAGTGTATTGTGCTCAATTACACCGGTGTAATTTACACCATAGGCAATAAAGCAAAACTTATTTCCGGTTAGTGAATGGTCGAGCGTATTGTGATGAATATTGAAATTGAGGTTATTGGTAGATGAAATCTGAATGCAATCGCCCGATGAATAAGACTCGTCAGTATTCACAAACCATTTCGTGTTAACACTGTGTATGGTGCAATAGGCAATCTCAATATTGGGTACATCTTTAATGTAAACACCATCATCGCCGGTGTGGTGAATTTCAGAGTTGAGAATGCGGTTTCCGACCCCGGTACTTGTAATACGTACGCCCCATTCGCAATCGTGAACCACCACACTATCAATGAGGTTGTTGGCACAACCATTGGCAAAATAAACACCGGCAGTAGCATTGCCGGTGGAGTAGATTTCGACGTTGGTGAGGGTGCAGTTTTGAGAGTTACCGAAATCGACCACCTTTACGCCGGTTCCGGTACTTACTATTGCCGGTTTAGGCCCGGTTCCGTAGGCCCCGATGGTGATGTGTGATTTCTGATATACCCAGATATTGCCAGGGGTAGTGTAAACCGTACCCCGTTTTTGCAAATAGGTATTGCCATTTGCAAAACTAACCTGATTCCAGGAGCTGTAAGGATTTGCCTGAGTTCCGTTCTTTACGCTTCCGGTATAACCCGGATCAATGTATACCGTAGCGCTGAAAAGCAGTGTAGTGTAAAAAACTACCAGCATAAAGGTTAGTATCAAAAATCTGAATTTTACCCGATATTCATTGCTTTCGCTGCGTAATGTGTTTTCTTTCATACTCATAGCAAAGTAAGTGATGTTATGGTTCATGAAAATGGGCTATCATGAAGGGTTCCCGACCCTTTGAACTTAAATGCGTCAGCTTTGCCAAAATAAAATGAGTGATTCCCCAACCTCTCCCTGTAATTTATTTCTGATTACTGACGTAACCCGATATCGGAAGGTTGAATTCTAAAAACTATGCCACACGGAACTCAAAAAAAACAGTAATCATTCTTAATAAGAGGGAGGTATCTGAAGTATTGACTGTTGAGGCTTTCAGAATGGAGACAGGAATGCAGGCTATTAAATTTAGAAGGATTCTTTATAATTTTTTTATCACTGCATAGATAATTCTTCCACGCTATGGGGAATTACTCTACAGGCTAAGGTGCTCAAATTGTGGTTGGGAGCAATTATTCAAAACAAATACAAACGTAAGATTCTACTAAAAAAAGCAGGCTTTTGCGAGCCTGCCTCCATCGTAATTAAGATTTATTTGTGTCGTTTTTTCTTTTTAGGCGGCGATAAAAATGCGTACCATGGTTTGCGGTTATCTTCAGCATAATAGGTGTATTCATATCCATAATCGTACGACATGCCTTTTGCTTTTACATCATTGATAATGATGCTAACATGCGTAATGTTTTTCTGCGCCATATGTTTTATGTTGTTGGCAAAAGCTTCTTTATGGGTGTATCCCTGACGCACAACATATAAATTTACGTCGGCATGTTTCATCAGCAGATAGGCATCCGAAACCACGCCAACGGGCGGCGAGTCGATGATAATATAATCATAGATCGTTTTTAGCTCGGCTATTACTTCTTCGGTTTTTTCTGAAGCTATAAGCTCAAGCGGGTTGGGCGGAATGGGTCCAGCCGAAATAAAATCGAGATTTTGCACACTGGTTGGCTGCACTATGTCTTTGATTTCGGCATTGTTGATAAGCGCCGAACTCATACCAGCCTTGTTCGATAGTCCAAAGTCCTGATATAATTTTGGCCGCCGTAGGTCGAATTCGATGAGCAGTGTTTTTTTGCCAAACATGGCGAAAACCGAAGCCAGATTCTGGGCAACAAAAGATTTTCCTTCACCGCTGTACGACGATGTAATGAGCAACACTTGTTTTTCGCGGCCACGGGCGTAAAACTGCAGGTTGGTGCGTAAACTTCTGAACGATTCTGAGATGGGCGAATTCTGTGCTTCGCTGATGACAATGCGATTTTTGGAATCGTTATGGAAAACGTGACCCAGTATCGGGAATTCAGATAGATTCTCAATCTCTTTTTTGCTGGATATCTTCATATTAAAGAAATCCATCAATACAATGACCATAAACGGAATCATCAGTCCGGCCATAATGGCAATAAGGTAGTTGAAATTCCGCTTTGGGAACGTGGTGGCGGTGGTTATGGGCCTGGCCTGATCAATCACTTCGTAATCCGGGGTGTTCGATGCTCTGGCAATCTGGGCTTCGGAGCGTTTTTGCAGCAGGAAGGTGTAAATAGCGTCGTTTAGTTTGAAGGTACGCTCCATGCCAAGCAATTGCCTTTCGGTAGATGGTAGCCTCGACATTTCTGACGAAATGCGCGCAGTACGGTTGTTCAGATCCTGCAGGGCAATTTCGGTGGTAGCAGAATTGCTGGTTATATTTTCCTGTATGGTTTTTTTAAGGTCGGCAATTTTAACCTCAATGCTGTTGAGTTTCAAATTCTTGATGTTGCCCTGATTAAGCAGGTTGGCTCGTTCTGAGTTGAGTACTATCAACTGGGTTATCAGGTTGTTAAGTGTAGGATCCTGCACATTCATCGACGACGGAGCTACCAAATCAGACATATCGCGGTTGCGATCGAAATAGTCGCGGATATAGTCGTAGTACTTTTTCTGCAACACTAAACCGGCTCTTTCGCCTTCGAGCTGATTCATCTTTTCGATAGACTGCTGTCCCTGAAAGCTGATATCCATTACACGATTTGAGGTTCTGAACCGCTGCAGCTTGCTCTCGGCAGTGTTGAGTGAGTCCGACACTTCGTTAATCTGACTGTCGATAAATTTAACCGTATTGATGGCAATTCTGTTTTTCTTTTCAAGATTGCGTTCGAGGTAGGCGTTGGACAGTACATTGAGGAAGTCGGCGATTTTGTATTTATTGTCGCCCGACATGGTGATTATTACGATCGATGATGTTTTGGAGGTAGTAACTGCACTCAGCGATTTCTGGTACTGCAGGGTAAGCAGGTTGATGTTGTTCATTACGAAGTACATCTTCTCATTTTGGTTCTCAGTGATTGCTGCCTGATCGCGCAAATGAACCATGAAACTGTAGTTTTTACCTTTAATTTCTTCGCCGAACTTAAAAATACCCCTGAAACGGATTGAATCAGCGATAAAAACTACCTCATCTTTAAGGTAATCGTACATTTCAACTTTTTTGCCACTGGCCTCAATAAGCACCTCCTTATCGTTGAGTATTTTAAAATAAATGGGGAGGTTGATAGGCTGAAGATTCGACTGATCGATACTGATTTTAACCGGTGGATTGTCGTAAACTTCTTCATCGGACTTTAGAAACCCGTAGTTGAACATATTTCCGAAAAGGTATTTTTCGCGGTAAATCGTAACTTCGAGGTTCAGCTGATTAATAGCATCATTAATCATGGTGAAGCTGGTGAGAATGCCCAGCTCGTTTTCAATATTCTGATTTGCACCAAAAAGGCCGAAGCCTTTCATAATGTCCTGAGAGGTGAGAAACGAGTTCTTATCCTGCTCTTTGAGCAGAAGCGTGGTTTCGTTGCGGTATTGTGTGCGGGCAAATTTGTTAAATAAATAGGCTATACCCATAAACACAACCACCGATATAACAAACCAGTGCTTGTAGCGGAATAGTTTGAAAATGAGATCCCGGTAATCGGTTTTTTGCTGGAATATTTCTTCTGATTTTTTCACGATGTTCGGTTATCTGAAAAAGTACAATATGGTAACCAGGGTGGTTGCAGTTGCCAGGAAAGTGGAATAGGTGAATGTGCGGAGGTTCCTGAATTTGGTATTGATTGGCTCAACAATCACAATATCATTGGGTTGCAGGTAAAAAAAGTCGGTCTCAATAATGCCCTTGTTGGTAAGGTCAACGTTGTAGTATTTAAAAATACTGTTTTCCTCCCTGATTAGGGTTATTTTGCTTTTATCGCCATAATCGGTGATTCCACCTGCAAATCCAAGTGCCTGAAATATATTAATCTGCTCTTTAAAGTAAGGAAACTCACCCTGTGTTCGCACTTCGCCAAGCACGGTAATGTTGCTGTTAACAAATTTAATCATTATTGACGTGTTGCTAAGATATTGACTGAGCTCTGCTTCAATTTTGGCTTTTGCCTCCGAAAGGGTGAGATTGTTTACATCTATCTCGCCCACAAACGGGAATTCAATTTTACCGTCGGCATTTACCGTATAACTGATCAGATTGATATTGATGCCCCCCGACATATTGGTTTCATTGCTGAAAATACGCGCTGTCTGCTCTTCGATGCTCAGTACCTTAATGTATAGATTATCAAATGGCTGTATGCGTTTTACAGGCAGTGTGCGTATATAACTGTCTTTTAAATCGCGTGTTGTATTATCCTGAACATAACGCAACTTTTCCTGCGGAACGCAGGAAATTCCCAGAAAAATTACCGAAAGGAATAGGATTATTCTGGTAATGGATAAGTTTTTCTTCATTAGGGATGGGGTTGAATGCTTTAACAAAATTCGGTGACTTTTATGGAGCGGGTAAATGGTTGCGGTGATAGGTTAAAATTACAACGGAATAACATTAAATTCAATGATTTGTTTAAAAAATCAATGGTAGAACCGTTAACAAATCAAAATTCGGCCCAGGTTACTGCCCCGACCCCCTAATTACCGTTTGCATAGTTTTAAAAAGCAATTGAAGGTCGAGCTTGAGCGACCATGAATCGATGTACTGAAGGTCAAGTTTCATCCATTCTTCAAATGAAATTTTGTTTCGGTTAGGTGCAATTTGCCAAATGCAGGTAATGCCCGGTCGCATCGAAAGGCGCCTGAGCTGCCAACGCTCATATTGTTTCACCTCTTTGGGCAGGGGAGGCCTGGGTCCTACCAACGACATATCGCCTTTCAGTACATTGTAAAACTGCGGAATTTCATCGAGACCGGTTTTGCGTAGCATCCGGCCGATGGGAGTAACGCGTGGGTCGTTTTTAATTTTAAACACCGGCCCGTCCATCTCGTTGCGGGCTTCGAGCAGGCTCTTAAGCTTTTCAGCATCCTGAACCATGGTTCTGAATTTATAAATATTAAACTCGCGTCCTCTGAGTCCAACCCTTTTCTGTTTGAAGATAATAGGACCCTTCGACGATAATTTAATGGCAATAATAATCAGGATAAGTACCGGAGCCCAAATAAGCAGTATGGCGAATGAAGCCAGTATATCCAAAACAAATTTCCATTGATGGGCCAGGCTGTTATCCGGTGTATTGACAAACGAAAGAAATGGCTGCCCGTCGAAATATGACATAAAAGTTTTGGTAGCCGACATGTGGAAAAACGACGACTGCATCCTGAAAACAACGCCTATTTCTTCGCAGGCATAAACCATTCCTTTAATCTCTTCCTGATTGATGTCGTTTTTGCAGTACAACACTTCATCCACTACATGAAACTTTATAAGGCAGGGTAAACTCCGGGTCTTCTTTACAATTTTTATACGGCTTCCGAATATCTCGTGAATCAGGGTGCTCTCAGAAATAATGGCGGTAATCCTGTAGCCCCATTCATCATGTAAAATCAGTTTCTCTATAAAGTCTATACTATTGTCATCTGCAATTACAATAATATTATGGGTGTTCATTCCCTTTTCGAGCAGGTTTCGCCTGTATCTGTATGAAAAGACAATGATGATACTCAGAACGGCAAAATCAACTATGGCAAAACTGAGAAACACCAGATTGTTAACGCGCGAGAGCCCGGCAAGGGTTGAAAATACAAGCAGGAATCCGGTGCCCGTAACAATAAACAACAGGCTTTCTATCAGAATAATAACTGTGTCCTTAGCCCTGTAAAATCTTGTCAGATTGGTTTTATTCACCCCATAATACCATATAGGTATAATCAGTAACACTACCGTAAGATACTCGCTGTTGTATTCAAGTGGTTTGTGCAGATACCAGCCTGTGATGAAGAATCCGGTAATAAAAGCCAATATGGATACTACCGTTATGATAATACCATATATTCTGGTCTCAAGATCCTCTTTTTCTTTTATCATTCAGTATCAGGTAAATCGGGGCAAAAAATGCTGCATTTTGTGTGACCGTTATTATACACGACTATAAACAAGCGTTACCTGATAAATGTTTGTGATTTTACACCTGCTTCAAGCTTAAATAGCTTATATATACTCATTTTAAACAATACATAACCTGTTTTATAAGCGCATTTTCAGCGCAATAGGAGAAGCAGCTAACATCTAAAATCTAACAACTAACAGATAACAGTTGAGAAAGAAAAAGTAGAAAGGAAAAAGTAAAAAGGAAAAGGTAAAGTTCTTCTAAATAATTGGATTTGTACTCCTGGCCGGAAAGAAGAAGTCAGAAGTCAAACGTAAGAAACAGAAATACAATATATTATACATTGTAAATTCAACTTCTCCTTGTCCCAGCCTTCGTCCCTCGTCCCTTAAGGGCAAGTAAAAAGCTCAAAGTAAAAAGCATAAATTAAAGTCATGCAATGTTATTGCATTCCTGCTCCTTGTCACCCGCTCGCCTTGTCTCCCTGTCTTTTTGTCACCCGGTCAGGTGCAATCTATTCGGTCGGGTAATAGACTATCGTGCTTCAACAAACTTTTTGATAAAACCAATCAGCTGTGGTGAAGCATCGGCACCAATGGGCAATGCCGGCTCAATGTTTTCGGCCTGAGCAAGAGCATCAGTCAGCTCTCCGGCTGAATAGACGGCTTTTACAAATCCCAGTTTTTCAAAGCTGCGTGCTGTGGCCAACTGGTGATCGTTGCGGTGCTCGCGAAACTGTGCCAAACGCGGCATAACCACTATGGGTTTGGAATAACGCAATGCTGAAATTATGGTACCCATGCCGGCATGACTCATAATCAATTCAGCATCTCTGAACTGCTGATCAAACTCTTGCGGTGGGATAAAATCAACCCACTGCATGTTTTGAGGTTTGTACGACGCATTTGAAATTTGAGCCAGAATGGTGTTTCCCGGGTGGGCACCTGCCCACTCATCAACAGCTTTAATCAAGCGGTCAAATGGTTCCTGCGTTCCGGTTACAATAAATATTTTCATGCTATTACATTTCCCTTGTACATTGTTTTATTTGTAGCCAGATGTTGCCACTGGGTTAGATGCACTGTGGCAAAATACCTGGCAATGCGACCGCTCATCGAAATGCGCTCAACATTGGCAATGCTATCGAGCCAAAGCGTTCGGCATCCAAGCATGCGCCCCCATATTACGGCCATAAGTCCGGGTGCTGCTCCGGTTGAGATTACTACAGCTGGTTTTTCACGATACACAATGCTGAGCATTTGCCATGCCATTTTCAGTAGTTTTAGTTTGTTCCAGCGGTTGGCATCGGTTACCGCATAAAATTTATGCGGTGCCGCTTGTTTATTGTACGAGGGATGGGTCGATACAAAAACAATATCACAACTCTCAAAGGAGCATTTCAGCCGCTGTAGCTGTATCCAGTGGCCACCGCCTGATGCGACTGCCAGAATTTTGGCGGGGTTTGAATTCATGATTTATTCGTCTTAAACAATCGGCTTGTGAAAGTGCGCAAAATGCTGATATTGAGTTCGTAAAAATGAAGCAGTAGTTCGATTTTCATCCTGATACGCATACGCAAAGGTGCACTTTTTGAATAATGTTTGTGGCAGAAATCGTATACTGATGCCTCGGTGCATGCTTGCAGCCTGCCCACCTTCAGGTGCTTCTGATAACTGAAGTAGAATAGAACTTTACCTTCGGGCAGGTCAATAGCACTAATGAGTCCGGTTTGTGTGAGTCGGGAGAAATTCTGGTCAAAAACAAAGTTTCCGTGACTAAAAATGGTGAGGCAATTTCCTGTTTTTTCAGCAGGTTGTATCACATGAGGGTGGTGCCCCAGAATGTAGTCGAATCCGGCTTCATTCAGCTCGCTGGCAAGCTGTTTTTGTTTTTGGTGCGGGAGTGTAAGATATTCATCGCCCCAATGAATACTCAAAATTCTGATTTCACCTGCTTGTTTTGGTCCCGGGTTAAGGTCGTTAAGCAGCGATTCATAGGTGCTTTTAAAATAGGAACCGTTGTAGTACCTGTCATTTACCAGACTCACCCCATAAATCAGAATTTTTAATCCATCTTTCAGAATGGTCACCGGCTGGTTGTTTTTGCCGGTAACTGCAATGCCGTTTTGTTCCAGATAATCGATGGTATAAGCAGCAGCTTCGGGGCCGTGTTGCCCGAAATGATTGTTGGCAATGGTTACCACGGGGGTGCTGCTCATTTTAAGCAGTAAGCCGGCTGCTTCGTGCGGGGCAACATAAACCGCCCGCTGAATCGGCATTTTTTTTATCTCATGCAGCGGGGCGATTCCTGATTCGAGATTGAGCAAAAGCAGGTCGTTCTGCTTAAGCAGCGAAAGTGCCTCAGGAGCAATCAATGTTTCGTACTTGCCGGCAAACCGGCGAATAATGCCTCTGCGGAAATGATGTACATTTTCGCCTGCCATAAAATCGCCGGTAGCTATCAATTTAACTGACATGACTTTCAATCAGTTTAAATTTGGCATTGGTTGCATTCAGTTCTGGCAGGGGGCTAACGCGTATTTCGGGCACCTTAACACTGCGCTCCAGTGTTTCCCTGATAACACCGGCGGTGTCATTAAAATTTTGGTTCTCAGCCAGGTGTATATAGATGTCGAGCGAATAATCGGACTGCTGCTCAATTTTATATCCGGTAATTTCACGATGTTTGAAAAAAAGTGCATTAAAAAAAGAGCCGTGCACAGCTCCGCCATCGGGCAATCGGATTAAATCGCGGGTACGTCCCTTAAGTTCCGTTACCCTTGGCCAGTTTAAACCACAGCGGCAGGGCTCGTTGTCAATAACACCCAAATCGCCAACCCTGTACCGAACAAACGGGAATGAATGGCTGCTAAGATTGGTGAGTAATATTTCGCACATTCCATGCTCATTTTTAATATTTTCGGCATGGCAGGTGAGCGTATTGATATGATAACCATTGTGCTCGCTGCATTCACAGGTGAGAATTCCGCCATCGTTGGCTCCATACATATCATAAACAGGAAGACCGAATGCAGATTCGATGATTTCGCGGGTTTGCGGAGTCAGCTGTTCACTGGTGGTAAAAATGGCTTTCAGGTTTTTAAACATCGATGGCAATTCGGGTTTAACAACCAGCATGTTACGTATCGAGCTCGGATATCCGTAAAGTAAAACTGCTTTTTCAAGTTTTGATGCTCTGAGCTCAACCGATGTGCCTATCAGATCGCCTTTTACAAAGTAATTATTTTGCAGTTTGTGGTAAATCTTTTCTGAAAATCCGCGGCCTGCCGATCGCAGAGAGTTGCCCGCAATAGTAACAAAAGGATCGCCGGGTTGGTATCCGCCAAAGCGATTCCAGAAAAAATAGATATGTGCCCAAAACCACGAAAGGTGTTCCTTATCAACATAATAATAAAATGGTTCTCCGGTGCTCCCACCGGTTTTTTTCTGCTGAACCGGCCGGTGACGCAGTGGGCTTAATAAGCTGTTAAAGTGTTTATTAATGAAATGCTTATCGGTAACAGGCAGGTTGCCAAGCACTATCCAGGGGTAAGCGCTTATTTCTTTATCGGTGAAACGCTGCATAAGCGGAGCATAAAATTTGTTGTGCTTATGCAAAACCTGAAGTAAACTGGTAAGGTTCTGTGTCCGGGTTTTTTCAGTTAATTCAGGATGTTCAGCAAAAGCCGATAGCTCGCTGTAGCGGGCCAGAATCCGGGTGCGGCGCAATGCATCAATGAGCCAAATGCCAGCTTTCATAATTTCAGTTCTGATTTTTTGGATGCTGAAAGATAATTCATTTAATCTGAAAGTCCCAGAATGGCCGATATTTTTTCGAATTTGCTTTTCCAGGTATGCTCCGAAGCGGCATCAATTCGCATATTAATGCGTGATTTGCTGTCATCTGAAAGGGCTTTATGGGCCATTTCAACAAATTGGGCGGGTGTTTCGGCAAAGTATATAAGATCTCCGAACATTTGCTCAACCACCGGTATTTTGCAACTAATTACCGGCTTGCCCATGGCAAGGTATTCGAGTGTTTTAACCGGGAACGAATTACGTATCCAGTCGGCCATTATCCAGTTGAGGAGGCAAATGTCGAAATATTGCGCATAAGATGGCAATTCACTAAATCCCACCGGACCAATAAAATGAATATCAGGGTGATGTTCCAGCCTGCCATAATCTCCCAACACTTTGCCAATAAGTACAACTGAAAATCCATTTTGTGCCAGTGCCAGAAAAACATCTTTGTCGTTGGCATCTGATAAGGTGCCGAAGTAACCTGCAACCGGTTTGCCTGCCAGCTTTATCTGCTGAATATCCGGATGGGCTGTGTGCAATGTAGTAAAGTGCGTGAAATCTACGCCATGGGTTAACAGGTGCACGGTTCTGCCTGAAAGCACCGATAACTTTTGCTGAATATTGGGCGAACTGGCGAAAAGATGTTGAACCGATGTGCTGAGATGAGTTTCTTTTGCCCTTAGGTCAGCCAAAAGGGCAGCATTGGAGGTTCTGAATTCAGATATAAGATCGGCGGCCTGATAAACTCTGGTTTTGAATCCTTTTCCTAAAAGTGGTGATAATGTAAAACTTCCCGATATCCAAAGGATTGTATTCTTATAGCTGATACCAAACAATGCTGATATAATAGCCATCTGAAGCCGCATAAGCCTGCCATTGATGCGGTCCCATTTTTGTGAAAATGCAGGAATATAAAATGGCACAAATACAAAAATACCATTACCGGCTCTGTGAAAAATTCTCAGATGGGTTTTAAGTTTGTTCACAATCTTGCGGCGCATCGATTTTTTTGAATCGGAATTAACCGCCGGCGATTTGAAAGCAATCGGATTTACCCACAAAACCCGGTATCCTTTTTCCCGAAACTGATAAATAATTTGTCGGGTACTCGTTACTGATGGCCTGAACCAATCGGGCCCGCTGCAAATAATCCAGTTTTTGTTATCAGATGACATGCTCAGGTTAACTGATGATCGTTAAAGTTGTTTTGTTATCGCTTTTTAAAAGGGTGAATTCAGGCATGAAACCACTAACACTGCAAAATCGTTCACCTTTATAAAATTGCTGACAGCGTGCTGAATCTGTAGCCACTCCCTGCCAGTGTTGCAAGTATTTGTTCGGTTTGTTCAAGATATTCACCGTGAAAACGGTGATGGAAAAGCAGGCCGATAATGCTGGTATGTTTCGAAGCCACATGTATTTGTTGAATAACATCAGAAACAGAAAAATGTTCGGCAGTCGAATCGCCGGTATATTTTTTAATCAGATTCGCCGAAACTGATATTTCTCTGAAATGATATCCTTTTCTTATCAGCGGATGGTAATTGACTTTCTTGCCAAGGAGCATATCCAGGCCAAGCAAACGTCCGGCCGTATTTTTGATGCGTGATTTGAGGTTATAGTTAATCTTGGATGAGAGCCCTGCATACCCCAATTGATCAATGGCTTTGAGCGCCGCCGGGTTATAGGTGCCATACGGAAATGTAAAAACCTGTAACCATTGGTTGCCAAAGTAAGCATTCATCAGGTCTTTACCCTTCTGTAAATCGGCCAGCTGATCTGAGAAGCTACGGTTGCCCCCGAATTCCATCTTAGCCTGCGGATTGCCCAGATTGTGGTTGTAGCCATGCTGTATTATTTCAATGATATCAGGAAACTTCTGTTTCATCTCCAGCAGCCAGCTAACCACCTCAGTGCCGACATTGGCCGGTTCAACCGCATGGGCAATGGGGGCGCAGTGCCTTATGCAGAGTTCGGTAAGCCGGATGAGTGAATCGTCCAGCTGATGGCGTACATCGTCGTTTCGGAGAAATATAAGTGGTTGGTTCGGTTTCATAGTTGGTTTTTATCAGTCAAATGCCGGCTTAGATGTGCAGTGCAAATTCCTGCCTGAGTTTTTTACCGGGTTTCATCCCTGGCACCACATTGCGGTATAAGCGGCGGAAGATTCCTATTTTTTGCCCTGAGGCGTTGGTCCAGTTTTCGCCGGTATTGAGCACATACACCGCGCCTTTGAACGGAATGGCATCAAGAGGTGGTTTGCCACTGCGCGCCAGCATTTCAAGCCATTCGTTATGGCCGAAGTCAAACAGATATTCATCTTTTCTTTCATAATCGGTAAAGCATGTGTCGATAGGTGCTTTAAGATCGCTTATGTTGAGAATGGCAGAAGTTCCGCAGATATGATTAAAATTCGGGGTTACCCTTACAGTGCCGGCTGAAATATTGTACTCGTACCCGGTGCGGATAAACCAGCCCGAAACGTGACAGTGCACATTTACCCAGGTTGCAATGCGGCGGCTTATATAATCGTCGGCATCTACAAACATGATGTAACTGGCACCCGAAACAAGGGCCTGATTTACCAGCAATCTTTTTTTGTAGAATTTGTCGGTAAGGTGCTGGCTGGTTACCATAGGTGGGGGGTAGGTTGCCTGGATAAAACTAAGCCGGTCGTCGTATGTTCTGTCGAGTTCAGGTTTTTCGTGGCAGGCAACAATCACCCTGAAGGCCGGGTCTGTTTGGTTGAAAACCGAAGCCAGTGTAGCATTGAACAGCCGCTCAACCTGTTCCCAGTTTTTTGATGATTGTTTTGATCGTAAGGGTATCAGAAAATATAGCATGCTTTAATGTATTGATTCGTACATGGTTAAAGTGTCCTTGCCGATGCTTTCCCATCCGTAAACTGAATGGGCCCATTGCTTTATTGCTTCACGGGTTTCGGGCAGATTCAGATAAGCTTCTGAATCATAATATTTTTCAATTGCTGTGGCCAGATCGGCTGGTTGATTTGAGGCAGCCAGAAATCCCGAAAGGCCTTGGTGAATATCATTGCTGAAGTTACCGATGTTGGGCACAATCACCGGAAGTCCGAAAGTGTAAGCCATAAATATAACCCCGCTCTGATAGATATTGCGGTAAGGTAAAACGATGCAATCGGCTGCCATAAAATAGGTTTCAACTTCGGCATCGGGTATATGCCGGATGTGTGCGCTGATTTTTCCGCTGTTGAGCCCTGGTGCCAGCACTTCACTGAGTTGATTCATGTAAGCTGACGATTTGGAGAATCCCGCAATCACAAGGTGAACCGATTCTTTTAATTCATCTGAAAGATATCCTAAGGATGCGGTGAGCAAATCAACGCCCTTGTAATAATCTATATTTCCGAAAAACAGGATTATTTTCTGGTCGGGTGCAAAGCCGAGCGCCCTGCGTGCCTGTGGCTGGTCTACGCCGGTTATGGTCACTTTGTTGTTGGTTCCGTGCCGGATTACTGCAATTTTATCTGCGTTTACCCCAAATTCCTTTATCAATTCGTCTTTACTCAGCGGTGTATGTACAATCAGCCTGTGGGCAATGCGGTAAACGCTATTCAGGGTAAATCTGTTGATCATGGTATCACGGTTGTCGCGTTTTTTAGAATTTACATTGTGAACCGTGAGCACCACCTTAAAACCCATCAGTCTGGCCCACAAGGGTAGCAGGATGCGGTCAGGTATGTAATAGCGGTCAAGCCACTGAAAGTGAGCAATACCCCTTGGAGCTATAAGCAAATGCCAGGCCTGAAAAAGGTAAAACCGCATCATATTGAGTGCTTTCTTAAGCGCGCTGCTGTTGCGTGGTAATGCGTGCAAAACAGTTTTGTATTTTACTGTTTTGTTTTCATGGAACAACAAAGCATTTACATCGGAATCGAGAACAAAAACCGGTTTGGGTGAAGCAGCGGCGAGTCCGCTTACCAGTCCATACATATAATCGGTTTGCCCTCCTCCGTTAAAAACTGAAATATTCATCGGGTATCAGGAGGTTTTTTATTTACGTCGAACCCCGAAAAGGTTCATTATTTTCCATTTGAGAAACCCTCCGGTGTATAAACCATATTTTTTAAGTAGTGTTTGATATGCGCCCGGCGAAGTGGCATATTTGCGATAAAAAATAAGGTCCTTTTTAAAGTAATAACTTGATTTCAGGCTGCTAAGCGATTTGATCATCATTTTAAACGAATTTTGATGCATCATGCCTGAATTGGTTTTATCGTTGTAGATTTTAAGTTGAGGATAAACTACAATTCTAAAACCTGCAAGTTTTGCTCTGAATGTAAAATCGCTGTCGCCATGGTATTGCGGGAAATTTTTCTGGTCGAGCATTCCGATCTTTTCAAAAACAGAGCGGTGTATAATGGTTCCCATTCCTGGTAACCAGTCGGCATCAAATACATGATGGTATTGCTCATCGTCAGGTTCGCCCATAGCCGTCATATATTTCCTGCCATTTACAGTGTCGAACTTGCCACCCATCGACCAGATGAAACGGAAATCCGGGTCTGAATATATTTTTGATCCTACAATTACGTTAGTTTCGGTATGTTGTACGATTTCGGCCAGGTAATTAAAATAACCGGGAGCAGCCATTATATCATTATTCCACCATACCAGATAATCAGCCCCGAGCTTTTCAATGGCATACTTCACGCCCAGGTTAATGCCACCACTCCACCACAAATTACCATCACCCTGCAGTAAATGTACATCAGGATGCGTTGCTTTAAGCCAGGCTGCGGTATCATCGGTCGAACCATCGTTGGTTACAACTATGGCAAACCGTACAGCAGCCTGATCGGTTTTTTCAAAACTCTCCTTCAGATTGGCAATGCAGGTTTTGGTATAGGCTAAACCATTGAAAACAGGAACTATAAGGGTAATGAGCATATTTTTTATGTGTTGACCGTTTTAGTGAATAAGGGCTGGTTGTGCCGGCGACTCTGTGGTTTCGCCGGAATCAGTTTCTTCGTCGGTGGACTCATCCACTTTTTTATCGTGGTAATACACATCAATAAAATAAAGTGTGATGCAGGTTACAACGATGGAGTCGCCCTGCCCAAACGGGCCGGCACCGGTAAAAAATGTGAGCAGGATATTGATGTAATAGTATTTGATAAACACCAATCCGTCGCCGGTTTTACCTTTCAGTATCCTGAAAATGAGACTTAGTACAGCAATCAGAAACAGAGTGCCAAAGCGGCTGAAGTCACCCACAATACCCACATCGGTCTGGAAATAGCCATACACATCTTTATAGCTCTGAACCATTTGCCCGAATGCAGAATTGGCACTGTCAACACCGTTTCCGGTCAGGTAGGCAATACGGTTCGGGAAAAATTCGGTAAGAAAATAGGTGGCCGACCTGATTCTGATGTCATCTTCAATCCCAGCACTTTGAGATTTGGAAACATCGAGCAGGCTCATAAATATGCCCTGAAACATAAAGAACACAGGTATAGCCGCCAGAAGTACCAGTGCGAATATGAGTATTTTGGATTTTACCTTATTGCTGAACAGCACATTCAGCATGGTAAGCATAAACATCGAAAAAATAAGTTGCCGCGTTCCCATCAGAATAAAAATGCTGAAAAACAAAAGCAACAGCATCATGCGCGAAAGCCTGAATTCGGAAAATAAGCGGTTGAGGATAAAAAAATAAGCCAATACCAGATACGACATCCCCTGCAGAAAAATTCGGATGGTGCCACGGTCTTCAGAGATTCTCACATTAAAGATTACCGTAGGATAAGCCACAAATTGCATAATGTAGAATAGGGCATTAACAACACCCAAAAACACAATGATCTTTTCAAGATCGGTCACCGGTATTTTTAACCTGTGAAGTGCAAAATAGAACAGGTAAAAATACATGAATCGTTGGGCTATAATGGTTATACTGTAAACTTGTCCGTGACCATAATAGGCCATCAGTACACTAAGAACCAGCGATACAAAAATGGCGGAAATCTCCCAGCCGAAATTCATCCTGAAGTTTTCATCGTGGTTGTAAACCATCTGCAGCAATATAATCAATGCAATGAGCCCGATACCTGCCATTTGCACCATTTTAACCAATCCTTCGCCCAAAGCTGCCGCATTAAACAGTTCGAGTGAGGCGATAATGGCGAAGATGACGAGCAATCTTTTAAACATGAAATCTTTCGTTGTTCAGGTCAGGTGTGGGGGGTATGACGTATTACAGCAGCGCGGTAAGCGGCTAAAAAGGCATCGCTGTAACTGAGCTGACTGTAATAATCAATTCGGGCCTGTGAATTGGCTTTGTTGGATTTTACAAATTCAGGATCACCAAGTACTTTGCTTATGAGTTCAGCAACACGTTCGGTATCGCCGGGGCTGAAGGTAAAAGCCGAATTTCCGATGGTATCGGGCAAGGAAGTGACATTAGAACAAATTACCGGTGTAAGGTAACGCATGGCCTCAACAAGCGGGCCCGAACCCGCCTCGTACATGGTGGGAATTACCACCAGTTTAGCCATTGTATAAAGTCCTTTGAGATCGAGGTGGGGCACTATGCCGGTAAAAAGTACCAAATCTTCCAGCCCGAGTTGTTTAATGCGCTCCTCAATCACCGGGTAAAATTTGGTTTTGTTTCCTGTAGCTACCCAAAACAGTTTTATACCCCGGCTTTTAAGCAATGCCATGGCTTCAAGCACAACCATATGGTTCTTGTGTTCCCAGGTGGCAGCCGGTGTTAACATAATCGCATCCGGAATGTTGTATTTGGCTTTCAGCACTTCAGGCGAAGTTCCCTGTTCATCGGCAACCCAGTCTTCGTCAAGCGGAACCGGGCATACATTTACCTTATCGGCTTCTATTCTGAAATACTTGATGAGATCGTTTTTTACATGCTGATACGACGCAACAACATGGTCGGTTTCGTTCAGCGAATTATAATAACTTACCGATTTGTAAATACGCTCAACCGGTGTAAAAAACTCGGGAAAATGTAAATGCTGCACATCGTGCATCGAAACAACCACCGGATACTTCAGCAAATATGCCGGCGAGTGCTGACGCGGAACATGCAGCAAATCGATGTTAAACCTGTTGAAAAAATGGCGGTCGGGATTTAATAATTTGTGAATCCTGAGCGGCATCTTTCGCGTCATTCCTTTAAGATAATAGCGGGTGAGGTAAAAATCTGAGACTTTTTTAACAAACCGGGTTACAAAACCTCCGTCAGATTGCTTAACCAGAGTAACTTTCGGGTGGTTGAGCAAGCTGCTGAATTCCTTTTGTTGATCTGCTGAGACAAAGGCGACAATTTGTTCAATTTCGTCGCATTTAAGTAGCATTTTAAAGATATAAATCGAGTACTGATAGATTCCGCCATCACTTGTTTTAATATTGGATAATAAAAAACCTATTTTCATAATGGATTGATTAGCTTAATGTTACATGTGTATTTACTTATTTTTTTTTACAGATACTGACCTTTGAAACACAATAGCTGTCTGGACCCAAAAAGTAATATCATCCAAAGTTAAATAAAATGAACATTCTGCTGACATATGTTTATTTTGAGTGTGGAGATTAAATCCGGGCCGTATCAAAGGATACCTTACTTTGTATACAATCATCGAACAAAAAATCTATTAAGTTGTTCATTAGAAAAAGTTTATCATTCAACAATTTTTTGTGATTGTTGTTTTTTCACATTGACCACGTTCTCAAATTTACTTTCTATGTCAGAACTTGCCACTAAGCAGAAGTTCAGCTTTTTTAACCAAAAAATTTCACGCGAGCAGTCGAAAGACAGTGGGCTGGCGCTGCTGCTGATTTTTATGATTGCCGGAATATTCTCAGGCAATGTGCTTTTTTATGAAACAGGCATAGCCATTTTGCTGGTTGTTATGATTGTACCGGGCTGGTTTTACCCGTTTGCACTTGTATGGTATGGTTTATCGCATATGCTGGGCACAGTGATGTCAAAAGTAATTCTGGCATTGGTTTTCTTCATTATTGTAGTTCCGGTAGCAGCATTGCGCCGCTTGTTCGGAATCGACAGTCTGCGTTTGCGTGCTTTCAAAAAAGGTTCAGAAACAGCCATGCATATCCGCAATCACACCTATGTGGCAGCTGATATCGAAAAACCATATTAAACCTAACACTTTCACCTATGGATTTCCTCAAAGATTTATGGTCGTTTATGCGCACCCGTAAGAAATTCTGGTTACTGCCGGTAATAGCTGTTTTACTGCTTTTCGGCGTACTTATTGTACTTACCAGTGGATCAGCCATTGCGCCCTTCATTTATACTTTATTTTAACAGAAACTGGAATATATGTCAGAAGCCATTCTGGGAATTTCTGCCTATTATCACGATAGCGCAGCTGCCATCATTGTTGATGGAGAAATTATTGCCGCTGCCCACGAGGAGCGTTTTACCAGGCGCAAGCACGATCCGGAGTTTCCATTCAATGCTGCACAATATGTGATGAAGGAAGCCGGGCTTGGTTTTAACGACCTGAAAGCAGTTGTTTTTTACGACAAACCCTATATAAAGTTCGAACGTTTATTAGAAACCTATCATGCCTTTGCTCCAAAAGGCTTGCTAAGTTTCAGTTCGGCAATTCCTGTTTGGATCAAGGAAAAGCTCTTTATGAAAAATATGCTGGGTAAAGAGCTTGATAAGCTTGGGCGCAAAAAGGGAAGCAAGGTGCCTGTACTTTTTCCTGAACATCACCTGTCGCATGCTGCCAGTGCCTATTATCCTTCGCCATTCGACGATGCTGCTATACTTACACTCGATGGAGTGGGCGAATGGGCAACAGCCATTATAGCGCATGGCCGTGGTAAGGATATCAGCATTTTGCGTGAACTGCATTTTCCGCACTCCATTGGATTGCTGTATTCAGCGTTTACCTACTATTGTGGTTTTAAGGTGAATAGTGGCGAGTATAAACTTATGGGACTTGCGCCATACGGCAACCCCGAATCGCCCGAAACACATCGCTTCAAACAGATTATTCTTGATAAGCTGGTCGATATCCGCGAAGATGGGTCAGTGCTGCTTAATATGGAGTATTTTAACTATGCTACCGGGCTAACCATGACCAATAATGCCAAATGGCAGCAGTTGTTTGGCATGCCACCCCGACCTGAAGAAAGTTTGGTAACCCAGCCTTACATGAACATGGCCCTTGCCATTCAACAGGTTACCGAAGATGTTATGCTACGCATGGCTCAAACAGCACGCGAGCTCACCGGAAGTAAAAATCTGGTTATGGCCGGTGGTGTGGCTCTCAATAGTGTAGCCAACGGAAAATTGTTGCATTCTGGAATTTTCGACGATGTTTGGGTTCAACCGGCCTCGGGCGATGCAGGTGGCGCACTTGGCGCTGCGCTGGCTGCCTGGCACATTTACTTTGGCAATGATCGCAAGGCTGTAACTTCATCCGATGCCATGAAGGGTGCTTACCTTGGTCCCGAATTCTCAGGTATAGATATTGAGCGTACAGCTCGCAAATATAGCGCGCCATATCACTATTACGATGATTTTAATGCTTTGTCAGAAAAAGTAGCCGGCCTGATTGCCCAAGGTAAGGTAATCGGGTGGTTTCAGGGTCGTATGGAGTATGGCCCGCGGGCACTCGGGAACCGCTCAATTATCGGGGATGCCCGTAATCCTGAGATGCAGAAAAAGATGAACCTCAAAATTAAGTACCGCGAAGGTTTCAGACCCTTTGCGCCTACGGTATTAGAAGAGGATGTGTCTGACTTTTTTGAACTCGACCGGCCTTCACCGTACATGCTGCTCGTGGTTCCGGTGGTCGAAAAACGCCGCATTCCACTGCCTGAGGGCTACCACAACGGCACCCTCAGCGAACGGCTCTATTTCCTGCGCTCCGATGTTCCCGCTATTACGCATGTTGATTATTCGGCCAGATTGCAGAGCGTGAGTAAAAAGGTAAATCCGAGATATTGGCAGCTGATCAACGATTTTAAAAAGAAGACCAATTACGGGATCATTGTAAATACAAGTTTCAATGTGCGTGGCGAACCTATTGTTTGCACACCTGACGATGGTTTCCGCTGCTTTATGCGCACCGAAATTGATTATCTGGTTATGGGTAATTACCTCTTCGATAAAAAGGAACAACAGGGATTGCGCAATGATTCAAACTGGAAAGAAGAGTTTAAACTCGATTAAAAACTATGGCAAACAATGACCGTAACCCGTACCTGATTCCCGGGATTGTGCTGCTTGTTTCAGGGATTATTTTTAACCCATGGCTGATTGCAGCATTGCTTGGAAGCACATTTTCAACTACAGTAAAGGCGGGCTTTTTTACAACTGAGCTGGTTTTGCTAATAACCGGTTACGGTTTGATTACCCGCAGAAGAGAGTTTTTGGGCTGGATAGGGGATAAATACCGCGATTTGGCTGTAATTGTATTGAACATTCTTATTCTCTTTTTTGCCATTAATATTATTGCTTCGCTTTTGATTAAGAAGCCCGAATCTGTAAAGCCCGACCAGTCATATTTTTACTCACCAAACGACCTTTTTGTCGATTCTATTGCATTTATGCGGGCCGTTTATCCAGGTAAATCAGATGCTGATATTCAGGAACTACTGCTGCTGCAAAGTCCTTATGCCAATCATCCTGTGCTTGAATATCAGGAGCGTATTCAAAGTTCCAGGCATTACAATACCGGTTTCGAAGGTATTCGTTTTGATGATCGTGTTAACCGTTCAAATGCTGCCTCTCTGATCAACGGCGCCGTTTGGGTTTTCGGAGGCTCAACAACTTTTGGTCAGGGTGTAAGCGACAACGAAACCATACCGGCTTACCTCAACCATCTGGATCCTTCGCGTACTTACATCAACTTCGGGGTACACGCCTACCATCAGTCCAACGAAATTGACAAACTGCTTTTGTTACTTCGTAAAGGATATACCCCATCGCATGTTGTTTTTATTGATGGGCTCAACGACCTCATCAGGATGACTGAAACCAATTTTCATCCGCTCGAAACGCCTGCTTTGGCCAAAAGTGCGTATACAAGTGACTACAACATTGCAACAAAAGCAGCTTCAACCTCATTTTTACGGCAGCTGCCTGTAACCCGGTGGCTGCGCAGCCTGATTGATGAAGGCGATGATGAAACTATCGAAGCAACTTTGCCATGGAATGCCTATGATATTGTGTACGATGCTGAAAACCTTTATAATACTGATCCAAAAGCACATTATATGGCCACCATCCGCCGTAGTCCCTATAACGTGGTAGATAGTGCAGGATTGAGTTATATTGCCTGGAAAATGAAAGTAATGTACGATGCCAATTACCGTTTTCTGGAACATCTTGCGGGCTCGTATAATTTTAGCTTCGACATATTTTTTCAACCGCAGGGGGTTCTGTCGGCATCAAACCCGTTTTGGCGTAATAAAAATAAAGCACAGGAAACACCACTTTACAAGAATTTTTCTTCCGTTATTCCCAATGTAAAATCCTACATGGTTCAGCAACATTTGCCACAGTTTACCGATATCTCTGAACTAAACAGCGATTGCCCCGATTGTTATGTTGACCTTACACATTACAATCCTGCAATGAATGAGATCATCGCAAAGGCAATTCTGTTAAAAATCAACAATGGTTTAAGTAACCCAAAATAGCTGTTAGCTTTCCTGCCGATATTTAAGGAAAAATCCGGCATATTTTTCTTTAAGCTCGGGGTGCCGGTTAGCCCATTCTTTGTTCAGAGCGGTATAAATATCAGGTAATATTATCTTTCTGCCAATCATAACGTCTTTATAAATACTTCCGAATTTGCTCTTAAAGCGAAAGAGTGTATCATCTTCATTGTAGGAAGTGCCTCCTCCAATAGTCAGAATTTGTAAACCCTGCTCAATACAATGCTCAATTACTGATGCATACAGGAGGTCGTTTCCGCGCAGATGCTGATACTCGTGATTAGCTCCCGAAAGATGCATGGTACCTTTGTTGCCATACTCAAAAAAGAGCACTGAGTTTATGATCTGCCCTTCAAAAAGTATATGAATTAACCGGGCGTAGCTTCCCAGCAGGGTCTTAACACCATAGAAATACGCTGGAGGAAAGTTGTAATATTTATCCATTTTAATCCGCTGTGTATTGAGCTCATACAACCGGATAAATGTATCCAGATGCAGCATATCAGCATCAATCAAAACACTGATTCCATCGTAGCTGCGTGCTCTGGCTATATTTTGACGGGCCCTTTTTTCAGGTAAGATATATCCTGGTTTCGTTTCTACGTACACATTCCGGCGAACAGGCACATAATCAGCCGGCCTTCGGCAGGTATCCAGCAAGGGGTGTTCGCGAATAAATTCTGCTACAACCCGGTTGGCTGACATCCAATCATTGGCATGGTTGTTAAACTCTGATAGCAAATTGTTATCTATCTGCCCGGTATTGCAGATTATGCCACCATACCCGTAGGCCGATTGTATATCGTAATAGCCTTGTACCTCAGGGTATCCATCAATTGATTTATAAAAAAACGGGTAAAGAAACAGGGTGTTGTCCGATTCACCAATCATGCAAAGTGGCTCTGCATCTTCGTGATCTTTCCATGAGGTGTACCAGCCTGGTGTAAAGTTGATGTCACTCAGTGCGCCTGGTATTCTTTGTAAAGCATCGTGCCAATCAGCCGATTGCACATCAACCACCTTAAATTTCATCTCAGGCCGTTTTGTAGAATGCTCGGATAATATTACAGATTTCATCAACATTCTCATGGGTGAGATCGGGATAGCTCGGCAGGTTAATGCCTCTCCATCCAAGGTCTTCGGCTACCCTGAACTGATGATAGTTATCGCTATACATCGGCATGGTATGCACAGGGTGGAACACAGGCCTGGTTTCAACGCCATTCTTTTTTAGATGCTGCCGCAGGTGTACACGCTGATCAGCATCGTTGGTGAGAATGGAATACATCCAGTAAGTGTGCACAACATCTCCAACCGGCTTGTGTGTCGTAAGCGGCAGATCCTTAAGCATTTGATCGTACCATTGGGCAATTTTAATTTTTTTGGCAATTATTTCATCGGCACGTTCAAGCTGAGCCAAACCAAGCGCCGCAGCAACATTGGTCATGCGGTAGTTGAATCCCACAACTTCGTGCCAGTATTCGCGGTAGCGGGCCAAACCCTGGCCTTTATACAGATAAGCCCTGTCGTAGATGGTTTTATTGTTGGTGACTAACATTCCGCCTTCGCCGGTGGTAATGGTTTTGTTTCCAAAAAAGCTGAAAATACTCACATCACCGAAAGTGCCGGTATATTTATCCTGATATTTTGATCCGAATGCCTCAGCTGCATCTTCAACCAGAAATACTTCGTGTTCGTGGGCAATGGCAAGCAGTTCGTTCATGTCGCATGGGTGCCCGTAAACATGCACCGCCATAATAGCTCTGGTTTTTGGCGTAATCTTTTTGCGTACATCGGCCGGGTCAATCTGCCAGGTATCGGGCAGCGAGTCAACAAAAACCGGTTTGGCGCCGCAGTACATAATTGCGTTTACCGAGGCTACATATGTAAGTGTTGGAACAATTACCTCGTCGCCGGGGCTAATACCCAGCGCAACCAATGCCAGGTGAAGAGCAACTGTTGCATTGCAGGTGCTTGTGGCATAATCCACTCCAATGTACTGCGCAAACTGCTGCTCAAATTTACCAACGTATTTACCCTGCCACGAAAGCCAGTTGGTGTCGATGCAATCATTTACGTATTTTTTTTCATTGCCTTTCAGCGAAGGCTGATACACCGGAAATTTATACATGAGGCTGAAATAAGTGAGTTGGTTTGTATTAAATGCTTAAACACATATATAGAAAATTAGTTTTTGTTTTAGTTCATATTCCCTGAAAATAGCACTTATTTACCCCATATTCCTGTATCGGTATTTCGCACGATGCGTCTGTATTGCAAGGGGGCTATAATTGCACCGGGCAGATACGTTACACAGGAGCCCAGAATAACTCCTGCTGCGCCCAATTCCAGGTGTGAAGCAAAAAATATGGATACCGGTATATTCATCAGCGCTACAGCTACTGATGTGTATAGCTGCAGTTTAATTTTACCGGTTCCGTTTATGAAATAAATAAAAATGCTGTACCATACATAAATGATGATAAACAATGCTGTAAA
>Ga0172371_10000072_pt1 | contig 124667 bp, 110 predicted proteins | sample Lak12m_FD_114543 | JGI IMG/M metagenome (GOLD analysis project Ga0172371, IMG submission 114543) | Freshwater microbial communities from Kabuno Bay, South-Kivu, Congo - kab_022012_12m | ecosystem: Environmental > Aquatic > Freshwater > Lake | place: Democratic Republic of the Congo...
ACGCCCTCTGTACCGTTACCAGAAAGCTCTGTGAGCGGATTTTCGCTACTGTTACCCAGGACAGATTATATGAACCGAGATATCCTCAGGGAGGAAAAACTTGACATAGTTAGTCTCATTGTGCTCCTACGAAAAGCAAAAATGAAAAAATACAAAATTTGGTTTTCCATAGTTATTTTGGCAAACAGCTTATTAATAGCCGCCAATGTTTCGGCTGACGAATCGGCTCTTACCCAAAAAGAAGTAGCCGATTTAACCAAGCCCTCGGTGGTCAAAATCGTCCAACACATAAAAGGAAACGCGGAAATACCCGAAATAGATGTCGATTTTACCAAATTTTCCATAAAGACCAAAGAAGGCGTTCAGCCCGAAAATATTCCGGTTGACGAATATCTGACGGGTACGGGAGTGATTGTAACTCCCGATGGATATATTATGACCAATGCCCATATCGTATCTTCCTTAACTATCGAAAACCTGCTTGTCTATGACTATGTTTATCAAGCAATTAATGAAGGCTACACGAAACTTAGCGAAAAAGACGCGGAAGAAATGAGTGAGAGCAAAAGCCAGGAGGAGATGGCTAAATTTGGCGAAGAAATTACGGATTATATTTTGAGTGAGAGTAAATTTAACGTCGAAAAGACGATAAATGTGCTCAACCCCTCTTCAAAAGAAGAAACTATGGAAGAACTCGCCGATAAAGGCTTTCCCGCGACGATTGTTAGCTTAAACGATAATTTTCTTAAGGACAGCCGGGACGCGGCCTTAATCAAAATAGACCAACAAAATCTTCCGGCTATTGAATTGGGAACTTCTTCCAGTATCTCTACCGGAAGAAAAGTTTATATTTTCGGCTACCCTTCTACGGCGGAAATAAGCGAAAAGGATATCCTGGAACCAACTTTTTCCCAAGGCACGATCGGTGCGACAAAAGATTCCGCCAACAAAGATTTCAAGATTTTTCAGACAGACGCCAAGATTTCCAATGGATCGAGCGGCGGTCCGCTTCTTGACGAAGAAGGAAAAGTAATTGGCCTAATAACATTCATCACGAGTGAGCTTACCAAACAAGACGGAGATAGCTTCGCTTTTGCTATTCCTATCGACATTGCCAAGGAAATAGTGGCTAAAAACGGAGTATCCGGCGTGCTCCTACCGAATTACGAAACCGGCGTTTTTAGTAAAAATTTTCTTTTGGGGCTGTCCCGACTCAAAAAAAGCCGGTGCCGGGAAGCACTGGCTGATTTCAACAAGGCCGCTCAGGTTAATAGCAATTTCAAGGTTTTTGGGTATCTGAATGGTTACAAAAAACAATGCGAGGATCTTGTCGCGTCCGGTAAATCCGCCGATGGGGTATGGGGATACCTGAGATACCAACTCAAAGATACGCAATCCTGGGTAATGATCTTGTCTTTTTTTGGCGCTCTTGCCATTATTGTTTTTCTTGGCTCTTGGTATTGGCTCTTTCGCAGGATGAAGCGTGATGAGAGAGAGTTGGATAACGTGGAAGAGTTTCTACACCTGGATTTGGACAAAGGCACGCCTATCGAAGGAAAAAGTTGTATTTGTGTAACCGAAAGCGACATATCAAAAAACCTAAAACCAAAAAATAACCGAGATCAAAAAAATTCTAAAAAATAAAAAACCCGCTTGGAGTGAAACGTACGAGACATTTCCCGAGCGGGTTGTGGAGGAGGGTGATGGCGGGGATCCTTTCCTTAGTTGAGGGTTCTTTCTGACTTTGTATCCCATTCTGCGGCTATGCGATATATTTTTTGGGAGAAATTTTTCTCAAACGAATCTTCTCCTATTTTCGCTAAATTCCACAATACTATGAGGGGATTTTCCCCCTCGTCTTTGACGCTTTTAAGGAACTTGTGCAGGGAGTTTCCCGACGCGATGATCGCTTTGAATTTTTGCCCGTCAAGCTCTAGGGTGATAACTGTTAGTGTTCTCTCTTTTCGTCTTTCGAGAAAGTAGAACGCGGTAAAGCCCAAAGAGAGCAACAATAAAATGCCGCTTGAAAACATCCCCCATACTTTATCAGCTCCCTCTTCGCATAGGTTAAAAAAACTTACCAGTACCAAGATGCCGGCTACGATTGCCAACCCGAGAAATAAACCTGGTTTAGTTTTCATGGAACTGCTCCTCTGATTTTTTTGGTATTCCAAGGACAGCGCGCCAGGAGCGCTGGAACCGAACGCATTTGGCAAGCTGTCCCTAGAATTTTTTAAAGAGCGGAATTGGATAAATTAGGGTATTTGCTTTGGATAAATAATTATCAATTTTATTATGAATTTGTCAATGTTAATGTCGCACAATATTAAAAAAGATGGTCCAAGCACAATAACAATTTCTTAAAATCAAAACAGCCCCACGGATAAATGCGGAGCTGTTTTTTATATCGGAAATCAGAATAATGATTTATCCTCTATCTCGACTGTTTCCCCTCTCTTCGCGAGGTCGTGCGACGTTGACGGTCAACTTTCTACCTTCATATTCTTTGCCGTCAAACATTTCGATGGCTTTCTTGGCGTCATCATCATTGCCCATTTCCACAAAACCGAACCCACGGGATCGGCCAGTGTAACGGTCAGTGATAATCGTTGCGGAAACAACTTCACCGGCTTCGGAGAAGGTGTTTTTGATGTCGTCTTCGGTAGAGCTGTAAGGAATGCCACCTACATATAATTTTTGACTCATTATGGTTTCTTGCTTTTTTAAAATTTCTTTAGTCGACCTCTGTTTGCAGAGCCTTTTTAAAGTGACTTTTGGCTCTACGCTCCACGCGAATTAATCTCCGGGAGGAAACATTTGCTAAAGATACGCAATCACAATAGCAATATAATATCAAAAAAGCAAATGATTAGCCGAGGCATTGGTTTTGTTTGCCTGATAAATCCCAAACGTGGGATTAGAGGGTCAGAATCAGAATTACCGAATATAAATAAATATGCAATCATACTAAGTAATATCTTGAGGTAGCAATAAAATAAAATCAGACAATGAAACCAGTTTCGTTTTTGTTGTTACTATTTTAATTTAGCTATTGTCCAAAAACAAAAAATGATTCCCGACAGTCAAAAAGAAAAAAGGGCGATTGGAGGAATAGAAAATATTCGATTCTTGTATTCGGTTATTCTGATAGCCATTGTAACGATCGCGATCATTAATTTTCAGGTAAATGTTGTTTGGCTGCGAGGGTTTGCGACCAGCCTGCGGAACAACGCTTTAGAATATGAGCATTCTCAGGCGAACCACGCGGCCAGTATGATGGCAGGGGAAGCCAATGCGGAAATTGACAGAATAGAGTCGCTCTCCCACGACCTGGCAATCGTTGGCTTGAATTCAGAACAGGCGGAAATATTTGTTAATGATTTCCTTAAAAGAAATAATCACACTCGGGAAATATCCATAATTGACCTAAACGGGCAGGAAAAGAAAAGGTATTCTCGGGAAGCGAGCTTTAGCCCTTCCGACCTTAAAAACTTTTCCGATTTCGAACAATTTAAAAAGGCGAAGGCCGGAGAAACTTATTTAAGCCGCGTTAACTATACCGAAAATGCCGAACCTTATTTGATTATCACCATTCCGCTGAAAGCTTTGGGTTCGGGTGAGGCTGAAGCAGTTATTCAAGGAAAATATTTTTTGCGGGGGATGTGGGAAATCGCGCTCGAAATGAAAATTGGCGATACCGGAAGAATATCCGTATTTGATGACAAAGGAATGCTGGTAGCTGACCCGCAACCATCCCGGGTGTTGCGAAGGGTCAATCTCTTAAGCATCCTCCCGGTTAGACAAATCTTATCCGAGAACGGCGAAAATAATAAAATGTCCGGAATGGCGGACCGGGTTTTCGTGAACAGTCCTCCAATATCCGATACTGGAGACCGTTATTTTAACGAGAAAAATATTGAAGTTGTTGGTGTGGCCATTCCGCTTAATTTGAAAGGGATGAACTGGGGTGTTTTGGTGGAGCAGAACGCTTCGGAAGTGGAAACTCCTCTCCGGGAAGTCTCAAAATGGCTGATAATATTTTTAATTGGCAACTTAGCCGTTATCGGGATTTTGGTTTGGCTGATTTTCATTTTGAAGAGGGCTAACGATAAATTAAAAAATAGCCAATATACTCTGGAGATATCCAAGGACAAAGCGGAAGACGAAAAAAATAAAACCGCTTCGATCATCGCTAATTTTGTTGATCCGGTAATCGTGGTTGATGCCAGTTGGCACATTATTTTGCTGAATACGGCGGCCAGGAAGATATTTAATTTATCCGATAAAGACTTGGGTAAGCGGATGGAAACCCAAAACGGAAGATTTTCTTTTAATGAATTTAGTAAAATAACTCCGGTAAAGTTCGAAGTCCGGGAGCTAGAAAAAAATGAGGACGGCTTTCCCGTAATCGAAGAGGTTTTGGTCGGGCACAAACTGGAAGAAGGCAAGCTGCCAGAGTCGGCTTTAACGGGAAGTTTCAAAAACGAGCTTATCTACAAAGTGATCACTCGTACGATTTGCGATAAAAACAATATCTGTTACGGCCATATGAAAATCTTCTACGATCTTACCCGGGAAAAAATGGTGGATAGGATGAAATCCGACTTTATTTCAATTGTAGCCCACCAACTTCGCACTCCCCTGTCTGCGGTAAAATGGGCGGTAGGGATGGTGCTTGATGAGGATGTCGGAAAAATCACACCCGAACAAGCCAATTTTCTTCACAAGGGATACGAAAGTAATCAAAGGATGATATTATTGGTTAACGATATGCTAAATGTTTCCCGAATAGAAGAGGGAAGGTTCGGTTTTGTATTTACGAAACTTAATTTTCAAGAGCCGTTCAATGATGTTATTGCCGGAGTGGAAGGCTTGATAGCCAAAAAACACTTAAAAATTGTTTTGGATAAGCCAAGCGAAATGCCGGAATTGTATATGGACAAGTCGAAGATAGAGTTGGCTTTGCAAAATATTCTCGATAACGCGATAAAATACACTCCGGATTACGGGGAAATAAAAATAACCATCAGAAATTTAGGGAATTTTTTGGAAGTTGCCATTAAAGATACCGGCATTGGTATACCGGAAATTGATAAAAGCAGGATTTTTTCCAAATTTTTCCGCTCGACAAACGTAATAAAATTAGAAACAGAAGGTTCGGGATTGGGCTTGTTTATCGTTAAAAACGTTATCGAAAAACACGGGGGAAATATTTCCATTAACAGTACCGAGGGAAAAGGAACAGAAGTAGTGTTTGCGTTGCCATTAGATGTTCGCGTCAATCGATAATTAACAATAACCAATAATTCAACAAACCCAATGAAGAAAATAGCGATAATTATTGTCGTTTTAGGAGTGGGGATTGCTATTGTCGGTGGCGTGATATTTTGGCAGCGGTCGGTGATCAGGCACCCGCTGAGCGAAAAAAAAGTTTATAAAGTAGGCCTTCTCCAAATGGCTCCGGTTGTCAGCCAAAATATGGACGGCTTCAAGAAGGGGATGGAAGAATTAGGCTACAAAGACGGAGAAAATATTGTTTATATGTACCGGGACGCTCAAGGAGATTTAGAGAAGCTTAAAGCTTTTGCCAAAGAATTGGCCGACCTAAAACCGGATATGATATTTGTTAATACTTCGCCGGCCACTTTGGCAATTAAAGAAGCGACCAAAGGAACGGGCATTCCGGTAGTTTTCTCGATGGTGGCCGATCCGGTTGGCGCGGGGCTCGTAAATAGCGTCCAAAGTTCGGGCAATAACCTCACGGGTACCAGTTGCGCTTATATTGAGATCGCGCCCAAAAGAATCGAGGTACTGACGGAGGTAGCGCCAAAAGTAAAGAGGATTCTTGTGTTTTACCGCCCGGAAGACAAAAGTGCCGGTCCCTGTACCGAAGCAATAATCGCCAAAGGGAAAAAACTTGGATTGGAGATTATTACCGAAAAAATTACCAAGAAGGAAGATATTGAAAATAAGCTTAAAACTTTAAAACCAGGAGAAGTGGATGCCGTAATGGATCCGGGAGATTCGATGGTAAGCTCTGCGATGGACGCAATTATTATTTATGCCAACCAGCTAAAGATTCCCTATATGGCGCTTTCTAAAGGAGAAGTTGACAAAGGGGCGACAATGGGCTACGCGGTTGATTATTTTGATCTCGGTAAACAAACTTCTCTCATTGCCAACCAAGTGTTGTCCGGGATAAAGCCTTCCGATATTCCTTTTGAGCAACCCCGTCGCTGGTTTTTCGCGCTTAATCTTGGAACTGCGGGAGGAATTGGCTTAGAGATTCCGCAGAAAGAGATTGAAAAGGCGGATTATGTTGTAAGATGAGAAAATTCAGAGTTAAAATTCTAAAATTATAATTTGTTTTTCTAAATTTTTCTTGCTTAATTTTTTTATTAACAAATATGGAAGAGACAAAAAGTAGTGGGTGTAGTTGCAATAAGATGCCACATCCGGGCGTATTCATCGGAGTATGCCTCGTAATCGCGGCGGCGATATTTTCCTGGGCTTTTTATAACTCTAGAAACCAGGAAGATTCGCTTTCCGTTACCGGTTCGGCCAAACAGCCGATAACTTCCGATACGGTAAAGTGGACCGGTAATTTTACTCGCACCGTGCCAACTACGGACCTCAAGTCGGGTTACGAAGAAATGAATCAGGATCTCGTGATAGTGAAAAAATTTTTTAAAGATCAGGGTGTAGATGAGCAAGACCTAGGCATTGCTCCGGTTACGATGGAACAACCTTATAACCCCACCAACTATGGGGATACGGAATCCGTGAAAGAATACGTTTTAAGGCAAACGATCGAAATTCAATCGAACGATGTGCAAAAAATAACTGCCCTATCCAAAAGCATCCAGCCCTTGATTAACCAGGGAGTAATTTTTTCTACTCAATCGGTAGAATATTATTACTCTAAACTTCCTGATCTCCGGGTCCAAATGTTGGGCGAAGCGGTTAAAGATGCGCAAGTGAGAGCGAATGAGATCGCAAAAAACAGCGGTCGCGGGGTGGGCGCTTTAAAGTCGGCTGGTGTCGGAGTGGTGCAAGTACTGCCTGTCAATTCGGTGGAAGTTTCCGACTACGGAGCATACGACACTTCTTCTATCCAAAAAGAAGTTATGGTAACGGTAAAGGCCGCGTTTACGTTGAAATAAATCAAAAGTCATAGATATTATAAATTATATGGAATTGAAATTTCCAAAAGGTTTCTATTGGGGTAGCAGTACTTCTGCCCATCAAGTTGAGGGGGATAACCACAATGATTGGTCGGAATGGGAAAAAAGCAATGCCGAGAGATTGGCCAAAGAGGCCAAAAATAAATATCAAACTTGGCAGTTAAAAAAATTTCCCGAGATGCTAAAACCGGAAGGTTACCTGAGCGGTAAAGCTTGCGACCATTATAACCGCTACGAAAAAGACTTGGATATCGCAAAATCGTTGGGCCACAATGCCCACCGCTTTTCCATCGAGTGGTCACGCATTGAACCGGAGGAAGGAAAATTTGACGGGAAAGCCGCCGAGCACTACCGGAAAGTGCTGCAAGCACTGAAAAAGCGTGGCATAGAGCCGTTTGTAACGCTTTGGCACTGGACCAATCCGGTTTGGATAGCAAAAATAGGGGCCCTCGAAAATAGAAAATTCTCCTTTTATTTTTCTCGCTATGCGGGATATCTTGTGGGAAAGCTCAAAAAGGAAGTAAAATTTTGGATTACAATAAATGAACCTACGGTATTATTGACCAATTCCTATCTTTTAGGAATTTGGCCTCCCCAAAAAAAGAGCTTTTTTTCTGCCAATAGGGTTTATAAAAATTTAGCCGAGGCCCACAAGCAATCATACCGGGTTATCAAAAAAATTGATTCAAGCAGCAGTGTCGGTTTTGCTCATAATATAAAGTTTATCGAACCTCAGTATAGGCTTTGCGTACTAGACCAATTAGCAGCCAAGGTTTACCGGTATTTATCCAATGACCGAATGTTCCTCTTGGTAGAAGGTAAATATGATTTTGTAGGCCTCAACTATTATTTTCACGAAAGAATCCGTTTTTATTTGGGAAAGAGAAATGATAATAAGGAAGTTACCGATATGAACTGGGAAATTTACCCCGAGGGTATTTATCATACGCTCAAAAATTTGGGAAAATATGACAAGCCGATTTATATAACGGAAAATGGATTGGCGGATAGCGGCGACAGGAAAAGAAAAAAATTTATTGAAGATCACTTATTTTGGGTGCACCAAGCGATTTCCGAAGGAGTGGACGTGAGAGGGTACTTTTACTGGTCGCTGCTAGATAATTTTGAGTGGGACAAAGGCTTTTGGCCTCGTTTCGGGCTGATTTCCGTCGATTATAAAACCCAAAAGAGAACTGTCAGAAAAAGCGCTTTAGAATACGCGAAGATATGTCGCACCAATACTCTAATTGAGAAATAAAATGGAAGAAATAACCTGCCTGCCGGCGAGGCAGAGAAAGCAATTCGGAATTGAAAATTTCTAAAATCCTAATCTTTCATCTTCTTTCTTAATTCTTAACTGGCGTTGTGACTTGGTTAATCGTTGCCCTTGCGGCTTATTTACTTATCTCCCTTAACCTTACTTTGGATAAGGTTATCCTAAAAAACTCTATTCCCCACCCCGTTATTTATTGTTTTTATATGGGGATGTTGAGCATTTTCGGCTTGGTTTTTTTACCTTTTGGCAAGCTGTCTTTTGATTTCAAAAATATTTTTACGGGAATTATTGTCGGAGGGGTTTTTATGGTAGCGCTTTTTATTATGTATAAAGCTATTTTTGCTCACGAAGCCTCCCGAGTCGGACCGATAATCGGCGCGACTACCCCGATTTTTGTTTCCCTGCTCTCTTTTTTGTTTTTAAAAGAACACTTGCCTTGGCCGGAAATTGTGGCTTTTTCCCTGCTGGTAATCGGAGGAATTTTGATTTCGGTGGAAATTGACGGAACCAAATGGATTCTGAAGAAAAAAAGGGCCATTAAAATTTTGCGAGTTTCGCTTTTGTCGGCTTTGGCTTTTGGCATATATTACGTTCTGCTCAAACACGTTTATAATCAAGGAACTTTCGTAAGCGGTTTTGTTTGGACCCGCGTTGGCAGTTTCTTGGCTACTTTTCTGTTACTCATTCCCCGAAGTAACCGGCGATTAATTTTTGGGGGAACCAAAACCCTGCAAATGAAATCCGGTGTGCTAGTGCTGGCCAATAAGACAATTTCCGGGATTGCTTTCGCGATGCTTAATTACGCCATAGCTATTGGCAGTGTGACGCTAACCAACGCGATGCAAGGAATCCAGTATGTTTTTCTATTGTTGATAGTCGCTTTTCTTTCTAGAAAATATCCGACTGTTTTGGAAGAGCAAATAGGCAAAAAAGCTATCGCGCAAAAAATTGTCGCGGTCATTTTAATCGGGATCGGTTTAGCGCTAATCGCGTTGTAAGTTTTTCCCCTCCCCCGTATGAAGCTACGGGGCAAGCTTAGGCAGGAAGGGGAAAGAGGGGAGGTTTATTGTATTTCAGAAGAAACGATATAATATCGCACAATATCACCAAATTTGCTTGACTTTTTATAATTTAGTGTTTCAATTCGCTGTTCGTAAAAAGCTCTTTAATTTAAACAGTTAACACAAGCTCGAGCTACGCGAACATATTTTATATTCGCGATACCGAAGGAGTGCTTTGGGCGGTGTGCGTGCACTGGGACGGTGGCGGTTGGTTCGTGTTTGCTTATTCCGTCGGCGATCCGCGCAGTTGGGTCGCCGACTACCAGGTGTTCTCCCGCAATTCCTTGGCTGCTTAGCTCTACCCCAGTTTCTTTGATTCTTTGATATTTTGACCCTCAAGAGTTTATTTCAAATTCGAGAGGGTCTTTTTTATGCAAAAATTTCAGAATATCCAACCGGGAAATTGTTTTTCCCAAAAGAGTTATTTTTTCTTGAAGCGGGTGATAAGCAGTTTCTCTCCCGGCATTCCCTTGGGCAACTTTACCTCGCAGCTTTTCGCCAATGTTTATCTCAATAAACTCGGCCAGTTCGTTAAACATAAGTTGAGAGCAAAATACTGCATCCGCTATGCTGACGACTTTGTAATTCTCTCGGAAGATAAAAATTGGCTGGAAGAACAAGTAGAGCCAATAAGAGAATTTCTTTAGGGAGAATTAAGGCTGGAGTTACACCCCGTGGTTTGACACGGGGCCAGGATGACAACCGTCGGGTTTTGACTTCAACATAAGATTTTACTAGTATTCAAGCATGAAAAAGAAAAACAATAACTTCGCCTATATTGACGCGGCCAACCTGCATAATGGAATACGTGAACTTAGCTGGAAATTAGACTACAAGCGCTTTCGAATTTGGCTTCGAGAGAAATATTCCGTTCAAAAAACTTATCTGTTTATTGGGTTGATCCCTAAATATAAAGATTTGTATAAATACTTGCAAGAGTGCGGATATACAATTGTCTTTAAAGAAGTTGTATATGATGGAGATGGCAAACCGAAAGGCAATTGTGATGCGGACTTAGTGTTGCAGGTAACCCGGGATACTTTTGAAAATAACTTTAATAAAGCAATTATTGTTTCTAGCGATGGAGACTACGCTAGTTTAGTCGAGTTTTTAAAAGAGAAGAATAAAATTTTCACTATTCTTTCGCCCGGCAAGGAAAGAAAATGCTCGATCCTCTTAAAGAGAACGGGAGTAAGTATTGTTTATTTAAACGATAAAAAATCTATTTTAAGGATCCGAAAATGAAAAAACCCCCGATGGGGACGGAACCCCACAAGGGTTTTTTTCGTAGTGATCACCTTAAATGTAGCAGAAGAGTAGGTTTTGTCAAGTACTTACCATGAAAACGAAAACAAAAATCCTAATCACAGTATTGATCATATTGGCAGTTGTTCTAGCGGTTTTTGCCTATTTACTGCGGCGGCCGAGTGGGACGGTGACCGGTGGTTTCCATTGGGGGGTGGCGTTTTCGCGGATATTCAGCGAAGAAATGGGCTTGAATTGGCAGGAAAATTATTTGGCGATTATTAATGATCTCCACCCGGAATATTTACGATTACCGGTATATTGGCAAGACGTGGAAGCGGAACCGGGAAAATTCAATTTTAACTATTATGATTGGATGATTGCGGAAGCCGAGAAAAAAAATGTTAAACTCGTTTTGGTAATCGGCCGCAAAACCCCTCGGTGGCCGGAGTGCAACCTGCCCGATTGGATAAACAAAAACAATTTAGAGAGCCAAAAAACTCCGATTGTTAATTTACTTACCCAAATAGTCGAACGCTATAGAGACAAACCAAATCTTTACGCCTGGCAGGTCGAAAACGAACCGTTTTTAAATTTTGGGGAGTGCCCGCTGATGGGCGGGGATTTTTTGGATAAAGAAATAGCCAGGGTAAGAGAAATAGATCCCAACCATCCAATTATGGTTACCGACAGCGGTGAACTGAGCGCCTGGGTCCAAGCGGCAAAAAGAGCGGACATTTTTGGCACGACAATGTATCTCATCGTCCACAGCCAAAAAGTAGGCTATTTAGAATATAACTTGCCGCCCCGCTTCTTTTGGCTAAAAGCCAATATTGTGCATTTGTTCTATCCCCAAAAACCGATTATTGTTTCCGAACTGCAAGCCGAACCCTGGGGGCCGAATTTATTGTATGATATAACTGTAGACGAGATGATGAAAACGATGAGTTTTCCGCAACTCCAAAAAAATATCGAATATGCCAAACAAGTGGGCTTTCCGGATGTCTATCTTTGGGGGGCGGAGTGGTGGTATTGGATGAAAATTCACGAAGGACGGTCGGAGTACTGGGAATATATAAAAGATGTAATAAATAAATAATTTGAAGTTTTTAATTTGAAATTTGAAGTCAATTCTTAATTAGATAAATTTTAATTGAAAGATGTTTAAATTTTAAATTGAAAATTCCCACCCGAACGTCGCTAGAGGGTCTCGCACCAGTACGGTTTGGGGCGGGTAGGCAATTCAAACTTCAAATTTTAAATTTCAAATTACTATGTACATAGGCTTTGACATCGGCGGTTCCAGTATAAAAGCCGCTTTAGTTTCGGAAAGTAAAATTATCGGTACCCGTTACGAGCGTTTGCCAAAAAGTTTTAACGATCTAGCAGGGACAATAATCGCGATTAAAAACGACTTAACCGTAAGAGATAAATCGATAGTAATTGAAGGGATCGGGTTTTCCATCGCCGGAGCGTTGGATAAAAAAAGGGAGAAAGTCTTGGTTAGTTATAATATTCCCTACTTAAACAATAAAAATTTCTTAGCGATTTTCCGGGAAAAATTTCACTCCCATCGAGTGCGGATCGAACGGGATGCTTACTGTTTTCTTATTGCGGAATCAACGGTGGGCAAAGGAAAGAATTATAAAGACATTTATTATCTTACCTTGGGAACTGGAATCGGAGGAGCGTATATGCTAGACCGAAAATTGGTTACGGGATATCATGGATCGGCGGGGGAAGTTGGGCACACGTTGGTGGATTTTGCTCAAGGAACCCATTGGGAGAATATTGCTGCCAATAAATTTATTCAAAAGGAATTAGGGATTCATTTTTCCGAAGCGAAACAAAAAGCGCTGGCCGGAAATAACAAGGCGGTCCAACTATTTAATATATTGGGAAAGAATATCGGTTTAGGTATCGCTAATATTGTTAATTCTTTCGATCCTGAAGTGGTGATAATAAGCGGGGGATTAGCCGCGGCAAGAAACCTTATGCTGCCAAAGATCAAAAAAGCGATGCGGGAAAACATCATTTCGGAAGACGCTAAAAAGACTAAGATTTTGTGGAGCAAACTTGGCCGGTTCGGCGGGGCGTTGGGGGCGGCGTTATTAGTTGCAAATCATCAGGTTAAAAAGTAAGAAACTTGGCCGCAAAATACACATTTTCTATGATTTTTCAAGAATACACAAACAAAACCATTAAAAATACGTTTACCAAACTGGTGAGTTCGCCCAGGGGTCTTACTGAAGCGCAAGCCAAAGAACGACAAATAAAATATGGCCCGAATGAGACAAAAGCTAGAAAATTCAATTCGATCCGTATTCTCGCGAGACAATTCCGCTCGCCCTTTTTCTACCTGCTTTTTATTGCTGGAGTGGTATCGCTTTTTATTGGTGAATCAATTGACAGTATAGTGATTATTGCCTTTGTGATCGCCAATGTTGTGTTGGGCTTTTTCCAGGAATACCGGGCGGAGCGGGCAGTAGCCCTTTTGGCAAGCTTCGTTGCGGATAAAGTAAGGGTACTGCGTAATGGTAAAAAAGAGTTAATTGAAAGCCGGTCGCTGGTTCCCGGAGATATTGTTTTATTTAAAGCGGGAGATATTATTCCGGCGGACCTTAGGATTACCAAAGCCGAAAATATTTTACTTGATGAATCAGTTTTGAGCGGTGAATCGGAATCCTCCCCTAAAGTTGTCACTCCGCTCAAGAAAGTGACTAAAGAGGTCTATAAAGCTAGAAATATCGCATTTGCTGGCACCTCGGTAGTGGCGGGGGTTGGTGAAGGAGTGGTGGTCGCTACCGGCAATGGCACATTTTTAGGGGAAGTTACCCAAATGGTTTCGGAAACTCAGCGTGAAAGTGTTTACGAAAAAGATTTGTTTAAATTCTCCAAGATCATACTCCGGATAGTTGTTTCAACCATTGTCATCGTTTTTCTCTTGAACTTGATTATAAAGGGTGGAGAAAATGCCTTTGATTTTACGATATTTTGCGTGGCTTTGGTGGTTAGCATCTTGCCGGAGGCGCTGCCGGCGGTGGTAACCTTCGCGCTTTCCCAGGGAGCCCTCCGAATGGCAAAAAAACACGTTGTGGCGAAAAGACTCTCTTCAATCGAAGATCTAGGCAATATTGAGATTTTGTGCGCGGATAAAACCGGTACTCTTACGGAGAACAAATTAGCCCTCAAAAAAATTTATTCGAAGGACAAAGAAAAATGTTTGCTTTTTGGCCTTGCGGCTTCTGGTCTCGTAAAAAAAGAAGAAGAAAATTTGTTTAACCCTTTCGACAGTTCCTTGTTTCAGGAGGCTTCAAAAAAACACCGGGACATATTAGCTTCATATCGTCACTTAGACGAAATACCTTTTGACCACTCCAAACTGCGGGGAGATATTTTGGTCGAAGACGCGAACAAAAGAAGATTTTTTATAATGCGGGGCGCCCCGGAAGTGGTTTTAAAGTACTGTAGCCGTATCGAAGGAGGCCGCAGTAAAAGCTATATTCTAAGGGAATTTAAAAAAGAAGGCCGTCGGGCGCGGAGAGTTTTGGCAATAGCTTACAAAAGAGTGGCTAACAGCAAAAAAAAGGTTTTGGAACGGGACGAAAAAGGGCTGACCTTCTTGGGATATTTCTCTTTTGAGGATCCCTTGAAAGATACGGCTGAAGAAACGATAAATCTTGCCAAAAAATTAGGCGTCGGCATAAAAATTATTACCGGAGATTGTAAAGAGGCGGCCGGTGAAATCGCAAAAAAAATCTGCTTGATAAAGGACGCGAATCAGGTAATATTAGGGGAGGAATTGGAGGCGTTGCCAAAGAAAGATTTCGACCGGGCTTGCGATAAATATTCGGTTTTTGCCCGCATTTCACCCCAAACAAAATATCTTATTATCAAGTCTCTCCAAAAGAAATACGAAGTCGGCTTTTTAGGGGAAGGGGTAAACGACGCCCCCGCTCTCAAGCTTGCCAATGTTGGAATAGCGGTCGCGGAGGCGGTAGACATATCCCGGGAAGCTTCGGATATCGTGTTGCTCGAAAAAAATCTCCGGGTAGTGATAAACGGGATAGAGGAAGGGAGAAATATATTTGCCAACATTAACAAATACATAAAATGCACTTTGGCGGCCAATTTTGGCAATTTTTATTCCATCGCGGCCATATCGCTTTTTGTGAATTTTATTCCGATGCGCCCGATTCAAATTTTGTTAGTGAATATGCTCTCCGATTTTCCTTTAATAACGGTTGCCACTGATAGCGTGGACACGGGTGAATTAAAAAAGCCCAAGGCTTACAAATTGGATAAATTTATCGGTTTGATTATAATTTTGGCAATCGTGAATTCCTTGGCGGACTTGATTATTTTCTTTTTATTCCGGAATTATAGCGCGTCAAAGATCCAAACGGTTTGGTTTACGGAAGGAATACTAACAGAAATAGTGCTTATATTCGTGGTGAGAACTAGATACGCGTTTTTTCGCGCCAAGGCTCCCAGCCTACCCTTAATAATATTATCCGTAATAACCTCAGTCGTAACAATCTTGCTTCTATATACTAAATTGGGAACAGAGGTGTTTCATTTGACCACCCCTTCTTTGTCAGTTTTTGCTACCATAATGATTTTGGTGCTCGGCTATTTTGTAGTCAGCGAGATTATAAAACTAGCCTATTTCAAGTTCAAATACGGTAACCAATAAAATGGTGAGGGGCAAGCTGAGCGGCAAGAAGAGCAAATTGTAACAAAAATTTGTGACCAGCTAAATACATTTAAGGTCTCTTCTCGCTTACCCTTTGTTATCTAACAACTTTTGGTACTCTTCTTCCCTTTCGGGATGGCAAACGATCTCTACGGTACCGCTAGGCGGGTTTTTCAGAAAACTTTTAAAATCATTAATCCAATCCAAACTGACGAGATACTCGTAGCTGGTAACTCGTAACGGGTAACTCAAGAAATAGCCCCTGTTTATTTTATTGAGAATGTTCAATATTATACTGATTTTGTTTCTGCTGGGCAGAGTTACTTTATTGCCGAAACGAATATGGGGAATTTTGTATTTTCCGCACAATTTTAACGCGATTTTAAAGTAAGGCGGGAAAAAATGTGTGTGTTCATGGGAATTCAGGCCATCAGGATGTCGCCCGAATATTTTTTTGAATTTTTCGATTTGCTTATTCCACGATTGCGCTACTCTTTTTGAAGCAATTTTTCCGGTCAGGAGCAGAAAAATAAAGCGAAGAGAACGATAAAGTACACCAGTAGATAGCAATTGCTTAGAGGTGATCGGGAAAATAGTCAAATGCAGATCTAAATTTACTTTTGATTTCAGCAGTTTTTGCGCTTCATTTTTGCTAAAATACCCATTCACCATAACCGAAACTCGCCGAACTTTGCCTAGCTTTACTAGATCCAAGATATGCCTGTTGGTAATTTTATTTTTACCAAAGTCGTCGGCGGAGAAGATTAACGAGTGCATAAAGCGTGTAGAGACGGTTATAAAATTATTTTTTGGGCGGAATGGCCGTAACCATCTATTTATACCTTCCCCTTATCTCGTTTATTCTGATCCTAAATAAATCCCAAAACATATTAAGGCTATCCTTTACGATGCGGATGTGGCTTTCTTGAGGATTTTGCAGGGTAATAGGCAATTCTTTGACCCGGTAACCCAACTTTTTAGCCAAAAAGATAACTTCGACATCAAAAGAGAAGCGTTTTATGATGAGTAGCGGGAATATTCTAAGCACTGCTTTCCGAGTAAATACTTTGAAGCCACACTGAGTGTCTTGAACGTCATAGTTGTTTATAATAATCATTCGGAGAATTTTGAACACCTTTTCCATAATCGAGCGATACCAAAGTACGGGCTTTAGTATTTTTATTTTGGCAATGAAACGAGAAGCGATTACAACATCGTTTTTCTTCTCTATCTCAACCAAAAACTTTTCTAATTCTTCAATTGGGATTGCCAAATCCGCGTCCATAAACATTACCACGTTTTTTTTACTTTTTAAGACACCGGTTTTTACCGCCGCCCCCTTTCCCCTATTCTCTTTTTTGTTGATAATTCGGATAGGGATTCCGTCTCCATTTTTGGTATTTTTTAATTCCTTTAATGTATTGTCGGTACTGCCATCATTGACACAGATAATCTCAAAAGACTCGAATCTTTTGGCCAGGTAATTGTTAATAACTAAAATATTTTTCCTAATATTTTTTGCTTCATTGTAGCAAGGCAAAATAACGGAAATAGAATAGTTGTAATTCATAATTAATTAACCTTTTCCTTTACTTCCTGAATAATTTTATTGTCGATTTGGTCCGGTAGCATATCGCCGGGAGGATTATGCACGGTGGCTTCGTAATAAACTAGATCTTTAATTTTTTTTACTGCCGCCCTAATCTTTTCTTTTTCCTTCTCCCGTATGGTAACGGAAAAATTGCCGTCTTTATTGCTAAAGCTTACCAGCGATTCCTCCTGGCTGCTGTTTTTGGCATAATTCCAAACAACGTAGAAAACAATCAGAAGAACGGAAAGTTTGATAAACAGTTTCATAAAAAAAATAATGGGTAATGTGAAATATATAACGCATAAAAGAGGGAGTAATAATTTTAGCTCCCAATCCTCTAAATCAATAATCCGATTACATATTATACGCTACCCATTACTGTATTTTTAGGGTCTTTTTTATCTTATCGGTTATTTCTCTTGTAGTAAAGTTTGATTTTATCAAGTAGTCGCTAGCACCCAATTCCATAGCCTTTTTTATATCATCTTCCTGTCCGAGATTAGAAAGCATCAAAACGGGAGTGCCGGCAAGTTTTTTGTCGGAATGGGAGCGAATTTGCGATAAAATTTCGAAACCGTTTAAGGAAGGAAGCACGATATCTAACAGCACGATGCTGGGGTTTTCCTTTTCCATGGTCTTTATTACCTCTTGGCCGTCTATTACTTCAATCAAATTAAATCCTTCTTTGACTATTTTTGTGCCGCAAATATCGCGGAGGAATTTGTCGTCTTCCACCAACATTACTTTTATGGTCTTGTTTGGGAGATTTTCGGTTATTGGGACTTTTAGTCTTTGCTCGGATCCGTTAGGGACAGTCGCAGCGGCTTCTTCCGGTTTATCCGCGCTACTAAGGTAATCATTAACTTTTTTGATTACTTCGGCTGGATTAAATTGCGTTTTTACTAGATAATCCACCGCTCCTAACTTTTTGGTTCGTTCAATCTCCACCGGCTGTCCCGAATTAGAAATAATGATGACGGGGGTTTTATTGTTGTCCGCTTGCATCCTCTCTAATACTTCGTAGCCATTCATTTTGGGAAGTACGATATCAAGCAAAATAAGGTCCGGTTTCCACTCCCGGACTTTATTGTAGCCATCCTCTCCTTCGTACGCTACATTGGTGACATATCCTTCTTTTTTTAGCTTGGCGTCGAGAACATCCGCTAAAACTTGCTCATCTTCAATTAAAAGAATTTTTTTAGGTTCCATAATAATATTTGTGGCTTTATTTTTTATCTATGTTTAATTAATATGGTAGCGTAGTTTATAAAAGAGTCAAAAAGTTCAGGCTATCAAGTAAAATTTTTTAGAATAGGCGGGATGGCTGTTTTTTGATCTGCCTACCGACAGCCTGCCTGCCGGTAGGCAGGTCCTCGCTTCAAAAAACAGCCATCCCGCCCCAAAAAATAATTTTGTAACCATCCCAATATATATTTTTTGTAATTTTGTAATATTTTAACCTTACAATTTTTATGTTTATTGTTGTTCATTACAGCGAGATTGGTCTAAAAGGCAAAAATCGGGCTTTTTTCGAAAAAAAACTTGTTCAAAATTTGAAATCTCTAGTTAAAAGGACAAAAAGGGTTTATCGGCTTTATGGCAAGATAATTGCGGAGGTCGAAAACTCGGCTACCCTGGAAGAGTATATAAAAATCCTAGCCTTTATTCCTGGGGTCTCCTCTTTTGCTTTGGCGGAAAGATCTGATTTGGAAATGAAATGCGTTCAAAAGACGGCTCTTGCGTTGCTTTCGGCAATAAATTTTGATACTTTTCGCGTAACCACTAAGCGGTCAAACAAACAATATACCCTGAATTCAGACGAGATAAATGTAATTTTGGGGGAAGTTATCCGTAAAAAGTTGAAAAAAAAAGTCAGTCTGAATAATCCTACAGTAACGCTTTTCGTAGAAGTATCAGCTAAAGAAATTTTTTTATATACTCACAAATACAGGGGTATTGGAGGATTACCGGTTGGTTCTTCGGGAAAAGCGATAGCGTCTTTATCGGGAGGAATTGACAGCCCGGTAGCTTCATTTCTAGCGGCAAAAAGGGGCGTAAAGGTTATTTTTTGCCATATCCAAAATAAAACCATACTGGGAAGGCGGGTCGGCAGCGCCAAAATAGAAAGTATTGTCAAAGCGCTAACCAAAGTCCAGGGGGAATCGAAACTCTACATTATTCCCTACGAAGAGATTCAAAAAGCCATTATTAGCTGTTTACCGGCGGAGTTTAGGATGATTGTCTACCGTCGTTTTATGATGAAAATAATGGAAAAAATAGCTCTCAAAGAAAAAGCCGGAGGAATTATAACGGGTGACAGTCTTGGGCAAGTTGCCTCACAAACCTTGGAAAATCTGAAATGTATTTATCAGGGCTTGGCTTTACCCGTCCTGTCTCCGCTTATTGGGATGAACAAAGAAGAGATAATCCAGATAGCTAAAGAAATTGGTACGTACGAGCATTCAATCCTGCCTTATCCTGACTGTTGTTCTTTTATGATCGCGCAACATCCGGAAACCAGGGCGGACCTTGAAAAAATTAAAAAACTGGAAGAACTGATTCCCAATAAAGAAGAGCTGGTAGAAAAAAGTATTGATAAGATGAAGGTAAAAATCGTCACAAAACTTGAGAACCGCTAACTGAAAAGATTTTAGATTTTGAATTTTATGCTTACAATGGAGTTATGGGATTTTTTCTGTCAAAAGTATGCGGTTGTCTGTCTTTAAAAGTTTATACTATAAGATAGTTATAAAATTATTTTTTGGGTGGGATGACTATTTTTTGATCTGCGGCCCGACAGCCTGCCTGCCGGTAGGCAGGTCCTCGCTTCAAAAAACAGCCATCCCACCGGATATAGAGGCATAGACTCTAGAGGCTTTGTAACCATCTATATATAAAATCGAATAAAAATATTAAACTTTAATGGCAAAGAAAAACATATTAGGATTAGTCGCGGTTCTTTTGTCCGCATTTTTGCTAGCGGGTTGTAGCCTAGACTCTGTTAACAATAGCTTCCATAAATATAGTGGGTTAAATATACCAGCTATCAACTTGGCCGAAGAAACGAAAGACAGTGCCGAAAACTATAATCCGGTGTTTGACAGCGAGGAAGGGATTGTGACTCCAGATCCGGTTGCGAAACCGGCGAATGAAATATTTAAAAAATCTTTAGGCGATATTTTCATTGATTCCAAACTAATCTCCGTCCAAAGTGCCGGCACCACGCCGTTTATTATGAAGTATATGGTAAAGAGAAAAATCGAACAAAAAGACGGGGAACTATTATTCGATTCGTTAATTAAGGCAGACAGCAAAGCCAAGGATGACCGCTTGCCCCATTACTATGACGCCCGTAATACCGTTGAATTTTCCGTATACCATAATTTTGGAGGCAGAAGCTATATAATTAATGTTTTCTTAGATCTCGGCGCCCAAGTTATTTGGGTAAACGTTTATTAATTTGAAATTTGAAAATTTTACTATTTCAAATTGATTTCAAATTAAAAATTTCAAATTTTAAATTAAGCTTATCTTCCCACCAAAAATTCTACCGTGTCTCCTTCTTGCATCTGATATTCCTTCCCTTCCCTTCTAAGCAATCCTGATTCGCGGGCTTTTTTCCAAGAGCCGGCTTTTATAAGCTCTTGCCAGTTGATGACATTGGCCGAAATAAACAAATTTTTGAAGTCGGAATGAATCACTCCGGCCGCTTCCGGCGCCAAGGCGCCTTTCAGAGTTGTCCAAGCCCGGGTTTCTTTGTCTCCCGAAGTAAAAAAAGTCAGTAGTCCCAGCAATTCATAAGAGTGACGTACTAGATCATCCAGTTGGCTTTTAAGGTCTAATTCTTTTTGCTCCTCCGGGGTGATCTCATCCAGCTCTTTTTCTAACTTGGCGTCAACAAGCACGTATTCGGTTTCTTTCATCAAGGACACAAAATTTTGTTTGTCTACATCCGCATTACCCACATTAAATACATATAAAATTGGTTTAGTCGTAAGCAGCGAAAAGTTTTTTATAATGTTTTTTGCGTAAGGAATCAGTTTGTCCGGCAATACGGGAAGGGGACAAAGCCACTCTTCCTTATTTAATTTTTCCTCAAACCTGGATATTATTTCCCATTCGATTTCCGCCAATTCTTTTTCCTTGCCCAAGCTGCGTTTTTCTTTGGCTAATTTCTCTTTTCTTTTTTTGAGAAGCTCCAAATCGGAAAGGATTAATTCGGAGCGGAGAATGTCAATGTCTCTTAACGGATCGACGACTTTTTCGACATGCTCAATGTCCTGGTTTGGGAAAGCCCGAACAACTTCCAAAATTACATCTACGTTTCGGATATTTGATAAGAACTGGTTTCCCAAACCCTCTCCCTTATGAGCATTTTTAACGATGCCGGCAATATCTATAAAATCGACCACGGCATTAATTTTTTTGCTTTCCGGGTATAAATTATGCAATTGATCAAGTCTCGGGTCTTCTACTAACGCAATTCCAACATTGGGTTTGATGGTACAAAAAGGGTAATTGTTTATATCAACATTATTTTTGGTAAGCGCAGAAAACAAAGTCGACTTTCCGACATTGGGGAGACCGACGATCCCGACTTTGAGAGACATAACAAATGTTTAAATCCAAAATTATAATCCCAAACCCGCTCAAATAAAATCCAAAATCCTAAGCTCCGATTTTGATTTGAAATTTGGGATTTCATTTGACATTTGGATTTGGAATTTTGGATTTGTCAATAGTCTTCTTCTTTGTTGATATTCCGCGGCCTTATGTACTCCGAGATTGTTTTACTAATGGGGATTGGTTGTAAACCCGTGGAACTTATACGGAAATACAAGCTGATTATTTTTACTAAATTGGGATTTGCCGGTGTGGCAAGGAGGGAAGCGGTGCTCGGGTAATCGTTGTAATAGGAAAAAAGCGGTTCGTCTAAATTATTTGTTATGTTGCAGCTTACATTACTCACTTGTTCGTTTGCTTCAAGATAACGCGGAGGCGTTCCACTCGGCTTAGTCACTCCCTTTGAGAGACAATTGCCGCTTCGAAAATATCTTATTCTTTCCACTTCTGGAGTCGTGTCGATATCGGAGTAAAAAATAATTTCGTTGCTTGCGGCTTCTTCTAGGTTAAAAGCTCCCGAGTCGGCTTGGCGCATTTCTCTTATTTCTTTACTGACGGTGTTGATGCTTTTTTGGACGTTACTGACGATTTCTGCTTGGTTAAAAACAAAATTGTAATATTTATAACCCATTTGGGTCATAATGGTAATACCAAAAATAGCCAGGATAAAAATCCCGATAGCGATAAGCAATTCCATTAGGCTAAAGCCATCTTTTTTATTGGTATTTTTAAAATTTTTAATTTTTAATTTTTAATTTTTTAATCAATCCTTAATTGAAAAATAGAATGCAAAAATTTTGAATCGAAACTCATCCTAGATTTTGTTCGGAGATTTCAAATTTCAAGTCAAAACAGTGAATTCGTGCATTTTATTCCTAGATGTTCGTATCCCGCGGGGGTGACCACTCTTCCCCTGGGAGTGCGGGTCAAGAAGCCCAACTCCATTAAATAGGGCTCATATACGTCGACCAATGTGTCTTCTTCCTCCCCTAAAGCGGCGGAAAGAGTCTGAATGCCTACGGGTCCTCCGTTGAATTTTTCAATGGTAATCCTAATAATTTCCCGGTCGATTTTTTCCAATCCTAAATTGTCAATTTCTAACATCGAAAAAGCTCTTTTTGCGATTTTGTCAGTGGCTACCCCGTTTCCTTTAACTTGTGCAAAATCCCGTACTCTTTTTAAAAGTCGGTTAGCCACTCTTGGGTTGCACCGGCTGCATTGGGAAATGGCCTCGGCGCCCTTCTTCTCGATGGGGATGCCTAAAATTTTAGCCGAACGAAAAACAATTTTTTCTATTTCTTGAGGGGAGTACAAGCTTAATCTAAATAAACCGCCAAAACGCGATCTCAGCGGGTTAGTAAGCAGTCCGACACGGGTGGTCGCGCCAATTAAAGTAAAACGAGGAAGATTTAGTTGAAGCACTTGGGCGGAGGGTCCTTTGCCGATAACAATATCTAAACAATAATCCTCCATTGCCGGATAAAGGGCTTCTTCAACGGTACGGTTAAGCCGGTGTATTTCGTCGATAAATAAGATGTCCCCGTCTTCCAAGTTAGTAAGTAAAGAAGCCAAGTCGCCGGTACGCTCCAAAGCCGGTCCAGAAGTAACCTTAATGTTGGTTTTCATCTCGCGGGTGATAATATGGGCTAGAGTGGTTTTACCTAAACCGGCGGGACCGTGAAATAACAGATGGTCAAGAGAATCTCCTCGGGATTTTGCCGCTTCAATTGTTATCCCGAGGCTTTCTTTAATCTTGTCTTGTCCGATGTATTCACGGAAATCCCTTGGACGGAGAGTTGAATCAAGATAAGTATCTTCCGTTTTACAATCAGGAGCAATAATAGAAGTTTTGATGTTTGGCATAATAATAACTTACGATAAGCAACTCGCAACTGACATACGTAGTTTTCTAATCCTAGTAGTTGTTGGTTGCCTGACTGCTGGCGAGGCAAGTGAGTATTTGTTTAAATTTATTAAGTAACTGGGGTGCCCGGGGGTTCAAATGAAATATTATGACTTCTTTGTCTGCTATAATCCGTTTATTAACGAAAGAAAAATCTTTGCTGCCGAATTTAATTTTTTGAACTTGTAGGTGAAAAAGCAGCTTTTCAATTATATTCCCAATTTTTCCTGCGAGCATATATTCCAACCATATTTTCATCCCTTTTGATTGGGCAGGGAAATTTTTTCGGTCTGTTGCTACAAGGGGATTGTGTATTGGCGATTTAGTAAAATTAAAATTCGGCAAATATTTTTTCATCCAATTTTTGTTTTTTTTAAAAAATTTCCTTTCGATTTTATCAGGGGAATAAATATTTATCATTCTAGCATATTCTTGGGCCGAATAGAGATCTCTTAAATCTTCTTCCAAGCTTAATTTAAATGAAGAACGGTAGTGGTTTAAACAGAATTTATCTTTCCGGGAACTTTTCTCTCGTTTTTCTGTGCGAGTATTTTTCAGTATATTTTCGCTTAACGGGTTAATGGTTAATTTGTTGTCTCTCGTCTTTTTCCCCAATATAAAAGCAAACCCTGTCAAAAATAATCTTACCATCCAAACTCTATTCTGTTTGGTAAGAATTAGAAAATCAATATCACTTTTGGGAGAACTTACCTTTCTTGCTACGCTGCCGCAAATAAAAATACCGCGCAGAAAAGGGATTCGGGAAAATAATTTGAGGGCTTTGCGGACTTTATTTATTTTGCGCTGGGCGGCTTTCTCAAGTTGGATAAATCTTATGTAACTCGCAACTCGTAACTTGTAATTCAACGTCGTGTCGTCGAGAGTATTTGTCGGTTGTTTTTTTATTATGTTATCCGTTTTCAGCCAGTACAGTCCTTTTTGCTCTATTACAATTCCTTGTTCCACTAAATTGTTAAGCACTTCTTTTATTTCTGACAGATTTGCGTTGGCTTCCTCTTGCCTGCCCGCGCTTTGGCGTGCGACTGAAGCGGTAGCATAGGGAGGAGAGACCTGTCGGCCGGCCGGCCGGGGGGGCTCACCGGAGGCGAGGGGAGCGTCTGATTTTTTTCGCACCAAATAACGTCCGATCTGCACCAAAGTCAAAGGTGTTTGGACTGCTCGACAGTAAGCCAAGGTATACAGAATTGATTTTTTTAGTATCTTTATATTGTTTTTTATCATTTTGAAATTTTAACACAGTATTTTTTATTCTTCATTTTGTTTTTTGCCGGCAAGCACCGTATTACAATATTAGGCCCCATACCTATTGCAGGGGCCTAATAGTAAAATGTCTACAAAACCGAGATATCCCAGGTTACTTTTGCTTTGGTTACTCGAACAGCATCGTCAAGTTTATTCTTCCCCGATCGTCAATCTCTTTCACCTTCACTTTCACTTCGTCATCTTCTTTGAGATAGTCCCGAATATTATTTACTCTCTCTTTGGCGATTTGGGAGATGTGGACCATGCCGTCTTGATTGGGAGTGAGTTGGACAAAAGCTCCAAAATCTAAAATTTTAACGATTTTTCCGGTATAAACTTCCCCTACTTCAACTTCTTTTGTCAGGCCGCGTATAATTGCCAAGGCTTCGTTCAAAGCTTTTTCATTTTCCGAAGTCACATTAACGGTACCATTTTGTTCTATATCAATATTAACTCCGGTTTTATCAATAATACCGTTTATCGTTTTTCCTCCAGGACCGATAACGTCCCTAATCTTGTCTACCGGTATGGTAAGACAAACTACGCGCGGAGCATACGGGGATAGATTGACTCTAGGCTTGGCGATCACTCCCGCCATTGCGGAAAGTATTTCCAGTCTTGACTTATAGGCCTTGTCTAAGGCTTCTTCGATAACTTCGTAAGGCAGTCCCTTGAGTTTTATATCCATTTGGATAGCCGTGATGCCTTCTTTTGTTCCCGCAGCTTTAAAATCCATAAAGCCGGAAAAATCTTCCAAAGCGCAAAGATCGGTAAGGACGGTATACTTTTGGTTGTCTGGATTGAACATTAAACCCATAGCGATACCCGCCACCGGTTTGTTAATGGGCACTCCAGCGTCCATCAAAGCCAGGGTGCTGCCACAGACGCTTGCCATAGAGGTAGATCCATCGCTGGACATAATTTCGGTTTGCATAACTATGGTATAGGGAAAGACTTCTTTGTTGGGGATAACTGGTTCCAAAGCTTTTTCTCCTAAGGCTCCATGACCAATCTCTCTTCGGCCTGGTCCGCGCATCGGCTTACATTCACCGGTTGAAAAAGGAGGAAAGCTGTAAAAATGCATATAATGTTTTTTGCTATCCAACTCCTCGTACTCCATCCCTTCAAGTATCATGGCGCTTCCGGGAGCTCCTAGTGTTGCAGTGGTAAGCCCTTGCGTCCAACCCCGGGCGAAAATTGCTGATCCGTGAGTGCGGGGCAGAATGCCCGCTTCGATTTGCAGCGGACGAATTTGGTCAATATTTCTTTTGTCGACTCTCTTGCCTTCCTTAATAAATAAATTTCGGATTTCTTCCTTGATAAGTTTGTCGATAGCCTCACTAAACTGTTTTTCTGATTTATTGTCATTTTCCGGAATTTCCTTTATGAATTTGGTTGTCAGTTCAGGGATTAAATCGTTTTTTAACGCGCTTAGCGTTTTTTCGAATGCCGGTTTATTTTCGTATTTTCCGATCAGGTCTTTAACCTTTGGTCGAGCTTCTTTATCGGCGATCGCATATATTTTGTCTGGCAATGTATGCAAGGCCACTGTTTGCTTGGTTTTTCCCGCTTTCTTTTGCAAATCTTCGACTAAGGCGACGATATTTTTTACTTCTTTTTGGGCTAATTTGATGGCCTCTTTAATTTTTTCTTCCGGAATTTCCTTGGCCCCTGCTTCTAGCATGGCTATTTTCCCTTCCCGAGTAAAAACGGCGGTAAGATCAAGTTGGTTCTTGCCATTTTCGGAAAGTTTTGGATTGACAATCAATTTTTTGTCGATTACTCCAATTTTTAGGCCGGCCAAAGTAGTCTCAAAAGGAATATCTGAGATCGCAAGAGCAGCGCTAGCGCCCATTAAAGCTAAAAATTCCGGGTCGTTCTCCTTGTCAAAGCTCAGAGCGGTTAGAATAACTTGGACTTCCCTGCGCATCCCTTCGGGAAAAAATGGACGAATGCTGCGGTCCACCACTCTTCCGGTGAGAACCGCTTCGTCGGTGGGCCTCCCTTTTCTTTTTACAAAGCGGCTACCTCGCACTTTGCCGGCAGCGTAATAATTTTCTTCGTAGTCTACCGTCAGAGGAAAAAAATCCAACCCTTCCATCTCCCTACTGCTCATAACGGCAGTGGCAAGAATAACCGATTCTCCGTAAGTAACGACTACGGCGCCGTTGGCTTGCCCGGCTAATTTTCCCGTTTCAAGCGTAAGTTTCCTCCCGCCAATTTCATTACTAACACTGATAGTTGAGCGGACTTGGCGAGAAATTCCGCTATCTTTTTCTTCTTTTTTCATAATGTTTGTCTAGGTAGAGGTTCAGAAAAGAGTGTCGGAGTATGCAGTATGTATCAAGTAGCATCTATCATAAAAACCAAACCGTGCCTTAATTAGGTGGGTTTATGATAATTGGTACATAATACATGCCACATAACTAAATAACACTCAGAATTAAACTTGTCTTACCCTTACTTAAATAATTAATTAAAACAATAAGCTTAGTAAAACTATTTCTGCTTTAACTTTAGTTCCACGGCTATTTTGGTGTAGACATCTTCACTGGTATGTTTCAGATAGTCCAGCATTTTTCTTCGACGCACCACCATTTTTAGAAGACCTCGTCTTGAATGTTTGTCCTTTTGGTTCTTCTTCAGGTGATCGGAAAGACGATTAATTCTTTCGGTTAATAAACTGACCTGCACTGCGGCGGATCCAGTGTCTTTTTCGTGTAATGCGGACTTTTTGATAATCTTTTTCTTCTTTTCTTTGGGAAGCATAGCTTTTTGGTGTATCCTGAATTATTAATTGTTATTTTTTTAACACGTATTTTCAGATAAGACAATTTATTCAATGCTGATAAGCGGTAAACGGTAGGCGGTGTACTGATTTTGGTAAGTCCGCACTTCCCTGCTACTTACGAATATATATTTTTGTCCTATTATTATTAGTAATTTAAAATTAATTTAATATCTTTGTTTCTTGTTTAAAAAAATTCAATATCAAATCAAAATAAAAAAATGGACGATAACCAAAATCAAGAGGAATCAAAAGAAAAAAGAGGGACGACCTTAGATTTGCAGAACCTATCGATTAGCACGCTCAAAGACGATATGGCCAAAGACAGCAACGAGCAACAAAAAGATCAGGGAGGATGGTTTAAGTTTTTAGCTAAACATAAAGACGTTTCTTCCTCTTCCGGTCTCGAAAAAAATAAAAATGGAGAAAAAGAAGAGTTAACCGGTAGCTCCCTGGATAAAGAGCTGGACCAATTTAAAGCCGAGACTGATCAACCTGTTGATAGCAGTAAGGACGTTTCTCTTGAAAACATTGCCGCTCCTTCGAATTTGCCTATCTCAGACGAAGCGCCAGCTGAGTTCGGTAAAGAAAATCCTGCGGATTTAGGGGAGATTGGGGAAATTCCCCAGCAACCCAGTTCCGCTCAAGACGTTACTGCCCTGGAGCATTCGACTTTGAGCCCGGAACAGCTGGCCGAGGAACCGGCCGCCCTCGGCTCTTTTTTTCCTCCTCAAACATCCGAGCCGGTTGAGGAAAATAATTTACAGGATAATTCAGCAAAAACACCGCCAAACTTTAATGAAAATAAGTCATCCGATTCATCTTTGCCAAAAGAAAATATTGGTTTGCAAGGTAGTAATAATCCAGTCAAGGTGGGAAAAATCGAACCTTTTTCTAGGGCTAAAGAAGGAATTACCGAGGGAACCGCTGGCAGTGGAGAAAAATCCGACGAAATCGGGACAGAAGAAGCCAACCCCTTTTCGAGTCGGATTACGAAGGTAGAAAAGGACGATAAGTCTCTTCTTCACGACGTAGAATCAGCTCTTAATTATTCAGCGCCACCTGATTTTTCAAAAGAAAGAGAATCTCTAGAACAAGAATTAACCGGGGAATCAGGAGAAGAAGGTCAAGTGGTTGATCTGCGCAGCAAAGCAGGAGCAAAGGGCGGCTTATTCAAGAGCAAAAAGATGGTAATTATTCTTGGCTCTGTTGTTGGTTTATTCATTATATCGATAGTGGTTTTGTCTTTGATTCTAGGCAACAAAAACCAGGCGAGTCAAAAACCCCAAGCTGCCGAAACGGCCAAACAAGACAATAAAAACCAAAACGTGAATCCGTTGGCCAGTTCCCCAATAAAACAAGTTGTTCCGGTTACTCCTAAACCTACCCCAATCAGTCCCCAAAAAGTTCTTCCCAACACAAAAGAAATTAATGTTAAGTCGATTGACGGAATTGCTACGGAAGTGGAAAATGTTAGGCAGGGAGAACCGGTTCGTCAGCAAACCCAGCTAATTTTTTTAAAACCGGATGGTTCCGCTACATCTTTTCAGGATCTAATGAATTCCACCGGGATTAATATTCCCCAAAAAATCCTTGCCAAACCCAGCACCGTGGCAGCGCTATTTTTTGCTGATTTTTTTCTCGGTAAAACCACTTTTGGACTGATTATACCGACCACTGACACTGACCCTGATTTGACAGAATCCAAGATGAAGAGTTGGGAACAAACCATGGTAACCGATCTATACCAATTGTGGAAAGGAATTTCTATTGATAATCAAAAGGCTTATTTCTCTGACAGTAAACTTTTTCCTACCGGAAGATATGCTTTAATAGACAAAAAAAAGCAACTTTCTCTCGATTACTTAGTGGATAAGGGTTACATTTTCATCACTTGCGGTAAGGACAGTATGACAATTCTCAAAAAACAATTTACTGGAAATTCTCAGGGCGCGGACAGCGCTGATACTGGAATAAAATGGGAAAATACTTCAGGGGATACTGATCCGACCGGTTCAAGTCCCACCACGGAAGGAAATGCTGGAAGTGAAACTGCCAAAGGGATATCCGGTACCGGTTCTACCATTGATGGTAGCCTTAGTGCCGACGATGCGTTTAGTGGGAATAGTTTGGGAACGGGCGGCAACGAACAGTAAAAAAATCTCAAGTCCCAAACCTAAATATCAAACAAGATCCTAAATCCCAAGGACTAATTCTGAGATTTTGGATTTGGAGCTCTATTTGGTATTTAAATTTTGGGATTTTTTTGTTATTTTTTTTACTTCTTCTTCTTCATCCCACGGTATTTTTTTGTCTCCTAGACACATTATTTTCTCTCCTCCTTTGCCACACAAAATTACGATATCCTCAGGTTGGGCAAGGGATAGAGCCTTTTTTATTGCTTTCCTTCGGTCAGTCAATTTCCAACAATTCTTATCTTCGGTAAAATTATTGTTGGAAAGCACTCCCCGAAGAACTTCTTTGTTTATTTCACCAGGATTCTCCAAATAAGGATCCTCGGTGCCCACAATCACGTAGTCGCATAAATTGGCGGCTATACGACCCATAACTTTACGCTTCCATTTGTCTCTTCCTCCGCCTTGGGCACCAATCAGGCACACTAATTTTTTATTATCCGGCAGAAGATTTTTGCATGATTGTAGTGCTGATTTCAGACTCAAGGGCTCGTGCGCATAGTCGAGAAATATTCGATAAGGAATGTCGGTATCGGTAATTTCTTGCATTCTTCCTGGCGGGAGAACTAATTGGGGGACAGCGGCGATCAGATTTTCAGAAGTTAATCCAGTTGATCTAGCGCTGGCCAAAGCCAGCAAAAGATTAAGCGCATTAAATTTACCCGGAAAAAGTAAAATAACATTATTCTCAGAGACCAATTTTTTTTTGCCGTTCGTAACTCTCCATTCCTTAATTTTCAAGTTATTTGGCGCGGAAGTAATTCCTTCAAGCAAGAATTGGCAGCGTGTTTCCATAAGAAAATCGCGAGATATTTTTTTATTCAGAATAATTCCCCATTTCTGTTTGGCGGGATAGCGCAAGAAGTGTTTGGCGTATTTGTCGTTTAAATTCAGTACGTGAGTTTCCTGGCATTGGGTGAAGAGCTTTTCTTTGGCTTCGCGGTAAGCGGCAAAACTCCCGTGGCGTTCTATATGTTCCGGCGAAAGTCCGGTAAATACCGCCGTATTGAAACTTAAAAAACGTTGGCGGTGTTGCAAAATACCCTCCGAAGTGGTTTCAATTACGGCAAACTTGATATTTTCGTTGATACATTTTCGTAAAAAATCAGGTAAAAAGAATCGGCCTGGCATACCCATCTTACTCAGATTCCTCTCCAGCTTATTACCCCGGGCAAAAAAGGTTGTTGATGTCAAGGCGGATTTACGTTGATTGTTTTCTAACAGTTGGTAAGTGAAATAGGCGGTAGTCGTTTTCCCTTTTGTGCCGGTAATTCCTAGCATAAATAGCTTTCTGCTGGGAAATTGGTACAAGACATTACCCAGCCAAGCTAAGATAAAGTGATAGAAATTGAATAGGGATCCGGGAACAAGTTTCTTGATAGACTGAAACAAGGCAATTGATTAAGAATGAAGAGAGAAAAATTAATAAAAACTATTTGTATTTTTTCTTCTTTCTTAACTCTAAATTATTTCCAGGCGTAGTTTTTGAACGCCCATTCTCCCAGTTTTACGGCATCGCGCGTGGTTGCGTTTTGCGAGGACGCTCCCATCAAAACAACTATTATATTAGCCTGTTTATTTTTTTTACTCTGCATTTTTACAATTAAGTTGTTGCCTACTTCTGGTAAGTAGCCGGTTTTGGCTGCCTGCACTTTTAAAACGCCGTTGCTTTTACCTACGATGGGGCTGGTGTGGACGATTTTTTTGGTGCCTTTTCCGCCGTTAACATTGAAAGAATAGCTTTTTTGGGAACTTATTTTACATAGATAGCTGTCACTGTAAATTTCTTTTCCAATGAGTGCCAAATCTTTAGCGCTAGCCTCATTTTTTGGTGATATTCCGCAAGCGTCGACAAATTCGGCATTGTCGGCCCCCGCTTCCTTGGCAATATCGTTCATTTTATCAACAAAATTATTTTTTCCTAAGTCGCTTAATCGTATCAAGGCCGTGGCCGAATTATTGGCTGACCCAACCAAGCTAGCGTACAAAAAATTTTTTGCTTGCATGGTAGTACCGATGGGCAACCTGAGTCTACCCCCTCCCACTTCATCTCCGGATTCCATTCGGACTTTTTTATCCAAATTGGGATTGGTAGAGAGAAAAACCTTTGCGCCCAATATTTTTGTTATGCTGGCTACTGGTTTTTCAATATTTTCCCTCTTCCCGAAAAGTAATTCTCCTGTATTATTGTCAATTATTGCGGCAGAGTATGAAGTTATTTGGGAAGATTTGAGATTCTTGAAATTATTAGTTTTAACGGGAGTAGCGTAAGTTGTTATGGGTATGAGAATCGCAAAGATGGATAATAGATATGGCAGCAGTCTACAACTTACATTTATTGGTGTGTAAAAATTCCCCACCCCAAGCTTGGAAGAAAATCCTAAATGCCAATTACGGAAAAAATAATTTTGGCATTTTGGATCAGGGATTTTATTTGGTTGCTTGGTTTGGGATTTTGAATTTAAAAATCGTGATCTATTCATAATATTATTTTAGATAGTTTAACGGTAAGGAAAATTTTCTACCGCGGATAATATTTCCCGCTAGCAGGTCTTTGGCGATTGCGTCTTCGATCTGTTTTTCTACTACCCTGCGCAATTCCCGGGCTCCAAAAACAGGATCATAAGTGGTCTCGGCTAATTTTTTGGCGAACGCTTCATTATAATCCATTACAATTTCTTTGTTTAGGAGACGTTTTCTTAGATTTTTTAAAGCCAGTTCGGCTACCCGGTAAAGTTCGTCTTGGCCAAGCGGATGAAAAACCACGATTTCATCAAACCGGTTCAAGAGTTCCGGCGAAAATATTCTGTCCCGCTGAATTCTATCGATAACTGTTTTTTGAGTCGTTTCGTACGCTTCGTTTTTTTTGACTAATTCCTGAACCAAAAGAGCTTCCGCATTAGAAGTGGCGATAATAATTGTTTCCCGAAAATTTAATTTTTTACCGGTGCCGGTCTTTGCCATTCCCTCCTCCATTATTTGAAGTAATAGTTGGTGTATTTCCCGGCTAGCTTTTTCTAATTCGTCTAGAAGAATCAAATTAAAAGGATTGGCCGCAAGAATTTTACGAAAATATCCCTCTATTTCGCCCGAAGCGTCTCCTAACAGTTTATTGATTCCCTCTATTCCTTGATATTCCGACATATCCAATCGGGCTATTCTGTCTTCGCCGCCGTAATATAATTCCGCCAACACTTCGGCGGTGTAAGTTTTTCCCACTCCAGTGGGGCCGAGAAACAAGAAACAACCAGCCGGCCTTTCGGGACTGGAGATATCCAGCCTTTTTCTTCTCAGGGCCCCGGCTACCGCTTTTATGGCTTCGGTTTGGCCGACAATTTTGCCCATCATTTTTTCTTCCAAATTAACCAACTGCTCTTTTTCGGAGTTTTTTAACGACCCGATCGGGGAACCCAATTTATCCGAAGCAAAAATTTCTATGTCAGAATCTTTTATAACGTGATCCTCGGGATTCTTATCGTTAACATAGCTAATCGCTTCTTCTAGAAAATCCAAGGCTTTTTTCGGCATAGCGACTTCTTGAAAATAGCGGTTGCTTATTTCGAGAGATTTTTTTAGCGCACCGTAAGTAATTAGCTTGCCGTATTTGTTTTCGAGTTGAACGGCTTTTTCACAAAGTAAGAGCAGACAATCTTCCAAATCGGGTTCTTGCAATTGAATAATTTTAAAGTATTTTGTTAAACTGGGGTAACTTTGGAAAAGCACGCCCACCTCTTGTTGGCTGGCGCAAGTAATGATTTGAATCCCCGTGTTTTCTAGAAAGTTTGTCAAAATAGAAGAAATATCAATTTTTCCAATTTGCCCCTTTTGCCTTTTTTGGGTCTCCGTGTCTAAATATTGGCGTAGTGTGGGAATGAAAATTATGATATTGCCAGCCGAACAGGCTTCAAGGAGGGCTTTTTCCAAAAGGTAAATCTTGTCTTCTTCGGCACTGCTCGCGGCGAGTAAATTGTCTAATTGAAAATCTAATATTTTTTTGCCGATAATTCTTGCCGGTACGTTACGTTGGCTGAGGTCCAAAGCCAAATTTTTAACTAGTCGGCTTCTTCCTGTCCCAGGCTCCCCCACGATTACAATGTTTACCCCGTCCGTTTCCGCCAGGCTATTTTTTAGTATCTCAAGTTCTTTGGTATTTATTTTAGCTAGCGAGTCCTTATAGTTGAAATAAAGGTCCCGGGAAAAATTATTGAGAGTGAAAGTCCAGCCAAAAACCCAATCTTCAGTCAGGGGACGTTTTTTAAAAAGATTTTCTCTCAGCCACCAACATTTTTCCTTGATGTAAGTGACTTGTCTAGCTATTTCCCAAGAGGTAATCCGGTCGAATTCGCTTCTCCCAAGATGAGCGGGAACCAGCAATTCTTTTAAACCGTCTTTCATCCAGGATTCTCGCAGAGTTTCGATGTCTACGAGCAAATGGACACACAAAGAGATAAACCAGAGTTCGTTGGGACGGGGATTTTGTGAGTTTATATCGAGCATTCTTCCTAAACGAAAGGCTTTAAAAGTGACGATCTCGATTCCCACAAGCACGATGATGGTAATAGCACCAATAGCAATAGCCCAAAAATTAATATCGGGTTGGTTGTGATTCAAAAAAATTGGTATGGAGATTGAAATATTCAGTAAAACTCCGAAGATTACCAAGGGGGAAAAAAGCCAAAGCGGGAATAAAATAATTGAAAGGCCCCACCAAACTATTTCTTCCACGAACCAAAATAAGAGGGTGAAGAGTTTAATTACGAGACCGAATATTCGGGAAAAAACGTTAAAGAGATGTCGTTTAAACCACTCATTTAAATCCAAAGCCTGGTTACCGGGGGGAACGATATCCCTTTTCCAAGGTAAAAATAAAGTTCTTACCAGCAGCGGAACCGCGAAAAGATAAGTAAAAAATTCCGCGAATCGGGCAACGATTCTCCAATAATCCATAATTCCCTTACCAAATCGCCAAATCAGATATTGCATAAAAAGTAATTTATTGTTTTGAAAGGATTACCGTTTTATCGGTGAGACCGCTGATAACGCCTACCTCATGACCGGGCAAATAACCGTCCTTTGTAACATCTATATTGTAATTTTCCCCGGGGATAAAAGTTTTGGGAGGCGTTTCTATCTTAGGAAAATAGACTACCCCGTTGATATCAGAAACCGCTTCTTGGAATAATGCTCCTGTGGAATCGGTAATTTTTACGTTGGCATCGACAACGGGAGTTTCTCCGCCTGTCTCCCTAATAATTACCACTAAAATATTGTCTGTCTTACTGCCCATAGTTATCTCGAGCTGAGTCGTACTGCCGGCCGTTATCGACCAAGGAGGGGATAAATTAGTAGTTATCAGATTATATTGTTCGTTGGCGATAGAAAGATAGTAAGGGCCCTTACCGATTTCCGGACTATTCCATTTGCCTTCAGCATCGCTTAACAAACCGGATTGGTCATATACATAAACTGATTTGGGAGCAGCCTCAACTGTAGTGCCAATAACTTTGCCCCCTGTTAAAGAGAAAGTGAGATCAGGTAAATTTGTCCCGTAAATGTCAGCGAAATGGATATTTTGGTGACTTACAAGGTCAATCACGAATGTTTTACTGGTTATTGCTCCTTCGGCTATAGAAACATCCAGATCAATCGGGTTAAAAGTGGATGTGGGGTAAGGGGGGTAGGTTTGGGCGCTTTCGTAGCCGGATTTACTAACGGTAATCGCGTAACCTATATCTGACGAGGGAATTCCCGGCAAAGAAAGTGAACCGTTAATATCTGTTTGGTCGATGAGATCGATAGGGGGGGCGAGGTCGTTGTTTTTAATATGAACGTTGCAATCGGAGATAGGGTTTCCTTGGCTGTCTACAGTATTTATGACTAAAACTCCCGTTCCTACGTTTGACTCGACCCGGGGCGGCGCAATAAGCGTGTTCAGAATTACATTTTTATCTTCCAGGTTGGTTGGCCAATTCACTTTGACTTCAACTTGTTTATAATCGGCTGGAGCGGGATCGATAGGCGCTTTGTCGTCCAAAGCATCGTCAACATAACGAATACTCGTCTTTACGGAAAAAATTGTTCCGTTACTAGTCTCATTTTCTGTGGCAGGCAATATTCCCGGAGGGATGCCTCCTTGTACTCCAATGTTCTTGTATTCCATCGCCCTGATAGCTTCTATTTTTTTTTCGGCCATGGTAACTGCCTCAGTTCTTAACCTATTATGCACCGAAATTTTTAACCCGAAAGCGTAAGAAGCATAAATACCCATTGAGAGTATCGCCATTAAAAACACCCCTACCAAAGCTTCGATCATGGTAAATCCCAAACGCTTTTTGTGTATATTCAAAAACATTTATTTTTCAGCGTGATTTTTAAGTAATTCTAGCACATCAATTTCGTAACTCGTAACTCGTAATTTGCGTTCAAGCGGCTAGGTAAAAAAATCCCGAAGTTTGTAATTCTTACCGGGACAAAATGGCCTAACACTTAAATTCATACCGTTAAAATTTACGGATCTTGAATCAGTAGGCCAATCCTTCTGAGTTTCAGTTTAAAATTTTTTAATCCAAATTTAATAATTGTTCTGCCAAAATAAAATCGCGTAAATATTTTTTCCGATTGCTTTATGAAAGAATTAAACGATTGGTTTAAATCCAAAGGGTTAATTTTATTTTCTGTTTTTGCCATATTTTTGGTTGTGGGGTGGGAAATTCCCCGGTTATCGAGGGATTGTCCTAAAGGGGATATTTGCGAATTAACCGGACAAAAAATAGCAGCAATAGCCAAAGTTACTTCTTTAAGAAACGAAAGATTGGAACGAGCTATTATCGAAGTGGAGACGTTGCCCTGTCCTACTTGCTTACAAACAGGAAGGATTTTGGTGATCCTGCCCCACACTCAATATGACTTTCAGTACGGCGACAAAATTTATTTGGAAGGCAAATTAAAATTACCGGTCCAAAATTCGGAAGGCAATTTTTCTTACCCGCTTTATCTCGCCGGAAAAAGAATTTATTCCGTGATGAATTACCCGAAGATCGTAAAAATCGACTCCTTCTCTGCCGATGCTGCGGCGGAACCTATGCCACCCGCCTCGCCGGTAGGCAGGGAGCGGTACGGGGCCGTCGAGCCCGAATTCCCGCTAAAAAGTTACCAAGAAGCTTTATACAAAAAAATTCTTGAATGCCGGGAACAAATCCGCCGAGTTGTTAACAATCACTTAACGGAATCAGACGGTGCGGTAATTAACGCTATGATAATTGGGGATCAGGGGAGTATTCCTTCGGAATTACGGGGAAAATTGAGCCACGCGGGAGTAATCCATATTTTATCTGTAAGCGGAGCCCACATAACCTTGGTTATAGTAATGATCACTTTCTTGCTAACGGCGGTTACCCCAAGACGGTTAACTAAATTTTTGTTTGTTATCGGAGGGGTCGCTTTTTATCTAGCTTTATCCGGCTCCCCTAATTGTGCTTCCCGATCGGCGATAATGGGTTTACTGGTATACCTGGCCGTTTATCGAGGCAGAAATCCGAATTTCAAAACGGCTTTGTGGTTTAGTGCGGCAATTTTGTTATGTTTGAATCCAACGTCCTTTTTCGCTGATATTGGTTTTGAGCTTTCTTTTCTTGCCGTTATCGGTATGGTTTATGTGTATCCATTGTTTGAAAAAAGCTTTGCTTGGGGGAAGAACGGCTTTTGGTGGAAAATACTGAGAATATCATTGCTGTCGATTTCGATAAGCCTTACTACGACACCGCTGGTTTATTTTTATTTCGGGATTATCAGTTGGATTTCGCCGCTTGCCAATCTAATTTTATTGCCTTTGTTTTCGTTGGTCCTGCCGGCCGGATTTCTCCTGGTAGGGTCCGGATTAATTACGGGGATACAACATCTTGGATTTTTGCAAGAATTTTGGAAATATGTTACGCAATTTTTGGCGCTATTAATTCATGGTCTCCTTTCCTTTATCGAATATCTTACCGATTTAATCCTAAAAATTCCCGGCAGTTACTCGGAAAGCACAATTAGGCCCGGCTGGATAATTTTGTATTATATTTTATTATTTCTAACTATTTTTATTGCTCGCTTTTTAATTAAAAAATATATCTTTCCCCGCCAATTGGATTATTTTGGTAGCGATAAATTTTTAAATCCCAAAACAGAAAATCCTTGGGCTGTGTTTCTAAAAAAGCGAACCAAAAAAATATGCCGAAACATAAGCGAATTTTATGCCTCCATGCTTGTTAGTAGAATAGCTAAAATAATATTTCTTCCTTTATTGTTTGTTGCTAGCGGCCAGTTGCTAATTTCCGCTATTTACCTCTACTACTCCTCTTGTCCTCCGCGCTTAGTAATGCTTAATATTGGCCAAGGAGACGCCTTTCTTCTCGATTGGCCGCGCTATCATTTCCAAATTCTTATTGATGGCGGTCCCGGGAGAAATATTTTACCGGAATTGGGGAAAATAATGCCTTTCTACGATCGTAAAATAGAAGTGCTGGTGCTGTCCCATAACCATCAGGATCATATTGAGGGATTGGTAACTCTCTTGGATAGATACACCGTGTCGCAGGCGATTATCAATTCTCTGCCCCAAAAGAAGATAGGACCAGTTTATGAATCGTCCCTCCGAAACGTTTTTTGGAAAAAATTGAACGAGAATAAAGTTCTCATTGCTATATCAAAAAAAGGACAAAAAATATCCCTTGTTTCGAAAAAAGAAAAAATAGCCGAACTGTATTTTTTAACCCCCTTTTTTGATTACTCGGCTGACACAATCGTGGACACCAACGATCAAAGTATCGTATTGAAAATGGTCTACCCTAAAAATATTTTATTTATGGGCGATTCCAGCAGTAAGGTCGAAAAGGTGTTGCTGGCTAAAGAGTCGCACAATATACAAGCCGAAATATTAAAGATTGGCCACCATGGCAGCCGTTTTGCCACTTCGAATGAGTTTGTGGATGCGGTCCAACCAAAAACCGCGCTTATTAGCGCGGGGAAAGATAATTTATACGGCCATCCGGCCTCTACCACGATAAAAAAACTAGAGAAAAAAAATATCCGAATTTTTAGAACCGATGTCAATGACAGAGTAGAGATACTATTATAGAAAGTCATTCTGAGCAAAGTGAAGAATGATAAAATAGCGTAATAATAACAAAAAATGCCTAGGACGATAAAAGACGCTCAGAATGGCAGGAGGTTTGCAACAGGAGAAACGATTTATCTATAAAGGAGTTTAAAAAAGTAATTCACTGTGTCTAGTAATTCATAATTTTATTTCCCTTATTGTAAACTTTGGATATCGAAGCGCCTTCGTTGAATTTAACATCAAAATCTATTCTTTTTTCATCATCTTCTAGGACATCAATTTTCTCAATACTCGCCGTCGAATTTGGCGCGATAACCTTGGCACCGGTTATATTGGAAATTTTTTGGGCGATTCCGCCTTCGCGCCTAGTCGAACAGGACAAAAGCACAATTTTGAAATTATCTTCGAACAAATTGGTGGCTTTTTGTATTCTTTTACCTAAAAAAATATCTTCTAATTCGGGCAATTTTAATATTTGTTTAGGGTCCGTTCCGCCGAATTCAATTGAATTTTCACTTCCATGTCCGCCGATAAGAATGAAATAAATTTTGTGTCTGTCGCCATACAGGCGATGCATTTTAATCAAATGTCTTGCGATTTCGGTTTTTGTTTCCGCTTCGATAATTCTTAATAAATAGCCCTTTTGACTCAGCTGATCTGTTAAATCATTTACCATTTGGTAATCTTTTGACTGGTCGGAAAACGCTCCGTTATGGTCGCTTACCGGATTTAGCAAGATGCCGTACGGTTTTTCTTTGTTTTTAACTTCCTTGATTTGCTCCAGCAGGGTTTTGGGAGAATATCTTGCAAAGTTTCTGATGCCGAACTCTTTAAATAAAACCTCGGTTGCGCCTTTTTGGGCTTCTTCAAGGCGGTGTATTATCAAAACGTTTTCCCAAATTTGGGGCCACTGGTTCGGTCCAGTGTGATTGCGAAGCCAGGCTGAAATTATCTTATTTGGATCAAGTCCACGTTTGGCTAGACGACCTTTTAATAAAGTCTCACAATAAGGACATCTTATTTCCCTCTCAAGTTTACCAATATCGGTTTTTAAACTATCTTCACAAGCCTTGGCAAGAACATATTCAAAGCTGTCAGTTTTAAAGTACTCTTCAAAAAAATTTATTTCTTTTTCGATATTCTTATTCCCATTTCGGATCGCTTCTTCGAGCGACGGTTTATATTTTTCTAAAAAAGTTAAGCCGTTCTCAACAAAATAATTAGGGAGATAGTACTCACCTTCGGTAAAAAGTATCCTCAAAGTTAGCATCAGATTTTCGTAGTCTTCTCCGCTTGCCGCTTCGAAAAAATCTTCTTCGGCGAGTTTTAATAATCGGCACATAAGATGCTTCCCAGTATTAGTCATATATCCAATGTCAAGTGTTCTTCCATTTTCGAGAGCTATTATTGGAGAACCGCCGGAATTTATATAGTTTAAGGGTATTCTTGATAGTTTATTCAAAGACGGAAGAAAGCTGAATATCTCTTTAGGGGAAACCTTTATGTTTTCATGTTGCGAAACGGACTCTAAATCTTCTATTTTTAAGAGATGCTTTACTGATAACCAACGTAATTCGTCAACTTGTTTCCCATTATTGTCGTTGATCAAGGACATTTCGTATAAAATGTCGATCGCTTTGGCGCCCATCAAAAATTCGATTCGTTTGATCTTTTTTTCTATTTCCTTATCCTGTTTGTCGTGGTATCTCCCCTGAAATAAGCTGTTCTTTTCCTGATCCAGCAAAGCCAACTCCTCCTTTAGTTTTTCTAGAGAAGCAGAGGATTTTTGCTCGCTACTTTGATTGTCAGAAACATTGGGAACGGTTTCTGTCATTTTTTCTCTTGGCATCAGCTTAAATTAATCGTGTAGTTCGCAAATCAAAATTAATTTTTTCGGTATAAATAATCTCTTACCGCGTTTAATTCGCGGAGTACCGTCTCGTCTTGCTTGACAGCGCCCAGGATTTTTTTGTAAGAATGCATTATGGTCGAATGGTCTTTTTTCAGGAAATCGCCGATATTGGGATAAGAATAATGCCCTTCTTTGCGCATAAGATATATTGCGATCTGACGGGGTTTTACGATCTCGCTTCGGCGGCTGGTACCCATTAAATCTTCCGTTTTGAGATTAAAGAAACGCGCTACCTTTTTTACAATGTGTTGCGGAGTGATGGCTTGCCTTTGGGAAGCGCCTATCATAGTGGCGATAACCATTCTAGCGCTGCGCACATTGTACTCCCAGTCCTGGATTTGGCAGCTAGCAATAAATTTGTTGAGCGCGCCCTCCAACTCGCGGATATTGTTTTGGACATGGGAGGCGATGTAGCCCAAAATTTCAGGATCAAGGTTTAACCCTTGTTCCTGAGCCTTATTATCCAGTATGGCAATTCTTGTTTCCAGGTCGGGTTGTGAGATATCCGCCATCATGCCTCCTTCAAATCGCGAACAAAGGCGATCTTCCAAAGCTGGGATCTCCCTTGGTGGCCGGTCGCTGCACAGTACAATTTGCCGGCCAGCTTGGTGGAGGGTATTGTAAGTGTGAAAGAACTCTTCCTGACTTTTTTGTTTGCCTCCGAGAAACTGAACGTCATCAATAAGGAATATCTCTATCTTGCGGTATTTCTCTTTAAAATCGGAAACTTCTCTTTTGCGGATGGAATCAACTAGCTCGCTGGCGAAATTTTCAGCGCTGATGTATTTTATTTTGGATTCTTTATTGTTTTTATTGATCTCGTTCCCGATCGCTTGTAAAAGGTGAGTTTTCCCCAAGCCTACCCCGCCGTAGATAAACAGCGGGTTATATTTTTCTCCCGGCCGGTCGGCTATTGCCCTGGCAGCCGCTTCAGCTAAAGCGTTATTGCTGCCTACGACAAAAGATTCAAAAGTGTAACGCGGATTCAGGCCGGTCCGTTCTTGAACGGAAAAATGGTGTTTTTTAAGATCTTTTTTAATCTCTAAACCATTGAGTCGCTGTCGGGATTTCTCTTGTCGGTTGGAAGAAGAGGAAGACTGACTTCTGACCGAAGAAAAGTTGTCTGATTTTTGTTTATTTTCACTTATCAGGTAGTTTACTTCGTGTACTCCGGTGCAGAAATTTTTTAGCGAAGTCAAAATTTGTTTGTTGTATTTTTGCTCCAGCCATTGTTTAATAAATCCGTTAGGAACACGGATAATAACTTTTTTGTCCTCTAGCGAAAGAATGCTGGTATTACTAAACCACGTCGAGAAATTAGCTCTCCCGACCATAAGTTCCATTTCACCAAGTACCGCCTGCCATATTTTGTCTAGAGTTGTAGAATCGGGCATGACTAGAAGTTTATAAAATTAATTATAATTCTTATTGTCAAATTAGCCAAAAATGGCATGGTTAAGCAGAAAAATCATAAACTGTGGAAAATTTTCCCAAGGTAAAGGAAAAAATGTTAATAACTCTTAACGATGCCGGTCCAATAATTAAAAACCTTATTTTTATTGTGAGTTATCGGTTAATGTCTCAGGGCTCTCCAGTCTCCGTACTTAATCTTCTTAAGCTTGGCCTCGGCCTCTTTAACGGTCTCTTGCCAGCGGCGTTGAACCACTCTCTTTTCCATTTGATCGCCCTTGTGCACCCGAAGATCGAATTTGAAACGTTTTAAATTTTTTTCGACGCGGATTAGCTTTAATTTGAGATCCAGCTGGTCTTTTTCCAAAATGTCCACTTCTTTTTCCTCGTTGCGGATTTTATTTTCCAAATCGCTAAGGTCTTTGTTAACCGTGTTCAATTCTCTTTTTCCGTTGCTAAACTCTGCGTCATAATAGCGCAACAAGTTTTCTCTTTTGACGCGGTCTTCCCTTCTGTCTTGAATGGGATCATCTATTCGGGTCGCTGGCTGCGGTCTTTGCTGACTCTGAAGCGGCGCCGCGCTTTTAATTTTAGAAAAATCGGTAGCGGGCATTTGGGGCTTGGGGGTGATAGGGCTGTTTTGGTCAAGCATTAAAATTTTATGTTTACTTTTGTTTGCCGTTTCGTCGTAACTTTGGGTCTGTTGTGCGACCAGTTTGATCCACTTTGATTTACACTGTGATTACCATTCTAGATTGTAACAATAAGAATGCAAAATAATCAAAATCATTATCTGCCTAAAAAGACGAAAACAACTCAATTGTTTTGGCGATTTCTTCTTTAATACCCAAAATGCAATCGTATTTTTGGATTTCTTTGGCATTAACCCAAGCGTATTCAGTGAAAGAACCTTCGGATAAATCAATTTTACTAGACCGATACTTAGCGGCGAATTTAACCAAAATAACCGGTATCCCATCTGGTCGAACAAAAGCCGTACTGTTGATATAATGGAGCTCGCTTTCAATTTTGATGCCGGTCTCTTCGCGAGTTTCTCTTTCTAATAAATCTTCTACCGCGTTATCAAAATCCAAGACGTTGCCGTTTAATTTACTGGGGTGGCCGATATCTAGATCCTCCCATTCTAATTTCCCGCCAGGGACGGCATATTTTCCCGAGTGAACCTTCTCCCGGGTGTTTCTTCTCAGAATAAGGCATCTCCCGTCGCTTTCCCGGTAGATAATGACGTTGGCGACAAAATAAAACAATTTATTTTTTTTCGCGTTTTTCAGGCTAATTTTGCTAGCCAACATTTGTTTAATTGGATAATTACAAAAATCCTAAAGTTTATAATTCTCATAATCATTTGAATATATTTTTTCGTAGTTTTTTTTCCAACTTTTCCATTTCACCCCGGTCTTTTTCATGATCGTAGCCGAGGAGGTGCAGATACCCGTGGATAAATAATTCTATTACCAGCTTGATTGGATTTTTGTCTCTTTTTACCCAATCGTAATTGAGGTAAATTTCGCCTAAGCCATAATTTTCCTTGAGAATGGGTAATTTTTCAATTACATCCGACTCCGCGAAACTCAAAACGTCAGTTTCTTGGTTAATTTTTCGGTAAGATTTATTCAAATGCCTTATTTTGTGGGCATTGGTAAAAATAACTTTCGCCAGGGAATTTTTGTTAATCGCCAGTGATTGATTATTGATGCTTTTCGGAATGTCTCTTTCGGCATTCCCCATTTTTTTCGCTATTGTTTTTTTAGTTTCGGAATTTTCTTTTGTGTCCCAAAAAATTAATAACATACTCTGATTTATGACTTATAACAAAACAACTCACAACATTTTTAAAATGGAAAGTCCCAAAAATATTTTTTTCCATCTTTTTGTTAGTCGTAAGTTGTTAGTCATTGATTCTACAGTGAGCGTCTTTGATAAATTTTGCCCTTGCGGAAATGCTCTTCTTCGAGTTTTCCCAATTTATACAATAATTCATATTCCTTGCGTTTCTTTGCTCGATAAAGCGCCCGAATTCTCTTCTCGCGCTTAGTAAAATCTTTTTGGTAAAATCTGCCCTTGCGTGCCCGAATGCCAATACCGCTGGCTTGCCATTGGCGGGTAAAACGCCGTATCATACTTTCCGGACTTTCATTATCTTTTCTTCGAACTTGTACCATAAAAAAGCCTCCCTTCTTAATAATAGAGTTAAACCACAAAAAACTTGAGATCAAAAAATAAATCCCTAAGAACTTGTAACATTAAAGAAAATTGAGAGCAAATTATCTACCAGCTTAACCCGGTCATTGAATCTTTAATTTTTTGGTTTATCGTGAAAACCCAATCCATCTTTAACTCCCAGTAGTAAAGGATCCCCACAATTATTAGACACAACAAACTTACCGCCAAGACGGTTTTTAGGTTGCTGATGATTTCCTGGTATTTGGCTTGATCATACTGCTGCGGCAAAGAGACCGGTTTAGGTTTTAAGAAACCAAAAACGGTATCCTTTCTTGTCTCTTTCGCTATTTTGGGTTTGTCTGAATTGATCTTCTCGGTTTCTTTCTCTGAATTGATCATTTTCGCGTCTGCCTTTTCGGTTTCTTCAAAAAAAGCGTTTTTTGATCGCATGAGCTTTCTCATCCGCCTGCTCAAGTGCTTTCTATGGTTTTTCTGTTTATTTCTGCGAGACACGAGAAAAGATTAAAAATCGAATTACTCTATTGGATTATTTTGTCTACCACTCCGTAATTTTTAGATTCTTCCGCGGACATATAGAAGTCTCGATCGGTATCTTTTTCAATTCTTTTTAGGGGTTGGCCAGTATGTTTCGCAAGAATTCTGTTGATGCGATCCTTTATTTTTAATATATGTTTGGCGGATATCTCGATGTCGCTGGCTTGTCCTTCGGCACCTCCCATTACTTGGTGTAACATTACTTCCGAATTAGGCAAAGTGAGCCTTTTTCCTTTTTTCCCGGCGGAGAGTAAAACCGCTCCCATACTGGCAGCCATTCCAATACAGATAGTGGATACGTCGCTTTTAACGTATTGGATTGTGTCGTAAATCGCCAGTCCCGCGCTAACCGATCCTCCCGGGGAATTAATATAGAGCTTAATGTCTTCCTCGCTGGCTTGATTGTCCAAAAAAAGCAATTGGGCAATTATGGTGTTGGCTACCGCATCGTTTATCGGACCGCCTAAAAATATAATCCGGTCTTTTAGGAGCCGGGAATAAATATCGTAAGCCCTTTCTCCCAAAGTTGATTTCTCTATGACAGTAGGAATGAGGTACATAAATAGCGAGGTTAATTTTTACAGAAATAATGTAGCATTATTATTCGATAATTGAAAGGAACCAGTTTTAAAAAACTATAATTTTAAGAATGATGATAGTGTTCCTGTTCTTTCTCAATTTTGGCTATCGCTTCTTCTATATCATCTTTAAGGTCGTTTTCTTTTTCTAGAAACTGAAGGGTTTCTTCAAAACAAAGCGAAAGCATTACTCGGGACTTTAATTCTTCCGGTTCTCCCAAAGAATCCCTCGCTTCTTTTGGGCTAGTGAAAGATTGTAATATTTTGTGGACTTCTTTTTCCACCGCTTCTTCGCTCGGAACAATCTTTTCTTTAAGAGCGATGGCCTCTAAAATACGTTGTAGCTTAAGCTCTTTTTTGGATTTTTCCTTAAAAAGCTGGTTGATTTTTTCTCGTTTCTGCGGAGAGAATTTCTGATTTTGTCCTGCAGTCTGTTTCTCAAATTCCCGTTTGTAGTTGGCGGCATTTCTCTCTACAATTGAATCCGGCACGGCAATTTCAATATTATCCAAAAGCGTTTGGACAAGCGATTCTCTTCGGGCATCCCGCTCCTTATAAAGCTTCTCTAGCGTTATCCCGTGTTTAATGCTGGTCTTTAGGTCGGCAAGACTATGAAAATGACCGAGAGATTTGGCAAAATCATCGTTGATCTTTGGTATTTCGGAAACAAAAACTTTTTCGACGCTTACTTTAATTTTTACCCCCAGTTTATTTTCTTGATCGGAAGAATCATCGGTCGGAACGAGTGAAAGTTTAAGTTTTTTTAAGTAGGCTAACTCGTCTTTGTTTAGCGTAAAAGTTCTTTCCTCGCCTTCCCTCATTCCTTTAGTCTTTTGATCGAAAAATTTTCCGTATTGTTCTATGCCCCACTGAAAAAGATCCCGCGTTTCTTTACCGGCAGTTTGCTCGTCCGCTTCAAAACAGCAGTTTATTTTAGTAAAAGCGTACTTATCTTTTTCTAATACTCCATCTACTGGTTGCAATACCGTTCTTCTTTTCTGTAATTCCGAGAGGCCCGCTGCGACTTCTTCGTCGGTTATTTTGATGTCCTGGATATTTTGTTTTTGGCTAATTTTCAATTGCTTGTATTTTTCTGAGATTTCAGCTTTTTCCAAACGCGGGAAGTACTCGAAGTGACATTCTAAAGTCAAAGGCTCCTCTTTAACGGTTTTTATATTAATTATTCTAACGATTTCTCCCATTTCAGCGTCTTTCTTTTTTGCCCAATTGGCAATGATGGTTTCTTGCAATTTTATTCCCATTAGTTCTTCCCAACTATGGCTGAGCATCAATTTTTCTCTTACCTTATCCAAAGGAGCCTTGCCAGGTCGGAAACCCGGGATGTTTAATTCTTGGCGCTTAGTCTTTAATATTTTCTCCTCTAATTCTTTGAGATCGTCTTTTGAAAAAGTTTTTCGAATAAGAATCTCGCAGGGTGAGAGGCGTTTTATTATTTGCATAATCGGTTGTTACATTGCTAAATTATTGTATTGCCAGGATAAAATTTTATTTCTTGAACAATAAAATAACCTAACAATAAAAGTGTTTCAATTAAACAGCGAAACATAATGATTAGCCAGGAAACAGAACTGATCTACTTTTTCAGGATGGTTAAAATCCGCGCGATCGTTTTGCGTTTTTCGGTAAACAGATGATTTCTGCGCAGTTTGCCCTCGTTATTTTTGAAGCGCAACTTTCTCAGTTTCTCCTTTTCTTCGTTGAGAAGCGCGAGGAGCTCAATTTCTTTTTTTTGGTGCAGCTCTTTTATTGAGATTGGCATAAGACGTTTTTAGTGATGAATTCGAGCGATAAATTTTGCTTTGGCGGACAATTTGCTGCCGGCTAAACGAATTGCTTCTCGGGCAGTTGATTCTGAAACACCGTCAATTTCAAAAATAATTCGTCCGGCGTGAGCGACCGCCACAAAGTGGTCGACATCGCCCTTTCCTTTTCCCATCGGTACTTCAGCTCCTTTTTTGGTAACCGGTCTGTCGGGAAAAATCCGAATCCAAATTTTTCCTTCCCGTTGAACGAATCTAGTCATCGCTCTACGGGCGGCCTCCAATTGGCGAGAAGATATCCAAGAAGACTCCATAACTTTTAGCCCATATTTCCCAAACTTCAATTTATCGCCCCTTTTAGTGGTTTTTCTAAGGGTGGGAGTATGCTGTTTGCGGTGTTTGACTTTCTTAGGTAATAACATAATAGGAATTCAAGATCTAAAAATCAAAAATCAAAACTTCGGCGTTCTTTCGCTCTGCTCGTCCATGTATTTCAACTAAAAACTCACTGCGAAGCGACACCATAACTTCAATATTTGATTTTTAAACCCCGATTTAATTTTCAGTTGCTTCCCCTTTGTATATCCAAACTTTTATTCCGATCGTTCCGTAAGTTGTGTAGGCGATAGCTTTTCCAAAATCGATATCCGCTCTGAGGGTGTGAAGAGGGATTCCTCCTCGGGCAATCCATTCCCGGCGAGACATTTCCGCCCCATTCAGTCTGCCGCTTACCATCACTTTCGCTCCTTTAATCTCAGGCCTCTTCATTACCTGATCCATAGTAGCTTTAAGCGCTCGGCGGAAAGAAACACGTTTTTCAAGTTGGTCGGCGACATTTTGTGCTACCAGTATAGCACTTTCTTCAAAGTAACGAATCTCTTTTACGTCCAAATCAACATTAACTTTCGCTTTCGTACTTTTTCTCAATTTTTCCTGGATTTTTTCGCGAATAAGATTTACCCCTGCTCCTGAACGCCCAATAATTACCCCCGGTTTACTGGTGTAAATTATGATGCGTACGGCGTTTGGCGATCTTTCGATTTCTACTTCCCTGATGCCCGCGCCTTTCAGTTGTTTCTTAATGCCCTCCCTTATTTCCAAGTCTTCTCTTAAGCGTTTTTTATAATCTTTTTCCGAAAACCAGCGAGATTTCCAAGGTTTATTAACGCCTATCCTGAATCCGATTGGATTAACTTTTTGACCCATAAAATTAAAATTTTCAATACTTATCAATTTTCAATTCTCAATCAATTTTCAATGATTTGATTTTCAATAAACAAACTAATTATATAGGTTTAAACTATCACAAATTGTGAAATTGAAAATTAAAAATTGAATGGAAATTGGCAATTGATAAATAAAAATTAAGCGAAGCGTCGATTACTATCCCTTTTTTGTCGTTCGGTGGATCAGTCCTTTGAATTTGTCTCCCAGGCGGCTGAATTTTGGTCGGCTATCAATGTCTTTCTGCTGCATTTTTTCTCCTTTTTGGAGCGCTATTTTCTTGCCTTCTCCGCCTTTCTTTTGAATCATCTTGGAGGCTTTTTCCGCTTCTTTGATTGCCTTTTTCACTTCTTCGTAAGAAAAAGTCTTCATTTTCGATTTGCGTCCTGCTGGTGGACGAGGCGCACTGGCGAGCTGATTCGCTTTCATATCTTTCGGTTGACTTATTTCCTCCAAAAATACCTTTATGTGGCTGCGTCTTTTTAGAATTTTAGTGGCGTGGCCATGGGCTCGCGGCATCCAGCGTTTCATTACTAAACCTTCCTGGGCTTCAATTTTTTTCACAAAGAGATTTTCTGCGGTCAAGCCATAGTTATGGATAGCATTTGCGGTAGCGCTGTTGATTAAACCTTTTACTATTCCAGCGGATTTTTTAGACGTGAATTTTAAGATGTCTAGGGCATCATTAACCGACTTGCCTCGGACTAAGTCAACAACCAGTCGGGCTTTTCTAGGGGCGATAGTGGCATTTTTTAGCGAGGCTTTAATCTCCATAGATCTATTAATTTGAAATTCGAAATTTAAAATTTGAAATTAAGATTAAATTTTACAATTTTAAATTCATTTCAAATTTCAAACTTCAACTTTAAAATTCTATTTAGCTTTTTCTGCCGCTCTTGTTTCTACTTCTTTCTGTAATTTTCCTCCGTGTCTTTGGAATTTTCGGGTGGGTGCGAATTCTCCTAATTTATGACCTACCATATCGTCAGTGACAAAAGTTTTCACAAAGCTTTTACCGTTATGGACATCAAACGTAAAACCAATCATTTCCGGGGAAATAGTTGCTCCTCGGCTCCACGTTTTGATCGGGGTTTTGTCTCCCGGGCTTTTTTTGCGTAACTTATCCAATAACCTTTCGTCAACAAAAGGCCCTTTTTTAAGGCTTCTTCCCATAAAAAAAAATAAGAGTTAAGAAAGAATAGATAAGATAAAAAACAAAAATACAGCTTAGAAAGCGATTTCTAAACTCTAAATTGTTTTTCCCTGCCTACCGGCAGGCAGGTTCACTCTTCTATTTTCTTTCTAGAGTAAAATATAACAGCAAAATATCAATTTTGTAAAGTTTTCTTCACCTAGCACTCGGCATCTGATATTAAGACACAAAGCATCGTAGAATAAAATGGCTGCTTGGTTCCCGGTTATCGGTTTTAAAATATCGTTGTTCCTTTAAATTTTTCTCCCGCTAAGGCTTTTTTAAGGTTTAGTACGTTTTTTCCGTCTAGAAAAAATAAGGGTATTTTAATTTTCTGGCCCAGCTTCGCGGCTTTTGGGTCTAAAGGCACGGTCATCCCGGGCTGCCATCTTTGCTTGAACAGTCGGTTATACTCCATCCAATTAATGGTTTGGTATTTTTTTGCCGCGGGATTTTTCTTAGGGTCGCTGTTATAAATATAGTCTATATTTGTCGCGACAATAACTTTTTTGGCTTGGTGGAGCGCAGCCATTTTTATGGCGATATAGTCGGTTGAATTTCCAGGATGCCAGCCTCCGCTTATTAAAACTCCTTTTTCCCAATTATATTTTTGCTTTTCCGAAGTAATCAACCGAGGGAAAGCCAGGTTGCCAAAATATGATTTAAGTAATTCGGCGTTTAATTGGGTTGACCGAATTCCCAGCCAATCAAGAGCGTCATTGTCTTTAATTTTTAAGTTACGGGCGTTGTTTTGATAATTTCTAGCTAGGCTGCCTCCCCCGATTACAATTATGAAGCGCCTTTTTTTGCTTTCGGCGGCAATGATTTCTTTAAAATTCTTTAACAGTTTCAGGTTGATTTGACCTAGCTCGGGCGTTAAAATGGAACCTCCTAGGTCGATAACGACGGTTTCTTTGGGCATATTTGTTGGAAAATAAATTAAAATAAAGGTCAGTCGGGACAATAAAATTTATAGATACTTGGAATAAATATACTCAGAATAAATAACCAAATACTATTTTTTTGTTCTCGTGGTGTACAGGTAGCGGTTTTGGATATCGTTTAAGCGGTTTGAGGGGTTATAAATAATTTTAGTGCCGACTCCTTGATAGCTATCAGACACGACATAAAGATAGTAAGGTGAAAAAAGGAAGATGGCGGGGGTCTCGCTGAGTACTGTCTTTTGGAATTCTCTGTATAACTCAGCTCTTTTGCCTTCATTCACTTCTTGGCGAGCGGCGTCTAACATCTTGTCGACCTCCGAGTTGTCGAACATAGAAAGGTTGAGCCCGGGTGCTTGTTTGCTTCCGGAATGCCAAAAGGGTGTCGGGTCGGGATCAGCTTGAAGGACTTCTCCAAAAAGCAATGCCTCGTAATTTCTATCAGAAATTTTGTTCTGCAAGGTTTCCGAAGTATCCACTATGTCTAATTTTAACTCCAAGCCGATTTTTTCCCATTGTTTTTTGAGCAGGTCGGCGGTTCTTACCAGTTCCGGATAATCCGGTACCGTTAGAGTAAGCATCAGGAAATTCTTAGATTTTTCGTTGTAACGGGTAGTGTTGGGAACTTCGGAGCTCTCCTTTGTTTTTTTCCTTTCTTTGTCGTTGAGTTCAGTCCATCCTGCGTCTTTCAAGAGCGAGGTAGCTTTGTCGATATTGTATTCATAATGGTTTAAATCATCTTGATAGCCAAGCATATTGGGAATAATCGGAGTGTTAACTACTACGCCTTTATTGTCCAAAGCTTCCCTTAGAAGCTCGTCCCGATCAGTAGCGTAATTGATTGCCTCTCTTATGTTTTTTTCGGCTACAATAGCGCTTTTTTTCTGGTTGAAAAAAATTCCGTAAATCCGGGTAGTGGGAATATTAAAAATTTTTGTGCCGCTGATTTTTTCCACGTCTTTGGTTTGTTTGGGTTCTATGTGAGCAATCCCTCCGATTTCTCCTTTTTGGTAAGCTGCTAGAGTTTCCTCGGGCGAAGAGTAAAAACGGAAAATTATTTCTTTCAGGTGGGGCTTTTGGCCATAATAATCCTTGTTTGCCCGCAGAGTAATTGCGATAATTCTTCCGTTTTGGTCTTTGTCGAGCCGGGAAAAAGTGTACATTCCGCTTCCCACCGGCTTGCGGTTTAATTCGGTAAGAAGGAATTTGTCGCTAGCAATGTCTTCCCAAAGGTGTTTGGGCAGTATTCCGAAAGTTAAGTTATGCAGAAAAGGAGTGTAAGCTTTGCGCAGGATAAATCGTAAGGTGAGGTCGTCGACTTTTTCTATTTCGACTCCTTCCCAATTGCCCCGTAAAGTCGAGCCATAAGCCGGATTACGGATAAGATTGAGAGTAAAAAGGACATCTTCCGCTGTCAGCGGTTTTCCATCGTGCCACTTGGCGTTGTTAAGCAGATGTATCGTATAAACCATACCATCTTCAGAGCGTTCCCAATTGTTAACGAGGTCTTGCTCTAGCTTTCCTTCTGAATTGTAGCGGAACAAGGAAGAAAAGATTAACAAACTTAAATCGCTATCGGTTGGGTTACTGTGGGCTACTACCGGATTTAAATACAAAGGTTGACCCTGGACGCCCTCGGTATAAGAACCACCCAGCGCGGGCTTTTGGTCAGTATCTTTTGTGTAAACAACTATTCCCCAGGCTGCCAGCAGAATACAAGCTAAAAAAACTGCGCCAAGAACAATTTTTTTTTCTTTTTCTGAAAGGGTTTTTAGAAGAAACTTGGTTTGCTCCCAGTTGGGGATGTGCCATTTAGCTTTTTCTTTTTCTGTCAAAGCGGCATGAGATTTGTATGATCCCAAAATAGCGCCAAGTTTTCCCGTTTCTTTAAAATTAGAGAAAAATAAATTTTTCTGGTCGGTCTTTTTAGGTAAAAGAGGATCTTCGATCGCTCCCGTTTCCTGGCTCTTGCTTTCTTTGGGTAAATCGTTAGGAGAGGGCGTCTCCCTGATTTTTTCTAGAAGTTTTTTCTCTCTGCGTTTTTTGATAAATTGGCTTAGTTTATTGAACATATGGTTAGGATACAATTTACAAAACTAACAACTTGCATGTCCCGGTCTCCTTTTGGATATTCGTTAAGGGGCGCTTTTTTGGTTATTTGCTCGTGTTACGGTAACCTGTGCCGGCCGAAGTAGTTTGTCGCCCACAACATATCCGTTGCGGATAATTTTTTCTATAACGGGAGGTTTCTCTTGGTTTGAGGAAGCGGGTTCGCATTTTTCCGGAGGTACGGGTTGGTTTTCGATGCATTCATGAGTGTTTGGGTCAAACGAGTCTCCCGGTTTCAGCTCGATCTTTTTCACGCCGTGGTTTATTAATATGTCTCCGAGTTGTTTCTTGATATGCAAAATACCTTCTCTCCAAGTTCTGTTTTCGGGTGTTTGCGGAATATGATCGACTGCTAGTTCGAAGTTGTCAATAACCGGGATTATTTCTCCAAGAATATTTTCCGTTGCGTAATTCTGAAAGCTTTTTGCCCACTCTTCTTGTTGTCTTTTGTAGTTTTCAAAATCTGCCTTACACCGTTTCCAACCGTCCAAGTATTCGGTTACTTGTTGCTTAAGCTCAGTATTTGCTTTTTCTAGTTCTTCAGGTTTTTTCTTATTGCTGGTCATATTATTAAAATTAGCAAGAGAATTATTTACCGGATTGGTATTTTTCTTCTAAAAATTTGGTAACTTGTTCAATGATTGAGATATTTTTCTTGTATTCCATTCTTTTGGGGCCCATAATCGCTACGATTCCCTTCTCTCCATCCGGCAGAGTACACTGAGAAATCACTATAGCACAGTCGCCGGACTCTGTAAACAGGTTTTCTTTCCCGATAAAAGTTTTGACTTTCTTGGGTCGAAGCTCTTTGGCAAGTTCTGAAATGTTCTCGTCAAGATAATCAAACACCTCGGCAATTTGGCAAATTTCACTAACACTCTGAAAATCGGGCTGGGAAATAAGTTGCTTAATCCCTGATTCAAAATATTCTTTCTCGTTAACGAGGCCGGTTATGGCAAGGTTATGGGAAAAGGCTGCCAAAATTTTTGCTAATGTCCTGGCTAACATTTTTTCTCGCAAACGCAATTTTAATAATTCTTCTTCTAGCCGTTTTTGTTCTCTTAAACCCATCTTTTGGAGTTTTTTTACGGTTACGTAATTGACAAAGAAACGGTAGCCTTTGTCAGTCGGGATTCTGCCAGCGGAAGTGTGGGGTTGGTATAAATATCTTTCTTTTTCCAGTTCGGCCATTTCGCTGCGGATAGTAGCGGAACTAAAAGGAAAATTACATTCCCGCATTAATTCCTCGGAGCTAACCGGATCAACCGACTTAACGTATTCTTCTATGGTAGCGATTAAAATTTGTTGCTGGCGGGAGGATAAATTCATATTATTATTTTACCTCGATTTCTATTAATTTGGCAATCACGGTTTGCTTAAAATATTTATTACGCCTAATTTGTCTAATATTAAATGTTCTTTGATCACAAGGAGGGAACATGAAAGAGTCTGATTTTGTTCGGATTGTCCGGATAATGGTGTGTGAATATCACAACAAGACAGAGCAATGCCAGGCAAAAGAGACAAGCAGTGGTCCCCTTTTGGAGTTGGTTTGTGACAACTGCGATCTCCTTTGCGCTTTTAAGGCAATTCCTCGAGGGGGAGATGTAGCCAGGCTTGCCCGAATGAAAAAAATTGTGATTATTCCAATCCGTTGTGAAAAGAGTCCGCAATCGAGGAGAAATTCATGCTAGGTTCAAGCTATCCGATAGGCAGGCCATTCACTTGCCGTGCTACTGGCAAAGTGGCTGGTTGTTGCAAAAATATGAATGTCCGCTTTTGCGACGATGGATTAGAGTGCAGGATGAAATGCTTAATCGGTGGCACCTTCCAGCGCTCTATTGGCGAACATTATTGGTGTCCGCACTGCATTTCTGATCTAAGTGTCGAGACAATCAGATCAAAAGGGACTTGCAAGCTCGCAAGTCAAAACTAACAATACTAAACAAATGCCAGGATCCCAAGCGGACTCTGGCATATTTTTTACTTTTCTCTTTTTCTTCCAGTAAGATTATATAAATTAGGCTGTAAACAGCCATATGAATCTTCTTTTGAAACTTTCAATCATCGTCAGTTGCAATTTCCGAGGTCTTTTGCAATCCCAAATCTTTAAATTATAGCCTTTCGGTAAGAATGACTTTGACTCAATAAGCTTTTTAACTAACGATTCCCGGGCTAATATTTTTCCCGTCTTCGCCCAATCGTAAAAATAATATCTAGGCTCCAAAACAAAACCGTAATTTTTTAAATCGATAAATTTTAATTTCATTTATTTCAGACTATAAAAACAGAGAAATAGATTCTTTTTGCCAGTTGCTAGTTGTTGCGCCCGTGGCATTTCTTATATTTTTTGCCGGAGCCGCAGGGACAGGGGTCGTTGCGGCCAACCTTGGGGTCATCAGGGGAACGGAACGCTGCTTCGTTTGAACGAGATGCTACCTCTTTTTCCCCGGATTCACCGTTTTCGGAAAATCCCGTCGGTTCTTCCGGTTGAGAATACGTTGCTTGGGCCAAGCGTTTTTGGATTTCCGGGCTTTTGCCAACGGAAGAAACGGCTTGACTTGATTGATTTATGGGCGAAGGGGCTGGTTGTCTCACAAATTCAAGTTTAAATAAAGTGCTGGTAGAATCTTCTTCGATACTGCGCAAGAGTTGTTCGAATATCCGAAACCCCTCCTGTTTGTATTCTACTAAAGGATCGCGTTGTCCGTATCCGCGCAGGCCAATACCTTCCCTTAAATATTGCATATTGTCTAAATGGTCCATCCATAAAACATCTATGGTTCTAAGCATCATCATTCTCTCAACTTGCCTCATCTGCTCGTTCCCTACCATTGCTTCTTTTCCCCGGTATCTTCCGTTGACTTTTTTTGCCAAAGCCTCGGCAATAGCTTCTCTTTTTCCTTTTTCAACGAGGTCGGAACGTTTGTAGAGATTTTCTATTTCTGAGAGTGTCTCCGATTGTTCGGTAACCGAAAAACCAAAAAGGGCGCGGATATTTTCGGTAATTTCTTTTAAATTCCACTCTGAATTTTCTCCGGTAGGAGTCGAATGAAAATTAACCAGTCTTTCTATTATATTTTTAACCGATTTTCTGACTTTTCCCTTAATTTTTTCTTGATTAATGAGAAGATCCCTTCTGCGTTGATAGATTATTTCTCTTTGCTTGTTCATTACATCGTCGTATTCCAAGACATGTTTTCGGATGTCCAGGTTATGGCCTTCGATTTTACCTTGGGCTTTTTCGATCGATCGGCTTACCATTCGGTTTTCAATCGGCTCGTCATCAGGTATTCCCAATGTGTCCATCATATTTTTGACTTTATCGGAGCCGAATCTTCTCATAAGTTCATCTTCCATAGATACAAAGAATTGGCTACTACCCGGATCGCCTTGCCGTCCTGATCTCCCCCGCAGTTGATCGTCAATTCTTCTAGCTTCGTGTCTCTCTGTTCCCAAAATATGGAGACCGCCAAGTTTTTGAACTCCTTCGCCCAATTTTATGTCGGTTCCCCGCCCGGCCATATTGGTGGCGATCGTAACCGCTTCTTTTTGTCCGGCGTTAGTGATAATTTGGGCTTCTCTCTCGTGGTTTTTGGCATTCAATATTTCATGCTTGATTCCTTCCCGTTCAAGATATTTGGAAAGAATCTCTGATTTTTCGATGGCGATGGATCCGATAAGGATAGGTTGGCCTTTTCGGTGTCTTTTTTTTACTTCTTGCGTAACGGCCTTGAATTTTCCCTGCTCATTCTTAAAAACCCGATCGGGGAGATCTTTGCGAACCATTGGCTGGTGAGTCGGGACAGAAACTACTTCTAACTTGTAAACCTTGCTGAACTCCTCCGCACTGGTCATAGCGGTTCCGGTCATCCCGGCAAGTTTGTTGTAAAGGCGAAAATAATTTTGGAAAGTGATAGTAGCAAGAGTCTTACTTTCTTTTTGGACGGTTACATTTTCTTTCGCTTCCAAGGCCTGGTGCAACCCTTCGGAAAACCGGCGTCCCGGCATTAGTCTTCCGGTGAATTCGTCAACAATAATAACCTGTCCTTCCTTGACAACGTAATCCCGATCAAGTTTAAACAAAACCTGGGCTCGCAGGGCTTGTTGAAGGTGATGAACGTAGGATACTCCTTCCCGTTGGTAAAGATTGTCCACGCCCAACATTTTTTCAATTTTATGGATGCCTTCTTCGGTAAGAGTTACCGCCCGCATTTTTTCGTCGATGTTGTAATGATCGTTTTCTTTGAGTTCCGGGACGAGTCTAGCAAACTGGTTGTACAACTTTGTCGACTCTTCGTCGGGAGCGGAAATAATAAGCGGAGTACGAGCTTCATCAATAAGAATGCTGTCAACTTCGTCAACGATGGCATAATTTAAGTGGCTCTCAACCTTGCTGGCAATTTTTGGGTTGCGGATTTGAACCATCTCCTCCAGGCTTTGGACCATATTGTCTCGCAGATAGTCAAAGCCGAATTCATTGTTTGTCCCGTAGGTAATATCGGCTTGGTAGGCTTCTCTGCGGGATATTTCCTTAAGATTTTGGTATTCGATACCTACTTCATTGGCATCGGACTTGACTTTAGGTTCAAAAATATATGATTTCGCGTGTTGGATGCAACCGGTACTCAAACCTAATTTGTGGAAAACCGAGCCCATCCAATTGGTATCCCGGCGGGCAAGATAATCATTGACGGTTACAACGTGAACGCCTTTTCCCGTCAGGGCGTTTAAATAAATTGGCATAGTGGCGGTAAGGGTTTTGCCTTCTCCGGTTTTCATTTCGGCTATTTTCCCTTGGTGAAGAACGATTCCTCCCATTACTTGGACATCAAAGGGCCTTTCCCCCAAAACCCTTCTAGCAGTTTCTCTTACGGTAGCAAATGCTTCAGGGAGAATATTATCTAAAGTTTTTCCGTTCTGAAGTGAATTTTTGAATTTTTCCGTTTGGGCGGACAATTCGCTATCTGACATCTGCCGGATCTTTGTTTCGAAATCGTTTACTTCTTTTACGACCGGCCAAAGTTTTTTTACCGTGCGGACATTGGGATTGCCAAAAATTTTATTGAGGTAAGTATCTAGGAAGGGCATGAAGTTAATTTGAAATTTAAAATTTGAATTTTGAAATTAATTTGAATTTATTGAATTTTAATTGGAATACAAATACAAAATTTTTAAGTAATCATTTAAAATTTACTCATTTAAAATTCAATTCAAATTTCAAACTTCAAATTTCAAATTTACTATTCCGTTTCCACCCCGATTTCAATCCTGTTCTCTACGTTAGGCACTGTTCTTCTGAAAGAAGGCCAAAAAGTTACCCTAATATTTTCTATATTATCCATATGGCTAAAGTGCTCCCTCAGTGCTTGTTCGTTATACCCAATAATACTTTTTTTGTCAAAGACTTTGGAGGAAAGCTTGCTGTGGAACAAGCCCTTCATTTCGACTTTAAGCACCGCCTTCTTGTTAGTCAGGTCAAGTTCCGTCAAGGTGTAAGAAAAACTATCCGGTTCGTATCTGACAAATTCCTCGTTAGATTCTCCTAACGATTGGACTTTTTTTTCGGCGATCATTTCTAAATCCTTCTCGTTGATTGTTACCCCTTGAACCGCGATTTTTGCTTGGATGTCAAAATTTTCCGCTTCGGTTCCGGCCGGAACCGAAGATTTTTTTTCGAGAATCGTATAATGGGCGCTCTCATTTTTAATGATTTTTCCTTCTCCCAAATTAGTGTTCATTTCTTCAAGCGCTTTTTTAAACATTTTTTTAGCTAGCTCGTCGTAGGCTCTATCCAGGTCTTCGCTTAGCACTACTTTTGCTTCTCGGATTCCTCCGTCGATTTTGTCTTTGTTTTCCGCCCACAAATTATCCCGCATATACTTGGTTTCCAAGTTTAAAAATTCAAATTTCCCTGGCGGCAAATTTCCCTTGGCTCCTTTAAAAGTTGCTACTATGTCTACTTCGCGGCTTTGCTTTGGAGGGATTAAGGCTTTTTCAACCGTCACAAAAGTCACTTCGTTGGGGGCTCCGACGGGATGGAGCGGCGCGCCTTGGCGAATGCCTTGCAAATAAGGGGAATTATTGTGAATAAGTACTTTTCCCCGCGCGATCTCGTCGATTTTTCTTGATATTATATTTATGCCTTTTTCCTGTCCGTCGGCTTCCCGAATCTTGATTTCTCCGGCCAGCAATCCTTTGTCTAGGTCTGGATAATTGAGGTTGCCGTCGACGATTACTTCTGTCGACACTGATTTAACGGTACTTTTTGGGATCACGGTTATTGAAGCGCGGGATAGAGCGGAATAAAAAACTCCGGCTCCTACTACGATACAAACCAGTAGGAAGACAAAAATAAATTTGTGAAAAGGGACTCCGGCATCGTAAGGACCTAAGTTTTCCATTGTTCTTTCATATTTAATATTTAGCTATGTTTCATTAGAATAGGGCAAAGAAAAATAAAAGAAAAGTTTGATATTCTTGATTGCGAATTCTCAAGCTTTATTTTCCCAGCATCCTCAATAGTTGTTTGACCGCTTCAGATAACGTCGTCGGCAGATCCGGTAATTTAGAGATTGCCATTTGTATTTCCGGATTCCGGTAGCCCAAATTTCGAAGAGCCTGGTAAAGATCTTCCCGGGCATATTCCCATCTAGGGCCAACTCCTCTTTTTTCTCCGTAATCCCAATTGCTCATTTCCTGGATCTTCTCTTTTAATTCAACTAAAATCCGGTCGGCTGACTTGGCTCCGATTCCGGGAACTTGTTGTAAAACCGTTACCGGCTCTTCTCCCAAGGCAATCTTGCGCAAGCGGGCCGGAGAAAAGGTGTTGAGGATGTTAATGGCGGCTTTTGTTCCAATGCCACGGCAGTCGAGGAGCAAAAGAAAAGCTTCCCGCTCATTTTCTTCACTAAAACCAAAGATTTCCCATTTGTTTTCCGTGATATGCAGATACGTTTGTAACAATACGGAATCTTGTTTTTTTGCCCGGAGTTTACTGACGGTATTTTGGGTAGCGATGACTCTTAAGCCTATTCCGCCAACCTCGATTATAAAAAAAGAATCTCCGAACTGCTTAATTGGGCCGGTGAGATATTCTAACAATTTTTGAAAGTTAATACCTAAGAGCTAAAACTCCAACTAAAGTTTAAAAACTGCCGAAATTTGGTTGTCGCTTTTAGTTTTGGTTCTTATATGTGTTATTTTTTAGTTTTCTTATCTTCTAATCAAGGCGTCAGATTGTTTTTTTATAAGAGTGGGAAGCCCCTTGTCTCCGAGCCGATTAAAAATAATTTTATGCGGACCGTCGAAAAGCTCTCGGATAAATTTATCAAACATATTCAAGCGGTAATCGTATTCCTCTACGGAAAAAGTAGTGTAGCGTAATTCGCGGCCAATTTCTGCTTCAACTTCCCGGATAACATCTCTCAACTTGTTTGTGTTGATAGCGTCTCCAACAATCAGCATATCTGCCCGACTTTTGAGATTATTGGCTAAAATGCCTGTTACCAAAACTAATTTTACGTGGCCAGTCCTCGGTATTTTGTCGAGAGATTTGAGTTGAGGGAAAATAGTACACTTGGCTACGATTCTTTTTAATTCTGGATAAAACTCGTTTTCTCTATTGATGTAAAAAATGTATTTGTTCATTGCCTTGCGTTTTTTAATAATTCCCGCCTTTAGCAAGACTTCCAAGTCTCCCTTGACTCTTCTCTGATCGACTTGTAGTTTTTCCTTTAATTCTTGGGGGGAAACCTTGGCGGTAGGATTGAGGATGAAAAATTTTATTAGGCGAGCCATTCCTTCTCCGCCCAAAATCAGTTCCAAAAAATCGCTCATCGTTTTGTTAACTAAGATGTAAAATGTTAGACGAAATAGCCATAACTAAAAAATTTTATCCGGTTTTTTGGCTTCGAGTTTCAGTTATCGGTTATTAATTTTTTCTTTCTTAGCTAATCTCTAACAAACAATTATGGTTTGAGCAAAAAAAACGTTATCGCCGTATTATACCCAAAATGAAGCAAAGCGCTGGTTGCAAGCCACAATAAATAAAACCATTTTTTTTCTTTCACCAAACACTTTGCTACCCAGTAGCCTGCTGTTAAAAAGAAAATGTGCGCGAAAGGGAGTAACGCGGGAGATAAAGTAGCGGTCGTTTTCGCTTGGGCCAGGAAGGCTTCCAACAATCCGAAGCCGAGTGCGGTTCCGGGAATGGCCCACCGACTTCTAAAATTTCTTAAAACCTTTGCGGAAACGGTTATTTTCGAGATCTCTTCTAAAAAAGCCGAGACAAGCAAGGCTAACAAAAACAGCGGTTCTTTTTCAGACGTAAAAGCAGAATGAGAAGCCATATTCATTAACACTTCTAGAACAAGCGAAGCGGAAAAAGCCACCATACCTCCCAAAATACCGACAATCAAGCTGACAATTATATTTTTTAGCATTTTTGTTTCTAACGTAAGCCCAGCAAGCGCGGAAATATGTCAAGCTCGTAAGCTCTACTTTACTTAGTCTCGCCTGGCCATTTGCCGGGATAGCTCGGAGCCAGCGGAGGAATTACGACGCGAATAAGTCCGCGTATTGATTATTATTTCAGCACTTACAATTATTAGTAAGACACAAAACCATTGCGCGATTGTTAGACCATAAAAACGTGCGTCGTCCGCCCGGACAAAATCGATAAAAAATCTTCCCCAAGAATATAGCAGAAGGGATAGCGGAAAAAGTATTTTACGGAAACTGATATTCTTGCGGGCGAGGTCGTCTTTTTTGGAGCTAACCGCCCGCTTGTTTGGCCAAGAAGCGGGCAGATTATAGTTCGGCTGGCCATCCTGACGCTCCCACCAAGACAATCCCACTCCTAACAACAACAACCAAATTGCTTCATACAAAGCTGGCTCGTGCCGGTAGGCTCCTTGAATCCAAATTCCCCAAGGCAAATCAGTGGTTTTGCCCAAATGGTCGTGGATAATAAAACAACCCAAGCGGCCAAAAAAAATGCCATAGATCCAAGCGGGGGTGTAAAAAAAACCCAATAAAAATAAATCAAATTTTTTTAGCTTGCTCCATCCGTAACCAACCAGGATGCCTGCCAAAGCTCCGCCAGAAAAAGAGAAGCCCCCTTCCCAAATTTTTAAGGCGCTTAAGGGATCGATGGAGTAATAACTCCAATTCTCGAAAATATACAAAACTCGGGCGCCCAAAAAAACCGATAACGTCAAAATTATCGTTAGAAACCATAATTGGTTTTCAGAAAAACCAGTTTTCTCGGCCAATTGAATTTTACCGGCAAACTTTTGCTTGGCTGATTTGGCGGCCGCTAAAATTCCTATTGCTGCCATTAAACCCCAAGTATAGAAATAAAAAGGGCCCAAAAAAAAACCTTCGGCGGTTACGGAAGAGATTAAGTGCATATAGCTGGTTACAAAAATACCAAGATTTATAAGTTTAGACTAGGCGGAATGGCCGTTTTTTGATCTGCGGCCCGACAGCCTGCCTGCCGGTAGGCAGGTCCTCGCTTCAAAAAACGGCCATTCCGCCTTGAAAACGAATTCTGCAACCATCTTATGATATATCATTCAATTTTTTCGTTAGCTTCGGGAAAAGGCTTTGATTTTTTCTTCATATCTTCTTCCCAAACCGGTTTCCATCCTCGCAGCAGCACGTCGAGCTCAAAATTTACACTTTCGGGATTCACGTAATTTGATAAAGGAGAAGAAACTTTTTCGTAGAAATTTGATTCCTCGGCACTTTTTTTGAAGCGCATAAAATCATCCCTACTCTTAGCGGCGCCTTTTATCTTAACCCAAGCCGGCTGGTCCAAAGATACTTCAAAATTGGTTAACACCACTCCAGGAGGGACAATCTTGGGAAGTTCCGTCAATACTTCACTGAAACGATATTCTTTTTGGAGCGACTTGTCAATTTTGGCGTTCAGAGTACGTAATTCTCTTGACTGATCGTTTATATTCTTTAGTTCTAACAGTTTGTTATTTTCTACGCTGCCTTCAAGGCTCGAAGCGAGGTTTTTTGCTTCGTTATTTATCCTCCAAAGCAATATTCCGCCCAGCAACCAAAAAAACAACAACGCCGCCCCAAGCAACTGAATGACCCGGTTGGTCGTTTCCGCGATTGTTTGATAATATAATTCCTCTCTAGCTTCCTCGGGGAGAAGATTGGGAGAAATGATTGTTTTTGTATTGGCAATATTTTTTTCAGACATATTTTATTCTAAAAATCTTCCTCTAATTTTCGCAAAGCCAAACCTATTGCAATGTTATATTCTTCTTTTTCCTCCGTAACGTAAGGGCAGTTAAGCGGCCAAATATTGGGGTTCCATCCCCCATGCCATTTTACCGGCAATCCCATTTCTTTCTCGAGGTACTTATCAAAATCTTTCCATTTGTGGTATTTTTCTCCGGTGAGCAAGATCTCTTTAATTTCTTTGCCGCTGTTACTGCTGAAAAAAGAAATAGAGCCTGCAATATCTTTCTGTAAAGCAGAGAAGGGAATCTCGGTTGCTTCTATTAATTTTCTGCCTAATTCCTCGTTCATATTCCAACCGATTCTTTGGCGAAATTTTTCGGCGTCTTCTTGCTTTATTCTAAAGGCATTTTCGATCGCCGCGTCAAATTTTTGACTAGAATTTTCGCTGGTGGTACTAAGGATTACCACTCTGGAAGAAAACACTATGATGTGGCTGCAATATTCTTTCAAATTAACTACCATTAGAGGAATTTCCGGTGGAGGAAAAGATTGCGTTTGGGCTAAACTGCGTATCAAGGCAGTTGATTCCGATTCGATGGCAACGGGAATCAACTTGGCTGACCGCAATATTTCAAGGAGATTATCGATTATATTCTTGGGAGTCGCCGCCAAAAAAACCGACTCTTTTTTTTCTGCCGTGTCTTTTTTGGGCAGTAACTGCCAGGAAATGTAGACTTTTTCTACGGGAAGGGGAATATTGCTTTCCACTTCCCATTTGATTGCTTCGTCAAATTCGTTTTTTGCCAAAGGAGGGAGCTGAATTATTCTCGAAAAAGAATGCTCTTCGGCTAAATTTACTATTACGTATGGCGATTTTATCGGTGCCGGAAAGGCTTCGTTGCGTAGTCTCTCAAGAGCGTTTTTCAATAGCTCGCCATTTTTTATCAAGCCATTCTCTACCGTTCCCGGTGCCAAATTAATCTTTCCGACACAGGAAATTTCCCAATTTTTGGGGTCGCCCCCTACTTCGATAAAACGCAAATGTCTGTCGGTAATATATAGTCCCCAAGCCTTATTTATTTTTGTTTTGAATAAATCGAGCATCGAAAATAATCTTCAATTACCAATTTAAAATTTTTATTTAATTTTCAATATATTAATTTTCTAATGGTTTAGTCTAGAAAAAGATTTCTTTGAAAATTGTTTCACTTGTCATATTGTTGTTGGTCCGTCTTTATCTTTTGTAGGATTTCTTCTACGGTCAGGGCATTTTGTTGTCCTTCGTCATAAAAAAACCGTAAATGCGGAATATATTTCAAGGTAATTTTTTCCCCAAGGTCTCTTTGCCAACGGCGAGCCATTTTTTCCAAAAAAGTTTTGGCATCCCCCCTAAATTTTAAAGGCAGAACCGAAAAAAAGACTTTGGCGTATTTTAAATCCTTACTCACCCCAACCCTGGTTATGCTTAAAATTATATCTTTTTGGGGATCCTTCTGCGCTATTCTTTCCCTTTGCAAAAAAGTGTTTAACTCGCGTAACAAAAGCGAATTAACTTTGTCTAGACGGTTGACCGGCCGCACTTTTTCTAACATAATTTATCGTATAAATATTTACCGCTATGATAGTATAATTTTTAAGGAACCGCTAATCAAAGACGGGATAAGCCTAAAATCAGAGACGGGTCATTCAGGCTGGGATGGGTTAGATTTCACAAATTGAGGTTTTTTGCCTTTTTTGTATTTCTGTAGTTTTATATTCATATAAAAAATATACGATTTAACATTCATTTAGCGATATGGCTCATAGAAAAGCGGGAGGTTCTACTCGTCTTGGACGCGATAGTATTTCTAAAAGGCTGGGAGTAAAATTATTCGGCGGGCAAAAATTATTTTCCGGCAATGTAATTATTAGACAACGGGGCAGTAAATTTAGAGCGGGAAAAAATGTTAGAGTGGGAGCTGACGATACTCTTTATTCCGTTGCAGACGGAACGGTAAAATTTACCAAGAAAAAAAGAAAAGGGTTTGACGGCAGAACAAAAAGAACGGTTGTGGTAGCGGTGGAAAGTGCTCCGAATTAAATTTGCAATTTAAAATTCGCAATTTGAATTGCCTGCCTACTCTGCTTGTCGGCCGGCAGGAATTTGAAATTAACAAATTCAAAATTTACAAACAAAAATGAAAAAAAATAAAATAGCAAAAACTCTCTTAGCAACAACGCTCCTGGTTGCTGCTACTTTACTCTTGAGCGGCTGCGGCTGCGCCACTGCCCCGGTTCCCAAAGTCGATCAAATTGTCATTTGGGGTTTATGGGATGAATCTGAAGTTTACGACAAGCTCATTGCTCAATTCAAAGGCCTTCATCCTAACGTCAAGGAGATCGTCTATAAGAAGTTTCCTTGCAATGAGACTGAATGTTATGACTATCTGAGAGAGGTAGTGCAGGGATTGGCAGCGGGAAAAGGGCCGGATATCTTTATGATTAATAATACTTGGGTGCCGGCCCAAAAAGACAAAATGCTTGCGTTGGACACCGTAAATGATATTTTGGACAAGCAGGAACAACCCAAAATAATGACTTTACGGGATTTTGGAGAGACTTTCGTTCCAGTTGCCAAAAAAGACTTGGTTTCCAAGGATGCCGACGGAGTGGAAAGAATTTACGGAGTACCCCTTTGGATCGATACTTTGGCAGTTTTTTACAATAGGGACTTGTTTAATATTGCTGGCTTGGCGCCTCCGCCAAAAAACTGGACTTGGCAACAATTCAGACCAGAAAATGCCAGTTTCGAATCTTACGCTTCAAAAATGACCAGTATTGACCAATACGGCAATATCAAAAGAGCGGGAGCGGCTATCGGTTACGGGAAAAATGTAGATCGGGCGCCAGACATTCTTTTCGCGCTTATGATGCAAATGGGAAGCCCAATAGTGGGTAGCGATTGGCTGGCAGTATTCAATAATCGGATGACCAGCAACGACGGAACGACTTTTTCGCCCGGGGAATCCGCTTTGGCTTTCTATACTAAGTTTTCTGATAAATCCCAAACTGCGTATACTTGGAATAAAGAAATGTGGAACTCAGTCGACCTTTTTTATTCAGGACAAGTTGGTATGATGATAAACTATTCTCATCGCATTCAAACGATTCAGGCTAAAGCGCCTAACTTAAACGTGGGTATCGCCCCCTTGCCTCAGATCAGGGAAGATTCCAAGCCGGTTAATTTTGCTTCTTACTGGGCTTTTGCCGTTTCCAAGCAAGCTCAAGCTACCGACCAAAAAGCAATCGAATGCTGGAATTTCTTGAAATTCGTTACCGATCAACCTCAGTCCGAGCAATATACTACAAAAACCCAAAAGGTCTCTCCCCGGTTGGATCTGATCCAAAAGCAAAAAGAAGACCAGTGGTTAGGAGTTTTTGCCGACCAGGCGTTGTCGGCGGATAGCTTTCCGGAGGCTAATAACGCGAGGATAGGCACTATCTTTCAAGACGCGATTGATTCCGTGAGAGACGCGGGAATTACTCCCAACGAGGCGATCACCGTGGCCGCCCAGCAAGTTTCTCAAGAAGGCAGCGATATGATGAAGAAAATAAAGGGAGTAGATTACTAAAAGGTAGTAAGTATTTATCCCCCTCCTTACCTACCGGCAGGCAACCTCACGAAGGAGGGGAAAGGGGGGAAGTTCATCTGATCAGAAGATTTTAATTAAATTGATATAAACAAACAAAAAGAGCCGAGGTTCGTATGAACTCCGGCTTTTGAAATAAGTAAAAGTATTCTAGACTAACCTGATGCCCAAATGGAGAAAAGGGTAAATCCTTAAAAAATAGAAAACAGAAAGGAGAGAGGTAGTGAAAACTCAAGCGGCAAAAGAGAACGGGAATGTTTCTTGTCTAGATGATATTTTTTGGCCGATTCCGAAAGGGGGTTTAATCCTTGTTGATTTCGGAGATAGGAAGTTCCTGATACGTTTTGAAAAGTATCATTCCTACACGAGGGAAGCAGGTCGTTCAATAATCAATAGGTACTGCTCGGTTCCTTCTTGGAACCACCATCTTTTCGATGGAAGGAGAATTAAGGAGGTAACCACTTCCTGTATTTATGGTACCCACCGGCTTGATTTTAAGAGGGATCCGGAGTTTGGAATATTCCTCCCGTCGTCTTTCGACAGGGACATATTTCTAGAGACTGTCTACCTCCTGGCGGATGGCAGTAGAGTAACGATACCGGATTTACCCGACGTGGTTACTAATACCGCTGCTATCGAAAAAGTGTTCAAGAATATCATTAGACCAAGATATTTCGCCGAAGTAGTATCGCCCTTCATAGAGGCAAAACCAACCGAATTCCGAATTCCTTGTTGGAAAAAAAACTGGCTCAGTGAGGGGATTCACTTTCTACGGGTGAATATGTCGACCTTGCATAAGAAGTATGAAAAAGCGACGCAGGGGCTTCAGCAAGGCTCCTTCGTCTATGTTGGTTGCAAAGAAGAGGTGTATCTCCTTGGGGTCACTAGAGAAGATAATAGCAAGCTTTATATGCAAGGTACCTATACGACAAGCACAAAGCCGATTTTCTACTTCTCCAACAACTATCTAGATTTTATTTCCCGGTACGATGCCGAAAAACCAAAATTCAAAGGAGGTGGTTCTTGCAACGCGGCAGTATATCGTACCTACGACATACCGGGATTTGACGGCAAACCCTTCATCTTTCCCCAAATGGGGCGAGCTCAGAATTGCAAAAATGCGATCTTTACGGGGGAACCGGAGATAATAACCGGGGATGTAAAAGAGGCTCTCGAACATTTCGAAACAACCGACTTTGTCGAATATATCGATATAGTGGAGAAATATGCCGATACTGTTGAGTTCATCCATCCAGCGTTTCCAAGACGCTTTAAGTACTTTATCTAGGAGTTTTTCCTAGTTCAATGAATTACAATTCAATAAATTACCATCAGCTCGTCCGCTGGTGGTTTTTTTATGTAATAAAAAGGCTTTTAAGGAACAAAAGCCGGGTTTGTCCTGGCTCCTTCTAGGTTTGTTTAAGGCCTCCTTTAATTTTTAAGCTAGCAGGAAACTACGGAAAGACCAATCTGTTGTATTACTCAAAGCTCCCAATGATTTCCCCTATCTCCCCTTCCATCACCTTGTCTAGATTGTGCCAGGATTTTTTAAGGCGGTGGTCGGTAACGCGATTTTGGGGAAAGTTGTAAGTGCGAATTTTCTCGGAACGATCTCCCGTCCCGACTTGGGAAGAGCGCAAATCCTCTCTTTCTTTACGTTTTTTTTCTTCTTCGAGGGCCAGTAAACGGGCGCTCAAAACTTTCATGGCTTTCTCTTTGTTTTTGTGCTGGGATTTTTGGTCTTGACAGGACACGACGATACCCGTGGGAATATGAGTCAACCGGACGGCCGAATCGGTCATATTAACGCTCTGCCCTCCCGGACCGGAAGAGCGAAAAACATCAACCCGAACATCCTTGGGATTGATGTCTATTTCCGCCGTTTCTGCTTCCGGCATTACCGCTACGGTTATGGTGGAAGTATGGATGCGGCCGCTTTTTTCCGTAGCGGGAATCCGCTGTACCCGGTGGACTCCCGATTCGTTTTTAAGGTTTTTATAAATGTTTCGGCCGCTAACAAACACAATAATTTCTTTGTAACCTCCGACATCGCTACGATGGTGATTAAGGATTTCGATTTTCCAATCCTGATTTTGGGCGTACAAGCCATAAGCGCGAAAAAGATCAGCGACAAATAGGGAGGCTTCGTCTCCTCCCGCGCCGGCGCGAATCTCCAAAATCGCATTGCGACTGTCGTTCGGATCCGGCGGTAGCAGTAATTTTTTTATTTTATTTGTTAACTCATCGGCGGATTTATTTAGCTTTTCAACATCTTCTTCCAATAATTTCTTAAGGTCGGGGTCTTCTTCTCCTTCCAAGAGCTTTTGGTTCTCGGCAATCTCTGCTTCGGTTTTTTGTAACGCTTCCATATCAGTAATTAACTCTTTCAATTCTCCGTAACGCTTGCCCAAATCCCTCATTCTCTCGGGGTCGGAAGCGACACCGGGCGCGTTGAATTGCTTTTCCAATTCGGCTGACTCATATTTTAGGTTATTATACTCCTCGTTAAACATAGTAGGTTAAAATAATAGATCCAGTATTACACTTCTCTTACCTCCTTTTTCTTCCAATATTTATCTTGTCTAGTTAAATATTTTTTTTCTTTTCTAGCTACTAGCTCCTCTACCGCCTTTTCCATCCTTAAGCCCTGGGATCCCTTTACCAAGATAACCTCTCCCTTTCCGATCAGCTCCGGTAATTTTTTTAGGAGGTGCGTGACGATGCGGAAATGGCTGATTTTGTCTTTGGGAAAACCCAATTTTCTTAGCTCTTTATGGGTAGCGACGGTTCTTTGGCCTACGAGAATGACTTTACCGGCCACCGGATAAATAAATTTGGCGAGGTTTTGGTGGGCTTTTTCTTCTATTCCCCCGAGTTCCAACATATCTCCCAGGATAACAGTTTTTTTCTTAGACTTCACCAAGGCCAACACCTCTAAAGCCGACTTAACAGAATTAGGAGCGGCATTATAAGTATCATCGATTATAATATTCCCCTTCTTTCCCCGGAGTAAGCACATTCTTCCCGGTAACGGATTAAATTTTTTTAGTTGTTCGGAAATTTCTACCAAATTCATTCCCAGCTGGATGCCCGCCGCTATGGCCGCCAAAGTCGAATATACCTGAGTCTTACTAATTATTTTGGGTAATTCTATGGGAAGAAAAATAGTTTTGTAACTGGCGCGAAAGCTAGTTCCCTTGGCCAAATTTACTCCCTCGCCCAAGTCTTTCGAATAGCCGATTTTTAAGTTTGTGGCTCTAACGTCTGCGCCGTCGCGAAAACCGTAAGTGAAAACAGGTTTTTTAAATGATTTGGCGTAAGACCGAAGATGGACATTATCATAGTTTAAAATAGCTAAACCGTCCGGAGGGAGGTTGTTTACCAAGACGGCTTTTTCTTGGAGAATTTTTTTTTCGTCACGGAAGAATTCGAGATGGGTGACTCCGATATCAGTAATAACACCAATTTTAGGTGGCGCTATCGACACAAGATGCTCCATATCGCCCGGCCGGTCTACCGCCATTTCCAAAATTAGAATTTTCGGGTAGTTTTTGCTTTTTTTAAGGGTTAAGAAAAATCCTTGGAGAATTACCAAAAACCATTCCCAAATGTTACCTTTCGGATTTTTGTCGCAGATAATCGTTAAGGGAAGGCCAACCTCATTGTTTAGGTTACCGATGCTTTTGCGTACCCGAAAACGGTTTTTGAGAATGCAATCAATGGCTTCTTTGGTGCTTGACTTCCCAACACTGCCAGTGATTCCGACAACAAGAGGCTTGTTTTTGGTAATAATGCCTCTCGCGCACCAAGAGAGGTAGGGGGTTAAAATTTTTTGGAGAAAAAATTGTTTCATTGCCGCGTTTTTTAGTAAAAATCCCAAATCTAAATGTCAAACAAAAACCAAATATCCAGCAAAAACTCAAGTCCCGGTTTCAAGATTTACCATTGGAATTTAAACTTCGTTTGACATTTGAGTTTGGGGTTTGGGATTTCTTCAGCTACCGTCTTTCTACCGCATTCCTATGCTTTTGACAATAGCGCCGGCTTAGCCCAGGCGGGTCATTATCAGAAAAATTGCTAAAGCGTCGATTAGCAATTGGATAAAAGTACCAACCTTCCAGTCCAACTCTTTTCTACTGTGGATGAATTGGTGGAAATTAAAAATTTTTTTAAGGATTTTGTTGCGGGGGAAAAGAAAGTGGAAGAAAGATAATGCGTCCGGAAAGACACCTACTGCTCCGGCGAAAAAAAACCAAAAAAGTTTTTTAAGGTCGGTACCGTAAGAAAAAAAGACGGCAAACAAGACAAACAGTGGTCCGGCGGCAATATCTAGCGCAAGTTTTGTTTGGGTGATTCTTTGCTTTAATTCGGAAAATTCATCCAAATATTCCCAGTGGGGAAACATATCGAGTAAAAAATGAAGAAAAAGCGGCAGTACCGCTAATAATATTGGCGAATCGGTATAACTGGCCACGGCGGCGCCGGCAACAAAATGAGTTGATAAAATCATAATAATTTTAAGTTAAGAAAAAAAATGAAATAATCTAGAAATTTGTCAAACGCGAAAGCCCTACGACCGTAAAAAACCAAAATTTAGAAAATCTTAAAATTGCTACTATACTTTAAGCTAGCAAAACTTTCTTTTAAATCACAACTATGGACCAAACAGCCCTACAAGAACTTGTCAAACAATGTTCATTCCCGGAAATTTTCACCGACAAACTCGTAAGGATCGGGATTGCTACTGTTGCGGCTTTTATAGCGTATCTAATTTTTTCTAGAATTTCTAATTATTGGCTCAACAACGTTCTTGGCAAAGTGGTTGACCGGGGAAATTTTAGGAAATCAAGGGAAAAACAGATTAAAAGCTGGTCTTTGTTTGTTGACAGGACCGGTGGAATACTTATCTTATTTATTCTTTTTCTTACCGTTTTATCTGATTTGAACTACAATATAACCCCCTTGCTTACCGGGGCGGGCATCGTAGGTTTAGCGGTAGGGCTCGGTTCCCAAAATTTTATGAAAGATGTGGTGGGAGGGATTTTTATTTTTCTCGAGGGCAATTACAGCGAAGGAGACAGGGTTAAAATGGCCGGAGTATCAGGTAAAGTTAAAAAAATAAGTCTCAGGAAAACTTTTCTTTATTCTGAAGAAGAGAACACTACTCACGTCATTCCTCACAGTGAAGTCAAGACCGTGTCTATTTTGCTAAGAGAGCCTTTCCCTAAATCAAGCAAATTGGCGAAAGACGGAGCGAAGGGGTTGCCAAAGAAAAAAAGTGTGGTAAAAAAATAACTTGTAACCCTCAACTGACGACTGGCCACTCACAACTAACGATAAAATAATTAGCTGAAGCGTCTCAGAAGGTCGTAAGTCGTAAGTCGTAAGTCGTAAGTTAATTTTATTAGTATCCACGACAAAAAAAACTATTATTTTCGGGTTACTTTATGGCTGAAAAGACTCAGTGGCACCGGTATGAGGTGGCAAGAAAAGATGGCTGTTATTCTCCGGCCATACTTTAAACACCGGGCAGACTGGAAAAGGATTCAAATTACTAGATTTTTGGTAATTTTTTGTGCTACGGCAGTAGCTTTTACTAATTTGGTTGGCAGACAAACTTTTAACTGGTTTAAATTAGAAGGATACGACAACGATTCGGTAGTTTTAGGTGATTATAAAGCTGGTTCTCACGAAGTCTTTCACTCGCTGGCGCTTGCTCCTATCGCGGATGCTTCGGAAAGCATTTCCCAAGAAGAAATGAGTCGTTTACAGAAAGAAGGAGAAAAGGCAACAGTAGTCAATCAGGCACTTATCGGTATTAGTAATCCTACGGTAGAGGAATTTTCTGATTCGGGAGAAGACGTTTTCTTGTATGTTGTTCAGGACGGGGACAACATAGGTTCAATCGCCGTTAAATACGGGATTAATTCGAATACCATCCGTTGGGCTAACGGTCTAGAAAATACCGACATGATTCATCCGGGAGACCAACTTTTTATTTTGCCGGTCTCGGGTGTCCGCGCTGTTGTCAAGTCGGGCGATACAGTGGAAAACCTTGCGAAAAAATATAGCGCTAAAGCCGATGAGATTATCGCTATTAATGATTTACCGGCTAACGGACAACTGCAGGAAGGGGAAGAAATCCTTATTCCTGACGGGGTTGTTCCCGAGCAAACCGGGAGTAGAGCGGTTGCTGTTGGTCAAACTCCTTCAGTCGGTGCGCCGCAAACAGTTCCTGGTGCGGATACTTCGCGCAAATTCAACAAATATTATTATTCAAGCGGAGCCCACAGCTTTCCTTGGGGTTGGTGCACTTGGTACGTGGCTTCAAGGAGACATGTTCCTTGGGGTGGCAATGCCGGAACTTGGCTATTTCACGCCAAATCTTACGGTGCCAACACCGGTCGTACTCCGAAAATCGGTTCAATTATGGTTTCCGGAGAAAGCCGTTATGGCCACGTGGCAATTGTCGAGAGCGTTCAAAAGGGGTCTTTTACCGTTTCCGAAATGAATTACAAAGGATTTGGCGTGGTGAGTAAAAGGACTATTAGTATTGGGGCGGGCTTCGTTAGGGGATTCATCTATTAGCCCAGTTTGCCCAATGGGCCGAAAGATGTTATTATATGTTTGCAATAGGATAATTTATCCGTACTTACTCGCTAAAGATTACACCCATTAAATGTTAGAATCTGCAATAAATTTGCAAACCCTCTCTTTTTTAATAGCGATTGTGGCTGGGCTTACGGTTCATGAATTTTCTCATGCTTTGGTAGCCAACTATTTGGGTGATCCGACGGCAAAATACGCAGGAAGGCTTTCGCTTAATCCGTTAAGGCATTTGGATCCGATAGGCACGATTATGTTGCTGATTTTTTTGTTTGTGTTGGGTTTCGGTTTTGGCTGGGGAAAACCGGTTCCGGTAAACCCTTATAATTTGCGTCATCGGCACGGAGAACTGCTGGTCAGCTTGGCCGGTCCCTTTTCCAATTTTTTGCTGGCGATTCTGATAACAATAACGGTAGCCTTGTTCCCTCCCTCGTTGACCGCGGGGTGGAGCCAAGATTTTTTTAGATTATTCTATACAATTATTTTAGTGAATATAATGCTAGGTATATTCAATCTTTTGCCCGTTCCTCCTTTGGACGGGTCAAAAATTTTATTCGATTTGCTGCCGGCGGGCCGTAGCGATCTCAGAAATAATATTGAGAAGTACGGTCCTTTTATTCTGATCGCGTTTTTATTTTTAGGGATCGGTTTTTTGGGATCGTTAGCCTATTTGGTATATAACGCGCTGATGTATTTGGGAAGTATGTTGCACCAATTTATATATTAAAATAAGCTTAACCTATGGACTACAACCAAATTATCAAGAATTGTGAAACGGAGATGAGTAAAACGGTGAATAGGTTTAAGGAAGAGATAAGGAAAATCCATACCGGCCGAGCCACGCCTTTGCTGGTCGAGGATATTTCAGTTGACTACTATGGCAGTAAAACTCCGATAAAGCAAATAGCTTCAATCAATATTCCCGAACCGCGGATGATTGTTATTTCCCCTTGGAATAAAGATGATTTAGTGAGTATTCAAAAGGCGCTCACGGAATCGGATCTTAAGGTCAATCCCCAAAACGATGGTGAGTTGATCCGAATTGTCCTTCCGTCGCTCACTGAGGAAAGAAGAAAAGAAATGACCAAAATCGTTAGCAAGGAAAAGGAGGAATCCCGTATTTCAATTAGGCAAATCCGGGTGGATGTTTGGGACCAAGTTCAGGCAATGGCAAAAACCGGCGACTTGTCCGAGGACGATAAATTCAGAATGAAAGACAAACTTCAGGAAATCGTGGACAAGTTTAACCAAGAGTTGGAGGAGCTAGGGAAAAAGAAGGAAGAGGAGATCATGACAGTATAGAGGTTGATTTTAAATTTAAAATTTTAATTACTATGGGACGAAGAAAACTCCGGCAGCGCCAAGCTGAAGAAATTGTCAAAAAAAGATTAAAAGAACATTTTATCCTGCAAACACTTCGGGGAATGCGAGATATCTACGGAGCGGAAGCGGAGGAATGGATGAAATTGCGGGATACCGTTTCCGAAGTGGCCAAAATGTTTGATTTTGGTTATTTAGAAACGCCCCTGCTAGAAAATACCAATCTTTATCTTCGCGGTAACGGCGAAGATAGTATTAGTATAGTCAACAAAGAAATGTATAGTTTTGAAACTAAAGGGGGCGACAATGTGAGCCTGAGACCGGAAATTACTCCCAGTATAGTCAGGGCTTACCTCGAAGATGGTATGCAAAGTTGGCGTCACCCGGTCAAACTTTATACAATGGGAAGCATCTTTCGTTATGAAAGGCCGCAAGACGGAAGATACCGAGAGTCCCATCAGCTGGATTTTGAAATGATCGGGGTTGATTCTCCCATTGCGGAAGCTCAACTTCTCCAAGTCGCTTTTTATATTTTAAAAAAGATAGAACTTAACAATGTTGTTTTGGAAATTAATTCTCTTGGCTGCCGCGATTGCCAAAGAGAATACCAAAAACAATTAAAACGCTATTTTAGCAGAGTCAGACCGAAACTTTGTCAGGAATGTCAAAGAAGGGCGAAAAATAATCCGTTAAGAATCTTTGATTGCAAAGAAGAAAAATGCCAGGAACAGCTGAAAGAAGCGCCTTTGATTGTGGATAATCTCTGTAAAGCCTGTAATAAGCATTTTAAAGAAGTGCTGGAATATTTGAATTCACTCAAAATTCCCTATCGGTTAAACGTCCGCTTGGTAAGAGGCCTTGACTATTACACTCATACGGTTTTTGAATTTTGGAGAGAAGGAGACGAAGTTCGGCGTCAGAACGCGTTGGGCGGAGGAGGGAGGTACGATCACTTGGTGGAAGAATTTGGCGGTAAATTTACTCCCGCCGTTGGCTTTGCCTTCGGAGTGGACCGTTTAGTGGCGGAACTGCTGAAAAGAAAAAAGAAAAGGCCGGAAAGGCCAATCGCTTTTTTGGCTCAGCTGGGCGACAAATCCCGGCACCAAGCCTTAAATCTGTTCGAAAAGTTGTGGGAAGCCGGTTTTTCCGTAAGAGAATCTTTTACCAAAACCAGTCTTCGGACCCAATTGCGGGTGGCCAAACAGGAGAAAGTCAGGTGGGTTTTGGTTTTGGGCTACAAGGAAGCCATAGAAAAAAATGTTATTTTAAGAGACCAGGTTACGGGTGTCCAGCAAATTGTTTCCCAGGCAGAACTAATCGATTTTCTAAAAAAACAGAAAATAACCGAGTAGCGTAATAAATTTGAAGTTTAAAATTTAAAGACTTACTGATTTATTATCGCTTCTGTTTAAAAATTTAATCATTTGAAATTGAAAATTGATTAAAAATTTCAAATTTCAAATTTCAAATTTATAATAGTTGCTAGGAATAAAGTAACGTTGATATACAATATAAAATAAATACAAAAATAGATGCTCGACATAATTATTCGCAACGGAAAAGTGATTGACGGCGGCGGTAAGAATCTGCCCCAAACTTCGGACGTTGGGATTAAAGACGGTGAGATTATTCGAATTGGCAATTTGGAGAAAGAAGTAGGCGCCAAGGAAATTGACGCGAAGGGGAAATATGTCGTCCCGGGTTTTATTGATATAAACAACCATTCGGATACCAGTTGGACTCTATTTCGCTATCCTGACCAGCAAAGTATGGTTATGCAAGGAGTAACCACTATTATTGGCGGAAATTGCGGATCTTCCCTGGCGCCTATTCTTGGGGAAGGCAGTATAAAATCTTTGCGGAAATGGATAAGTTTAAGGGATGTCCAAATAGATTGGGACCGGATGGGCGAATTTTTGAGTTATTTGGAGGATTACCGTTCCCTACGGGTAAATTTTGGTACTTTGGTTGGTCACGCCACTTTGCGGAGGGGTTTGATTGGCGATAATATTCGGGCACTCTCCCCCGAAGAAATAAAAGTTATTTGCCGGGAAATAGAAAGAGCTTTTCAAGAAGGCGCGTGGGGTTTGTCGACCGGTCTTGCTTATACTCATACCCGCACTGCCAACGAGAAAGAGATTACGGCTTGCGCGGAAGTGGTAAAATATAATGATGGTTTGCTCACTTCTCACTTGCGGGGAGAAAGCGAAAAACTGGTATCTTCGGTTAAAGAAATGGTCAGCGTGGCCCAAAAAACCGGGGTTAACCTTGAAATTTCCCACCTTAAAGCGGTGGGTAAAAAAGCCTGGCACCTATTTGCCCGGGCTTTAAGCATAATCAATGAAGCCATAAACGCCGGAGCCAACATAAACTTCGATGTTTATCCGTACACCTCCAGCGGCCCGGTGCTTTATACTCTTTTGCCCGACTGGGTTACCGAGGGCGGCAGAGAAAACCTGCTTAGAATCTTAAAAGATAGTAAAAATAGGGCTAAAGCCGTTGTCGAAATGAAGAAAGATTCACTAAATTATGCCCAGATTGTCGTGGCGTCGTCTCCTGTCTCTAAACTGCTAGTAAACAAAAGTATTACTGAAATTGCCAGGATGCGGAGCGCTGAACCATACGGTACAGAGCGGGGTAGCGATCCCGAAGAAGTGATTGTAGATCTCGCTTTAGCGAGCGAGGATCAGTGCAGCGTGATTGTCAAGCTGCTAGCCGAAAAAAATGTTACCATGGCACTTAAAAACTCCCACGCGATTATTAGTTCTGACGGCATAGGCTATGCGAAAGAAGAAGCGGCCAGCGGTAATATTGTCCATCCCCGTTGTTTCGGAACTTTCCCCCGATTTCTTTCTTATTACGTCAAGCAAAAGAAAATAATGAGTTTACCCAAGGCGGTCCATAAGATTACGGGAATGCCCGCGGCTAAAATAGGGCTCCGCGGGAGAGGCCAAATAAAAGAAGGATATAAGGCGGACTTAGTAGTAATTGATTGGAAAACAATCGTTGATGAAGCTTCAATCAATGCTCCCTATAATTATCCAAAAGGGATTCAATACGTTGTAGTCAACGGGGAATTGTCTGTCGAAGAAGAACAATTAGTTGAAGGAGTACGGTCGGGCAAAGTGCTGCGCAAGCAGTAAATACGGGTAAAATGAGATGGCCATCTTGTTTTCGTAAGAATTACAAACTTCGGAAATTTTATAGCCCGCTTAATCCGCATTGTAAATTATCGTCCGTATGGTTACCAAAAACAAAAACAAATGGTTTTGGATTGAAATGGCGGTTGTCACGGCAATTATGATCGCAGGCGCTTATGTGCGGTTGACCGGTTTAACGTGTCTCCCCCCGGGTCTTTATCCGGACGAAGCGATGAATACTACTGATGGTTTGATAACGGCGGAAGCCGGGAGTTGGAAACTTTTTTACGAAAACAATAACGGACGGGAAGGTCTTTATATAAGTTTTTTGGGATATCTGCTCCATTGGTTTGGCTCCAGCCTTTGGATTGTTCGTTTTCTTCCTGCCCTGATCGGGACTCTAACTTTGCCGGCCGTTTTTTGGTTAGGCAGGAGAGCTTCGGGGCGATTTGGCGGGATTATCGCTTTGGGTCTGATGGCTTTTAGCTATTGGCACTTGAATTTTTCGCGTATCGGTTTTCGGGCAATTTTAATGGTATTTATGCTGTCTTGGTCCTTCGCTTTTTTGGCAGAAGGGTTTTGGCGCTTATTTTATCGCCGGAAATTAGAGCATTCGACTTTTCCCTGGATATTTTTTGCGGTGGGCGGTTTATTTTTGGGTTTGTCACTACATACTTATATTGCAGTCAGGATTGCTCCCTTGGTGGTAATCACCCTTTGGGCAATGGCTTTAATATTTTTTGGGAGTTTCCGCAAGGACATATTGAAATCGTTGTTAATAACCATACTATTTGCAATTATTGCGGCTGCGCCGATGCTTTATGACTTTACCGTCCACCGGGACCATTTTTCCAGCCGAACCAGCAATGTTTCCATCTTCAGTTCTCCCAACGTCGGACAAGCCTTGGGAAAGAGTGTTTTGCTGACTTTGGCATCCTTCCTGGCTTATGGCGACCAAAATTGGCGGCATAATTATCCTTATCTACCGCTTCTTTTGCCTTGGTGGGGAGTGATTCTATTCATCGGAGTCGGTCAGGGCTTGATTAAATTGATAAAATTGGGGACGCGGCATACTATGCTCCTGCTGGGAAGGAAAAATAAGAAAATAAGCGAGAAGCAAAAATGGGAAATTGTAATTTTGATTTTCCTGATCGCTTGGTGGGCGTTTTTACTGGCTCCCTCGATTTTGACTAACGAAGGGCTGCCCCACGCTTTAAGGAGTATCGGAGCTATTCCGCCGACTTTTCTCTTAATCGGATTTACCTTGGATAAATGGTCCAAAAGTATTCGGATCAAGGCGGTTTTTTATGTTTTGGTAGCGTTAACCGCCATTTTTAATGTTTACGTTTATTTTTATCTTTGGGGAAAAAACCCTGCCGCGTATTCCGCTTTCGAATATCGTTTGTCAGGCATCGGAATTTATCTGAGAGAAACAATACCCCAAGAGCCGGATACGAATTTTTATTTGGTGACTAACGCGGACTCGTTTCACACCGATGCGAACCTCCCCGTTATGGTCGAGCCGATCCGTTTCTTTACCTGGCAATACCGCGACCGCTTACACTTTGTACTACCGGAAAATTTTGATCTCGGATCAATAAAACTACCCGCCAAAATATTTTTGGTGCAAAATGAAAATGATACCTTTTCCAAGATCGCATCCCGTTATCCCAACGCGCTTTTTGAAAAAATAAAAATGGGAGAAGAAATTGACAATGATGGTAAGAATACGGCTAATTTCGCTCCAACAGGAGAAGAGTGTTTCCTCTGGCCGCCCATAAAATTAGATACTTACTTTAGTTTTATCGACATACCCCAATAGGAAAAAAATATGCTAAAATTGAAAATTAAAAATTAATAATATTATGAATCCCCCAAAAACAGCAAAATTATCTCTTCTATTCTACACTTTCATAGTTTCCGCTTTATTGGTTTTGGGTTTTGCCGCACTTTATCCTCCGGAAACTCAAGCGGAAATAACTCTTGACGACCAGGAAAGAGAATTTATCCAAAATATTAACGATTATCGGGAAAGCAAAGGCTTGGATCCCTTGAAAATTTCGTCTGATTTAAGTAAAGCGGCTTTGTCGATGGCAGAAGATATGGCGGCTAATCCGGATAGTATCAACCACGAGCATAAGGATTCCAAGGGGCGCCTGCCTGCCGAGCGGGCGGGTTTGTTCGGTTATACTGACGGAGTAGGCGAAAACTTGGCGGCCGGTTACCAAACGGCGGATCGAGTTTTTGATGCCTGGAAAGGTTCGACCGAGCATAAGGAAAATATGGTTTATAAGGATTACGCGGTGATGGGAATCGCCCGGGTTACCACCAGCAATAACTTCAAGTGGTATTGGGTGAATATGTTTGGTGACAAGGAGCACAAAAATGATTTGGTAGACGAAGCGAGCTACAGTCCGCTCATAAAAATGCAGGTTAAAGTTACCGATCCCAACGGCAAGCCTGTCAACAAAGCCAAAGTTAGCGTCTTAAATAAAAACAAACACAAGATAGACGGAGGAAAAACCAATACCAAGGGCAAACAAAGTTTTACTTTAGAACCAAAAGATGAATTTTATGTGCGGGCCTCTGCCACAGGATATAAATCCTATACCAAAAGGGTAAAACCCGGAGACAAAGACAGCGTGACGGTCAATCTTTGGCTGGAAAAAGAATAATCAGGGATAAAACTGTTCCCGAGTCAATGGCTGGTTGACATTCTGTAATTGATTGTCATGCTCTGTTAGCAGGTATTTGTAATTGCTAGCAATGAAATCTAAAATTCTTCTTACCTCTATATGAACCATTTCGAAAAACCAAAAACTCTTTCCTATGCCGAGAAGAAATCAAATGCGCATCTTGAATCTTGGAAAGACGAAATGGAGCAATCCATTGGGAAATCGAGCAAAGAACTGGGCATATATAATCGCGAAGAAGTCTTAGGGCGAATAAAGCAGCTTTACGAAACTATTCCCCAAATGAAAGAGTTTGATTTTTTGCGAACGCTAAAAGAAATCGCGGGTGACGTTGGCGTTTACGTCGTGGGGGGATCGGTCCGGGACGCGGTGTTGGAAAAATCGGCGACGGATATTGACCTGGTGATTAATCGGATTGACCCTCTCGAACTTATTAATGTATTGCTAAAATACGGCAAGGTTACTTTTGACCGAAACCCCAAAGCCCAATTGGAAAAGATGAGTTCGGAAGAAAAAAACCGGCTGGTCAAAGAACATTACGGGGTGATTAAATTTAATCCGCGAGATTCTTCCCTTCCCGAGCTTATTGATATTGCTTTTCCTCGACAAGATGATTACGCGGGCTCCGGCCAAACGGGAATCCTGGGGATAAAAAGAGACACGGAATCCAAAACCGATCCCAAACTTAACATTGTCGAGGACCTGGCAAGAAGAGACCTTACTATTAACGCTATGGCAGTCAACTTGATGGACGGCCAAATCGTCGATCCTTTCGACGGCATTGAAGACATTGTAAAACAAAAAATCCGAACAGTAGGCCGACCGGAAGATCGCATCTTGAAAGAGGATCTTTCGAGGGGGTTCCGGGCTATTCGCTTTGCCTGCGTTTTTTCTTCCGATATCGAAAACGAGACAAAGAAAGCGGTCAAAAAAATCTTTTCTCCCGCCTCTTATTCGCCGGAAGCTTTTTACCGGGATAAGCCGGAAATTTTGGCTCAGGTTAAGCGATACGAAAAAGAAGTAAGATTGCAATTCGGCACCGCCGAAGGACCTTTACCGAGATGCTTACAGGTTTTTTGGGACCGAAAAAAAGAATTGCCCAGTATGGCCGTAGCCAAAGAAGTAATGAGAAAGGAAATATTAAAGGCAATTAAGGCTAACCCCAAAAAATTTATCGAACTAATGGATGAGGTTGGGGGGCTTCCGGTAATTCTCCCGGAGTTAGCCTGCTTAAAAAACTTAAAGCAGCCGCGCGAATACCACCGTGAAGGAGACGCCTTCCAGCACACTTTGATGCTACTGGATCACCTGCCGGTTAACGCCGGTTTGCGTTTGAAGTTGGCGGCGCTTTTCCATGATTTGGGAAAGGCGGAAACTCAAAAAATCAGTGAAGAGGGGAAGATTACTTTCCACGGCCACGCGCGGAAAAGCGCGGAACTGGTGGAAGCGATAGTGAGCCGGTTTCACTTTCCCAACAAACTTACAAAGGAAGTAGGGTGGCTGGTGGAAAACCATATGTTTCCAATTAATTCTGAGATGGATCGGGTAAAATCCACTAAGCTGGAAAAAATGTTTTTGGAAGACGAAGGTTTGGGAAGAGATTTGATCGCGCTTTCTCGCGCCGACGCTTTGGCTTCCCTGCCGGCGGAGGGAAAATCGGATTTAAAGAATGTTAATCTGCTTCTAAAAAGAATAGAAGAATTAAAACAGCTTCGCGATGAGAAAGAACAGGAAATTCCCCGTCTGATAACCGGCCGGGACCTGATTGATCTCGGCCTAAAACCCGGACGCAGTTTTTCTAAAATTTTGGAGGCAAGCAGAGAAGCGCAACTCAACGGTGAGATAAAGTCCAAGAAAGAAGGCCTGGAGCTGGTGAGAAGGATTATAAAATAATGTTAAAATTAACGATATGAACCATTTCGAAAAACCAAAAATTACGGGTGGGGAGGGATCTTTGCCGGAGGAAAAGTTTACTTCCATTGTGAGAGTTTTGGGAAAAAAATATGAAGACATTAGCGAAGCAGAAAGGCAAAAAGTTCTTGAAATTATGGAGGGAAGATTTATCAATCAAAAAAAATTCAAAGAAGATCTATTGAGAGATTTTGGAAGCGTTGAAAATATTCCCGAGGCTATTAGAACTATTTTTCTTGAAAGGGAAAAAACGTCCGAGGAAGTGGAAATAATAAATATTGTCAATGAGAAAACCAATGAGTTGAGAAAAAAATTTGGTTTTTCGGAACTTAATATTTCTCCAGAAAATATCTATGTGATAAGTCAAAATGCCCCTTGGCCTAAAAGTTTAGACCCGGATTATTATTATGTTCCAATTGGTCAATTTATCGTTATCCGCGAACCAAAAATTAAACAGTTGGGCAGTTCTAAAACAATTTTTACTAAGAATATTCTCCATGCAATAATCCATTTTAAATCTTACAATGCCTTAAAAAAACTTGAGAATTCTTCAGAATTTAACGTTTATAAGGCTGGTTTGGAAAATTATAAAAGAGGAGACGACAGCAAACCATACTTTGGAAATCTTAATGAAGCAATAGTGGAAGAATTAACTATTAGCCTTTTGAAAGAATTAGAAAGTTGTCTACTTCTTAAAGATGAATTTGAGCAAACAGAGGGAATTAAAAAGTGCCTATCTGAAGAAAAAACAAAAGAAGGAAAACCCTTGTTAAATGGTAATGAGTTTTATATAGCTTTTGATAAAGAAACCGACACTCTGCATTCAGCGGAGTTTGGAAGGTCTCAAGAAAGAAGAATTCTAAACAAATTGATCGATAAAATTTATCGAAAAAATGTTGGTCAATTCAAAAACAAAGAAGAGGTGTTTGATTTATTTGCCAAAGCAGTTATGACCGGAAGAATTATGCGGATGGGAAAGTTAATTGATAAAACATTCAAAGAGAAACCTTTCAGAAAAATTGCTGAGATATATGATATAAATGCTTTGGAAGAATATGTCGATAGCTTGAAATAAAATCAATTTAAAAATGAAAAACCAAGATAAAGGCTATAAAATAAAAATTACCATTCTAGCGATTTTAGCCATTATTCTCCGATTTGAGTTTTATTGGGTAGGATACTCATTGATGGATCTCTATGTTAATGAGAAATATATCTCTTCGATATACGAACTTCCCCAACAAAAAAGTTCTGTTCCTCTTTCAATGAGTATCTCCAAACCAGTTCTTCCAGTTATTATCCAAGCGGGGGAGACGACTTTCAAAACGATAGGAAATCTTGGTAGGTCGACAAGGGATAGATTAATAAGCTTTTTTGAAAAGGAGACGGGTCAAAAAGTAACTCTTCAACCAGCGGGGAAAAAAGAGGCGGAAGCCTTAAAAAATTTAAAAGTCGAAGACTCTCAACTCACGCCTTTTACAGATAAAAGTGGTAAGAAGATCGAAGCGATGATCGCAGATGGAAGCCTATCCAAAGAAATAACCGATAGCGATAAGTTTTTGTCGAAATTGAGTGGGACAGATGTAGAAAAATATAAAGATATAGCCAGAGGGGCGCTTCCTGAAGTTACTCAGATTACTAGAGAAAGCGAAGTTTTAAATGGATCTCTTGCTAGGATATATATGGCTGACGCGATAGAGATTAATAAGTTGGATCTAGTTACTGGCGAATTAACTAAGATAGAACTTACTGATGGATTAAAGAAAGCTCTAGACGAAGGTATTCATCCAATAGGCAACGTAAATTTTACAAATTTAAGCCGGGAAGAACAAACCAGGCTATTGTTGGAAGGAAAAATTTCTTTTGATAGATTCCCCGAAGGAACAAAGGATATGTTTAGGCCGGATAGGAGCGATTTTATCAGGTTCAATGAATCCAGCCCAATGTCTTCTACTTGGCAGCCACGAGAAGTTTATGAGGTTACTTTAGCTAATGGACAAAAGGTTTACGTAGAAGGTCTAACGGATACTGTTTCGAATAGGTCTTTATACGTACCCATTACAGAAGGTTTAGAGGGCAACAAATTTTTGAAGATCAATTCTAATTTTAAAGCAGACGTAGAAGCTCTGAAAGCAATGGGGAGTACCGAAGATGAAATTTTCCAAGCTACTAAAGAAAGATTTGAAGATTATATAAAAGCTAATGGTTCGGATTATCTTCAAATGAGAATTGACCAATTATTGGAGAAAGACCAGTCTCTCCGAGCCCAAGGAAGAGTTGGTCTTTCCGACGAACTCAGGGATTGGATGAAAAAAATTAGAAATGATACCGATTTATTTCCCGAAAAAATTGTTAGCCCTGATAAAATAACTCTTCCGTCTATGGAGCAAGTGGCGGCGATTGCTGCTATGGCCGGCATGGAAGAAAATGACACGGAAAGCGCTCAAAAAGAAGTAGCTCAAACACCTCCTGGAGGCGACGATTCTTTTCCCGGTATGGATTTGGCGAACAAAACTCTTGACACTTTTGGCGTTTATGGGCCGCTTGCTATGGTGCCAACGTTGGGGATTGCGGCCGCGTCGTCTTTTGTGGCGTTAACCGCGGTGCCGGTGGCTATCGCGGCAGGAGGATTAGCTATAGCAGACCTTGGTTGGAAAATATACAACGATAATTCTTTAGCAAAGCAGCTTCCGGGTTTCCTTTTGGATACTTTTGGCTTTGGGCCGAAGGATAATCGGGACAAGATTGAAGAAATATCGAAAGAGAGATTCTCTCAATCTCCCAAACCCGCCACAACTTCAAAAGTCGAAAACGATGTCCCCGGAAGCGTTTTTGATGGGCAGATAACCGGCCAAGAGGGTTCGAATAAAACAACCGGTGGCGGTGATTCGAAAAGCCCGAGCTTTTGGGAACAAAGCGGGAATGGGCGCGATCCTACTCAAGCAGGAGAAGAATTGTCGAATAACGCGGCGAAACAAGGCCAGGATGTTACGCCCGGAGCCGTTACGGGTAGCGCTGATGTTTCTCAAGAGACTCTAGCGGGGGACCCAACCAAGAATGGTTCTGATTATTCAAACGGTAATCAACCCCAAGAAGCGATACCGCCAATCCAGCAAACTCCCGAAGCTCCTCCTCAACCGGAGAAGCCCACGGATGTTTCCAACGTCGTTCCGGAAACTCCGACCGGCGAACCTCCCTCGTGGTCTTTTGATGTTCCCGCCCCGAGTGAGATAACCCCGTCTATGCCTACTCCTGTGCCCGAAACGGGTCCTTTGCGTCCGGACGAAAGCGTGATACCGGTCAAGCTAGAAGAACTTCTACCTTCGGAAACTAAAGAAGAACCTCCTGCCGAGACACCTCCTCCCCAAGCAGAACTAGAGACCTCTTCTAAAAGTTTTTTTGATACTATGACGGAAGGCCTTCCTACCGGAACAGGACAGATTGGTGTTCTTGAGAAGGTTCCCCAAGTGGCAGAGGCACTTTACAATAAAGTTAAAGATTTTTTTACTCCAACAGAGAGCCCGAAACAGGTTCCGGATCAACAAACCCAGCAAGCGATACAGGATGGGCAAAAAGCCGATATTGCCGCAAGAGAACAGTTAACAAAAGAAGTCGGTGAAGCTTATGATCGTATAGCTACCGATCAAACTACCCAACAAGCCACAGAAGAGGGGCAGAAAGCAACTGTTTCCGCGATCGACCAATTGATAAGTGAAGTGGGAAAAATTTATGAATCGCTGGGATTAACTAATCAAACTGAGGAAATCTCCAAAAACGAACAAGACCAACAGACGGATAACCGAGAGCTCATCCAAAGTTTGTTGGATCAAGTAAACAAACTTATCGATAATCTAGCGAACGATATAGCAAATGATATATTAGGAAATAATCCGGATAATTTAGGCAACGATACCGACGGCTCAGCCACTAACAATAAATTTGAACAACCAGGAGAGGGTAATACCGCCAACACGGAAAATTTAGGGGATGAAAGAAACCAACAAAAAGAGGAAGCCATTTTCAGTGATTCAAATGATTCAAACGCGGCGATGAATTTGTTTGCCGATCCCCAAGAAGGGGCAAATAACGATTCGGGATCAGGGGAGGAAAACTCGGGAAAACCGGGCTATATCAACCCGGGATTCCAAAACTCTAGGGAAAGCTTCAAGAACGCGCCTAGCCAGCTAGAATCCGGTTCTTCAAGCCAGCAATACGGGAATTTACCATCAAACGCCGGCGAACAAGCACCCCAAAGTCCCGGCGAAAATTCTAAAGGTCCGGTTTTAAATCCTGGCGGGGGTGACATTAATGGTTGGGGCAAGAATTCAAGCGGCAGTGACCAAGAAACGGCCCCGCCAAATCCAAGCGAGAGTGAAGCAAGGCCGGGGACGGGAGATAAAGCCTCCAATAGCGACGAGTTTATCCCGGGTTGGGGTTGGTACGGTGCCGACGACAAACCCTCCGGTTCCAACGACAAAGCGGGAGGAGAAAGTGAAGGGAACCCCGAGAGTGGCGGTCCTGAGGGTGACTCTGGTAATGGCGGTAATGCAGGGGGCGGAGAGTAAATCGGTTTGAGGCAAAGGCCTAGAAAACCAAAATCCGTTTTTTGTACAAAATACGAAATAAGAGTTAAAATTACAACGCTTCTTAAAAAAGTCGCGTATTTTTTATTGACGCTGCTTTTTTAATTTTCTGATATAATCGAAATAACAGTAACAGTTAAAAAATAGATAAATTTATGCAAAGCAAACATAGTTTGGAATTCAAAAAACCCAATTGGCGGCGGCAATATTTGATTTATTTGGTAGTTTTGGGACTGGTGGTGAGTTTTGGAGTAGGGCTGGCAGTGGGAGAGGAAACCGTCAGGGAAAGATATTTGGCGGAAGCCCAAAGCAATCAATTGCGTGACAATGTCAATACGGATATTGTTTTTGAAGCCTGGAAAAAATTAAGCGATAAGTATGTCGGCAAATTACCGGAGAATAAATCGATGGTTTATGGGATGGCAAAAGGAATGACCGACCAGTTGGGCGATCCCTATACGGTCTTTTTTGAACCGGAAAAGGCCAAACAGTTTAAAGAAGACCTTAAAGGTAGTTTTAGTGGAATTGGAGCAGAAATTGGGATTAAAGAGGGGATGCTTACGGTGGTGGCTCCCATAAAAGATACCCCCGCGGACAAAGCCGGGTTGAAAGCGGGCGATAAAATTTTGAAGATTGACGGTATGGAAACCTCGGCTATGGGATTAGACGAAGCAATTTCTCACATAAGAGGAGAAAGAAGTACCAAGGTGAAATTACTGTTGATGTCCGAAGACGATCTCACTCCGCGGGAAGTGGAGATTACCCGGGATGTTATCAACGTCAAAAGTGTCGACTTTGAGATGAAAGACGGCAATATCGCTTATATACGTTTATCGGGCTTTACCGAGGATACCCTCAGGGAGTTTACCGACGTGGCGCGTAAAGTAAAAGAATCGGACGCGAAAAAAATAATTTTAGATTTACGAGAAAATCCGGGAGGATACTTGGAAACGGCCGTCAATATTGCCAGTTTTTTCTTGCCGAAGGGCACTTTGGTAGTCAAGGAGGATTTTGGGGGTAAGCATCCGGCCAATGAGTATAATACCCAGTACGATCCGGTGCTGGACAAGTATCCCTTGGTGATTTTGATTGACAAAGGCAGTGCTTCCGCTTCGGAAATTCTAGCCGGCGCGTTGAGCGAACAAAGAGGTATTAAGTTGATCGGAGAAAAAACTTACGGTAAAGGTTCGGTGCAAGAATTTATTTCGCTGAGCGACGGCTCCACGGTTAAAGTTACGGTAGCGGAATGGCTCACTCCCAAAGGAAAAAGCATCAATAAAGAAGGGATAGGCCCCGACTCAGAGGTAAAAATAACCGCCGACGACATCCGTGATAAAAAAGATTCCCAGCTGGACAAGGCACTGGAGGAGCTAAAAAATTTATAAACTCTTTTTATGATCAATTTCAGAAACGTCAGTAAAATTTATTCGGGTGACGTGGCTGCCCTGAGAGACGTTAACCTGGAAATTTCCAGCGGTGAGTTTGTTTCCATTGTGGGCCAAAGCGGCACCGGCAAATCCACCTTGCTTAAATTACTTATTTTAGAAGAATTCCCGACTGCCGGCCAAATTATTTTTCAAAATCGGGATCTAGCGACACTCGGCAGTAAAGAGATTCCTTTTCACCGCCGCAGAATAGGAGTAGTCTTCCAAGATTTTAAGCTGCTGAATAAACGGACGATTTTTGAAAACGTATCTTTTGCTTTGGAAGTGGCCGGTAAATCCAACCGAGAAATCCGGCAAAATACGGGTCAAATTTTGGAAATCGTGGGGCTACGGGAAAAGGGCAATAAATACCCCACTCAGATTTCCGGCGGAGAACAGCAGAGAGTGGCGATAGCAAGAGCGCTGGTTAACCATCCCGAAGTACTGGTCGCGGACGAGCCTACGGGTAACCTGGATATGATAAATACTTGGGAAATTATAGAATTGTTGCTTCGCATCAACAAACTTGGCACTACCGTGCTTTTAGCTACCCATAATAAAGAGACGGTAGACAGGATTAACCGCCGAGTGGTGGCGTTGGATAAAGGAATTATAATCCGCGACCAGCAAGAAGGGAAATATATGATATAGCTTGTAAATTAAATAAAAATTAGTAATTGTAAATTGTAAATTTTTTGTTCTATGGAGTGGCTAACTTTTTGGCGGGGCATAAAATCGGGGGTGAGAAATTTTTTTCGTAATGGCTGGCTTAGTATCGCCACTATAAGCATAATCGTCTTAACCCTTTTTATTATTAACGCGGTTTTTATTATTACTTTGATTGCCAAGAACACTTTGGAGGACTTACAGCAAAAAATTGACGTCAATATCTATTTCAAGGGAGAAGCGGAAGAAACGGGGTCTAGAGCTTTGACTGATATGGTTAGCAAAATGCCCGAAGTGAGGAACGCCCAGTATGTTTCCAAGAGTGAGGCCCTGCAGGTGTTTAAGGAAAAACACAGCAAAGACGAAATTATTCTCCAGTCATTGGAAGAATTAGGTAATCCTCTCCAAGCGTCAATGAGCGTAAAAATGGAAAATCCTGACGCTTACCAAGGAATCATCGAAAAAATTAGTCAAAGCCAGTATGCCAATTTAATAAGCGACGTGGATTATTATTCCGAGAAAAAACCTATTATCGAAAGATTGAACAATATAATTAAAACATTGCGAAAAATCGGAGTGGTGATAATTGCCATATTTTCCGTGATTGCGGTTTTGGTAACTTTTAATTCTATCAGAATCACAATGTATAGTTATCGAAGAGAAGTGGAGATCATGAAGCTGGTCGGAGCTAACCCCTGGTTCGTCCGGCTTCCGTTTATCGTGGAGGGGATGATGTACGGTTTTTTTGCCGCCTGGATATCGATACTCATTTCCTACCCCTTTGTCTACTTTTCTTCGCCGTATATTGCTTCGGTGGTTCAGAACGTGAATGTAGTCGGCTACTTGCATACAAACGCTTTTTCCATTATTGCTATCCAAATGGTAAGCGGAGTAGTGCTCGGAGCAATTAGCAGTTTCATCGCGATTAGGAAATACCTCAAAATTTAGTTTAAAATTTGAAGTTTAAAATTTGAAATGAATTTTAATTTGCGAAATTTTAATTGAGTATAAATAAGAATATATAGCATTTGTTAAATTAAAATTTATTCATTTCAAATTCAATTTAAACTTTAAATTTAAACTTTAAACTTTAAATTTAGCCTATGAAAGCTCTAATTACCGCCGGTGGGCGCGGAACACGCCTTCGTCCCATAACCTACACTCTCAATAAACACCTGTTTCCCATTGCTAATAAGCCAATGATTTTTCATGCTTTGGAAAAAGTGGCAAAAGCCGGTATTAAGGAAGTCGCTATTAATATTAACGAAGGAGACAAGGAATTACCCGCAGCAGTGGGGAATGGAAAAAAATTTGGGCTGAAGATAACTTACATTGAACAAAAAGGAGGATCACTGGGAGTGGCTCACGTGATAGCTAACGCCAAAAAATGGATAGGTAAGGACGACCTGCTCTATTATTTTGGTGACAATATTATCGCGGGGGACCTGTCGAAACTGATAGATAAATTTTATAAAGATAAGTTGGATTGTCTTTTGGCTTTGTCAAAAGTCAGGGATCCGGAAAGGTTCGGAGTGCCGGTCATAAAAAATAAGCACATATTAGAAGTGCAGGAAAAACCAAAAAATCCCCAAAGCGACTTCGCGGTTACGGGAATTTATTTTTATAAGCCGGTAATAATTGAAGCGGTGGAAAATATCAAACCGAGTGCGCGCGGTGAATACGAAATATCCGATGCGCACACTTATCTCATCAAAAAGGGCTGCAAAGTAGGGTATTCCGAAATTACCGGTTGGTGGAAAGACACGGGTAAACCGGAGGATCTTTTAGAGGGAAATAGTCTTATTCTAACTTCTTTGTCCGGAATGGAGATCCCCTTCAAGCAATTGGAAAGCGGTTGGCGTTTAGAGGGGGCAATTAGAATTGGGGAAGGCACTAAACTCAGCGGCAAGGTAGTCATAAGGGGCCCGGTCGTTATTGGCCGCAATTGCTTGATTGAAGATGCCTGTATCGAGCCGTACACTTCAATTGGCGATAACGTGACTGTTAAAGGGACGGAAGTCTCCCACTCCATCGTCTGCGACGGAACAGAGATTTTGGAGTGCGGGGTGAGGATTGTGGATAGTCTGTTGGGAAGAAATTCCGTTGTTAAAGCTGAGGACTTTACCCTTCCCAGCGGACATAAATTAGTAATTGGGGATAACGCGCAAGTCGAATTATAACTGATGTAAGATGTCAGATCTAAAATGTAATGGCTACAACTCAAACCTAAAAACTGAAATATTCACAGCTTTAGGCTCTTGGTAGTGGTTTCTATTTCTTACATATTTTAATGGACAATTACTTCTACGTTGATATTGACGATGAAATAACCAGTGTGATTGGAAAACTCCGTAAAAAAAAAGCGGAGGAGGTTTTTTTGGTTGTTCCAAAACGGGCTTTGATCGCGCAAAGTTTGGTGAATTTGCAGCTTTTGGAAAAGGAGACGAAAAAGTTCGGAAAAAAATTAATATTTGTCTCTCCTGATGTCCACACGAGAAAAATAGCGGAAAAAGCGGGATTGATGGTTAAAAAATATTTTGCCAAGCCCAAAGAAGAAAATAAGGGGGAAGCTTACGGCTCTTCTCCTAAAAAGCAGCCGTCTATGCAGCCTTGGGAAGAGGCGGCGGCAAAGGAAGAATTAGCCAAAGTGATTGGCGGCAAAAAAGTAACCGGCTCTCAGAAGCCGGTGGTCCCAAATTCTGAAGTTACCGCTCAAACTTCTTCTAGAACAGCTTTCTCGCCTCCACTGAATAAATCAATAACGGTGAAGGCGAGAGTTTTCGCCAACGGTGATAAAAATTTAAAGTCTCCGGCAAATATTCCGGCTGTTTCGGTTAAACCGCCGCCCGCCAAACCTCAAGTTGTGGATTTAAAAAAAATTGCCGCGGAAAAAAGAGAAGAAAGAATTGCTTCGGAGGACAAAAGGGGAAAAATACTGAAACCTAGCGACGAGCCTTCGCTTAAGGAATTATTAAAATCTCCTGCGGAAGGCCGCCAAAAGACAATAAGCAATGATACGGGTCCAAAGCCAAACGAGCCAAAAATAAAAATGCATTTGGCAAAAACAAACCCCTTTAAAGTGAGGCCTTTGAATGGAGGAAGCAAAAATTTAAATATCCGCTCGGAGATTAAATCTAAAATTGAAAATCAAGAAAAAGCTATAATTCCGGAGCCGGAACTCCAAAATACCAATAAGCTCTCGTCCGATCAAGGTTTGGGGGATGATTCCCGATTGCAAATTGGAAAAAATAATCTCGATCTTCCCAAAAACAGCGTTTCGGTGGAAAAACTTGTTGAGCCTGAGACGGGGACAAAAACGCAGGTGTTCCCCAAAGTTATGACTGCGGATAAGCGTTTCAAAGAATTCGAGCGGGAAACAACCAGTCTGACCATCAAAGAAAAGGAACGCTTAAAAGATCTTTGGATGGAGCAAAAAAAAATTGTTCGGGGAAAGACATTTCAAAGCAATACCGTTTTAGACCTAAAATCTTTTCCCGGTCCGGCAGCCAAGGAAGAAAAAGTAGAGGATTCCAAAGAGGGGATTTTTCAGACGACCCATCGCCGGGTAATCGGCTCCTTAAAGGTGGTCGATTTACGGAATAGTCCTACTGCCCTTTTTACCGTGCCCCGGTTTACCGAAGAAAGACGGCAAAAAAAAAACGGCAGAGAAATCATCCTGCCTCTTTTTAACGTAAAATTATTTTTTCTTTTTGTTTTGGGTATTTTGGCCGTGCTAGCGGTTATCGTGGGAGTTATTATTCCGGAAGCCTCGGTGTCAGTTAAACCGCGGGTGGCCGAAGAAGACCTTGAGTTTAAAAATTGGATAAACGGAGAGATGTCCGAAATAGACCTGGGTCAGCGACAAATTCCCGGCAAACCCATCCGCTTTAAATTAAACGAAGAAAACACTTTTTCCGCCACTACCGAAAAAGAAATAAAGGAAAATTCTCAAGGGCAAATTGTGCTGTATAATCAATCGCAGCGACCGCTTTCTCTGAAACAAAACGCTTTGCTTACGGACAAATCGGGAAAGAAATTTTATACTACCGCTCCGGTTACTATTCCGGCGGCGGAACCTGGCTCTCCCGATAGCAACATTAACGGTAACACTAATTCTTCAACCAGCCTTGCCGCAAAAGCCGGTACCGCCGTCGTCGCAGTGTCTTCGGAAGGAACCGGCAAAGATTATAATCTGAAAGAAGGCGTTTCATTGGAAATGCCCGGTCTAAAAGACGGTGATTACTCGGGTTTGGTTACCGTAACAGTAAAAAAAGAAATTACGGGAGGGGAAAGCAAAGTGGTAAAAACTATTTCTCGGGAAGATTTAGACAGGGCCAAAGAGGAACTTCTTGTCCAAGCAAAGCAAGACAGTCTAGGAGAAATCCAAAAAAATCCGGAGGCGAAAAACGTTAAACTCGACAATCTTTTTGTGGAAGATATGTCTTTTTCGTCAAGCAAAACCGAGGGAGAACAATCGGATTCGTTTAACGCCAATATCACGGTAACTTTTTTTACCGTTTCTTTTTCACAGGACGATCTTGTCAAGCTGGCCAAAGATTTTATCGAAGGCCAAAAAGAGGAAAAAGATGGGACGGTTAAAATAATTGATTTTAGGATGATTGATGCCAAACCACTTGAAAACAAAATGGAAATCAGTACCAATCTAGTCTATCAATTGAGTGACGCAATTGATGAGGGAGATATACGTAAATCTCTCGTAGCCAAGAAAAAGCAGGAAGCGGAAGATTATTTGGCGGGAAGGAGTGACGTGGAAAAGTTTACACTCAATGTTTGGCCGAATCTATTAGGCTATATGCCAGTATTAGAACGGAGAATAAAAATAGAGATACAATAAACTTGTGGAGCACCAAGAATTCATATTAGTTTTAGCTAATCTTTTATGCAAATCTATCTTCTTTATGGCGATCATTCTTACGCCCGTAAAAGAGCCAAGGACGAGATCGTCCAAAAATACCGCGAGTCGAGTGGCGGAAACATCGCCTGCTTTACTGTTTCGTTTGGCGATCCAGGCTCGCAGTCAGCCGTTTATTCAAGAATTAAACAAAAACTGACCGCCGAGTCCTTATTTGGCCAAGAAGAATTGTTAATTATTTATTTTAGGAACGGAGACAGTGCCGCCATTTCCAGGGGTAAGAAAAAAACATTTCTTCCTAGCGACGAAAAAATCATCGTGTCTTATTTATCGCGTATACCTTCCAATATCAAGCTAATTATAGAAATTCCCGTGGTGCTGCCCGACCGGTCTTTACTTTACCAAACCGTTAAAAATCTCAACGGGGACATTCAAATTTTTAAATTGCCGGCCGCTAAAGACAAGAGCACCGTAAATTCAGCAATCCAGGATTTTTTGAAAAAGGAAAAGATAAACATTGACGGGTATTTGATCCAGAAATTGGTTGAAGCGGGCAAGGGTGATTGGTGGTACATCTTTACGGCTTTGGAACAAGCGGCTTTGCTGGCGCGCAGTAAGAACATCTTGGGGAGCAATACCCTCGGAAACAAAGATTTTATTTCTCTTTGGGATATTCCTGAGGAAAGAAGTATTTTTAAGCTTTTTGATGCGATCGGGAGAGGCGATCAAAAAGCAGCTTTTAGTCTGCTTTACGAAAATAGTCTAAAAAGTAAAATAAAATCCGGGGGAGAAATGGAAATCACCCTGGGTTTTGTGAGTCTTATGGCAAGACAAGTCAGGCAAATGATTGCGTTAAAAAGCGGTATGACTGCGCAAGAAGCCCAGAAAAATTGGCAAGTGCCCGTTTTTGCCTTTTCTAAACTCAAACAACAAGCTGATTGTTTCGGTAAGGAATTTTTATTGCTCGCTTACGAAAAACTGGTGGAATTGCAAGAAAAAGCAAAAAGGGGACTATATAGTCCCCTTATGCTAGTCGATTTTTTTGTTTTTTATCTTGTCTCCCACCGGAAACAAAACTTTCTATAAATGTCAATTTTCGGTTAGTCCGCTCTAAAGAGAATCGTTCTTGGGGGTGGCGGCGATGATCGGGTTAAAATAAAGTCCGACATCGCTGATCCATTTACCTTTGTTACCGTCCTTAGCGCAAGCGCTACCGCATTTCCATATTACTAATTCCGCGGGAGTATTCCGACCCTGGGAAACTAGCTTATCTATCCGGTTGCCTACTGTCTCTACGGCAGTTTCAGCGGAAGGAAAACAGCTGTGTCCGGCAACAAAGGGGAAACGATGGTCTTTGAAACCCCAGTAATTGAAGCAGTCTCCGCCTGCCGAGCGGGGGGAACGTTTCCCCCAATTGCTTTCTTTCTTAGCAATAGCGACTAGAAAAGCGGCAGTTTCGGGACGGCGCTTTGAAATATGGGGTAACATTTTTTCGATCGGATAACCGGATACCATTTTTTCCATAGCGGCAAGTTGCCCATCGTTAATTATGTCTTTGTCCGTGTCCTTTTTATCTTCTTTGGTTGGGTCTTTTGTGCTTTTCTCGTTTTCGGCTTTTTCCTTTTTAATATTCAGCTTTTTCCCTTTAGCACCTTTGGACTCGGCGACAATCACCGTCGCTTTTTCCTGTTGCGGCTGTTTTTCACTCACCGTTAAAGTATTTTCGGACGGTTCGATTGAGCCATTCTTTGCTGTCGGATTGTTGCTTACATCGATAGCCGGCTCCGGCAGAAGCTCAATTTTTAAATTTTTGTCGTTATTGTTTTCTACTTGCTGTTGAATGTTTGTAGGAAGATCAAGTTGAATGTCATTTTTGTTTTGGTAAATTGTCGTATTGATAGCGATAGACGCGGTTACTGGCACCGCGGCAAGAAACCTCACAATACTGTTTTTACCCATGCTAATTGTTAAAAATATTCCCTCCTGGTCCTGCCCGTACCGACATGGTTTCGGGCGAACTTCACTACTTAATGAAGTTAAAAATGATTGCAGACTGGCAAATTAGCCAATCTACAATGACCCTATATTATTAACGGGAAAACAAATTTGTCAATAGTAATGTCGCGCAATATAAAATATTCCCCTTTTCTAAACTTTGGGTTATTATATAAAAAAATAATCAAAACTTAATCCGTAATATTAATTTTTTATGGAAAATATTTCTTTTAAAAAAGGTTTTTCAATTCTGCGAATGGTTTTGATTGTGCTTATCGTTGTTTTGGCAATCGGTTTCATCGGAGGAAAGAGCGGGTTTAGTAGGCTATGGCCCTCTTTTGGGGCAAAATCCAATACGAGACAGCAGGAAAAATTGGGAATAGTAAATAATAAAAGTGATTTACAGGTTCCTCCTTCCGCTCAGGCTGAGGAAGATGCGGTGACTCAAGCGGTGGATAAGGCATCGCCGGCAGTCGTAAGTATTATAGTTACCAAGGATGTTCCTAAAATACAAAATTTTTACTTTGATCCTTTCGGAGGAGGGGCTGGCCCCTTACCGTCAAACAATTCTTCCTTTTTTGATCAGTTTTTTGGTTCCGCGCAAAACGGACCGGGTCAAGACCAAATTCAGGGAGGCGGTACGGTAAAGCAGGAGATTGGCGGTGGTAGTGGATTCGTAATATCGGAAGATGGGCTAATCGCGACAAATAAACACGTCGTGGCCGATCCGGGCGCTGATTATACTGTTTTGACAAACGATGGCCGGGAATATGACGCGAAAGTGTTAGGCCGCGACAGGACAAACGATTTAGCTATTATAAAAGTAAATCCGAGCAGTCCCAAGAAAGGTGATCCGGTTGATAAAATGGACACTTTGCCTTTGGGAGACTCCGGCCAGTTAAAAATTGGCCAAACGGTTATTGCGATCGGCAATGCGTTGGGAGAATTTAGCAACACTGTTTCAAAAGGAATTGTCTCGGGATTAAGGCGGAATATTGAAGCCGGCGGTTATTCGGGATCAGAGCAACTGGATCAGCTCATCCAAACCGACGCGGCTATTAACGAAGGTAACTCCGGAGGGCCTTTGCTAAATCTCAAAGGGGAGGTAATTGGAATAAACGTGGCAATGGCTCAAGGAGCACAAAACATCGGCTTTGCTCTTCCGATAGATATGCTTAAAAATACGATACAAAGCGTAGAAAAGACCGGCAAGATCAGCCAACCTTATTTGGGAGTTCGCTATCAGCTTATTAACGAAGCGATAAAACAAAAAAACAATTTGCCTTTTGATTACGGCGCTTTGGTAATGAGGGGCCAAGATCCTACCGATTTGGCGGTTATGCCGGGATCGCCCGCTGATAAAGCAGATATTCAGGAAAATGATATCATTTTAGAAATAAACGGAACCAAGATTGACGATAAAAATAGCTTAGCTAAGATAATCGGAGGCCTTCAGGTAGGTACGGATATTGAAATAAAAGTTTGGCATAAAGGCCAAATTAACACGGTAAAAGTGAATTTGCAGGAAGCACCCGGAGGAGGACAATAACAGATTCTATTTAATATAGTTTTGTGATATCATTATAAAAATACTGGAGTTTAAATCAAAAAACAGATAATGACCAAAACAAAACCCGAAGCATTTTTCCAATTAACAATATGGTGCTTGAATGCGGCTGTATTTTTTATTTTGTCCGCTGGCTTTGCGAAAGCTGAGTTGGCTTCCGGAAAGGCTGAATTCGATGAAAACTTTGTGGAGGATATGAGAGGATACGTTGACAACCTCCCTTCTCCTGGTCCCTTTACCGGAAAAAAGGAAGCCGATCTCGAAGAAATAATGCCTTTTATTTATCCGCCCCTTACGGTTTTTGATCTTTCGGTTGGCAAAGAGCAAGAGCGTAATTACCATAGGGGTACGGAAATTAATTTGAAAGGGACATTGGGTTTGTCTTTCCAAACGAGAGAAAAACTTGATAAGAACATCAAAGATTCTTGCCGGTCCAAAGGGATAAATCCGGGAAGCGAAACTTGTATGTTGCCCGAAATTTATTTTCCTGAATTTGCTGACCTAGGAGTATTTGTGCAAGTTTGGCGAAAAGACGAGAGTGACGAATCTGACAAAGGAGATTACCTGATGGATGAATTTTATGCCGCGAAAGACCTAACGCTTAACGAGAATGAACGCCAGGAATTCAATATAAACTGGAAGGTACCGAGAGATTTGAAGGAAGGAAAATACTATTTTTCGTTGTATGTCAACTCAGGTAAAAGGTATAATCTATCGGGTTTTCCGACTCAAGCTTTCTCCTCCGGTTTGGATTACGGTTTTAACGTACAAGGCGAAGGCGAAAACGGAATCGAATTGGACAAGAATAATATAACGATAGACAAGTCGCCGTTTATTTACCGCCAGCCAGCCCCGGAGATAAAAACATCCGAAAGCGGTATAAAAGTAGAAATACCAGTAGTGAATCTTAACGAAGCGGAACAGACGGTTAAGCTTAATTATACGCTTTTTGGTTGGAGCCAAGAGGATTACGGGGATGTTATTGATGCCGGTGAAGAGTATCGAAATCTTGAGCCTGGCCAAATTTCCATATATACGGTCAACATTAAACCTGCCGATACGGATTCCGTCCAAAATTTGAAAATTACTGCCAACACTGGTAACAGTAAATCAGCTTCAAATATAAGATTGTTGGTGAAAGATAAAAACCGTGGCTTGTTCCGCTTTTTGGGACTAGCCAGTCCCGAAACGAGAAGAGACACGGCGCTACCGATTTTTTGTATCCGAAACGCTAGCTATTTTGGTTATTTTAACGGGAAAGTAAAACTTACGTTTACCGGCCAGAATGGCAAGCCGGTAATTTGGGAAAAAGAAGGCCAAATGTTGGCCGGCAATGATAAATGTTTTGTGGTACGCGATAGCAACCTCAAGTTTAAAAAAGACACCTGCTTAAAGATCAAAGGAGAGATATTTGACGATCGAGGCAGGACGGTTGACGAAAGAGAAGCCAACTATTCCTGTCAACCGACGGAGGAAAAATCGCGAGGAAATATTTCTGGTATTAGCCGGGAGTATTTTGAAGATATTAAGAAAAGTAAAAAAAGCTTAATAGCGCTAGTTTTAATAATAATTGGTTTAGTAGCGGGAAGTTTAATTTTCATAACAAGAAAAAAACAATCTTATGGGAAGTTCCAGTAAAACTCCAAGAAAATTTACCAAAAGCGCGCTTTTTTTGCTGGCTGTCTCTATCTTTAGCGGTGGTTTGTTTTTCCGGGTTTTTTCGGCGGAGAGTTTTACGGAAATAAAAACCGGAGAGGTCAATACGGCTTTAGTGACTCATATTTCTGATAGCACGGTAAATTATGATAACAGATCCGAGGAGGCGCCAAAAGGATTGTTGGGTTCCCAATGCTCTGTTAACGTCAATCCCCTAATCCGGCAACAAGATTGCTTTTATGCTTCAGATAAGGAAAATTTACAGTGCTCGCAAGCTTGCGCGAAAAATTATCCGGGGGCTTGTAACATAAGTTGTAGGCAGGAAAACGCGTATAAATACAATTTTGATTATACTGTTTTACAAGACGACGCTTGGAAGCCGGTTTCTTCCTCTAACGTGAATAAATGTGAACAAATAAGACTTGCTTTTCGGCCGGAAGCGGAATGGTCCGCTTCCCTTTCGAGAACTTGCCAGCCTGAACCAATGAACTATTCGAGATTGGGTGATTTGGGTTCTGTTGCCACCCAGCTGTTAAATTGTGCAGACCAGGAAGATTGTTTAGCTAAAGGCCGAGAATCCCAATTGACTGCTGATACTTTTGGTAAAGGGGTTCAAAAAATTCCCGCGGATTTTGATTTTCAAACAGCGCAGTCACTTTCCTCCCCCAATCCCGGTATGAACTGTCTGAGCGGCCTTTGTATGGCTTATGCTTCCGGAAACTACCAACTCAATTCGGTGACTCCTGCCAGTTCTTTCTTCGGCCAGTGTCGGGGGCATGGTGCAACTATCGATACCCCCGAAGTTCAAGTGCCCGCGGTAAAAAGCGTTACGGAGATAAACATAAGCAATCGGGCTCCGATATTGACCGTCTCTTTTGATAAAAACCAAGTGATCGCTTCCGAAGAAACGGAAGCGATCTGTGACGTGGTTGATCCCGATGAATGCTCGGATAAAATAACAAAAGTGAAGTGGACCTGTACTGACAGCGAGGGAAAAGCGGATCATTGTTTTTTTCTAGATCAAAATACCGGTTCCTGGAATATGGGAGCCGATCTTTGGGAACCGGCTGCTACAGAACAATCCAATCCTGTGAGGGCAAAGGTTAGATTTAAGGCCGGAAAAGCCGGTAATTACGCGATAACTTGTGAAGCTTGGGATAATGACCATAATAATCCTTTTAGCGGAACAGGGATCAACGCCCTTATGATCTTCTCGGCCGGAGTAACCCCGTCAGCAGCTAGCTCTAATTGCGGATCGGATAACTTTTGTGATTCTGATTGTTCAGTGGATCCCGATTGCCAAAAGAATCTAGAATCGGAAACGGGATCAGACCAGTCATCCAAGGGTTTTTGCGCGCTTATTTCAGATAACGGGGGGAGTAGCAATACTCTTTGCGGGGAAAAAGGAGAAACAAAATACAAAGCTTATTATTCCGATATTGATCCGATAAGCTATAAATGGAAATGTTCCGCTGCCTCTGAAATAAGCGAGACAAGCACTCCGGAAGTAACTTGTCTGTATAGTCTGCCTCAATCTTATTTGCCAACCCTCACTATTAAGGGCAAGAACGGGCAAGAAACAGAATGCGTTACCGAAACCAGTACGGTTCTTGCCAACGAAAGCAAATGTTGGGTAGAAGCTCGAGTGGCGGATACTCAAGACGAATACGAAAGCCAAGTAACGATAAGGCCTCAAGACCAAGTAGAAGCGCGGATCAGGGGTAATTGTGTTCTCAATGGCATTTTCCAGTGGGAGGTGCCCGGAGGAACGCTAGTGAACCAAACTAAGGATTTGGCTAGAGTTAAATTTAATAATACCGGAAACACTACCGTTAAGGCAAAATTCGTTTCTTCCGATGGAAACGTTACTGAATGCGGAGAAGCAGAAGTTAACGTTGAAGGCAAAGTACAATTTAAGTTATAAAAAATATGAAAATAAGATTTAAGAATTACGCTCTTAAATGCAACTGGGGGTGTCTTGTTGATTTATTTTATTCTTAAAGCTTACTCTGCCGTATTTTGTGATGTCTGATATAAAAACAAAAAAAGATAAGGGAATGACCCTAATAGGCCTATTGGTGGGCATTACCATACTTTCCATTGCGCTTTCGGCTCAAATTAGATTACTCGGCAGCACTATGAGGAGAGAAGTGGATCTGAGAAATTTAATTGTAGCAACCAATTTAGCGAGGGAAGGAATAGAAATTACTTTTGCTTGGAGAGTAACGGACGGTTGGGAAAAACTAAAAGAACTGAAAGGGCAAACGCTATGTTCCGACATAAGGCTGGGAAGAAATAATGCTAATTGTCAAGCAAAGGAGCTTAGCCCGGTGAATTACGTAGGCTATGCCGGTGAGCAATTTTCCGAGTTCAAGGCTTTTCTTTACGAGAACCCCGTCTACGCTTTTAATATCTCTCCGTTTTGGCGGACAATGGAAATCGAAAGTTGCGACGATAATCCCCAAAGAGACGACGAATGTTTGCTTTTAATTGCTAAAGTTGGTTGGGATAAGGACAAAGAAGTGCAGCTTAAGAAGACGATTTATAACTGGTATGTACCATAAAAAGCTCAAAAATATCCGTAAATCTTTTACCCTGATCGAAGTCATTGTCGTAATGGGGGTAATGGGGTTGATTATTGGGGGTCTTTTGGTTTCCCTGAGACAAATAATCGAAGGAGAAGTTTTGCTAAAAAAAATGCAGTTAGTGGAAGAAGAAAGCCGGTTTATTTTGGATGTTTTTGCTAACGACGGCGAATATAGCGATCTCGATCCGGCCTATAAGTCGGAAGGCAAGAGTGACATTTTTTCTTATGTTATACGCTTTGTCCTGACCGAGAAAAAATCTGAAATAATAGAAGGGAGCAACGTAAGCTCCGAGTTTAGTTCATATTTGGCAAGCTCACCCGATGAAAACTATTACCTCAGAAGGACAATTACCAATAATCGGACGGAACCGGCAAAAATTACGTCGGTTACGCTGAACAATATTCCTCTTGCGACTAAACCGGTTTTTCGCGTTAAAACATTGGAAAGTCCTAACGGAACGGAGAACTTCTTGATCACAATTTCTTTAATCTTTCGGGTGGAAACGAAAAACCAACCGATATTTATTCCAATAGAAACCTCCGTAGTGTCAAGAACTTTTGAAATATAAGAAAAAATATTACAATTTGAAAATGAAGACAAAAAAATTAATTCGTTCGGAAAAAGGCGACGCGATCATTCTTCTAGCCATACTCGTAACGGGGATAGTAGCTTTGATCTGTGTAATTGCCGTTGAAAATCTGAAAAAATCATTTGAGATCCAAAACATTCAGAAAGCTTCTCTAGACAGTTTGTATAAAGCGGAAGAGGGAATAGAATACAGTCTCTACGCGAATAAGGAAAAAACCGCGGGGATTGACAATCAAGAGCCCTTTGCTATTTCTGTTTGGGAGAATAACGATAAAAAAGGCGGAGACAACGCGATCCAAAAGTTAATTGAGCCGACAGAGGGCAGGAACGTGATAGTGATAAGCGAAAGCAGTAATAACCAAAATAGCAGCCAAGACCTAAGAAGAACCGTCTTCGCTAATTTGCCAAGCAAATATTACAATCAAGTAACTTTGTGGAACTCGAACGAAGATTGCTCGAGTGACTCAGAATGCATTAGCAGCCGAGAAAATAATGATATGGAAAGCGGGCAGACTTACCAAGTCGTTTTGGATAGCGCCGATTTTCAAAAAGAAGATTGGAATAAAGATAATATAGAGTACCGTTTTATCTTTAATTGCGGCGACAGTCAATTTTCCAAAAACGGAGTGGGTACGGTAAAAGGTTGTGAGATTAAGGATCTAAAAGTTGGCCTCGGTTGCGATTTCTCTCAGTGTCCGGTTGGCGCTTGTTCGTCTTTTATGGGAATTGATTTTTCCGGCGGAGGGAGTGAAGCGTACGGCAATACGATCCTGTCGGACTGGTTTAAATATATAGATGCGAACGAAAGTACGCTTGATTTGAGAAATAATAAGCTGGTGGTCCAATTTAAATTGGTAAACGGTACGATGGAAGAAACAAGCGGCCCGAGTCAGGATTTAAAAATGTGTAAGGAAAAAAACGATGGTACCTGGCAAATGTTTAACGATAGGAGAGGGGGGCTAGCCAGTATGGAGATTAGAAAGGAAACGTTGGCAAAACAGTATCATTGCTGTGGCTACGAACAAATTTGCTCACGCTATAATCAGATTTGTACGCAATATGAACAGGTTTGCGCCAACAGCGAAAGTTATTGTTGCAATAATCAAAGTTATTGTTGTGGAGAGAATAATCTTGGTTGTTACGGGGGATGTACTCAATATTGTGATCAGTGTCTTCAGTATTGTACCCGGTGTACCCAGTGGGCCAATGGTAATTGCCAAAATTGGGTGAACGGTGCTAATTGTTTAGAATGGCGTAATGGCAAGTGTAACCATTGGTGCAAGGATTAACTATTTTAAATCCGAAGCTTGAAATTTTAGATTTTTTCCGGTACAACATTTGCCTTTTTAATTTTCTTCGGGTAGAAAGTAAACTGTAATTCTATTTATGATGAAGATTCCTCTCAAGGACAAAATTATCAAGTATGTTAAAGAGACAGAAACAGAGCTAAGACGCACCAACTGGCCGAGTAAGGAGGAAACTATTCGCTACACTTGGGTGGTCATTGCCTTGAGTGCTTTTTTGGCCGTGAGTATGGGGGGGCTGGATTATTTTTTTACATATATGGCAGGCAAATTTCTGTTATGACAATTTTCAATTTACAATTATCAACTTTTCCTCAAGGGATCTTTTTAGGGCATTCAACCCTTGTTTAAAAATTTTCAATGTGTCAAGATCTTAGTACGTTTGGTAATTGAAAATTGGTAATTGAAAATTATTTTATTATGAAGGAAAAATTGGCAAAATCCGAACCATTAGCGGAGGAAGAAGTTACAAAAGCTAAGCATATAGACGCTCCTTGGTATGTCATTCATACTTATGCGGGCTATGAAGATAGTGTGGCAAAGAGTCTATGCCAACGTACCCATTCGCTCAATATGGAAGAAAAAATCTTCGAAGTCCTCGTTCCTACGGAAAAACAGATTCGCATCAGGGGCGGAAAGCGTAAAGTAGTCGAAGAAAAAATCTTTCCCGGCTATGTTTTAGTCCAAATGATTGTTACGGAAGAGTCGTGGTATATAGTGAGAAACACTCCTAACGTTACGGGATTTGTCGGTACCGAAACTACTCCTATTCCTCTGTCGCAAGAAGAAGTAAAGGTTTTAAAGAAGAGGATGGGCAAAGAAGAGCCTGATTACGATATTGATATTGCCGTGGGAGACGCAGTAAAAGTTGTTGACGGACCTTTTAAAAACTTTGATGGGAAAGTCGATTCCGTGGACAGGGAAAAAGGAAAGGTCAAAGTTTCTGTCAATATGTTTAGCCGGGAAACTCCGGTGGAATTAGACTTTTTACAAGTAAAGAAAGGGTAGAATTAGTTAAATAAAGAAGAAAGAATAATTAAGAAAAACAAATTAGAATTAAGAAATTTTCAATTCTTAGTTACCAACTGTTTATCTTCGTTTTTCTTTCTTAATTATCAAACTTTTCTTATGGCTAAACCAATTAAGACTAAAATTAAACTTCAGATCCCTGCCGGGAAAGCTAACCCTGCTCCTCCCGTGGGACCGGCGTTAGGCCAACACGGTGTCAGTATTCAGGATTTTTGCAACCAATTTAATGAGAGGACAAAAGATAAAGCAGGGGACATTGTACCGGTGGAAATAACGGTTTATGAAGATAGGTCCTTTGAATTTATAACCAAGACTCCTCCTGCTTCCGAATTGATAAAAAAGGCTATTCGTCTTAGTAAAGGGTCTAAAGAGCCGCACAAAAAAAAAGTGGGAGAACTGACGGAAGAGCAACTCGACCAAATTGCTGAGCAGAAAATGCCCGACTTGAACGCGGAAGACATCTCCGCGGCTAAGAAAATCATTGCCGGAACCGCTAGAAGTATGGGGGTGACGATTAAGAAATGAAGAGTCTAGAAAGAGGAATGAAGTAAGCAGTTATAGAATTTAGATTTATTTCTTAATTCTAATTTGTTTTTCTTAATTATTCTTTCTTCATTCTTAATTTTGGAAAGTAAATGTACAGGAGTAAGCGTTATAAAACCAATATAGCCTCGGTTGAAAAAGGGAAGATCTATCCTCTCGATGAAGCTATTGATCTATTAAAAAAAGCCCGCGCTGCTAAATTTCAGGAAACGGTAGAGGTCCACTTTTCCCTGAATATCAACCCGGGAAAAACCGAACAACAAGTCCGTTCGGGGGTGGATTTACCTCACGGTACCGGAAAGAAAGTCAAAGTGGCGGTCTTTACTGATAATCAAAGTCTCGCTGCTGCTGCGGAAAAGGCCGGAGCCGAAATTGTTGGCGGAGAAAGTCTGATAGAAAAAATACAAACTGCCAAGAGTCTTGACGTAGAGGCAACTGTAGCTACTCCCGATATGATGCCGAAATTGGCTAAAATCGCTAAAATTTTAGGGCCTCGCGGCTTAATGCCTAATCCCAAAAACGAAACTGTAACCCAGGATGTCGCAAAAGCTGTTACCATGCTCAAAAAAGGAAAAGTCAATTTTAAAAACGACAAGAGCGGTAACGTGCATATTCCTTTGGGGAAAATTTCTTTTGATGCTGCTAACATTAAAGAAAACTATGAAGTTTCGAAGAAAGCGCTAGAAAAGGCAAAACCGAAGGGAATAAAAGGCAAATTTATTCGGAGCATCATTATGTCAACTACGATGGGGGTGGGGGTTAAGATTGGTTAGCAGGATAAATATTCCATTCTCGAGTAAACGAAAATTTCTTTTGGGTTTATTTCTCTTAAATTTATTTTTCATTTAAAATAAAAAATAAACATTTAATAATACTTTGCTAAAAAATAAAAAAATGTCTGAGACTAATAAAAAAATTTGGTTCGGGGTTATCCTGTTTGTGGTAATTGTTTTAGCAGGGGGACTGATATACGTTGTATCGTTACGTACGGCCAAGCAAAGTCAACCGCAAGAAAAAGTCGTTGCGACCGAGAAGCAGCCGACAGCTTTAGGCGACGTAATTCCCCAGAATGCCAAAAATCCCGAAGAATTTATGGCTAAAGTGCAGGAAAAAGCTGACGAAATAGAGAAAAAGTACGATTCGAGCTTAACGGAGTTTGCCGAAAAAAAATGGATTAAGATTTTTGAGGAATATAATAACATTACTCCCGATTATTTCAGCAAAAACATCAAGATATTGAGTGATGAAATCGAGAAAACTAACGACCAAAGCACTCTTTTCAGGGTAAAGTATCGTATCGAAAAAGAAGATAATTCCCTGGTAAATTCAGAAGACTTTTTCTATTTAATTATTTCCAAATCTAAAAAGAACGAACTGGGCTTAAATGATGTAAAAGATAATGTTTTCTTGACGGAAGAAGATATTAAAAACTCTTTGGGTAAAGAAGGTTTCGCCAAAATAACAAAAATCCAAAAATAAAAAAGTTGTGCGGTTAGAAAAATTGAGGGACAATAAGATAGAAGCAAGCATATGATTATTAATTCGTAAAAGTATTTTATCGGTCAAGTAGACTCGGAAAATAAAAATTTAAATACAAAATTATGGAAGAAAGAAAAGACAAACAAGACGCTCAACGCATTCTACTCATTAAAGAGACAATAATAAATGCCGAGAAAAATCTGCAAACGGCGAAATCACTTTTGGCGCAGTTGGAAAGCAAGTATATTCCTCAAAAAAAGACTTACGGGGTGGCAGAGGGAGGGAAAGTGATAGAAGGGAGTTTTGACGGTCAGCTTATGATCGGTACTGACGGTCGTCAGTACCCGGTACCTGCCAATTACGCGAGTAAATCTAAACTGGTGGAGGGCGATATGTTAAAACTCGTTATAACTGACGACGGGAATTTTATTTATAAACAAATAGGTCCCTTCAAAAGAAAAAGAGCGCTAGGAATGTTGAGGGAAAGCCCCGAGGAGGGCGGCTATGTTGTGGAAGCCGAGGGAAAGACCTATAAAGTTTTGCTGGCCGCGGTGACTTATCACCACGCAAGCGTCGGCGACGAAATAGCTTTGGTAGTGGCCGATAATGACGAAGCAAAGTGGGCGGCGATTGAAAACGTTACCAAAAAAGGAGCCGGAGGGGATGGAATTTATCAACCAATGGTGGGAGATAATCAGGGGTTTACTACCAGTAGAGACGTTCTTGGCGATGACGATGCCGCCGAGAAAGAAGAGACTGAAGAACTTGATTCTTCTCTCGAACAGTTAGCAGAGAGTAAAAAAGCCGAGAAAAAGAAAAAGGGAGGCAAAAAGAAGGGAGACGAAGAAAAGGGTTTCGGCGAAGATCAGCTAGAAGAAGAGAAAAACGCTGATGCCGGTGAAAAAAATTCAGCTGAAGAAAATTCAGGTGAAGAAAATTCTGCGAGTATCGACGAAGAACTGACTCCGGATCTAATGGAAATGGAAGAAGAGCTAAAAAAACAAATTCCGACCAAGGAGTAGTGGGATATGCCATCCATAATTCATTTGAGGGGAATCATAGTCCGAGAGCTAATAAAATAAAATAAAATCGAATGAGCAAAACAAAAGTGACGGTATTGACAAGAAAAGACCTGCTTTATTCAGGGATTAATGGTTTGATATTTGGTATTTTTGTCCCTTTAGTGTTGGGAAATCTCGGGGTAAAAATTTCCCCCTTAATGTATTTGGGGGTCGCCTTATTTTTTGTAATGCTAGCCGTGATCGGTGTTTATATTGGTTACTTACTGTCGCGGATTGCGGGGTTTTTTTTCCAATTGGCGAAGTTCGGAGCGGTAGGTGCGGCCAACTTTGCCGTTGATTTCGGGGTTCTGAACTTGCTTATTTACGTGTCCGGATTTGCCAGTGGAGGGTGGTTTACCCTTTTCAAATCAACATCTTTTGTGGTAGCGGTGACCAACAGTTTTTTTTGGAATATGCGCTGGACTTTCAAAAAAAAAGGAGGGGAAAAAACTGGCAAAGATTTTATGCAATTTTTAATTGTTACGGTAACAGGGCTTATCCTTAATACGGGAATAGCTTCTATTATTGTAAACGTTATTGGTCCGCCGGCAGGCATAGGTGATAAATCTTGGGCAAATATCGCCACTGCCGTTGCCTCTATCGTTGTTCTCACTTGGAATTTCTTAGGATATAAATTTATAGTATTTAAAAAATAAATCGCGGATCTTTTATTGTTGGCAATCTTTCGATTCAGCCATTGCAAAAAATTTTTTTTTGCAATAAAATTTAACTTAATTAGCAATAGCGATTACAATAAAATTTTTGAAAAAGCTTAAAAATAATAAAAGAAAAATAATGAAAAGAGTAAAAATAAAAGAAACCAAAAAATTTTTGATAGTATCTTTTGCGATACTATCATTTTCTATTGGAGGGGGGATCGCCCGTGCTCAAAGCGAGGCTGGTCAGCCAGGAGCTACCGCTAGTACCGATAGCGTATTAACGCCGGAAATAGAACAAGCAATCGATAACTATACAAAGGAAATGATTACTCCCGTATATTTTTCTTCGGGAGTGCAAGAAATCTTTCCTTTTTACTCGGATCCCTTTGTTAAATTTAACCTAGAACTGAACTCAGAAAAGCAAACGTATGAAAAAGGAACTACGGTAAAAATGGCCGGAACTTTAAGTTTTTCTTCTCAAGCGAAAGAAGAAAAGGAAAGGATATCGCGCAACTGTAATAACGCTATTTTACAGCAAAAAGGCAAGTGCCTTTCTTCTCCCTTATATTCGGTTGACCAATTCAGTAATTTGGGCTTGTACGTCCAAGTTTTCCGAAAAGATCCTAACCAAAAAACTTCCTCAAACGGAGATTTTTTAGTAGATGAATTTTATGCTGTTGAGAATGTTGCGCTAAGAGAAAATGATAAAAAAGGAATCTCTTTTAATTGGAAACTGCCCGAAGAAATAAAAGACGGAGATTATTATTTCTCTTTTATCGTCAACGAGAAAAAGAGCTTTGACCTTTGGGGAACGCCTTTGGTCGCGTTTTCTTCAGCCAAGACTTACAACTTCCAAGTTAATTCCGGCGGCAATAAAGGTATAGAGATAGATAAAGACGGTTTAAAACTAAACAAAAAAGATTATTTTTACCGCCGTCCCGCCCCAACGGTGAGCGCGGACAACAACAACCAAATAACGGCAGAAATACCTATTAACAATTTGGACCAGGTGGATAAGAATGTCAAAATAAAATACAATCTTTACCGGTGGGGACAAACCAATCCGGCGGATATTGTGAGTAACAAGCAGGAAGTCAAAACTGTTCCAGCCGGTAAAAAAACTGTGGCGCAGTTCTCGTTTGAGCCGAACGATCTAGACAGTATTTACGATTTGGAAATAACTGCCGCTACGGATACTAGCCGTTCTGTCTCAAATATTCGTTTTGTTATGACGGGTAAAAACAGGGGAACTTTTCGGTTTTTGGGAATCGCCAAACCGGAAGGGAAAACCGATTCTCGCGAAGTGATGTTTTGCTTGAGAAATGCCAATTGGGAAGGGATTTTTGAAGGAAAAGTAGCGATCGAATTGAGTGATCAAACCGGGAAACAGCTAAAAAATTGGGAGGGCAATGCCGGTGTTAAAGCCGAAACGAGATGTTTTACCCCTAAAGAGCTTAAGGTACCGGCGGAAGGATGTGTCAATGTTAAAGGACAAATATTTGATAAACAAAATCGGTTAGTGGATAAAAAAGAAGTCCAAAATCTGTGCGCCAAATCGCAAAAAGAAGAAAAAATTAATCCAAGCAAACCGGATGTTGGCAATGGAATGGGGGTCAGTCAAGATCGCAAAGGGTTTCTGCTTATGATTGCGGCGGCAGCTATTGTTATTGCGGGATTACTATATATTTTATCAATAAAAATAAGAAATGGCAGGAAATAAAACATTCAAGATCCTCGCAGCTGTTTCCCTGGTGGCGGTGGTATTAATTTTTAAAGCCCAAGCTGACGATTCCGGTAACAATAACAGTTTGAATAATTGTTTGGTTTCAATTGGCCAACTGGAGCCTATTGTCGCCAACGGTAACAACAATAACCTATTGAACAGTATTGGCATTGTATCCTCTGCCGTTAACAATTGTAGTACTACTGCCGCGGCTTTAGATCAAACGCTCAATAATGGTAATTTATCTTGGCTCATCAGTGACGTTTCTGCGGTAACCAGTAATTTGGATACTTGTACAAACGCGGTTGGTGGGTTGGATCCCATTTTAAAGAGCGGTAAACCGGAAGACGTGCTGGCTAACTTCAACTTAGTAGCCGATACGGTAAACGGTTGTAAGGGTACTGCTTTGGCGTTGGACGAGGTTTTGAACCAAGGAAATCTGTCCCAGTTTATCAATCAGGCTACTTCGACGGTCAACGATACCGAACAATGCAGAAAAGCCGCCTTCGATTTGAATCAGGCTTTGAGTGGCGAAAATCCTGCCGCCGACCCGCTAAATTTTTTAAGCCAATACGGTGACACAATTACCGGAGTAGTGAACAGCTGTCAGAATATCGTTTTAGACGCGGACGAATTACTGAACAACTCAAAATATTCTGGATATATCAATCAGAGTGTTGTCGCGGTTAACAGTGTTAACAGTTGCAGACGGGATGTAGATAGATTATTGACTGTTTCTAACATCAAAAGCGGTGATCTTTCCAAGATTAATATCCTTGATCTGCTGAAAGAGTCTTCCACTATCGAGGCAGCCGTAAACGACTGTCAAGACGCCGTTAACGATATTATGGCGATAATCAACGGCGTGAATAACATATCTAACAGTTTAAATGGAAATATAAATTTCAATTATAACGGAAACGACAACTACGACAACGGTTATGACAATAACTACGATTATAATACCAATACTACTGGCCGATTCAACCAAACAATAACCGGAACGGTGACATCTAATTCTGTTAGCAGCGCGGGTGGTAGCGGAGAGACGTGTAATGAATTTCTTGTAACTAGAACGGATAGTGCTTGTAGTTCCTCAGAGTATGATTACAACGGAAGCAGTTTAACTGCTGGCAGTGGGGTTACGGACGGAGGCAGCTGGCAAGGAATTATTGAATCGGGTAAGTTGCACCGTTGTCTGAAAATAAGCTCGCTAGCTACCCAAAGTGCCGCTCTTTTGGATTGTAAAACGAAAGCGGAAAATTACGAAAAACACTTAAATGGTGACACAGCCGTTACCGGTCCTTATCCAGATGATTTTTATTGTAAAGCCCATTTTGATTCTACCAACCAACTCATTAGCTATGAATTAAGAAATAGCGCCTTTGTAATTCCCGGTAATGTCAACGGTGATTCGCAGCAAGTTATTGATCGTTGCGTTTTTACAAAATTAAGGTATCAATGTGACCACGAGGACGATTATCGATATGATTTTCTCTACCAAATTTTTCAAAACCAAAATTGGGTTAATATTGCCGATACGGCGGCCCACAAATGTGAAAACGTTAGATTGAGTTTTTCTCCGAGCGCGGAATGGTTTGCTTCCCTTACCAAAAAGCTGCCCGAACCCGGAATTATACCTCTTTTTGACAGTTCGGCCTCCCCCCCAACTTCCCTTCTCGCTTGTTCCGATCAATCCAGTTGTTTGGGGAACACTACCGAATATCAGCTTACGACAGAAACTTGGGGCAAGGGAGTCCAAAAAGTCCCGGCTAACTTTATAGAAAATACTCAAAACTCGTTAAGCGGTAGTGACGGCAATGTAAGGTGCAGTAATGGTGCTTGTACGGCTTATTCAGGGGGAGAACATATATTCAGTGCTACGGTTCCGGCAAATTCTTATTTTGGCCAATGCCGCGGCTATGATCAAACGCTTAATAACCCCGAAGCAATTATTCCTGCTGCGACAAGCAGCTTCCGGTTGAATATCTTGAATCGTCCTCCCGTCGCTAACTTAAGCTTTGCAAAAAATCCTATCAGTATCGGGGAAGAGACTCAAGTGACTTGCGACATTGTTGATCCCGATGATTGTTCCGACAAAATTGCTAAAGTTAAATGGAATTGTTTCAATAGCAGCGGCCAGCAGACTAACTGTTTTTTCCTCGGTTCAAGTGGTGTTTGGCAGCAAGGAGCCGTGACAGAGGATATTTCTTCTGATAAAATGGCTAATCCTTACCGGGCCACGATGACTTTTAAAGGTATTCAGGCCGGAGGATATGCTGTAACTTGCGAAGCTTTCGATAATGATGCAAACAATCCGAGCAGTGGACTTGGAGCAGGCACAATTGGGGTAACTAGTAGTAATGAGGACGAAAACAATGGCGGAGAGATCGCGGCCAATATGAAGTTCTGTACGGTTTTAACAGATGAAGGGTCCAACAAAAACGTTTGCTCTACTGCCGGAAAAGTCGAATTACAAGCTTATCACTCCGGTATGGAACCGGATAAATTCGAATGGAAATGCAGTAGTTCGGACAATGCCCACCTGGGAACCAATGTCGAAGACTGCAATTATCCGCAAGAAGGTACTTATTCTCCGGCTCTCAGAGTCCATGATAGTGAAAGCAATGAATGGATAAACTGTACTTCCCAGGCTAAAGTAAAAGTAACCAGTAAAAAGACTTGTCTTATGGGAGTAAGGAAAGCCGGGTCGAATAATGAATTCACTAAGGAGTTGCAAGTCAACGCGGGAGATGAGATTGAAGCAAAAGTAGACAGAGAATGCTTGAACAGCGGAGAAGTATCCTGGAATATTGGTAACGCCGATAAAGTGAGCGAAGAAAAGGATCAGGGTGCAATCCGCTTGAAATACAATACGGCGGGTGGTTACAACCTGGGGGCGAATATTGGCAATATTTCTTGCGGAGGAGCGACGCTAACGGTTAACAATAAAGTCAAGTGGGGGCAATAAAAATTGGTTTAAACAATCGAAATGCATATACGTTGGTTTGGTCAATCCTTTTTTGAAGTTACTACTGATACTGAATTAACAAAAGGGGTCAAAATTTATTTTGACCCCTATGGTGACGTTGTCGGTCTAAGACCGCCCGAAAATCTCGAAGCGGACATCGTACTTGTCAGTCATCAACATCCTGATCATAACAATACAGGGTTATTTAAAAATATTGGTTTTACGGTTAATACTTCCGGAGAGTATTCGGTGAAAGGAGTGGATATTAGGGGGATTCAAGCTTACCACGATAATAACCAAGGGAAAGACCGGGGTTCCAATATAATATTTTCTTTGGAAAGCGAGGGGATCAACATTGTTCACCTAGGCGATTTGGGCCATATTCTTAGCGAGAAAAACGTACAGGAAATAGGCTCTCCGGAAATACTGATGGTGCCAATCGGCGGTAATCATTCATTAAATGGCAATGAAGCGACTAAAGTCATCAAACAGTTGGAACCCAAAATCGTTATTCCTATGCACTATAAAATTCCCAATCTTACCGCTGAACTGGATGGGATAGATAAATTTTGCAAAGAAATGGGTATTTGTGTTTCTGAATCGCTGAAAGCACTGTCGGTCAGGGCCAGCGATTTATCGGGTAAAGAAATGGAGGTTGTCGAATTAGAACCGAACAAAAACTAAATTTATGTTTTCATTCAATAATTCTTCTTCTGAAGAAACGAACTCTCTAGGCGGAAGCATACTCAATATCCTTGATTCTGCCTATAATTCTAGAACTTTCCTTATAATACAGATCATAATCGGTATTTATTGTTCTATCCTGATATTTAATATTGTGTATACCAGTATTAAACTTTCTCTTTTTGGCGGCAGGGCCAGGCAGCTGCTTACGGGTAGCAAAGAAAAGCCTGAGCAATATGAACTGACCAAAGAATTATCCGAAACAAACAGAATTTTAGAAATGAACAAGAAAATTATTAGCAATTCCCCTTCGGATTGGAAACTGGCTATCATTGAAGCGGATAAAATTTTAGACAAAACTCTCGAAGCAAAAGGCTTTCAAGGGGCTAGCTTGGGAGATAAGTTAAAACAAATGGTGCCGGCCGACCTGCCGGAAACATACGAAGAAGTTTGGGAAGCTCACAAAATCCGCAATCGGATTGTTCACGAACCGGAATACGAAATCGGACAAAACGAAACAAGAAAAATTGTCGGAGTCTACGAAAGAGCGCTCAAAAAGCTAACCCGGTAAAATAAGGCTTTTTTTCTTACGGCCTATTTTGTTTTTATTCAGATATAAAATACAATTCTAACAGGGTGATTGCCCCTACGAATAAAATAGCGTCCCACCAATTCAAGATTCTTGCTCCCTGCATTACCAAAAGTCCCGTGATAATAATGGCTAACCAAAATCCTTGCCGAAAAGAACTTGCTATATAAGCGAATATAACCTCGTTATTGCTGATCCAGCGTTTTAAGCTAAAACTGATAAGCGTAAAAAACCCCATTAAACCTAGAAAAAGAGTGACATAAAAAAGGCCAAGACCCATATATCCCGAGCTGGTTGGGTCTATGTACATAAGAACCAATGCCCATCCCATAAAAGCAATACTAGTGGCTATCGCCATTGAATTTAAATAAGACCGGAGTGTCATGGTTTAATTGTTGCTTGTGCTTATTAATTCTGCGCGCGTATCTCGAAAATAAACTATTTGTTGTTATTCGAGTTGCTATTATTGTCGTTATTGTTACTATTTTCGTCGCCGCTGATATCTGTGCCGGTAGATTTTCCATAAATAGAACTAGGTTCCTCCCCCGGCCTAATTACTCTCGCCATATCCTCGTTCACACTTTTATCATCTGGCAATGTGGTATCGATATGCTGAGACTTGGCGTTAATTGTTTCTTGGGAGAAAGTGTCGGTTCCTTTGAGATTCGTTTCCCCGATTAATTCTAAGATTTTTCCAGCATCGTTATCGGTAGGAGTGAGCGCCACTTGAAAAACCAAAGAAGAAGCGGGTTTATCAATGCCGGCTCCGGCGGGAATGCGTTCCAAATTCCAAGTTACTTCTTTGGTCCTTTCATTATATTCTACTCCGCTTTTTGAGGGAAAAACCTTATTAGTCCAATCGACCCCGTAAGGTAGAACCGTCTTTACTTCTATGCCGCGCAGGTCATTGAAGGCGTTAGTTACCGTCCAGTGCACGGTATAGGTGGTTTTTTTGCCGACAACGGGCGGAAGCGGTCCGCTATTGGGGAGAGTGCCGTCGCTGTAATATACCGAGCTTTGGAGGCTTACGGCGCTGCTTAACTTCAATTCGATGGTGTTGCCAATCAATACTTTATTTCCTCCAATCGGAGTAGGCATTTCAGGGCTTTCAATGCTTACGGTAGTTTGGCCGCTAAAATTACTCTTCTTTTCCAATGTGAAGGGAATGTAATTCGCTATTTTAATGCGAAAACCTAATTTACCGCTTGCTCCGGGTTCAAGTAAGGCTAGCGAGGGGACTTTGCCTCCTTGCCAAACAAGTTCTTTATTATTTGAATCGTACCACCCCCCATCCTCCGCCATAACATTTTTCAAGTCGAAAATAGTTCCATCCAGTTTAACCTTTACGATAGCTTGTCCGATAGCCCGGTCTGATTTGTTAGTATAATTGATTTTAAACGAAAGATCATCATTTTTGTGGGCTACCGTCTGTCCGTTTACAACTTCCTGGCTAATAAGGATTGGCGGTTCCGTAACCTCGGTGACGGCTTCTTTTTTGATATATTCTTTGAAACCGTCGCTTTCTTCTTTGCCGATTCTTACGGTCAGATATTTTTGGTCGCCTACTTGTCCTTCCATCTTGCCTTCGATAGTCAGCACTTTTTCTTCGTTGCTTAAAATTGTGGGTATGCTCCAAATATTTTTGTTGTCGCCAACTAGCGGAACAGAACTGTTAACCAGGGAGAATCCTGCCGGGTATTCCATATTTACCCTTAATTCCTGAAAGGGCTCACTCCCGTTGTTACGAACTTTGATTTGGTAAGAAATAGCGTATCCACTCGCTACAGTACGAGTCGAATCAATAAAAAGACTGAGAGGAACTCCGATTACTCTAGTGGAAACGCTGGCCTCATTCTGAAAACGGGAACTGAAATTGCTAGGCGTATAAATTAAAATGGATTTAAAAGAAACCGAGTCTTCTTCTCGGCCGTTAAAACGTCCTTTAACCTCTAGGGTACCGCTTTTTTGGGGCGCAAGGTCTCCCAAATTCCATTCAACCGTTGATTTGCTGGTACTGTCGGATTGGGGACTCGAATTGCTGATTAAAAAAGTCGGAGGAGTTTGGAGGGTTAAATGAACATCTTTCAGTCCGACCGGGTTATTGTTGGCGTAAGGGATTGTTATTGTCACGTCCTCGTTCAAATTCACCGCCGGAGGCACTTCAATTTTAAGCTGGACTTGAGATTGTTTATAATCTTTCTTCAGCAAACGGTAAAGTACGTAAGCCCCGCCTCCCAATATCAGCAATCCAGTTAAAATTGTTACGACCAAGAGCATAAGTGTTTTTTGTTTTTGGGTAGTGCCGGTTTCAATAACCCAATCTTTTCCTTCCTGCTTATCTTTTGAGGTTGTTCCCCCTTCCAGTGTTTGATCGTCTTTTGTCCGGGGATCATAAGTGTCGGTGTCTGGCTTTCTACTCTCAATATCGCTTTGCTTTGAATATAGTTTTTGACGAAGGTCTTGCAGACGCATGGGATTTGTTTTTAATTTTATTTTGGCGGACTAATTGTCAATGCATAGTAGGTATTTATAGATAAAATAGCAGACTAATTTAAAATGCAAAAATCAAAAATAAAAATAACAATTAAAATTTAAAAAAATATCTAAAATTAACCATTTTAAACTACAAACTATCATTTTAATTTTTAACCTTTTATTTTTAATTTTTGTTGACACTCAGGAAATAAACTTGTAAACAATGTAATGACGGTAATGTGTCATAAAGGAACTGATAAAATACAGTTAATAAGCTGTTGTTTTTTTACTTTTTCGACTGGTAGGTTCATTAAACATTGCACATTACTTCATTTTTTGGCAGGATAGCTCAATTGGTTAGAGCACAGGACTCATAAGCCTGCGGTTGTGGGTTCGACTCCCACTCCTGCTACACATAGGGAATGGGTAATGTATGGGTACAATGTGTGGATGAGTCTCCCGGCTTGCTAAATCTTACTGAGTGGGTTAGTTTTAATTTTATCCCATTATCTACTACACGTTACTTGAATTTACTTCTGAATTTCGTTTAATAATCTTTTAATATTTTTTTTATTTTTATTGTTTATAATGAATAGTATGAAAAATACCAGAACCAACAGTGAGCTAAGTTTTTACGAATTAAATTATTTAATCGGTTTACGCGGCAACGAACAAATTATTAAAATAGCGAAAAAAGTCGCTGATTGGTTGGAAAAAAGAGGGGGAAAGCCAGTTGAGGTTAAAAGAGAAAAAACTGCTGAAATCAAGGGAGGCCAGGGTAGTTGCTGGGTTGAGAAAAGAAGGTTAGCCTACCCCATAGGGAAAGAAAAAGCAGGATACTACTTGAATTCTTGGGTTAAAATAAGTCCCTTAGCCGTGAATGAATTTAGGCGATTCTTAAAACTGGAAGGGGAAATCATTCGCTTTACAATTTTGGCCGAAAGCGAGAACTCGAATATTAGACCGGCTAGAGAAGCGGTCGTTTTGGAAGAAATCGGCCAATTGGCGCTTCAGTCAAAAGCGAAGTTTGAGTCAGCAAAAACGGAAAATATAACGGAAAGAGTCGCAAGCAAAAAAGTGGAAGCAAAAGAAATCGAAAAACAAGAGGAAAAATTTTCACCAGTCCCAGGCATTGTCGAACAAAAGGAAAAGAAGATAGACAAAAAAGAAAAAGAGATAAAACCTGATCAGGAGAAAGAAAAATCTGTTTTCCCGAAAGGAGAAAAGGAAACGACCGAAAAAGTGGAGGAGGAGATAAAATCGGAAAAAGAAGGAAAAAAATCGGACGAGGCGGGAGCAAAATCGGAAGAAGAACCAAAAAACGAGGAGAAGGAATCGGCAAAACGCAAAAAAATTAGTTTGGAAGATCTAGACAAAAGGCTGGACGATATTTTAAACGAGGATATCCTGTAAAATCAAATTCTAAATTTCAAGGATATTTTTAATTTTTAAATTTCCTAGTATGGGTTTATCGATGAACAAAGCCCTTGTCATTGGGCGCTTAACCAGGGATCCGGAGAGTAAAACTATCCCTAGCGGTCAGCGCGTAACCTCAATTTCAGTTGCTACCAACAGAAATTTTAAAGACAAGGAAGGAAACCGCCAAGAGCAGGTGGAGTTTCACAACATAGTTATTTGGGGGAAACTGGCCGAAATCGCATCCCAGTATCTTGTTAAGGGTCAGGAAGTGATGGTTGAGGGTAGGATCCAAACCCGTTCCTGGGACGGACAAGACGGGGCAAAAAAATATCGTACGGAAATTGTTGCTGAATCATTGCAGTTGGGCTCTAAACCCGGGGGGAAAACCGGAGAGGGATTTAGTCGTTCGAGTGAGGCAGGATCGGACAAAGCCATCCCCGCCAAAGAAAAATCTAGAGCGGTTCCTACCACCAACGAAGACGTGGAAGAGATAAAAATTGAGGATATCCCTTTTTAAGAATTAGAAATTAAGAAATAAAAGTTAAGAATATTGGTGTGAGCTAGACTCACTTTTTGTTAGTTGTTGCAATTATATGAGACCAATTATCTTAATTTTTCTTTCATAACTCTTCATTTTTTATATGCCTAGAAAACCAACTAAAGCTCAAACGCCTCAGGAACCGTTGAAATGTTATTTATGTGAGAATAATTTAAGTAGTCTGAACTATAAAGACTACTATGTTCTTCGGCGCTTTGTTACGATGCAGGGCAAAATTCGTCCGCCCCGCAAAACTGGCACTTGCACCCGTCATCAAAGGGTGGTGGCCAAAGCGGTCAAGCGTGCCCGCGTTATGGCGATATTACCCGTAAAGAGAGTTTAATTAAATTAATTTTAATCGATAGGGCTGTTTAACTTAGTCAATTTTAGCAAGTGATACAAATATAAAGATTAAATAGCTGGATAATGTCAAGTAAAAATATCCTTCTAGTGGCGGCAACTGTCATTTTAGTTATAATTAGTTTTTTAAGTTACCAGCTGTACGATTTGTATTTTAACCAGTATGGTTACCATTTGTCTTTAACCAAAGAAGAAAAACCAATTGATGACATAGGCAACAAAATTTCCAATCCAACCGGATCGGCGTTGCCAATAGATATGGCTAACTCGAAACCGCTACCGGTGGTTACGGATCCTAGCGGGATTCAAATACCCCTAAGCTCTCCGAAGGCGGGTCAACCCGACAAAAACAATAATAACAACGACCAACCGGGATCAGATTTCTCGGATACTGCTAATTGGAAAACTTATACGAATAAAAAGTATCATTATTCTTTTAAATATCCCCAAGAATATGATTATAGCCCTTGTGACGAAAAGAACCCATGCAAATACGGGCAAGTTTACGAAAAAGACGGGGGCGACGAAACGTGGCTAAATGGCGCTACGAAAAGTCAAGGTTGGCCCTATATAAATATCATGCATTACGATAATGAATCGTACACTTTGCCAGAGAAGACCAAATTCTATGATTGGTTGCAGCAAAAACTTGGCTGGTCAAAAGATAACGCGCCGAAAGATTTCAATCATTCAATTGCTACCGAAAAAGGAGACCCTAAAAAGGCTATGCGGGTGAATATTCCTCAAACACCCCAAGCTTATGCCCGCGACGAAATTTATTTTGAAGTAAACGGAAAAATTTTTCAGATCCAGCTCTCCGATTCTAATAAAGTTCCCGCTCAAGAATTTTATAGTTTATGGCTCAAGACCTTCAGAATGGAGTAAAAACTTTTTGGTTGTCGTAATTCAACAAAATTAACGAGCGGACTGTGCTCTAGGAAAGTAAAAGCGCCCCTACTGGAGGGCGCTAAAGCGTTGGTTGAGGGGCGCATCATTTAATCACCAATATTTTTGGTTTTTCGGTTGTCAGCAGGTCTTTTATCGCCGTCCCTTCTTTACATTTTGCCTCTGCTAGAAAACCCCTTTTGTTGATTTCGAGATAAGCGATTACGCCTTTCGCCCATTTCGGATCCTGGCTTGTGCCCGGAACTAATCTTTCGTGGACTTGGTAAGCGGCTCTATTCTCAAATATCTGCACGAATAATCCTATACATTTGCAATTGGATGCGTCAAAAATTCCTCTTAACAAGCAGGGCTTGGCGGCGTTTTTTGTAACGAACACTTTGAGCTTCTCGAATTCCTGGATTTTCTTCCTTTGATGGAAAGATAACCCAATTTGAAGTACGTCTTCCAAGGTATCTATCTCAGGAAGCTGCGTTTTAATTTCGTCATTGCCGATAATGACTGGCGGTTTTTCGGCGGATCCGGGGTTTTCGGAGTAGACATAGATGTTTGTTGGAACAACCAAAACTGCCAAAACTATTGCTGCGAAAATTTTCACGACCTTGTCCTCCTTTCGTTAGGTATGGTGACGTCACAATCCTAAAGCCAAGATATCCTTTATGCAAGAAAATATCTGCTAAAATACTAATGAGAAATAATAATTTAAAAATTAATTTATGAATCGGTTAATCAGTATTTTATTTATCTGTTTTTTCGTTCTCCCGACGAACGTTGGGGCAAAAAATCAGGATTGGTACTTCCCTATCCAAAATTATCAAAACCGGTCTCAATATAAAACTTTTAACCAATATTGGGACAAAAATTCTTACAAAGGGAAAGAAGCTCTTTTCCCCACTCAATTTACCGGTTATCACGTAGCGGATGATTTGGAAATTAATCCTGGTGAGAAAAACCAAAATGTACCGGTCTATGCGATTTCTGCTGGAAAAATTACTTTTGCCGGGCCAGTCAACGGTTATGGTGGTTTAATTTTACTTGATATTGCCAACGATTCGCATACGGCGCTGTATGGTCATATTAAACTCAGCAGTCTAAAAGTAAAAACGGGGGCTACCGTTAAAGCCGGTCAGGAGCTGGCTTACCTTGGCGACGGATATAGTAATGAAACTGGCGGTGAAAGGAAACATCTGCATTTCGGGATATATAACGGTAAGAGTGTTTATTATCGCGGTTACGAATCAAGCGAAGCGGCCGTTCAAAACAGGTGGATCGATCCAGCGGCTTATCTCAAACAAAAAGAAGCGGCAGACATAAGCGAGCAGTCGGGGAGCAATCATTCGTCAGCAAAAAATGAGAATCAAAATACTACAATTGACAACGTAAATGCTGATAATAATACATCTCAGTCCGGTATTCCCAAACAACCGGTAGAACAAAATATAACTGATAAAACCGAAAACAAGAGATTTGCGAGTAGCATATTGCTATATTTGGAAAGGATAATCAGCAAAATAAGATCAGCTATCTAAAATTGCTATTAATTATGGTTTGAAAATTACAAATTGAAGGAAAATTAATAATTGATAATTACAAATTAAAAATTTATAACGTGTACTCTTCCCCGTTCTTTTTCAGCCATTTTCTTCTTTCCCTATAATCCGGCAGCATTTTTTCAACCTCTACCCAAAATATTTTCGAATGGTTGGGCTGTTTTAGGTGGGCGAGTTCGTGCACTACGACATAATCCAAAATTTTTAGCGGGAGGAGGATTAGTTTCCAGGTAAAATTTAAATTGCCCTGAGTTGTGCAAGAACCCCACCGCCCCGAAGCGCTAGTGATTTTTATTTTATTGGGTCGAAGCTTATATAAAGTGGAGTACCACGATACTCTTTTGGAAATATTTAACTTGGCTTGTCTTTTATACCACTTAGTAAAGATGTTTTTTGCCACCGGTGTGTTCCCTTCCTCTAAATAAAATCCGTTATTGAATTTTAGCTTGGTACTTTGCCCTTTGATATTTTTTAAAGGATACTTTTCTCCTAAATAATAAAATTTCTCTCCGGGAATAAATCTTTTCGGGGTGTTTTTGTTGGCTCTTTGGGCAATTTCTTTAATTTTTTTCTCAATCCAAACACGCTTTTCTAAAATAAACTGTTTTACTTCCCGGACGTTGGCGTATCTTGGCATTCTTACGACCAATTGCGCTTCCCGGGTGATTTCAAGCGATATGCTTCTACGCCGGGAGCGAATCAGCTTGTCAATTTTAATTGGCATAGTTTTTTCAGTGAGTCCCTAAAATTTATTTTAGCACAATTAATTTCCCAAAAATTGAAAAGGAGAGTTTCGCACGAAACTCTCCTCAGTTCGGGAGATTAAGAATAGGCAAAAATAATATAAAACGAAACAAAATATTATCAAAAAAAGTAAATTAACCGGCTTTAATCGCGGTTTTTTTCGCTTTTACCGATAAATTACGGACATTGTCCAGCAAATATGCGATTGTTAACGGGCCAACACCTCCGGGTACAGGCGATAGGCACGCAACAATCTTTTTTACTGATTGGCGATCAACGTCGCCAAGGATCTCCTTGCCTATTCTAGTGAGTCCCCCGTCGATGACAACCATACCCTTTTTTAGCAGTTCGCCCTTGATGGAATTCGGTTTGCCGGTTGCGGTAATGATAATGTCAGTTTTTTTAAGTTTGTCTGAATGTTTCTTGATGTTCCCCGCTAAAATATAATCGGCGTTAATTTTTTTGTATTCCAAGGTTTTTTTCATTGTTTTTCCGAACTCAGGGGAATTAGCAACAATAATGGCGCTTTTGTTTGTCAAGCCTATCCCGCTCGATTCCAGCAGTCGAAAAATCGCGCGGGGAAAAACCGGGGGGACCGTTGTTTTTCCTTGCAAAAAAAGTTTTACGTTATGGGGATGAAACCCGTCGGCATCTTTTTTTGGGTCAATGGCGTCAATGATTTCCCGCGGATTTAAGCTTTTTGGTAAAGGCAATTGGACGATAATCCCGCTAATGTTTTTGTTGTTATTTAATTTTTTTATATCGGCAATAACTTTATCTTTTCCGACACCTTTGTCGTATCTAATTAATTTAAAATTGATCCCGACTTTTTGGGCGGCTTTATTTTTAAGTTTGACGTAGATTTCCGAGGCTGCATTTTTGCCAACCAAAATAACCGCCAAACCTGGTCGGATTCTGCTTTTTTGCACGTTTTTCTTTATTCCAGCCAAAATTTTGTCGGCGATCTTTTTACCTTTTAACAATCGCATATAGTTATTTTAAAGAAGTCATATTTACCATAATAGCTTATTGGTTTTATCCTTCGTAAGCTTGTTTCAATTTTGCGATGTCGATTTTTTTCATTTGGAGTAGCGCTTGCATCACTTTTTCCGTTTTTTGCGGATCTTTGTCTTGTAACATTTCATTCCAAAAGGTTGGCGCAATCTGCCAAGATAAGCCGTACTTATCTTTCAGCCAACCGCAGATTTGGGATTTCTTGTCTCCGCCTTCTTTTAGTTTGTTCCAGTAATAATCTATTTCTTCCTGAGTTTCACAGCTCACTACAAAGGATACCGCTTCAGTAAATTTAAATTCCGGTCCGCCGTTTATGGCTACGAAATTTTGGCCTTCCAATTGGAAAGCGACGGTCATAACTGACCCGGCTGGCTTTCCCGAAACCTCTTCGGTGGATTTGGTGTAACGCGAGATTAGTCCGATTTTAGAATTCTTAAAAATTGAAGTATAGAAATCGACCGCTTCCTCGGCCTGGCTGTCAAACCATAAAAATGGAGTAATTTTTTGCATGGAATGTATTTAGCGTTGCAAATTAATTATGTCTAAGTTTTATTTATATTCTCGCTTCTCTCAAAATTTCATAATTGTATTTTCTTTTCAATTCTTCAACTCTAAACTTTGCATAATTCTCAATATTGTCAAGAAATCTAGGAATTAAATTTGTTTCATGCTCGGACAGGTATTCTTCAAAATTTTTTCTTCTATTTCTGGTGATTGAACAATCTATATCCCATATTATCCAATAAAACTTATTCTTTATTTTCATTAACTCAAACGGGAAAAATCTACAATCGTATGGTCTAGAAGAGTGAATTTCACATAATTCGTTTTTATTAAAAAATATGCAGGGTTTTTTTGTGTTTATTTTTTTATGCTCTTTTCTTTCTTCTAGTGTAACAAACAAGGGGAATGCTATTTCTTCACAACAACATTTATTTTTACAATTCATACAATCTTTCCATAACTGGTCTTTATTTTTCATATAAAAATTTTATAAGATATCCAAAAATTAGTCTGATTAAATCTATTCTTAATTATTGACATAATGGTCGGTCCCTCGATACCGAAAATATTGTGCGGGCAACCTCGGTCTAGAACTTTATTATAGTGAGCATTATAGGGCGTTTTTAGGCTTCAGAAAAGAGCCGAAATTTGAGGAGATTACCTGCCTGCCGGTAGGCAGGGGTCGCGGTTTTAAGGGGATCCCAGCACCAGGAGCGGGATGAGACACTGTAAGACATAGTGAGACTAACTATGTCAAGTTTTTCCTCCCTGAGGATATCTCGGTTCATATAATCTGTCCTGGGTAACAGTAGCGAAAATCCGCTCACAGAGCTTTCTGGTAACGGTACAGAGGGCGTGGGTG
>Ga0172371_10000074_pt1 | contig 124030 bp, 110 predicted proteins | sample Lak12m_FD_114543 | JGI IMG/M metagenome (GOLD analysis project Ga0172371, IMG submission 114543) | Freshwater microbial communities from Kabuno Bay, South-Kivu, Congo - kab_022012_12m | ecosystem: Environmental > Aquatic > Freshwater > Lake | place: Democratic Republic of the Congo...
CGCACACCCATCGGTTTACCTCCGATGAGTCTCTTACGCGAAACATGCAGAAAGTACAATGCCTTATTTAGCTCGCGATATCAAACGGTTAATCTCAAACATGGGTTTTGCAACCACTTCTAGTACTTCGTCGCGTCGCCATCCCGTAAGATTAAGCAAGAAATCGTTACAAAAGATTATGGTCCCATTCTCGTCTATTGTTGCGGCTAAGAGATCCACCCTTTCCAGCACCTCACGGAAACGTCGTTCCGATTCCAGCAAGGCTTGTTCTGAACGTTTGCGGTCTGTAACGTCTCGCGCTAAGCCGCTAACAAATGGCGCTCCAAGACCTTCAGTTTGAAGCGTGTTGCGGTATTCCCAGATCCGTTTTTCACCGCCGCGCGTTCGGACCAACATCAGTCCACTTGCTCTCCCCTCGGTTTGAATTGTGGTTAGATAATCTTCAAAGAGGTGTCGCACTTCGGGGGCCAAGTAGTCACGCAAATTCGTTCCGACCATGTCTTCGGGGGATCGTCCTAAGGCTTTCGCCGGGGCCTGATTCACGAACAAGAGGTTCCCTTGCATATCGTGGGTACAGATCAGATCGTCAATATTCTGTACCAGATCGCGATACCGCCTCTCACTCTCCCGTAATTCCTTCTCGGTCTGCTTGCGTTTTTCGATTTCCGTCCACTCACGCGTGAGATCATCAGCAAGCACCAGGATGAATCTTTCGTCCATTATTCTGATAGGTCGAAAAGCCATCTGGCACCATATGGCGGCGTTGTCTATCCTGAGCATGCCCTGAGCGACGCGTGATTTTCTAGTTGAGAAGATCGATTCAACCAACGACCGGGCTCGTTCGGCGGACGAGGGACTAGAAAACAGATCGCTGAACGGTCTTCCCTCCACGCCCTGGTAAGAGGGACTAATCTGAGAACAGGCTTGATTTACAAATGTTATGCAATGGGAGGCATCGATCAATAGCGCAGGCATAGGCAGGGCCTGCAATAGCTTACCAAAAGTTGTCTTCCAAATATCGCCCCTAATGTCAAAACTACCGCTGGTCGTAACGTCCTGGGTGAGCAATTTAGTGAAATCAATAGTTTCCGTTATATCATCTTCCGATGCCTCACTGAGAGGCGTCTGGTCTCTTGAAACATAGAATTCTTTGGGAAGCTGTCGGGACTCAGGCGATTCCTCCGGTTCAGAAATCCGACGCCGCGGTTCCTCCAACTCCTTGATGAGTTCCCCTTTGGTCCTGTCCTGGTCTTTCACGATCCACTCCCGAATGCCGTACGACTCAACAAGATGTTAATACGGATACAATACCATAAAGAAATTGGAGCATAAAATGTGCCTTGCTAAGAAATGACACCGACAGACACCACCCCCAACACGGATTAACTCCAGGTTTGAGTTTGGTTTGGGGTTTGGTTTGGGGTCAGGTCTACTCTTGACTCATAGTCACGGGTGGAGTCAGCCGCAGCTCAAGATGAGTCAAGAGTAGACCTGACCCCATGAACGGACCCCATGAACCCCATGACATGTCATTACCACGCTGTGTTCGGCTGACGAGCGTGGCAGAAAAATCGGTTGACTAGGTGGTGGGTGGTGCCGTACGGTCAGAAAGGGAAAAAAAGACATCTTCATCAACATGACCACGGTTTTGCCTACGTTCGGCCTCGCGGGACTCCCCACAGAGACCATTCTGGGGTCAGTGGGGAACCTCTCAGCCCCTCAGGGGCGCCTAAACGGTCAAGATGGCAGGACCGCTGCATAGTTCCGGCTGTAAGAAGTGGATCCGGAGGTTCATCATGAAAAAGTTGTTTGCCGTTATGGCGGTTTTGTTTCTTTTTACTTGTACAAATTTTGTTTTGGCTGCTTGTAAGTGTCCCCCCGGCTGGATTTGTTGCGGCGACAAGTGTTGACCCCCGGGCGAAGTACCCGGTCAGGGGAAAATCAGGACGCCCGAACAGATTAAACCACCTCCCCCACCGAAAGCACAGATAACCCGCTTGAAAGAGGAAAATCGGAACCTTTCAAGCAAGCTCAAAAGTGTGGGAAAAGGGATTACGCAAGCTGATCAGAAAATTAATAAGCTCCGAGCCAATGTCTCCGAGGCTTGCCTGAATCAATCGGTATTTAAAAAGCTTGCAAAGCTTATCGAGCTTTCCTCACAGAGTGGAAGAACAAAAGCGATAGAGAAGTACATCACTGATAGAGCAGATGATGTCATCGGAAGTTGGGATTTAAAACGTCTGCCAAAGCCTCTTGCCGAGACAAGAGGACTAGGCGACGCTATTAAAACCTGGGACAAACATCGAGACGGCTTTAAAGAGATATACGGTGTTTTTGGCGAGGAGGTAGACCAGTGATCGTCACACATGGTAATCTAGAGCGCTGCAGAAGATCTCATTGGTCTCAGACGCTGATAGTAGTCATAGGCGCTTTGTTGATCGCAGTCCCGTGCACATACGCGCAAGAACGCGAAGCCAATGAGATGTCAAAGAAAATCGAACAAAAGAAGCATGCTGTCAGGCAAGCCGAAGCCCTAGCTAAGCAAGCGCCTGCGTTGACAAGCGCACTTGAAAAGGCGGCAGCAGAACAGCGCAAATTAGCCGAGAAGGCTAAAGCTGAATTCCTCCAAGCGTGCAGGAGTCGTTTGGATCCCAAAATGTGTGAGGATTTGGCGGAGTCCGTGACTAAAAAGATACTAGCCCGACGAGGCGCGAAACACTGATGGCAGAGCCATAGCCTTCAAGAATGCATTCCCTCTTACAAAACCGGCTCTTTCCCGCTTAGCGTGTTGATCACGCGCGAGCGTCGGACATGGGTGATTACGAACCAGACTACTGCCACCGCTAACATAAAAAGGACAGCGATATCCAATTCGTGAGTGTATTTTTCCACCAGTGTCCAATTCTGGCGAAGCACATACCCGCACGACATCAGGAAAGAATTCCATATGGTCGCCCCGATTAAGGTGTAAATGCAGAAGGGCGCGATCCGCATGCGTCCCAGCCCCGCGGGTATCGAGATCAAATGCCGCACAACAGGTATAAACCGGCTGACAAATATAGTCCAGGAGCCGTGTCGAGCGAACCATCGCTCGGTCCATTCCAAATGCTCTCTATTCAGGAGAAGATAACGACCAACTTTCAGCACGACCGGTCTGCCGCCATAGTACCCCATATAGTAAGACGCCAATGAACCGACAATTGAACCGAACGAAGTTACCAGAATTGCAGGGACCAGAGAAAACTTTCCTTCAACTACGAGAAACCCAACGAAAGGCATCACGAGTTCGCTGGGAACAGGAGCGACCATGCTCTCGAGCATCATAAGAAACCCCGCTCCCCAATAGCCACCCTGTTCAATCATGTAAGTGAAATACACAGCCAGCTGTTCGACCATATTCTTCAGACCTCCTAAAATAGCCCTGGCATTATATCTGAAACGAAGTGAAACTCAAGTGTATCTTCAGTTATGGAACCACACCACTTGTGGCCCCGGAGGGGCCGACCAACGATAGCCACGGGCGCAAGCCCGTGGAAGAAAGAAGTCTCAGCCCATCACCGGCGGCCCTGACGGGGTCGGCCAACGGTGGTACAAGTTTCCAGACTGTCTCTTGGGGATGACCGGCAAGGCGCCTGTTCCACCACTGGTGGACCCCTGGTCGGGGTCCATTGCGGGTTGTGATGGTTCATTTCCCGTGGGCTTCCGCCCACGGCTACTGTTGGATCGCCCCTTCGGGGCGTCGACGCCATCCTGGGGTAACTGAATGCTTCTTACACTCACGTTCACAATTGGGTTCTCATATCAGTGCGAAGAATGTTATATTTAAAGATTGACCGTCAGTAACATAATGAGCTTTAAATAGTTCTACGTTTTTGAGGAATGGATTATTGCATGAGCCCCGCTTGTGGGAGGAGAAATGACTTTCAGAAAGCGGACCGCCAGGGAAAAAACCCTTTTGCAAAAGGTGCTCCGCGCACGGCGAGCAATGCCTTTGTGCAGGCATCAAGTTAACCGCAGGCAAGAGACATCAAGGTGCATTGTTGGCCCCACGCCCAGTGGACCTGGCCCCCCTTTCCGAAAACTCCTAAATGGTTGCGGAGTGGCCATGAGCCAGCCACAGCATCGCTTACCCTCACACGACCTGAAGAAGCATATTTAGGAGTTCTTTGCGGGGGGACCGAGGGCCGGCTTTCTTGCAATAAAAAACCCCCCGGACTCCCTGCGGAGCAAAAGAAACAATCTGTCGCGGAAAATCAGCCCTGCCAAATGTCTGAATGAAAGGGCATTATACAGCAAAGGAGAGCCTATCTTGAGAGTACTGTCGGGCATTCAACCCAGTGGATCGCTACATATTGGAAATTATTTGGGAATGATGAAGCCCATGCTTTCGTACATGGACCGGTCTGACCTGTTTACATTCATTGTGAATCTTCATGCCTTGACCAGTGTTCAGGACTCGGAAAAACTAGCTCGTGGAACGCTGGAAGCAGCCGCGGATTTCTTGGCCCTCGGGCTCGATCCTGAGCGGTGCACGTTTTGGGTCCAATCGGACGTGCCCGAGGTAGTGGAACTGACATGGATTTTGGGTTGCGTAACTCCTATGGGTTTATTGGAACGCTGCCATTCATACAAGGATAAGATCGCAAAAGGTTTGGCTTTCAATCATGGACTCTTTGCCTATCCGGTCCTAATGGCCGCGGACATCCTGCTTTATCAATCCAATTTAATACCTGTGGGTCGAGATCAGAAGCAGCACGTAGAAGTGACCCGCGACATAGCCATGAAATTCAATCACACCTTCGGGGAAACTTTTGTAATTCCTGAGGCGGAAATAAATGACGATGTGGCCACGGTCCCGGGGACCGACGGCCAGAAGATGTCAAAATCATACGACAACACTATTGAAATCTTTCTCGACGAGAAAACACTGCGGCAAAGGGTGATGAGCATAGTCACCGATTCAACACCGGTGGATCAGCCAAAAGATCCGGAGACCTGTAATCTTTTTGCAATCTACAGGCATTTTGCGCCACCGGAACGGGTGGCGGAGGTTCGCAGACTATACATCGAAGGTGGCGCCGCGTACGGAACGATAAAGAAGGAACTAGTGGGAATTCTCTGGGATTTCTTCAAGGACGCCAGAGAGAAACGGGCGGAGTTGACTAAAGATCCGCAGCACATAAGGAATATCCTGACAATGGGGGCCGAAAAGGCGCGTGTGATTGCCGCGGAGACCATAGAGACGGTCCGAAAACGTGTGGGGACCAGATACTAATGCAAGCTCCTGCAGAGAAACAGCCCGATATTCACAAGATTATCAAGACGCTCAAAAAAGAGGCGCCGCGTTTTGAGGTACCCATAGTTACGGAGGTTTCGCAGAGGAGACGTGATCCGTTCGAAGTACTTGTGACTACAATCTTGTCACTGCGCACCAAAGACGAAGTAACCAGAGTGGCGGCCCGCAGACTCCTCGAGAAGGTCCGCGCTCCCAAAGACATTGTTGCGATGAAAGAACAGGACCTGGCTCGACTGATTTTTCCGGTGGGTTTTTACAAGACTAAGGCGCAAACCCTGAAAAAGATCAGCGAAGATCTGATAAAAAAATTTGGCGGCAAAGTTCCGGACGATTTGGACGAATTATTGAAATTCAAGGGAGTCGGGCGGAAGACCGCGAACCTGGTGGTTACCCTCGGATTCGGCAAGCCCGGAATTTGTGTAGACACTCACGTTCACAGGGTAAGCAACAGACTGGGGTATGTAGCTACCAAAACACCGGAGGCCACGGAAATGGCCCTACGAGAGAAGCTCCCCAAAGAATACTGGATTGAATACAATGATCTGCTCGTCACTTGGGGTCAGAATATTTGTCGACCGATTTCTCCATTCTGTTCGAAATGCGCCATACGTCCATATTGCAACCAGGTGGGGGTTACTATCCGGAGATAGGACGCTTAAATTAAATTGGTAGTGGGAGATGGAAATGGCTGAATTGCATTGGGCCCGCATCAAACAGATTCTTGATGATGTCATGGAACGATGGAAACAAGCTAATAATCGGAATCCTGCTATGAAAGCTGCTCACGATGGCCATATAGGATGGGAAACAAAAGAAGAGTTGGCCGACAGTAATCCTTACGGGAAACAGATGATTGAGTCGGACAAAGTGGGCAACGGCAGGGCGGAGGAAACCAATCTTATCCGAATTCTCAGAGGGCCCATAGGTGGGTTTCGGAGAATGCCGTCAAGAGGGCCTTATCTAACACCGGATGAAATTGGTGAAATAGCCCAATGGATAAACGCGGGCATGCCGGATTAGGCGGAATCAAAAGTCAAACATCGACGCCTGGTTACACTATCCTTCCTTTTCAAGCTGCTGGAGCAATTTCCGATAGGTGATTCCAAGCTTTTCTGCTCTGCGTATCCAACGGGCTCGTTGGACGCGATAGCTGACCAAATACCCGATAATGGCGGTGGGTATGGCAATTGACACCGCGGCCAAAGACCACCTCACCAGCAGGTCCCCGCCCAGGACAACGAAGCCATGCACCGAGTTCCAGAAATACTGAGCGTGCAGGATCGGTTCCATAAGCTCTCGAAAATCAGCAGCGCTCATAACCGCGGGTTTTCCCAGAAGGAGTGATCCGAGGACGTAGTAGCCATAATACATTGGGAGCAAGGATAAGGGGTTGTTCACCCATGTGAAAGCGAATGCTATAACAATATTGAATCTCATTACTAACCGTAAGAGACCCAAGCAAACCATTTGCGCGCCAAGAGGGATTCCGAAGCCTATGAACAGTCCTAAAGCTACTCCCCGAGCGTCAAACCAAGGTGGGCTCTTGGATGACACAAAAGGCTCTACAAAGTACTTCCTCAGCCGACTACCGTGGGCTTCCTTGCGCTCTTGATGTCTCCGGCTGCCCGAGGTCAAAGATTCGCTCGAAACAGTTTCGGATGATTTTGGACGATGTTTCAACACGGCCTCATACGCGACGCTCATCAATTCTTAAAGTCCGGTCTTATTGGCGGACTACTGAGGATATTTTTATACCGCGGAGCGGCCTTATAGGGAAGGTACGGGGCCGACCTCACAGGATTCAGCAGCAAATCTGCGCGTACCATGACTGAAAAAAAGTACTCCCAACAAAGTGAATTTTGGTCTAGAGTGCGCATCCGACCCACGGAGGATAATTATGAAACCAATATTTATAGACGCTACCACTATTCCTGACGCGTGGTTCCAATGCTTGTACACACTCATTGAAGAATCCCGCAAACCCGACGGAGCGGCTCGACGCTATACTGTTGAAACCGGCTCGAATCCGGGAGCGGACCGCATTGAATTTGACATGGCTGTTATTCACATCAGACAGCCGGCAGCGCGACCGCTTTTGCCGCAAATTCCCGAGCATTTGAATTTGCCCCCCGTAGCTGATGAGAAATATCTTGCGGACTACATGCCGTATCTCTTGTCACCTGAAAAAGCCCCGAACGAACATTACACTTATGGCGAGCGACTCCAAATCTCGTGGCAATATGTAATCGATTATTATAAGAAACATGGTCACCGGACTAATCGCATGTGCATGGAAGTCGGCCGTCCGGAGGACATCTTTTTCTATGATGGCGAAGATGGCTCTACACCCTGCATGCGTCTGGTGGACACCCGTGTCATGGACGGGAAGCTCCACTGGATAGTTTATTTTCGATCGTGGAATCTCTGGTCCGGTTTTCCGGTCAATTTGGCAGGATTACAGCAGGCAAAGGAAATTATGGCCATGGAAATCGGTGTGGACGACGGAGAAATAGTGGCGATATCGAAGGGCTTGAATATAAGAGATTACAATATTGAAGTGGCGCTCATGAGACTACAGAAGGATACAAACATGAAACTCGGCGCCAGGACCGGTTGACATCTTGAACGCTAACCAGGATGGCCGGGCGGATTCATGGAGGGAAATCCAAGCGATGGTGAGTTTCCCTCCGAGCCCGACATTGCTTAACTACTGCTGCTTCTGTTGACCCCACTGAAATTTGCCCTTGTCTTCAGTAGGCTTGGCCTCGGCGTCGGTTTGGCCCCAACGGAGTTTCTTGCTTTCCGGTTTATCCACTGCTTGTGTCGTTGAAGTGTCACGCTGGCTTCTTCTGGTTTGGGTCTTTTTCTTCCCAGCCGTGGCAGAGGGCTCCGGTGGTGGTAGTATAATTGATTGAGCGCTTCCAGGGCTCGTTTCCGCGGGACGAGGCGAAATCTCGGGCGTGCGCGGGCGTGCGGTGTCACGGGGCGGTGTTGTCACTCGCGGTCGAGGGGTCTCGGTAACGTCCGACTGAACAGCAGCGGCCGCAGGTCGATCCGATTCGAAAAGAGGGGCAGCCCAGTCAGGAGGGGGATCGCTGGGATTGGAATAGATGTCACTTTCCCGAAAGGATTTGGCCGGTTTGATCCCATTGTAGTCGTATTTGAAATCTTTGTCGGTTATCTCAGCGTCGCCGGGAGGTGTATCCCAGTAGATCTCCGCCGCGTAAACCGGAACCACGGCCACCAAGCTCATAAATGTTATTAATATTAATCGCTTCATAGTCTGCTCCTGTCAGTGTCTGTCATTCGATCAGAGACTGCTTCCATCATCCTTTTAAATTCATACGCTTACGCGCTAATCCTAGCACAAAAAATCATAATTGGTCAATATTCTTGTTAAAGAAAGCAGTTACATGAATGCCAAAATTTGGGGCGGGGCCGCGACTCGGACAGTTTTCGAAACGGAAGAACGACAGAGGTCTTGACCTCTTCCGGGCACATAAATCATACGCTCAAAAGCAGGCGCGGATGATGTAGCGAGCCGGATCTCAATGCCTTTTGTCGTTCATCCGGATGGTTAGTTATTTTCTCTGCTTAGAATGGAAAAGCTTTGGCCCCTTTTTGAATTGTCACCCACTTCATTTCGCTATACTGCTCAACGGAATAGCGACCGCCTTCCCGACTCCCCCGCCGTTTTTCCAGCCTCCGAAGGGGCAGCAGGCATCCGCATCAATGGAGCCGTCAGAAAGTGCTCTGATTTCAAGGGCGTGACATAATTTGTTGGGCTGGCGGCGTCTTGCACAGCCGATTGCTTCAGGCGCCCCCCCTTACAAGTTAACGTCATAGTAACCGCGGCATACATCAAAACGCCCCAACTGCGCGCCGCCTTCCCACAATTGAATTATCTTGCAGTCCCTCCAGTATTTCTCCACATCATAGTCCCTCACGTAGCCGAAGGAACCCATCAGTTCCATGGCCTTGTTCGTCACGGACACTGCTACATCTGCTGCATAGACCTTGGCGACGCTCGCCCTCGAGAGCATGAAATTCGATATGGGAGGACCATACTTCTCGGGATGGTCGTACATCCAGCATGCCGACAGGTAGGACCATCTGGCAGTCTCAATGCCGATGGCCATGTCAGCCAGGATGCCGGCGGCGATGGAGTGCTGTCTTACGGCCTTGTTTGCTACAATCCTCTCCCCGGTGTACTTGAGCACTGTCTCAAAGGCGCCTTGGGCCTGCCCAACAGCCATTGCAGCCGTAACGAGACGCCCAATGACGAGGTTGTTATGCAACAAGTCGGCATCCACTTTCGGTCCCGCCGCCCGCCATTCCTTCGGCACTCTTACGTTCTCCAGGAACATGGGATGATTCTTGTCGCCCGCCATACCTGCCTTACGTTCGTCCTTGCCAAAACTGACGCCTTTGGTGTCCTTTGGCACATAGATGAGAGCAACGCCCTCGTCTCCCAGGTTGGGATCAGTGGTGCACACCATGCAGTAGAGGTCGGCGACGCCACTGTTGGACGCCCACATCTTGTTGCCGTTGATCACCCACTCGTCGCCTTCGAGCTTGGCGATGGTTCGTATCTTCCGCCCCTGCAAACTCGGGTTCTCGATGTCGCAACCGCCGCCTCCATGAGGCCCGCCGGGCTCAGTCATGTTAAAGCATCCCATCCTCAGCTCTTTACCTGTGAACTCCGGCGCAAAACGGTCAAGCACCGCTTTGTTGTTCGCCGCAATGGCGGGAATCCATGCCCACGTTGTGACGTTGGCGGCCGTGCATATGCCGCTGTCACCACGGCTCAGTTCTTCGTGCACTATGCCCGCAGTAACGGCCGAACTGGCGCCCATCCCGCCGTATTCAGGAGGAAACGGCGACTTCTGCATCCCAAGATCGGCCAAGCCCTGGATTATGCGCTTCACGATGACGTGGTCCTTGTCTTCGTCGATCTGCTGCCTAACCGGCATAATCTCTTTGTCAACGAAACTGTGGAGCATTTCCTGTAGCATGTAATCTTCTTTCTTGAGAAAGATGTCCAAATACTGATGAGCGGTCATGTACCTGCCTCCTGTTGTTGGCGCTCGCTGCGCCTAAGTAAGAACGTAACTCACTTGATTACTCGCCATGCGCTGCCTGAACAAGGCTCAGGCGGTCGCCATCCATTATTTCGTCATCGGCATTGTCCGCCTAAAATGGAAAAGCTTTCGCCCCTTTCTGAATGGTCACCCACTTCATTTCGCTATACTCTTCAATAGAATAGCGACCGCCTTCCCGACCCCGGCCGCTGTGTTTCCAGCCTCCGAAGGGGCAACAGGCGTCCGCATCAATAGAACTGTCGTTGACGTGGACCATGCCGGCTTCCAATCCTTCGGCCAGGTACAAAGCCTTTTGGATATCCCTGGTCATCACTCCCGCGGAAAGTCCGTAGAGCGTGTCGTTAGCGACCCGCAAAGCTTCCTCGGCATCCTTCACGGGAATGATCGACGCAACTGGCCCAAAGGTTTCTTCATGGTAGATTTTCATGGCGGGTTGGACCTTCATCAGTACCGTCGGGTCGTAAACCCGTCCCTCGAAACTGCCTCCGTGGAGCAATCCGGCCCCCTTGGCCACCGCGTCCTTAACCAGAGCGTCGACCTTTTTCACCTGATCGTCATTGATCAGAGGTCCCACCACGGTATCGGGCTGGCTGGGATCGCCCTTGGGTATCGTGGCCGCTTTGGCCGCCAATTTCTCGGCAAACTCGGCTGCGATCTGTTCCTCCACGATGATGCGCCCCACCGACATGCAGATCTGGCCCTGGTGCAGGAAGGTCCCGAAGGCTGCCGTGTTAACCGCAGAGTCCACATCCGAATCCGCCAGAATAACAAGCGGGTTCTTGCCGCCCAGTTCAAGAATATATTCCTTCATATTCTCGGCGGCCTTTTTGGCGACATGTCTGCCAGTCACGGTTTCCCCGGTCAGAGAAACCAGCGAGCAGCGTTCATCGGCGATGAGGGCATCGCCCAGAACTCTTCCCGGACCGGTCAACACGTTCAGCGCTCCGGGCATGAGACCGGCCTTTTCAAAAAGTTCTCCGATCTTGAGGCCGATCACGGGTGTATCGCTGGATGGCTTTAGAACCACGGTATTGCCGGTGCCCAGGCCGTAAGCGACCTTATACATCGATAGGATCAGCGGAAAATTCCAAGGAGAGATGGCTACCACCGTGCCTTTGGGGCTCAGCATGGTCATGGAGAGTTTGCCCGGATCTGTTTGAAAGGTCTCACCCAGGATGCGCTTGCAATCGCCGCCGGCGGTTAACAACAGATCGATGGTTTGGGCAATCTCAAACATCACCTTTCCAAAGGCGCCTCCTCCTTCGGCTACAAGCACGTGCGCATACTCCTGCATGTTTTCTTCAAGCAGACGGGCGGCCCTGAACAGAATCCGCGAGCGTTCCAAAGGAGGCGTAGAGAACCAGGCTTTTCTAGCGCCAAAAGCCGCGGCCATGGCCAGCGCGGCGTCTTCCTTGTTAGCCTTGGGCACGCGGGCGAACACTTCTCCGGTATAAGGATTGCTATCGTCGAAAAACTCTCCGGACGTCGCGTTGACCCATTGGCCGTTTATCAACATTTGATGTGTCTGCTTCTATTTCTCCTCCGTGTTTCTGGTTGGCGTAAAATGAATTCTCATTGCTCCCAAATCGTGTAAATGGCGCTGCGAGTTCCCGTGGGGCTCGCTGAACGGCATCATTGGGCAACCGCAGATCAGGCGCCGGGCACGCGGGTCTTTCCATAATCATCGCAGCTTACGGCGCGCCTTGACGGACTTCGGCAGACGGCGCGTGAGGCTAGAGCCCCAAATAGGCCTTGCGTATCCGTTCATTCCGCATAAGCTCTTCGCTTCGGCCTTCCAGAAGAATGCGCCCGTTTTCGATCACATAGCCCCGATCTGCGATTTCCAGGGTTTGCGCGACATTCTGCTCGATCAGAAAAATGGATATCCCTTGGCTGCGCAGTTTCCTGATCATCTGAAAAACGTCCTCCACAACAATGGGAGCCAGGCCGGAAGAGGGCTCGTCGATCAAACACAACTTGGGTTTTGACATCAGCCCCCGGCCCATGGCGACCATTTGCTGTTCACCGCCGCTCAAGGTACCCGCGATTTGAGCCTGCCTGCCCCTCAGAACGGGCAGCAATTGAAATACTTCCTCCAGGGTGTCGCTGCGCTGACTCCAGACCCGCCTGCAATACGCTCCCATTTCAAGATTTTCCAATACCGACATCTGCGCGAAGAGCTTGCGGCCCTCCGGTATATGGGAGATACCCAATTCCACGATGGCGTGGGATTTGAGTTTCTCTATGCGCCGGTCCAGGAACGTAATCTCGCCCGAGCGTGGAGCGACGACCCCGGTGATGCTTTTTAGCAGCGTAGTTTTGCCCGCGCCGTTGGCTCCGATCAAGGCGACGATCTCCGCCTCCCCGACATGCAGGGAGACATCCCACAAGGCTTGAATCTTGCCATAAAATGAATTGAGTCCATCAATAGACAGCATGAGCCCTGTCCCCCAGATAAACTTTCATGACCGTCTCGCTCGAAGCGATTTCCTTCGGGGTTCCTTCAGCGATCTTCACCCCATGGTGCAGAACGATAATCCGGCCGCACAGATTCATGATGGCCTTCATGATGTGTTCGATCATCACCACCGTAACACCACGATCCCGGATGCTGCGGATCAGATCCATGGCTCCTGAAACTTCAACCGGAGTCAGCCCGACCATGATCTCGTCCAAGAGAAGCAGGTCGGGTTTCGTGGCCAGGGCCCTGGCAACTTCCAGCCTTTTCTGGCTGGACAGGGTCAGGTCTTTGGCCGGGGTGTCCTTGACATCGGACAACCCCACGAAATCCAGAAGTCCCGAAGCCTCGTCATACGCCTGACCGGAAGCTACCTGGCCCGAGGTCCCGAAGTAGGCGCCCAGAACGACGTTCTCCAGAGCCGAAACATTGGCGAAAACCTTGACATTCTGAAAGGTCCTGGAGACTCCTCTGCGGCAAAGCTGATGGGGTTTGAGGTGGCTGGTTTTTTGGCCTTTCAGGCGAATGATGCCAGAAGTTGGGGGAAAGGTGGCTGAAATCAGGTTGAACAGGGTCGTCTTGCCCGCGCCGTTGGGGCCGATCAGTCCAATAACTTCACCCGGCTCCACAGAAAAGTCCACCCGGGTCACCGCGGCCAGCCCTCCGAAAAACTTGGTAACTTTTTCTCCCTCAAGCAGCACCATTTTTTTCCCCTGTCAAGCGTTTGTACAGATTCTGAAACAACCCGACAACTCCTTCCGGGAGGTAGGTTATCGCCAACAGCATGATGATTCCGAAGATGAGCATGTAGTAATATGGAAATTTGGTGATCAGGACCTCTTCCAGATAGGTGAAGATGGTCGCTCCGATTATCGGCCCCACCAGGTGGCCAATGCCGCCGAAAATGGCCATGAGCACGGGCAGGAAAGAAATCAGCGGGTTGAAGGCGATGTGCGGATCGATGTAAGTCCAGCGGGTGGCCATGATCGCCCCGGCCGCGCCCATGAAAAAAGCGCTCAGCGCGAAGGTGATTATTTTGTAGAGGGCCACGTTGATTCCGGTGTGCGCCGCGGCTTCTTCATATTCCCCGATGCAGCGCATGGCCAGCCCGTATCTCGAACGATTGATCAGATAGGACGACCCGACGACTGCCACGAAAATGCCCAACATGGTGTAGTAGACCGCGGAGTTGCTGACCGGCGGGACCACCCGGCCGGTTGTGCCGGTTATGTTGATCTCCCACCACAAGAGAAAATTGAGCAGGAGTTCGACCAGGCCGAAGGTGAACATGACGAAGTAGGCGCCTTTGAGCCTGAGGGTCAGAGCCCCGACCAATAAGGCCAGGACGAATCCCGCCAGTCCGCCCAGGGGAACGATGACCGGCAGGGGCAGTTTGAGGCCGAACAGGGCCGAGGTATAAACGCCCGCACCGAAGAAGGCGGCCGAAGCCAGAGACACATACCCGGTCGGTCCGGAGAACATTGTCCAACTGACAGTGATGATGACATACATGAAAATGCTGATCATCAGAATGATGGTGTACCTGGGAGCAAAGAGGGGAGCGGCGGCCAGCAAGGCGAGTACCAGTATGAGAATGATGGGCACAACTATTTTGTGGGTGTTGCTTATTTGCCTGGACATTTTTACGATTTCCCCAAAATTCCTGTAGGCTTGGCCAGAAGAAGCAGCATGAAGATGACATAATAGGCCACCAGAGAAAGCCCCGGATCGATATAGGTCACGATGCTGCCGACCAGGCCCAGCACCAGGCCTCCGATGAAACTCCCCGGAATGCTTCCCAACCCGCCCAGCACGATCACGATCAGGGCGATCACGGTGTATTCAAGCCCCATGGTCGGCTGGATCTGATACGAGATGCTGATAAGAGTCCCCCCCAGGCCGGCCATCAGAGAGCCTAATCCGAAGCAGAGGGCCAGGACATGATTGATGTTGACTCCCATCAGTCCGGCTGTTGAAGGGTCCTGGGCCGAGGCGCGGATGGCCTTGCCCAGGCGGGTGTGGGATAGAAAGAAGTAGAAGGCCACGCAGATACCCAAGGCTACAAACAGCGTTATCAATCGGTTGGCGGCGAATTTGGCCCCAGCCAGACTGACGGGCTCGGCCCAGAATGAATAACCCTTGATACCGGCTCCCCAGATCAGAATAGCCACGTTTTGGATGATGAACAGGAGCCCGAAACAGGCCAACATGGAATTGCCCTCGAAAGCATCGACCGTGGGCGCCACGGCCCGCAGGCGGGCAAAAAGGGTCCGATACAGAAAGAATCCGACCACAAAGATAGCCGGGCCGGTAATCACCAGGGAAATGAGTGGATTGATTTTGAATCCGGTGAAAAGGGTGTAGGTAAGAAAGGCCCCGAGCATAATGAATTCGCCGTGGGCGATGTTCAGCACTCGGGCCACACCATACTGAAGGCTGAGTCCCACGGCTATGAGAGCGTAGATTCCGCCCAGAAGCAAACCTGAGATGATTATGTCCAGGATGGTGACAAACATGGGTCTTGAGGCTTCCTCATTGAAAATCTCCGATCGGTGACGGTGTCGGGCCGCCAGGCAGGTTGTCGGTTCAGGTTTTTGTAGAATCGGACTCTATTGCTTTTTGGGCCATTCCGGTTTGGGATACTCGGGCGGCGCGGTGCGTTTTTCGCCCGGATCTATGACCTCGAAGACGCGCTTCTGCCACTGGCCGATTTCGCCGGGGTGGTTCACGAAATAGCGGTCTTTATCATACCAGTACGGTCCAAGGGCCGTGTCGAATTTTTCGGTGGCCATGATGTCCCTGATCTTTTTCTGGTCCAGGGTTCCGGCCTTTTCGATGGCCTGTTTGAAGTGCTGCAGGGAAGCCCAGTAGTACAATCCGCCCCAATAGTCGGGCTCTTCGCCGAATTTGGCCACGAATTTGTCTACCAGATCCTTGGCCCCGGGTCCGCTCTTGGCGTTCCAGGCGCCCCCGCCCATAACGCCTTCAGCCGCCTGGCCGAAAGTCCCCAGGAACAGAGGCGGAGAAAAGGGCAGAACGGTCATGAAAAAGGCGTTGAAATTGATGCCGAGTTCAATGGACTGACTGGTCATGAGCATCCCGCCGTCCGGATAACAGGCCGCCACAAAAGCGTCCACGCCCAGGGACTTGGCCTCTTTCAACAGAGGGGACAGGTCCTTGATGCCCGGGGGATAGCTCTTGTTCAACTTGACTTTGATTCCCTCCTTCTCCAGATGCGGAACCATGGAGTTGCCGTATTCGATCCCGTGAAGATCTGCACGGTAGATAACCGCCGCTGATTTGACGCCCACTTCCTTGAAAATCTTGGCCAGAGCCGGGGCCTGGGTTTCGGAAAAGTTCAGAACCTGGAAGAAATAGGGCAGGCTGAGATCCTTCAGCTTGAGGGCCCCGCCCGGGCCGCCGATCAGGATGTATTTGTATTTGTTGGCGATGGGAGCCGCGGCGAACAGCCAGGCCGTTCCCCAGGGCGGGAAGATAAAATCGACCTTGTCTTCCACAATGAGTTTTTCCAAAAGGTTGCACATGGTTCCGATGTCGCTTTTATCGTCGTAACGTTTGAGTTCCACAGGCAGTTTCTTCCCGTATTCCTTGACGTAGATGCCGCCTTCCTTGTTGACTTCCTCGACCCACAGTTCGTAGATCTTGCCTCCGGAAATGGCGACGCCGCCGGCTAGGGGACCCGAGAGCGAAATGGCCTGGCCGATGACGATCTTGTCCTTGTCCGCCGCGCTCACAAGGCCGGCCCCTCCGGCCAGAAAAACCGCCGTGATGGTGAGTGCCAACAACATCCGCCCCAGATTGTTTCTTGCTTTCATTTTTTCCTCCCTCAAGACAGCAAAAAATGATCCATCAATTCGACATTTTGCCAAGGCCCGCCATGGCCGGCTTTTTCCCGCATCTGTCAGCCAACCCTCTTCTGTCCTCTCACGCTTTTTGGCCCCTTAGACCCCCCAATTGACTCCCGCGCTGCTCAGAGCCGCACCCGATACGTCAACCACAGCCGAACCGCCGTCTATCAGAAGCGTCGCACCGGTCATAAAGGAAGAATCGTCGCTGGCCAGGTAACTGCAAATGCCAGTTATTTCGTCCGGTGTGGCGACCCGGCGCAGGGGGACGTTGGAAGCGATACAGGCGAAAACGCCGTCTACGTCGGTGGAAAGCACCTCGGTCAGCGGGGTGAGCGCCTCTTCCAGCATCTTGGTTCTGGTGGCCCCAGGGCAGACAGCGTTGCAACGCACCTTGAACCGCCCGTAGTCCAGAGCGGCCTGTTTGGTCAGCATGTTGATGGCCGCCTTCGAGGTGCAGTAGGGCGCCATGCCCGGCAGGCAGCGCAATCCTCCTAAAGAGGAGATATTGATGATCGACCCGCCGCCCGCCTCGATCATGTGCGGAATGGACGCCCGCATGGCCAGGAAGGTCCCGGTCAGGTTGATTTCCAGAACCTGCTTCCAGACATCCAGATCCACGTCGGTAACCGTGCCGCCCGGATCGATGCCGGCGTTGTTGACCAGAACATCGATTCTGCCTCCGAATTCGATGGTCGCCGCGACCATCTTCTGGACGTCCTCGAACTTGGAGACGTCCCCGGCGCAGACCATCACCTTGTCCGCGGCCAGGTTCTTGGCCGCATCGGCCAGCACCGCCTCTCGCCGGCCGGCAATACATACCTTGGCGCCGTCATTGACAAAGCGCTTGGCAATGGCGATCCCGATGCCGGTGCCGCCACCTGATATCAGAGCAGTTTTTCCAGTAAGATCCATATTCATGTCTCCTCAGCCTTGGTTGATGCTTGCTGTCCGGGTCCTCCGCGATTCCGGGCCGCCTCGGTGGCCGGAATACGAACGCCGTAACGGGATCACAGAGGTGTCGCGTCGTCCGGATAAAAGGTCACGGACAGCTTTCTGATAATGGCGCCCGCGGGGGTATTGGCGATGGCCCCATCTTCTCCGATGGCGAAAAATTTACCGGTCTCCTTCATCTGGTCCCAGTTGTGGAAAAAGACGGTCGAGACGGGTAGACCGAATTCGCGCCAGGAAAAAATGTACTGGCCGATGTCGAATTTGTAGGTGGTGTGGAGTTCCACGTCCGATTCCCCCCTCAGGGGGCCGACGATGCAATGCCAAGCGTAGCGTTTGTCGTTGAGATAGATATGTTCGAAGGTCTGGTTCTTGTTGTAGGTATAGATGGCCCGGAGTCCGATGAGATCGGTGGTCGGGCCGGGCTTGAAGCCCGTGGGAGGGACGGAGGGGTCGCCCAGCACGCCGGGCACGAAGGTCTGCACCGCGCGGGGCTCATGGACGATTTCCCCTTCACGCATGTTGGTGTGGACCGAAAGGGTCTGGCGAGTCTGGGTATTGATGAAAAAGGTCCGGCACTCCCTGGGCGCATTGGCGAAGGTCATGTCTATGTAGTAGGTCTTGGGAGCGACTTCGATCACTTCGCACCAGTCGGTCCCGCCATCGGACCCGCTCTGCCATTTGACTTCGTTTTTGCCGGTAAATTCGAGATCGAAGGCTTTACCGTCGTCCAGGGTAACCTTCATCTTCCGGCCCACAAGATCCGACGTCGTTGGGATGCGGTGATAAGCCATATCAGCCGCGTAATCCTCGTATTTGTAATCGGTTTCACCTTCGCGTTGTGACATCTTTAACCTCATTCCTGAAATTGTCATTGATGAGGTCCTGCGCCGAAGCGCCGGCCCGATTTTTCCGAAATAAAGGGGCACGGCCCGGCCGCCCGGCACCGTCGGACCGCTTCCCGGCATTAGAACGGCAGCATCCGTTTGGTCTTCTGGATCGTCAGCCACTTGACCTCGGTGAGTTCCTCGATCGAATACCTGCCGCCTTCCCGTCCGATACCGCTGCTCTTGCATCCGCCGAAAGGACAGCAGGCATCGGCGTCGATGGTGCCGTCATTGACGTGGACCATGCCCGCATTCAGGCCTTCCCCGAAGAAGATGGCTTTTTCCAGGTTCTGAGTGATAACTCCGGCCGAAAGTCCGTAGGTCGTGTCGTTGGCCACGGCCAGGGCTTCTTGAGCGTCCTTGACCGTGATGATCGAAGCCACCGGGCCGAAGGTCTCCTCGTAGTAAATCTTCATGTCCGGGGTGATATCGGCCAATAGAGTCGGCTGATACAGCCTGCCTTCGTAGGTCCCTCCAGCCAGCAGCCTGGCGCCCTTGGCCACGGCGTCCTTGACGTGTTCGTCGATCTTCTGGACCTGGGCGTCGCTGATGACCGGGCCTATGTAGGTCTCGGGCGAACTGGGATCGCCCACCGGCAGGTGAGGCACCATTCCGGCCAAAGCGGCGGTGAAGGCCTCGGCAATGGGTTCTTCCACGATGATCCGGTCGGCCGACATGCAGATTTCGCCCTGGTGCAGGTACGCGGAGAAAGCGGTGGATTTTACGGCGTATTCTATGTCGGCGTCGGCCAGGACGATGAGAGGGTTCTTGCCGCCCAGTTCGAGGCTGTAAGGAGTCAGTCTGGCCGCGGCCCGCTGGGCCACCTTGCGCCCGGTGACCGTCTCACCGGTAATGGCCACGAACGAACACCTTTCATCGTCGATCAGGGCGTCGCCCAGGACGCTCCCCGGTCCGGTGACCACGTTGAGGGCCCCGGCGGGCAGGCCCGCCTTTTGGAAGATTTCGCCGATCTTGAGGCCGACGACCGGAGATTCGCTGGCCGGCTTGAGCACCACGGTGTTGCCCGTGGCCAGGCCGTAGGCCACTTTGTAGAGGGAAAGGACCAGCGGGAAATTCCAGGGCGAAATGGCCACCACCGTGCCGCGAGGCCGGCGAATGGTCATGGAAAGCTTGGTCGGGTCGAAATGAAAGGTTTCCCCGAGGATGTGCTTGCCGTCGGCCGCGGCCGTTTCGATCAGGTCCACGCTTTGCGACACCTCGAACATCACCTTCCCGAAAGAGCCCCCGCCTTCCAGGGTCAGGACTTCGGCGATTTCCTGGCGGGACTCCTCCAGGATCTGGGCGGCTTTGTTCAGAATCTGGGCCCTGGCGATGGGCGGGGCGCCGGCCCATTCCCGGCGGGCGGCAAAGGCGGCGGCCATGGCCCGATCAGCGTCGCGGGCGTCTCCCTTGGCTACTTTGGCGTAAAGTTCCCCGGTGTAAGGGTTGAAATCGTCAAAAGTCTCTCCGGAAAGGGCGTCCACCCATTCTCCTCCGATAAACATCTGATAAGCTTTCATTAGAGCTCCTTATGTCTCAAGAGAACCAGTCAGGGTTTCTTCGGCTTGTCGGTTTACGGTTTCAGAACAGGCTTGATGACACGCCCTTGTTCCATATCCTCAACGGCCTTGTTGATCTCTTTGAATGGATAAAAGGTCATGATTTTGTCGAAGGGGAAGCGCCCTTGACGATACAGCTCGATCAATTTTGGGATAAACAGATCAGGAATGGCGTCGCCTTCGATGATGCCGCGGACAATTCTGCCGTTCATGATCAAGTCCATATTTAAAGTGACTTCCGTACCCGGAGGCACAACACCGAGCAGCCCACAGGTCCCGAGCAATGGAAGCACATCCACGGCCTGGCGGAAAACAGAAGGATTGCCGACGCACTCCAGGCTGAAATCCGGGCCGCCTCCGGTCAATTCCAGAATAGCCTCAACCGGATCGGTCTCGCTGGAGTTTATGGTATGGGTGGCCCCCAGGTCTTTAGCTATGGCCAAGCGTCCCGGATGGATGTCCACACCGATGATTGTAGTACAGCCGCAGACCAAGGCGCCAAGAAGCGCGCTGACGCCTACCGTGCCCATTCCAAAAATGGCAATGGAAGATCCCGGCCTGGGTTGAAACGTGTTCATGACTGCGCCCGCGCCGGTCTGGATGCCGCAGCCCAAGGGCCCAAGCACCTCCAGGGGAACATCTTGGGGCACTTTGACTACATTGCCCTCTGAGGCCAGAGCATAGCTGGCGAAAGCGGATTGGCCGAAAAAGTTGCCGTGAACAGGTTGATCGCCCTGGCGCAAGGTGGTGCTTCCATCCGGACGGGTACCGCCGAAATTGATCGAAAGAAAGTTCTTGCAGTACGGATCGTGACCGGATCTACAGGACGAGCAGGTCCCGCAGCATCCCCAGCTCAAGGCGACGTGGTCTCCTGGTTTAACTTTGGTTACCCGGTTTCCCACCTCCTCCACGATCCCTGCTCCTTCGTGTCCGAAGACACCGGGCAAAGGAACAGGAATGTGCTGATCGCGCGCGGCAAGGTCCGTGTGGCAAATGCCGCATCCCACGATCCGAACGAGCGCTTCACTCTCGCGAGGCTCGCTGATCTCGAGTGGTTCCAGGCTGAACTTACCTGATTTTTCAAAAACAACGGCGGCGTCTATTTTCATGGCGCTATTCCTCCTTGAAACCCAGCGAATGAAATCCCGGCCCGGTTACCTGATATAGTTAGTCCGATCACTGATGTAAATTATACGAAAGTATAATTTTTGAAGGCGGTCCACTCATTCAATGGACTTCATTGATTTCGTTAAATGCGCGCCGCCTCCCGCGAGAAACACAAAGCCTCGATGAATCACCGCTGACTTGACGCCGGCTCGCCTGATGCATGTCCCTTGATGAATGCCGTTCAGTGCGAAGCGCTGCGAGAGAATAGGAGCGGGGCCTGTCGTCAGACAACGTCTTGGTTTGGGACAGTTGAATCAGTCTGCGGAGTTGCGGAGTTGACGAGTCGTTTTTCGCACGGCCATGATCTTGTTCATCAAGGAGGTTCGGTTTTTAACCCCGACCTTGGCGTAAATGTTTTGAATATGCTTTTTCACGGTAATCTCGGAAACGAACAATTTTTCCGCAATTTCCAGGTTCTTTAACCCATTGAAGAGTTGCCTCATGACATCCAGTTCCCTAGGAGTTAATTGGAACATCTTGCGGATGTCACCCTCTTCCATGGATAGGCCGCCCTCCAATTCAGAGAGGTAGACCATGTAATAGTCGCCACAACCAGGAATGGGCCCGTTGCGCACGAATTTTGCGTACACGGAGAATTTCACTCCATTATGGCCGACAATGATGTTTTGTCTGGGTATGATTTCAGCTCCAGCAGTGCCGTGTTCTATCTCCGTGGTCATTTTTTGAAGGGTTTCCAGCAAATGCGGAGGAACGGGCCGGTCGTTCCTGCTGCGGTCAAACCCTGAGAATTTGCGACACAACTCACCGGCTTTTGGATTGACATAAACGAGATGCATGCATTTATCCATCAGCATCACACCGGTGGACAGATCGTTCTCGATGAGATTCAAAATATTTGCACTCAGGCTGATTTTTTGGCGAAGATCATTGAGCGAAAGGGCATGGGCCAAATATGGCGCAATGGTCCGGGCCATCTGAACGTCTGTTTCTGAAAAGGGAATGGAACGCGAAGGTCGGGTGAGAACGATTTTTCCCAGGGCCCCCTCCACCGACTCCAGGTGCACGACCAATTTGTGATGTATCTCCTGGGGCTTCAGGAAATCATTGTAATACTCGGTGGAAAGCATGAAGTCGTAGCTGACACGTTGCGGCAGGGCTCTAACCACTGGCCTTTCCATGAGATTCAGAGGATCAAATTGATGATAATACTCATGAAAATGTCGATTGAAGGCTTCATCAAGATTGCTGCTGAGCATGATATCCGAGAACACGCCATCGCTATCCGGTAGGAAAAAGATGGCTCCATTGTTTTCAAAACCATTGAAGAAGACGTCCAGGATTTTATTTCGAATCAGGCCGCAATCCGCGCAGCGGTTGGTGGTGTGAATCACTTCCAAGACATGTTTCAACATGGGAAGGGACGCGAGTTCCATCATACGCTCTTTTGACAGACTGTATCCGGGACCGCCAACGCACCATTGAACTCAAGACAGATGGGAATTTTCTGATGAAAGCATATTGGGACTAATTGGGCTAATTTGTCAAGATTTTAACAATTACCGTAATTCTCTGGGGACGAGAGAGAAATACCCGCATAACAAGGCTGCTTTCAACGACCGAGGATAAGCTTAGCAGCCCACCTTTTTGACTGACACACTTTGGAACTTAACTAAGCGAATAATCATTGCGGACAAAAAGAGGATCCTCCGGAACGTCTTTCCTTTATCCCTTCACCACTCCCATGGGGCGAATTCTGGCTACCTTACGGGCCAGGCCTGCCCTTTGAACCACGTTCACCACCAGACTCACATCCTTATAAGCTTCAGGGACTTCTTCCCGAAGAGTTTTCCGTCCCACCCATCTCGGATAGACGTCCTGGTCCTGCAATTCCCTTTCAACCGACCTTCCCTTGGTTCTTTTGAGAGCCTCATGACGTGAAAGCAGACGGCCCGCTCCGTGACAAGCAGAACCGAAGGTTTCTTCCATGGAGCCTGACTCTCCGGCCAGAACATAAGAAGCGCGTCCCATGTCACCAGGGATCAGCACCGGCTGGCCGGTGTGACGGAACTCGACCGGAAGCGCGGGATGATGCGCAGGGAAAGCCCGCGTAGCTCCTTTGCGATGAACACAGACTTTTCTTTGGTGGCCGTTGACGGAATGGGTTTCCATCTTGGCAATATTATGGCAGACATCGTACAGCAGACGGAACTTAAGGTCCCTAGGCCCCATTCCAAGCGCTTTTTCCAACGTAGTCCGGGCCAAATGCATTAATATCTGTCGATTAGCGAACGCGAAATTCGCCGCCGCCGCCATGGCCGCCAGGTATTCACGCGCCAGAGCGGTGTTCAATCCTGTGCAGGCAAGCTGCCTGTCAGGGAGTTCAATGCCTTCCACTTTTATGCTTTTTACCATTCGAGCGAGGAATTCATCGCAGACCTGATAACCGAAGCCTCGAGAACCAGTGTGAATCATGACCGTGACTTGCCCCGGAAACAAACCCCAATGCCGCGCGGTCTCCTCGTCAAAGATCTCCTCAATGGAACCGATCTCCATAAAATGATTGCCGGAGCCCAGTGTCCCCAACTGATCTTTGCCTCTCTCGAAGGCCCGATCGCTTATCACGGCCGGGTCCGCGCCGGCCAAGTTCCCATACTCTTCAATATGCTGTAAATCCTGAGAGTCGCCCATTCCGTTGCGGATTGCCCACTCAGCGCCCAATTTCAGGACCTGAGACAATTCTTTCTTGTTCAGACGGATGCCCCCTCTGGATCCGAGACCGCTTGGGACGTTAACAAACAGAGCGTCGATCAATTCCCGGATTCGCGGAACGAGGTCCTCCCGCGTCAAAGCCGTCACAACCAGCCGTACGCCGCAATTTATGTCGTAACCGACTCCGCCCGGCGATATGACTCCTTCGTCGAGATCAAACGCCGCGACACCGCCAATAGGGAACCCATAGCCCCAGTGGACGTCCGGCATTGCCAATGAGCGACCCACTATACCGGGCAGATGAGCTACATTGTAGACCTGATCCGCGCTCTGATCGGTTTCGATGTCGGGAAGTAGATTTGAGTCAGTATAGATAAGACCGGGCACTCGCATTCCGCCCGTTTTAGGGATTTCCCAGCGAACTTCATCAACCTGAACTAATTTGTACGGTCGCGCACGAGACATGTCAGCCCTCCCATAATTAGTCCCAAGTGAATGCAAAATTCCGAGGGCAGTGCCCTAATTTACCGTCATGCCGGCGTACGCCGGTATCCGGGAATCCCGCGTTCGGAGCGGGACTGGATTCCGACTTTCGTCGGAATGACGAGAGCAGAACCACGCCCAAATCAGGACACAACACTTCCGAGTCGCTATTTGGCACACCAGACTTCTCTAGGACCCTCATCATTAGGATAAATCACCGAACGGCTGTTGGAAAGTTTTCGATTTCAGGCTAAGTGAGCTCCGCGCCCGTCCCGGACGGCCTATCCAATAGTAGGACGGGCATCTTGCCCGTCATTTCCCATTAGACAGGCTGGAAGCCTGTCCTACCGTGAACCCAGCCGGCGTTCGATTCAACGCGACTTTGTATCCGATCGCGAGGCAGGCGAGAACCACCGCGGCCACAACCATTGGCACCGCAGGAAACTCTGAGTAGTACGGACCATAGACAAAGATTGTAAACAGAGCGGTCACGACTTCCAGCCAAATTGCGGTCCAAAATAATCTGCCGCGGAAAGGAGGTCGATCGGGAATGCGGGCTTCCAGAGACCGTAGGAACAACGCTCTTAGGATCAGAAATAGAACAAGGGCGCAGATCACGCCTGCCAGGACATCTTTGGGGAAATGGGCGCCCACAAAAATTCGTGAAACGCCTATCAGCGTTGCCATAAACAGCGCTATTGCGCGAGCAGGCCGAAAGGAGCAGTAGGAGGCGATAGATAATCCCGCGGCCATGGCCGCTGCCGCGTGCCCTGACGGGAATGACCCGGACCTTAGCAAAGGCCCCACCACATGAACTGCGCCCAATAATTCGGCAGGCCTAATGGACGGGAAAACTGCCTTAATTAGATTCACTGTCAGACTGCTGAGTAGAAGCAGAGGAATCCCAATCGCCACCACCCGCGGATTGACCACAACAAATGCGCCCACGACAATTCCAAGAACCAAGCCGTCTCCCAATGCCGTCACTGCCAGCCAAATCTGATCCGTTAGTGGAGAGTGGCAACTATTGGCTGCCGTAAATATGAGTGTATCAAACAATATGACAGGAACGAATGCCGCAATAGATATTGCCAGGGCGGTAACAGGCAAGAAAAAAGTCGGGCGTGCGCGAGTCATATTCTCTTTTTGGATTATTTACTCGGCTCAGCAAAGGTGTGGAGGATGGATACCAACGTCATTCCCGTGTAAACGGGAATCCAGAATCGTCCCCGCGAAAGCAGGGATCTAGCGCCCGTCACTCCGTTGAAAAACGGGGTCCAGTCTGGTTCCCGGCTTCCGCCGGGACAATGCCTGGATTCCTGCTTTCGCAGGAATGACGACACGCAAGCCGGCCGTACATCATGCTGAGCTAACGGCATAATCCAGTTTCTTTTAAGTCTCAGATGTCGAACACAATCCTTGCTGAGTATCCTTCACTATCCTTCACAATGGCGAATCCGTGATAAGTTACGCCTTTAATTTCGAATGAGGGCTCGGCGTCAGGCGGAATAATCCCGAAAGAGACTTTGGCTCCCAAATCGGTTTCCGAAAACGTGATCATCTGCGCGTCAATCATTGCAAACTTACGGGTTTGATTAAGAAACAACAATTCACGGAGCCAGTCTATTAACAGTTCCTCAGCGGAATCGGCTTCGAGTCTTATTGCCATTTCCATCTGTGAAGTCAATTTCGTGTCGGGTAAGATCAGAGCGGTAAACCCTAGCGCCGCATTAATAAAAAGATCCGCTAACGTGGCGCCGTGGACTTCCAGACGAATATCCGCCGTATGTTCAAGGAGCTTCCAGCCTTTATCAGATTTCAGGTGTTTCTTGTCCGTCTTCAGGAAAAATCCTTTCGTCGACATCGGATTGGCCTTCAGTGGATTCGTCTTCCTTTTCATCTTCCTCAGAAGGCTCCGCCCTGGCCACGTCTACCACATTTTCACCTGTGTCCATGCGCACAAGCGTGCGGCCCATAGTGTTCCGGCCGATCAGGGAAATTTCATCCATGCGCAGTCTTATGATGCGGCCACCCGAAGTAAGTATCAACAGATGATCGCTATTCTCAACTATTTGGATGGCCACCACATCACCAAGCTTGACCGTGTGCTTGATAGTGATGACTCCCTGGCCTCCACGGTTTTTAAGCGGATACTCGGATAACGCCGTCCGTTTGCCAAACCCGCTGCTGGTGATCGTCAGCAACGATCCGGTCCCGTCGGTAATCACCTCCATCCCTATGACCGCATCACCGGATTTCATCCTGATTCCGGTCAGACCGCGAGCCTGACGGCCCATGGGTCGAACTTGGCCTTCGTGAAACCGCATAGCCTTGCCCCTGCGGGTGGCTAAAAGAATGTGATCGTCTCCGCTGGTGAAGTTTACTCCAATAAGTTCGTCCTCAGGGTCGATGGTAAGAGCTATGAGGCCTGAGGTCCTGGGGCGAGAAAATTCTTCTATGGAGGTTTTCTTGATCTTTCCGTGGGCAGAGGCCATTACCACATAGCCTTCCGCGCTCAGCTCCTGAACTGGCAGGATCTTTCTTATCCTCTCTCCCGGATCCAGCTTCAATAGATTGACTATGGCTTTTCCTCGACCGTAAGGCCCTTCTTCGGGAAGCTGGAACACTCTCATCCAGTAAACCTTGCCTCGGTTTGAAAAACAGAGCAACACATCATGCGATGACGCGTACAGTATCTGGTTGACCACATCTTCACTGGCCGCCTTCGTGCCTATTCGACCCTTGCCTCCTGGTCTTTGGCTTTTGTAGAGACTTGCCGGAACTCGTTTCACGTAACCTTTGCTGGAAAAGGTAACTACCATATCCCCCCGCGGGATGAGGTCCTCGTCCAGCGTGTCCGTCTCTTCATCGAGAATCTCCGTGCGCCGTTCGTCTCCGAATTGCTGCTTCAGGTCGTTGAGTTCCGCGATAATGATGTCGCGAATTTTTTCTTCAGACGCCAAGATCCCTTCGAGTTCGGCAATTTTTTTGAGGATCTCATCAAGCTCCTGTAGGATTTTGTCTCTTTCCAGCGCGGTGAGCCTTTGCAGGCGCATATCCAGTATGGCTTGGGCCTGCACCTGGCTCAGCTCGAACCGCTCCATCAGCGCATCTCGCGCTACGGTCGGGTTAACCGCCTTTTTTATGACCGCGATCACTTCGTCAAGATTGTCCAGCGCGATTTTTAGCCCGACAAGAAGGTGAGCCCTCTCACGCGCGCGGGCCAGTTCAAATCTGGTCCGCCTTATGACAACTTCTTTGCGGAATTCGATGAATCTATCGAGGATCTCTTTGAGATTCATTTGTTTTGGGCGCCCGCGGTCAACGCAGAGCAACTGAATCCCGAAAGAGGTCTGCAGTTGGGTGAATCTGTACAATTGATTCAATATCACGTCGGGGTTCTCGTCTCTCTTGAGTTCGAAAACCACCCGCATCCCGTGACGGTCGGATTCATCCCTTATGTCGCGGATTCCTGTAATTCTTTTGTCCTTTACGAGTTCAGCCGCTGCTTCCACCATTCTGGCTTTATTCACCATATAAGGGATTTCGGTCACGACAATACGTTGATATCCTTTGCCGGCCTCTTCTATTTCTGCACGGGCCTTCATGCGGATCGATCCCCGGCCGGTAGTGTAGGCGTCCACAATCCCTTGCCTGCCCATTATGAATCCGGCCGTGGGGAAGTCCGGTCCCGGAAGGAACTTTATTAAGTCCATCACTGAGGCGTCCGGATTTGTGATCAAGTGTATGGTGGCATCCACTGTTTCACTTAGATTGTGCGGCGGTATATTCGTAGCCATACCCACCGCTATCCCCTGGGAACCGATTACCAGAAGGACCGGAAATCTGGCGGGCAAAACTACCGGCTCTTCGAGAGAATTGTCATAGTTCGGGACAAAGTCGACAGTGTCTTTGTCGAGGTCTTCGAGTAACGCCTGGCAAATGCGGTGCATACGCACTTCCGTGTACCGCATTGCCGCGGGGGAATCGCCATCCACACTTCCGAAATTGCCTTGACCGTCGATGAACATGTAACGCATGGAAAACGGCTGGGCCATTCGGACGATGGTGTCGTAAACAGCGGTGTCGCCGTGAGGATGATACTGGCCGATCACATCACCGACAGCACGCGCGGCCTTCCGGTAAGCTCGGTTCCAGAGATTGCCGCCCCTGAACATGGCATAAAGAATTCTCCGGTGCACCGGTTTGAGACCGTCTCTCAATTCCGGCAGGGCCCGGCCGACGATTACGCTCATCGCGTAATCCAGATAGGATTTTTGGATCTCTTCCTCGATACCTACAGTTGTCTTGTCATGCAGTACTGCCAAACTTCTGTTCCTTCCCTATGCGCACAAAAAACCAGCGGGTTTCCGGATCTGATCAACTGGGGGAACATCTCCTCCCGCTGTCTCCTATGTGGCTGAAATTTATGCCTGAATTTCAACAAGGTCGAGGCTGATTCTAGCACTTTCCGGGCTGTGATTTCAAGGAAGGCGACACATTGAGAAATCGAATGAAACAGATAGCATGCGGCCACTAACCCAGGACACAACTCTCTTTCGCGAACGATGCGGTTCGCCTTGCTCACCACATCCTACCCGGAGAGTCGACGCACGCCTCATGCTAAAGGAATTATAAGAGTTTTTTGAAGAGGGTCTGGGGGAAACTTTTTTGAAAAAAAGTTTTCCCCGGAATTCTTCTTCTTCCCTCTTCTCCTACGGGACGCCTTCAAGGTTTTGGAGCTTTCGTTTGAGCTTTTTGATTTCCCTCTGGTGGGAGCTGATTTCTTTTTGCAGGTTCATCACTATCGCTCTTCTGTCAACGAGATCTCTATCTTTTTGCGCTTCAGTTACCCTGGCTTGAAGTTCCGGTATGCTGGACTGGAGCATTTCAATGCGCGCGTAAATGTCCGCTATGAGACTCTGGGTTTCAGCAGATAGGTCTTCTGTATCGGTATTGAGATCCGCTGGAGTCTCTTCGGCGGCCGAAACGGCAGGATCGGGGCTATGGCTGCGATCTGTTTGGATGTACGTTGAAACAAAACTTATCATGACGAACAGAACAAGAATTCCGGAGAGCCCCGCCAGGAGACTTGTCCAAATCCACCAACGTAATGATTCGTCTTCTTTGTCCTCCTCAAGATCCGGATAATAAGGGAGAACGGTCGGTTCATGGAGCGATGCCGCAGCTTGGGTCCCGGCTTCCGCGTTATATATGGGCTCCATGATAATCAGGCCTTGCGAGGCTACGAGCAACGCGTGTATTTTGTCGGCCTTAGCGTGGTCCACGCCTTCCATGATGACTATCGGGACCTGCTTCAGGAGATCTCGGGCTTGTTCCACCGGCAATTCAAGGGACCTGGCCAGGGTCCGGCAGAATGCGTCAGGATCGTCTCCGGTGTAGCCGTAAAGCTTGATGTTGTATCTGAGGTTGTTCATATAATTCGCTCGGTTACAGGCGCCGGATGAGTGAAATTCTCGCGAGAAGGCACGCTCTGTCTCAGCCTTGTGGTGACTGTGCGCTCTATTCTTCCGTCATTCCCGCAAAGGCGGGAATCCAGTCCTAATAGGCCACTCTAGGAGACGATAAAGTCATACAGGTCTGCCCAGCCAGGATTGTTTTCTTCTATAAGCCGCAATTTCCACGCTCTTCGCCACTTTTTGATTTGCTTTTCTCTCGTGATTGCGCTGTCAGCCGTGGCATGTATTTCATGGTAGACGAGCTTCTTCACAAGATACCTTTTAGAGAACCCCTCGACCTGCTCTTCTTTGTGCTGCCAAATCCTTTTTATCAGATCAGATGTTACACCCGTATACAAAGTTCCGTTGCGGCGACTTGCCAAAATGTAGACATAAAACTGCTTTCTCACTCGAAGCCCTCCTGCATTCCCGCCTACGCGGGAATGCAGGAGTCAGGGAGAAGCGTTCCTGGATTCCCGCCTACGCGGGAATGCAGGAGTCAGGGAGAAGCGTTCCTGGATTCCCGCCTACGCGGGAATGACGATGCCCAACGTCATTAGCTTACCAGATATTAAAAGATTTAACAGAATCGGCCAACGTGTAAATCTAGTTGACACCAAAGATCAATAATTGTAATAGGTAGTTAATAACGCGGGCTAGCAAAAGATAAAAATTTTCTTCAGTATTTGGTCGCTATTTTGGCTATGGAATCCCCTTAACTCGTAGCGACGGTTATAACATATAGATATCACTGCATTGGCACAATAGTTGCTTTTGTGGCACGCTGATAGACCCAATAAGACTAACCGCAGAGTGCGCAGAGAACGCAGAGGATGATAAAAGATTGGAACAAAACCACCGAAACTATAAGTGGGGCAGCCATCGAAGTCCATCGCGAACTCGGACCGGGTCTGTTGGAGTCAACCTATGAGGCATGCCTTGCGTACGAATTAGTTGAACGAGGGCTCAAAGTCGAACGACAAAAAATCCTGCCGGTAAAATATCGTGGAGTTGAGCTGGACTGCGGTTACAGAATTGACCTGCTGGTTGAGGACATGATTATCGTGGAATTGAAAGCCGTCGAGAAACTCGAGGCGATCCACGAGGCTCAACTTCTTTCGTATCTAAAATTGTCGGGGGCTATCATTGGCTTGCTGTTGAATTTTAATGTCACCGAACTCCGAAGAGGAATACGTCGTCTCGTGAATAATTTCAAGGACAAGAAGACTAACCGCGGAGTACGCGGAAAATCATGATTAACCGCGGAGATCGCCGAGAACGCGGGGAAAATGACAGAGAAAGAATATCATTTAGAGTTTTTCTTTCTCTGCGTTCTCAGCGCACTCTGCGGTGAATGAATTGTTCTGAAGTTTTTTCTCTAGAGCGCTCTGCGGTGAAATATCTCTTCCGTCCAGGAGGGTTTTTTATGTCAAAGATCTGCTGCCGTAAACGGGTATTGTATAGCCTCGTATTTATGACCCTGCTGGTGGCCTGCTGCTTTTCCTGGTCCACAGCTTGGGCCCAATCAAAGCCTCAAACGGCTCCCGCGGTTAAGCCGGCGCCGGTTCCGCAGCTTCCCACCGTTGTCACCATAGACAAGCTCATAGCGGACCGGTTTTCATGCTTCGGGCCGGCAAAATTGAAAACCGTGACCTCGCAAAGCCTTATTTTTCCAGGGAAGGAAGTGGATGAGGATGGCCTGACGATAAGCCTCACAGGGAGAACCGTGAGCGTAACGGACCAGGTTGGCAATACTCAATCTTTGACCGCGTTGCGCTCAGGGACTCGGGTCGTAGTCTGTCAAAGAACGGATAAAGTTGTAGTCATTATAACTCCTGAAAAAAAGAGGGTTGGAAATGCGCGATACTAAATCGATTCGATACAGCGTAATCGTGGTTCTGCTCGGCACGGGGATAATCTGGGCCGCATGCGCGTATACAGTTCTAGCCGGTTCATACACAGAGTGCAAAGTGCCGCCGCAAATAGCGTTTTCAACCACACCTAACTTATTGATAGTAATGGACTATTCCGGCAGTATGCAGTATCCGGCGCACATAGATCACGCCAACGACTTCTCTTACGGAAGCAGCAAGGTTTTGGACGACGATGTGCGTAATGATGCCGTCTACCCTCATAGCACAACATATGTCACTTATTCCCCCACATCCAATTACTATGGTCTTTTTGAGACCAGCGTAGGAGGGACAGGCCATCAGTACTACGAGTACGATTTTGCAAATGGGTGGTTCAACTGCATAGGCGATACCCCGCGCGATGGAAATGATAACAATGTAGGGAGCTTCAACACCGTAATAGTCGATGGGGTGGAGAAACAAATCGGGGTAAGTGGTAATTTGTTGAACTTCATACTGACTTCCAGAATGGACGCGGCCATGATGGCCCTTATAGGCGGCAAGGCTTGCGATTCGACGAGCGGCCTTAATGAATGTAAAGACTGCACGGATAGCTCGTTGAGTTGCTACCGAAAAGCAGAGGGTTGCAGACGATACACCGCGGAATCGAATACCACCGGTGGGGTGGACGCGGATTTTTACGTTCGTCCGGCTACCTATTCGACTGGCAATCCTTCGGGCACAGCCGCATTTTGGCCGGACGACTGGACTTCGGACTCGTATCCTAACAAGGATCTTTTGGTGACAATTTTGGGCCATTACAGGGGGCAATTGACAGCCAATGACAGCGAGTGGTGTCCGATTCTCTCAGGGCAAACGTCAAATTGCAAGAGGCGTTTCGAGCGCTGGAATTTCACGCTCGATAAGACTACCCGCGTGGTCATAAGCTTGACCGGAACTTGGTCTGGAGGCGGCCGTCTGCGGGTCTATGACGCGGCGTCCGGGAATTACCACCCCAATTCAAGTGGGGTAACCGGGAGTCCTGCAGTTTATCAGGAAGATTTGCCCGCCGGCTCATACAAAGTGAGAGTAAGCAGTAATTATGCTGATAAAACAGGCACATATGTTGTGAAATCCAATGTGAAGCTGACGCCCGACTCAGGTGTATGTAATGACTGTAATTCAAACACCATAGGACCGCTGCCCTATGCGCGGGTACGGGTCCTGATACCGGGCACTAAACGAAGCGGAGTCCTCAACGATACCTGGAGCAAGGCAAGATACGGATTCATGTTTTACAACGGGGTCGACGGTCAGGAGGGCAAACTTCTGGTACCCTGTGGTTGGGAATCGAGTGTGACTGAGTTCGCCAAATATTTGGAAGGCAAAAAGGATACCGTCAATCATCTGCCGTACCCATATGAGGGTACGCCCACCGGTGAAGCGTTGAGAGAGGCCAAGCGCTATTTCCAGCAGTCCGGAACAGGTCTCAACGACGACATGCACCATGTTGGAACCAGATACGATCCTTATTACACCTGGGATACCGACACTTCGAGTTATTTGCCGGTGTCCTGCCGCAAAAGCTATGTGGTGCTTATATCGGACGGGAATTGGTATTACAGCGCGGGTGGCACGCTGGACCCGATTGAGCCGGCGCATGAGATGCACACGGCGGACTTGAGAACGGATACGGGGCTAGGGGGCGATCAGTTCGCGAGCGTGTTCGCTATTTGGGCTTTTTCGCCCACTACAGCGGACGATTATAATTACGGGACGCGTGCTATGAAATGGACCGCAGCGTATGGCGGCCACCGAGACCTACCGGGATGCATAACGGGGTGGCCATATGATAGAACAAAGCTACTGAAGAACTATTCGCCTTCAAAACGGAGCGTAGATCTCGATTTCAACATAAGTGTCTGTAATTATAAAACATCAAGCGGGCAAACGCAAACTCCCAACGCATGCTGCAAGGAATGGGACCTGATCAGGGATAATCCTACCACAGCGATTCCCGACAACTACTTTGAAACCAGGACAGGCGATCAGCTCAAGAGCGCGATCGCAAGCATTGTGGAGAAAGTAGACCAGCAAAACGCGTCTTCCAGCGCGGTTGCTACGGTTGCCCAGCAAACAGGCGAGGGAGATATAGTCATTCGAGGCATGTTTCAGGCCAAACCGCCATCAGATTATACAGTTCAGGATCAGTTCTTGTGGTGGGGGCACATGGAGGCCTATTGGCCTTTCACCCCCAGCAATAGCAGTCAATATTTTTACGATTTTGAGACGTACGATTATGTTATGTGCAAAGATATTAAGAGTCATCCCAATGCGGACGGTGTTCATTGTTGGGACGCAGCGATGCCTTCCTCTCTGGGAGGACTGTTCCCGGCAGCGGCCAACAGAAATATTTTTACTTACAAAAATGGAACGCAAACGACTTTTAACACGATAAATATTACGGCCGATGACTTGGCAATCACCACAGGCACAGCCGCCGAAATAGAAGCGGAACGCGTCAAAATTGTGAACTGGGTGCGAGGCGCTGAACAAACAGGCAAACGTTCTCGGTACGAGAATCAGGACTCGTCGAGGCCCCAATGGGTGTTGGGCGATCTTATCTATTCGACTCCTGTGGTGGTGGGGCCGCCGTCATTGGGAGCCGTAAACGATCAGACAAAGGCGCTAATCGGCGGCGCAGAGCATGGAATTGTCGCGTGTCTGGATCATGACGGAAATGTCAAAGCTGATTGCGCGGCGGCGGAGGCCGCCGGTTTCCCTAGATCGAAGTTCTATCTCAATTGGAGACAAACCGATGCTTACACGCGAGGTTCCACCTGTACTGGGGTACCCTCATGGGCCGGCGGCGCCCCATCCATCAAACACCGTGATAAGTTCATCTTTGTAGGTGGCAATGACGGTATGATCCACGCGTTCTTGTTATCGGTGTACGACCGGAACAACCAGAAATGGACTACCTCTCCTGCCGATTACGATGCCAATACGGACACAGCGTCGGATTTACCGAGAATCCTAAAGATCGGCACAGAGGTCTGGGCCTATCTCCCCAGCAACCTTTTGACGGAAGTCAAAGATTTGGCCGACTCAACGTATGGGGTCGAAGCGTCAGGCGCGTGCAGCCACAGGTTTATGGTGGACCTGGCTCCAAGGGCATGGGAGGTGTTTTTTGACAATGAAGCGACCGACAGTAGCAAGATCCCATGGCATACAGTGCTAATAGGCGGCGAGCGCGGCGGTGGAGACATGTATTTCGGGCTCGACGTGACGGACCCGTATTGCCCCAAGGTGCTCTGGGAGCACTCGGTCCTCAAGGAAATGGTGGCGAAATTTGATTTTGAGGCGGCTGAGCCCGCGTTCCGACAGGCATGCGCTACCGGGACGGCAATTAGTCCGGGACAAATAGTCAGCGATTGCGTTCACGAGGGGTCGGACCAGTGTTGCGCTCCGACAATACCTTCATCCTGGTGGAATTCGCTTTGCGACAACTGTGCCCTAAACTCGGGAGACGCTCCCTGTCTGAATAAACTTAAAGAACTGACTTATTATGACGCTGTCTGGACCCCGTTTTTCACCAGCAGTGGCGACTCCATGAAACGGCTCCCAATGACCTGGTCCACCCCGTACGTTGGGAGAATTAAACTACCGAGCGGATTGGGCGTGAACACGTGCCCACCCGGAGTGCAAGGTGGGGTATGCGTGCCAAAATGTGGAGGTGGGGATACGACCGTAACGGGTATCAGCAATTTGGCGTTCATTGGAGGCGGGCTAAGAGTCTTTCGCCCTGAGACCTGGATGCTCCCTACTGATTGGGAGGCGTTCTACAAGGACGGATTCAGTTACGCAATCTGGAAACCTTTCATGCTTGCTCTCGATGTCCGGACCGGAAAGAACCTCTTCAAATATTTGTGGTACGACATAGACAAGACAGCGGGAACATTCTTCCCTGAAAAAAAGAGGGGATGTGATTCATCAGGGGCAAATTGCACTCTTCGAGTGCCTTACGCAATGTCCGACCCGACAGTGCTGGACCTGTGGGATAGCACGAACAATGAGCCGGGGCCCGATGGATACGATGACACTATCTATGTCGGGGATATTAATGGAACAATATACGGTTTCAAATTGAATTTTGATCCGTTAAGCGCGGCCAGCGCGGGTATTTATGTGGATTTGTGGAAGACGAAGCCGATTCCTGTGCAAAGCTCGACTAGTCCTCCCGTTTTTGATCGGGAATCCAATCAGTATCGATCGGACCTACAGCCCACTACAGTGCAACCTGCCGTAAGCCTTGAGCCGATCGAAGAGACATCGACGAATCAGCCCGTGCGTATAGTTGTGGGAACGGGGAAATACGACGATGTATCGGAAGGCCCCAAAAACGATAAAACGGACGTGTCGAAGATGGCCCTGTACAACTTGAGAGATGTCGTCGATTTTTCCGCTTTGGAGGGTTCGGCGTGGGCTACAAGCCAGTGCAAAGTTAAAGGAGGGAATGTCCCCTACGTTACAGGGGGAGACCTGGTCTGGCGAGTTCGCTCCAACTGTCTCAGCTCGGATTGCAGCCAGTCTACCACGTACAGGTGTACGGGTGAGAGCACGGAGGGAAGTGATTGCGAATGGCCCTCGACAGATATGGTCACAGGCGCAACTATAACCAATAAAGGTTGTCACTGGTACGATACCAGCACCGATACCACCACCAAAAGTTCGGATTGTTGTCAGAGCAGTTGCACGGATCCCTGCTGGCAATGCGTATTCGATTTGCTGGACCAGGGTGAAAAAATTATCGGAAAACCGGTGATTGCTGGTGGTGTGGTCTATGTGACAACATTTGTGCCTACTACAAACGACCCTTGTCAGTCAGGCGGATCCGGGTACCTGTACGCCTTCGATTACCAATGCCGGCCTATCTTTCGTGTGCCGCCGGAAGGGACAAGACTAATCGCGTTTAGAGGAGGCGAGCCGGGTTTCATGTACGGCGCGAGGATGAGTCTTGGCGTAGGTGTTCCGAGTCAACCTGTGCTTGACTCCACAGGAAAATTTATTATTGTTCAAACCAGTCAGGCGGAGATAACCAGAGTCGAACTCGGGCCTGGCGGTCCTGATGGCGGGAGCGGGATGCCTCCCCCCGGAGAAAAGATGATTCAGATAAAGGGTTGGACTGAGAGGGACCAGTAGGGCCAGGAACAAGACTAATCGCAGAGGTCGCAGAGAAGATAGGCATTTGAAAAAATAATAATAAAGAGTTATTTTCTCCGCGTGCTCTGCGTTCTCTGCGGTGAATTCTTGGAAGAGGCTTTGATATGCATCACAAATTCGGCGCGTTCCTAATCAGCGGTTTCCTTTTGTTTATGGCTCAATCAGGTTTATGCGACCAGGAGCCAATCCCTGAATCTCCTGCGGATGAGCGACCGGTTTTACTTGCGAATGACGCTGTGAAGTTTCAGCCAGCTGCTCCTGAGACAAACGATAAACTTACCGTTCAGATAAGAACGAATGAACAAATATCGTCGGCGGACGTCATCTGGTCGATCAATGGGGAGCAACTTGACACAATGTTTTATGATGGCGGGGCCGGATCTGTGGAGTTGAAGAAGGCCATAAAAAGCGGAGATGTGATTGAGGTCCAGGTGATTCCTTATGACATGTCGGGGACTGCGGGCAAGCCCATTAACAAGAAGGTTGTCTGTCGTAAGGCGCCACCAACCCTTAAACTCACTGAACAGAAGATCCAGGGCAATGTGTACAGGGCCAAAATAGAAGCGCAGGACCCTGAGGGAGCGCCGGTTTTCCTGACTGTTGCCGGACCGGCAGGCATGGTTATTGACGAGAAAGGAGCGATAACCTGGAAACTTACGGAAAAAACTGCAGGTAAATTCGATGTCAAGGTCACTGCCCAAGACACGACGGGTGGTCGGGTCGAACTTGCCTATTCATTTCAGATAAGCAGGAGATAGCTGTGCCCAAGAGCCGCGGCTTCACATTGCTAGAGCTGATCGTGGTCTGTGGGATTATAGGCGTAATACTTGCCTACTCCGCTATTCGTTTTCAGACCTATAAGGTCGCGGCATATTCCAGTAATGTTGTGCGGACGTTCCACAATACTTTGAATGAGGCCAGGATCAAGGCGGTCGGCAACCAGGCCACAGTGCGATTGATCCCGCGGCCTCAGGATTCGTACGCGGCAGAGCCTGCATGGAAATTCTCAACCAACTATGCCATCGGCGATACGGTGACACGACAAGGGCTTGCTTTTCGGTGCACGGCGGGGCATTTGAGCGACGCCTCTACTCTTCAGAACCCGGTCAACCAACCGATTCTAGGCTCCAACTGGCGCGCCTTCTGGGGTAATCCTATCTTGTATTTTTGGTATGAGCATGGTCTTATCACTATCAAGGGTTGTTCCAGCTCCTCGGTGGCCCTGAGCGCGTGCACGGACGCTCACCCGTATAATCCGAATCCGAGCGCGGGTTCACCAATCTACATGGAATTTAATTCCCGAGGATATACGGCTAATTACGCAGACCACAACTTCAGAATTATCAGCAGCCTCGGCTCGAAGAACCCGGGTGTCGGTCTTATAATCAGCCCATTGGGTCGGATCGTACACCAGCCGACTCCTTCTGAGTGAACCAATTAGGGAGCGCAAAATGAGATCAGAATCCGGTTTCAGCCTTGTCGAGTGCCTTATCGCGATATTATTACTTGGTGTAGGCATGGCGGGTGTAGGAACCTTGCTTCATGACTCTATGGCTCAGGATCTTTATTCCAGCGCAAGCAGAAGAATGGATGTGATAGCCCAAGAGATAATTGAAGACCTCAAGGGGCAAATCGCCCAATTACGGTTTGATGAAATCGCGAACGTCAGCTTGAAGAATGACGATTTTACGGCCATGTGGGAGAACTCGGGGCAAACAGGCTCGGTGAAGTGGGTCGATAAGCGAGGCACGGCCGCCGGGGGTTATGTTTATAGATGGCGAGTCGAAGACGGCCACGACTCCAAAGCGATAAGAATAAATGTCACAGTGGCCAGGTCTATAGGCTCATCAGAGGGAAAGATTACGCCGATCTTTCCCGACGCCGGGAGCGATCCGGAGGACCCTGCCCGATTCAAGTACAAAGTGAGACTATGCAATTTCGTAATTTCAACGAATTAAGGAGACAGACAGTGAAATCCTCGATCATCAGAAATGATGGGGGCTTCACGCTGGTGGAACTCTTAACCGCCCTCATTATTCTAGCGGTCATCATAATAATTTCGTTTTCGTTTTTCATATATCAAAGCAGGATGGCCGCTGCCTCGTACAAGAAATCGGCGGGCCATGAGAGTGTGGCCATGGCGCTCAAGTTATTGCAGCGGGATTTAGCTCACGCTCAGAATGCTCTGTATTCGAATTCGGAATTGGCTTTTCTTGTTACGGATGAAAACAACCTGAATGACGGTTTTTATCATGAACTGTACATCAACTATTCTAAATTCTTGAATTCTCACTATGTTGTCACAGCGCCGAACGTATTCACCGGATTAGGATATAAGCGTAACAGCGAGGTGATAAGCGGCGTATTCACGATAGACGCATCATCCGAGGATGAGCGAAATGCCAACTTGGCCAATATTGGTTGTGCGCTGATCGCGAATGACCCTTATACTGCAGGCAACATTCAAGCCAAGATCGTCAAGGGCGCGTTCGGGGGGACCGGAACGTTTCCAGCGACTTTCACACTCGAGAATCCCGCTGGCCTGCCCGGCAATTATAAGCTCGCGCCAGCCATCGGATATAAGCGTATAGACATTACTGATCCTGTCAGCCTCCTGCCTTACGGTACGCTGGTGCGTTACGGATCAAATATCACTGGCGCTACTAATGTCGGCCAAAGGATTCTTGGCGGTGAGTTTCAGGAAACAGCCTCCGGCGACGCGGGAATAGGTCAAGTGCCCACTTTAGTGATAAACGAGTTCCGGATCAGGTGCTTATTTGTGGATCTGGATGGGGTGACCCTGGTTTGGGTTCCAAGCGCCACGAAGACCTTTACAGGCCTGCCGGCGGCTAACCTGAGATATGTGGAAGTAGGAATAAGATATAGCACGCAGGAGCCGATGGGGAGCTTCGGCACGCCGGTGACGGTCAACGCCATTAAAACCATGCGCGTCAGCCCCAGACTGACGACATTGAACGTCGGACCTTAACGCCAGTCGTTGAGAAGAGGATACCAATGCGTAACAACACAGGATTCGCCATAACCACGGTTCTTGTGATCTTGGGAATTGTCAGTCTGATCGGCATCGGCTTGATGTCGCTTTCCCGTATCAACACTCAATTCACCGCGGCGATCGCCAATTATGACCAGATGTTTAACATGGCGGACGGCGCGAACGCCATGGCGTTTAAGGACCTGAAGACCAGAGATCGGGAAGAGCAGGCCTCTTTTCTCGGCGCCAGCACGAGAGTTAGATCCGCTCCAGGTTACTGCAAACCGGGGAATCTCAATCAGGATGATATCTATTGTGAAAACGTTAGGGGAGCCGAATATTACGCCGGATTAATACTGGAAGGATATACTACCAAGAGTTTACCGGGCTGGTCGTCAGAGTATTATCATACTTTCTGGATTGGGGAAGGAAAGGGAAGGAGGGTAAGAAGTCAGCTATTGATCGAGGCGGCGACTCAAAAAACAAAATCCAAATACTGAATGGGAATGTCACTTAAACCCACCTTACGAATTCTTTCAGCGTCACTCTCGAGGACCTGAACTCATTGATCGCTGCTGTCGGATCGGGCCTGCCCAAGGCCACCGAAACGACCAGGATTTTGGATTCCGATATGTTCAAATGATCTTTGATATCATCTTCATAAGACTTAACGAGTCCTATAGGACATGACGCGAGCCCGTGTCCTGCGGCGGCCATTACCAGATAAGCCATAAACGAGCCTATGTCTACAAGCCGCTCGGGCGGAAACGAATCGTCAATAAATAGCAAAGCTGCGGCAGGGGCTCCATAGAAATCGAGACTTCCCTCATTGACGTAAGTCTTGAACTCCGCGCCCATTTGCTCGATCAACGGGGTCATGGCTTGCTGGCATTCACGGGCCCGCCGCATGAATTTTTCGTTCAAGACTCGGGTGGCGCCGGGACCGCAGCTCAGCCCTCGTTCTTTGAAGGAGCGTTTAAGGCGCCGTGAAAGTCTTCTCTTCTCTTCACCCATAACTATGTGGACTTCCCAGGGCTGCATGTTGATCGCGGACGGAGCTCCGGATGCGTCTTTTAGTATTTCTTCCAGCAGCTCTTTTGCAATCGGCTCGTCTTTGAAGGCCCTAACGCTTCTTCGCGTACGCATGGTTTCGAGGATGTTCATAATAGTCTCCTATAACTCGAATGTCGTTCGAGGTGCGCTCCGGAAAATCAATTTATAGCTGTTACCAAAATTATGCCCTGAATGAAACCTCATTGTCGTGCAGCAAGCAAGGCAAGCATTCAGTTACGTGGTGGGGAGAATGTCATTGCGAACGAAGCGAAGCAATCTCCGAGGTTTGGGGATTGCTTCGTCGTTTCACTCCTCGCAATGACAGGTGAGGCGCTACGGTTCCGCAATCTTTATTACAAGTGCAGCAATTTAATTAAACGTTGACGTCATGCCGCTTCTGATTATCCTTTTAACAGGAGTAAAAGAATCACTGAAGGAGGCGCCTCATGGAAACAACATCCGTTGACAGCAAAAAGTGCTGTTGTATTAATGGATTATGTAGAAAGCTGAATGACGAATCGGACTGTATGCAAAAGGGAGGGAAAATAGTCGATTCCTGCTCATTGTGCAGCTAATCATATTTTTTGGCCCCGGTTGACGCCGAGGAATTCCTATGAGGATCCTTGGCGTTTTATTTCCGGAAGGAATTCACCGCAGAGGACGCAGAGAACGCGGAGAAAGCCAACTTCTTTCGCAAAGTTCTAAATACTTTATGCGCCGAGTTTCCACCCGCTCGCTGCCCTCGCCGCCAGCAATATAGGAGTTTTTGCCGGAAGGGGCGTGGGGGAACTGGCTTTTTGCAAAAAGCGGGTTCCCCCACACTTTACTCTTTTCTCTCTGCGATCTCTGCGGTGAATTTTGCTTCTACTTTGCTTCCCGATATTTTCTGGTTAGGTTCCTAATATCTTTTTCCGTGAATTCGATGCCGTGCTCTTCCATTAGTTCCCCTTCGACTTTGACTATATCTTCCAATCGGACATCGGCTCCGAATACGCCGGTCATCTTTTCATAGCTATTTCTAATAGGCGCGGAAACAGTGATGCACAACGCTCCTGTGATTCTGGAAGTAAATGGGCCGACCACATGTATTTTTCCGTCCTTCACCGGTTTTATAAACCATTCCCGATCCGAGAAATCTTCGTCCGGCCTTATTGCTATGTACTTTGCGCGATCGGTGATATCCGTGATATTTTCCGTTACCTTTTTTCCTTTAAGGTCCACGACGTAACAGTACTGTATGAACGGATATTTGCTCAAAAAATCAGTCATGGCTTTCTCCATGATCCTGGGCTTGTTAGATTTCATCGCCGTTGTGTCGATAAAACGCTCGACTATTTTGAATGCCATCTCGCGAGCGATGAGCTTCATTCGATCCCAGTCGGAGATGAATAGTTCCGGCATATAGCGTTTCACGAACGCTGTCATCTCTTTGTCGGACATTGAGGTCACACGTCCCGCATCGTATTGCTTAATAATTAGGTCGTAGATTTTCGAGACTGAGGGGTGGCTCTTATCCACTCTTTCCTCGTTGGGAATGTCGAGATGAGTATTTATCCAGTGGGCTATACCCGCGACGCCTGATTTGTCGGTTACGCTGACCTTCGGCGGACTGCCCAGTATGCTGGTTGTATCGAAAATGTTGTAGATTTCTTCGTTTTTTAGCGCTCCGTCTGCGTGTATTCCCGCGCTTGTGCTGTTAAAGGCCTTTCCGACGAGGGGATAATTATCCGGAATCAGATGACCAAGCTCCATTTCGAAATACTTGGCCATTTCCGTTATGGCCAACGTATCCATGCCGTGCGCCTGGCCCCGCAGGGACATGTACTCTATCATCAGGGCCTCGATGGGCGTGTTGCCGGTTCTTTCACCTATCCCGAGCAGGGTCCCATTGACTGAAGAGCAGCCGTACAGCCATGCCGAGACCGCGTTGGCCACGCCCATGTGGAAATCATTGTGGCCGTGCCACTCCAGCAGATCTTCCGGCACGTTCGCATCGTCAATCATCGCCCGTATGAGTTTAGGAACGCTTCTGGGGACAGCAGCCCCCGGATAAGTCACACCGAATCCCATAGTGTCGCAGATACGTATCTTTACGTCCATGCCGGACTGTTCTCGCACGTCCATGAGCGCTTGGGCCAGCGGCACGCAGAAGCCGTAAATATCCGCCCTGGTAACGTCCTCGAAGTGGCATCTGGGCACAATGCCCTTCTCCAGGGTGGCTCGGACCATGTCAAGGTATTTGTCCATAGCCTTCTTACGATCCAGGCCCATCTTGAGGAAGATATGATAATCCGAGACCGATGTAAGAATGCCTGTTTCAGTCAGGCCCATGGCCCGAATATTGGTGAGGTCTTTCTTGTTTGCCCTTATCCAACCCGTGATAACAGGATATTGATAACCCTTTTCACGGCATTTTTCGACCGCTTCCCTATCTTTTTTCGTGTACACAAAGAATTCCGATTGACGGATGATTCCTCGCTGCCCGGAGAGTCTGTGCAAGAAATCGAACAAAGTGGAGATTTGTCCTACGGTAAAAGGGGGCCGTGCCTGCTGCCCGTCTCGGAATGTCGTGTCGGTAATGAGAAAATTTCGCGCCGGATTGATCGGCAATATGGCGAAATCGAAGTCTACTTTCGGCACTTCACTGTAAGGAAAAATGTTCCTCAGGAGATTGGGCTTATCCACCTCGCGCAAAGATCTTCCCTTACTGAATTTATTAAATTCGTGGTAAAGCACTCCTCTCTTGGAATCCCACGTGGCCATAAAATTGATCTCCTTTTGCGCCTATTTTTTTCGAATAATTTTCAGACTCAATTCCTTGAGTTGTTCCGGATTTACGGGGGTAGGGGCCCCTGTTAACAAGCAGCCGGCTTTTTGGGTCTTCGGAAAAGCTATCACATCTCTTATTGACTCTGAACCAGTAAGAATAGCTGTAAGTCTGTCCATGCCCAAGGCAATTCCGCCATGTGGAGGCGCGCCGTAGCGTAGAGCTTCCAAAAGAAACCCGAACTTCGCCTCCGCCTCCTCCGGGCCGATCCCCAGGCTTGAGAAGACCCTCTGCTGAATGTCTGTCGTATGAATTCTGATGCTTCCGCCGCCGATTTCCGCGCCATTCAAAACCAAATCATACGCCCGGGCGCGCACAGAAGCGGGATCTGATTCGAGCCGGTCGAGATCTGTCTCCTGCGGAGCGGTAAAGGGGTGGTGCATCGCTTTGTATCGTTTTTCTTCCTCATCCCATTCCAGCAGGGGGAAATCCGTAACCCATACAAAGCGGAACTGCTTGCTCGGAATTTCATCGAGCTTTTGAGCCAGGGCATTTCGCAAGTTTCCCAGTACGTCATTCACAATGCGTTCGGAATCCGCCCCAAAAAGCACCACATCGCCCGGCTTCGCCTCCACACGAGCATTGATAGCCGAACGCTCTTGAGAAGACAGGAATTTTGCTATAGGTGACTGCCATTCGCCTTCTTGCCTGATACGAGTGTAGGCTACGCCTTTGCCTCCGAATATTCCTGCAAAATCACGAAGATCATCCAGATCTTTTCTGGAAAGCCTTTCGCCATTCTGGATTTTTAGCGCTTTCACAATTCCGCCCTCATCAATCGCTGAGCGGAAGACTCCAAATTCCGTTCGGTTCAACAAATCGGTAAGGTTGGCAAGCTCCATTCCAAAGCGGAGGTCCGGTTTATCGACACCGTATCTGAGCATCGCCTCCTGGTAAGCCAACCTGGGAAACGGAATCGACAAGTCAATATCAAGGACTTCACGAAAAATACGCGCCATCATTCGTTCAATCATGTTGTAAAGCGTAGGCTCCTCAAGGAAGGAGGTTTCAATATCCAACTGCGTGAACTCGGGCTGACGATCTGCTCGCAGATCTTCATCTCGAAAACAACGGACAATCTGATAATAACGCTCAAAACCCGCTATCATGAGGAGTTGCTTGAAAAGCTGAGGTGACTGCGGCAGAGCGTAAAAGCTGCCCGGCTGAATTCGGCTGGGCACCAAATAGTCCCTCGCTCCCTCAGGGGTGCTCGTGGTAAGGAAAGGCGTTTCTATATCAATGAAATCCTCGCGGTTCAGGAAATCTCTTATTACGGCCATTATTCTGTGGCGAGCCAACAGATTTCGTCTCGCGCCTGAATCGCGCCTCAAATCCAGGTATCGATACTTGTAACGGACTGAATCGGTAGGAGCGTCATCTTCATCCAGTGGAAACGGGGGAGCTTCTGAAGAGTTTAGAATCTTGAGCTCCGAGACAAAAACTTCAATGGTTCCGGTGTCCAATTCGGGATTCAATGAATCTTCAGGACGATGACGCACTACTCCTTTAGCGGCGATCACCCATTCCGGTCTGAGCGCGTGCGCGCGAGTATGTGATTCAGGTGAGAATTCCGGGTTGAAAACGAGTTGGACCAGCCCGCCGCGGTCTCGAAGGTCTACGAAAATGACTCCGCCGTGATCTCGGCGCCGCAGAATCCAACCCATAACGATCACATCTTGATTCACCGAGTGTTCGCTCAACTGCGTTGAAAGATGCGTCCTTTCCCATCCATCCAGAGAGTCGGGTCTCAAGATTTGTCTCCTTGAAGGTACGTTACGATCTTCTCGATTTTCACGGCAGTTTGCTCCCCAGTTGACATTTTCCGCACCGTAACTTCATTACGGTTTAATTCATCATCACCTAACATGATTACCCTGCGTGCCCCGATTTTGTCCGCCACCTTCATCTGGGCCTTGAGGCTCATTTCGGAGTGCCTCATTTCTGCGGAAATCCCCGCTTGCCTAATTGTGTTTAGGAGACGGAAAGCTGTTTCTCGAACTCGTTCGCCAATGGCCGCAACATAGACATCCATCGAAGCTTTAAAACGCGGATCACCTTCAGGCAGGCCCATACTGAGACGCTCTAAGCCTATGGCAAATCCTATCCCCGAAACATCGGGGCCGCCCAGCTCTTGGACAAGGCTGTCATAGCGCCCGCCACCTCCCACTGCCTTGGTCTTGCCGAGTTCACTGTGAATAATCTCAAACGCGGTCCGGGTATAATAATCCAGACCTCGCACCATCCTGGGCTCGATTCGGTACGGTATGTCGAGCAAATCCAGGCCATTCTGCACCGAGTGAAAGTGCTCACGGCATCTCTCGTCAAGACTCTCCGTAATAAGAGGAGCGTCCTGAACTATTTCACCGCATCTCTGGACCTTACAGTCAAGGATCCGCAACGGATTGGTTTCATAGCGTCGTTTGCAATCCTCACAGAGTTCATCCAGGTGTTTCTCGAGGAATTCTCTTAGGACACGGCGAAATCGCGGGCGACATTCCTCGCAACCTACCGAATTGATCTCCATAACGAGTCCGCCGGCCCCGATGTTCGTCATAATACTGTGGGCTGCCGCAATTGCTTCCGCATCCGTGAACGGAGAATCGTCGCCCAGGACCTCGGCGTTTATCTGAAAAAACTGCCTAAACCTTCCTTTCGAAGGTCTTTCCCTCCTGAACATGGGACCTATTGTGTAGAGCTTCAATACGGGCTCCCGCTTTAACAAGGAGTGCTCCACAACTGCGCGTAATGTCCCCGCGGTGGCTTCGGGCCGTAGGCTGAGCGATTCCCCCCCCAGATCGACAAATGTATACATTTCCTTTTCTACAATATCAGTGACTTCTCCGATGCCCCTTTCAAACAGTTCGGTCCGTTCCATGATTGGCGGGATGATTTCCCTGAAACCGAAACGTTCCAGCGTGGACCTGGCGGTATCGGTTATAAAAGCCCACTTCGGAGTTTCATCCGGTAGGATGTCATGAAAACCTTTTACCAGCCTAATCATAGGATCACCCTTGAATTTTCGAGTCCATAGTAGTCTAGAGGCAAATTGTCTATATTAAGTGCAATTCTCCGTTCGCGTCAAGACCGCCTCCGGACAAAGGGCATTGAGAATTGTCACACTTTTAAAAGTGATTGTGTGAACAAGTTACGGCAAAATGGCAAGCCGATAGCGCTGAGGCAAGCGAAACAGTTGTCTTAAATCGGTATCCTGAAAGATACTGTGACACGATTTTTTACAGATTCGGTAGTTCTGAGACAGTTTCAATCCGGACAATAATCAAAATTAGCTTTTTTTTCGGACTGATCTCTTACGAAGAGTTTCCTCCGAAATCAGGTTGCTGACTGACAGCTTAGCCCACATACTGTCTAGCCCTCTTTCGGACAATCCATACTTTTCCATAAGCATCTCGTCTGACATATCATCAGCAATGTCTCTCAGCACGTCTTGGGCAGGGACTATAGTTTTCAGAAAATCATCCCCATCCACGTCGATTTCTATTGGGCCGTTTTCCGGAGTTATTCGTTCTTCAAGATACCGACGGGTGATCAGCCCTTTGTTTAATAATTTCCTGAATAAGCTGGCCAGACCCCGTAACGACAACCCGTACTTGTTCATCAAGTCTTCGTTTGACAGATTTCTTTCAAGGTCCTCCATCACTTGTTTAGTGCTTATGCTTAATACGCTTCTCCTGGGTAGAAGCCGCTCAGTTATGGCCTCGATATCCACATAAGGTTGGATTGCGGGACCCACATTAACGAAATCAACAATGAATCCCTTGGCCTTTGCCTCATGACAATATTCAGCCAGGTGAGCCGTGAAATCACTGCAGACCCATCTCACTCCCTCAAAATCAATCACCATGGGTTTTTCGGAATTCGCGCTCAGCCATTCTACTGTCTTGTCTAGAAACTCCTCGACCTGATGCTCCTCGATTTCAGACTGCTCCACTTTAAGCCTGAAAAAACCAGGCTCTTCCGTTAATGAGAAAGCAATTTTCCTGTCCTCGTAGAAGTATTTTTTCACGGCAAATACCCCTCGGAAATGAGAGGTGTCCAAATCCCCATTGAAATTCAGCTTGGTCTTAAGAAGCCGTCACCAAAAGGAAAACAAGCCGTTCTGCTCTAAATCGAATAAAATTATACAAGCGCGCAATGATCCTATCAAGGCAAAAAATGGGAATGATTACAGGCGCTCAGTCATACGCAGTAAGAAACCAAAATCGGCTCTCACGCGCGAGAGATGAGGCAGCATTCCCATTCGGCTCTCCTATTGGACCAAAAAAGCTCCTGGCGCGGAACATCGCCCACAATGTAAATTTCTTTTTCGATTTTTCCGCCGATCTTGTGAATGAACTCCCTGAAATCCTTTATGGTCAGACGGTGAATATCCGGAGTGTTAAACCAAGGATGCGGATAAGTGTCAGTGCATGGCGTGCGCCCGGATATGACGGATTCGAGGTTGACTTTCCAATATCCGTAATTGGGAAAGGCTATTATGGACTTGGCGCCCACACGAAGCATCTCCTTCACCACTCTGTCCGGGTACATGAGCTGCTGTAGGGTTCGACTGAGAATGACATATTCATAACTCAGGTCCGGAAAGCCCTCCAGACCCTCATCTAAATCCAGCTTTAGTACCTGAATTCCTCTCTCAATGCACCGGATCACCTTTTCTTGGTCCAGTTCTACGCCACATCCTTGCACATCTTTTTCGTCTTGCAAGCGCTGCAGGAGGGAGCCTGAGCCGCATCCCAGGTCCAGCACACGAGTTCCCGGCGCAATGAGGTCTATTATAATACTGAATCCGACCTCGAACTGATGAAACGGAGTTCGGATTTCGGCAATCTCAACCGACACGCTGCGGATCCTCTTCAGACGAATTATTCGTGCCGGGTATTACCTGGAGAGGTTTCCCGGCCCGAACTACTGTTTTCTTCTACGTCAAGACTTTACTATATTAATGAGCGGAAAAAAAGCGCGCTACACCTCGGTTCCCCAGCGGCATTGAAACCTCTACATTTCGGTTTCCAGTTCCGTTCGACTGCAAACCGTCGCGTGAGAATACTGTTAAATTGACGATCAAGACCTAATTTTAGTTTCTATTTGCTCGTTCGGAAGCGATAGAATTGACGGATCGTCAAAGAGCAATATGGATATCGGCAACCAATTACCGCTTGCCTTCGCCAACTATGGCGATTTTGCTATCTGCGGCCGTTACTAAATAATTGAGCTACCTTACATCCGAATCAGTAATTTTGCGCCTGCCTGGACCGGTTGCCAAAGTCGTTGCGCCGGCCTCCGTTTCTGCGATGCGCTCGATTTTGATTGTTGGGACGTCCCTTCTTTTTCATGAGACAATCCCATGAACAATAACCGTAAACAGAGTAAGTCATGGTCTGCATGGCAGTATACTCCCTGCCACACGTTTTACATCTTGCCAAAATATTACCTCCGGTTTTATCGCTATTTAAGCGATGTTTGTGTCGTCCCGCCGATTCCGGAACGAAGGTTGCCTAAGTATTTCTGACCGCCCCCGTCTGGTCTTTCTCCAACCAGGCGACAAAACCTGAACGGGCGCATTCTGTGACCAACACGGATTAGAACTTAATCCCGGATCGGCGCCTTTTCGGCTCTTCACCCCCGGTTCGCGGATGACTATAATGGAATAAGAATCAGTCAGCGCCGGGCCTTCTCAATATTATTAATCGTCCTTAATGAAGCGTCTTATCGAGCCTGCTCCTGCCACCAAACAGAACCCAAAACTAACGCGGCTAAAAATTCACTCGCTTCGCGACCGGCCTTGGAGACTAGGTGTCTCCACCAATTTCCCTTCGCTCCTTTATTCAAGACATCCGAATGTTAGAAAAGTTTATGAGATTTTCCCTAGGTTCGTTAATCGGTCATCAAACCGAGCAGATCAGCTCCCTCAGTTTGAGCCCCCTCGGGAAAATGATCGGCAGTTTCACTCACTCAATTCTTTGCGGCTGGCCCCAAGAATTCTTTGAAAAAGTTATCGGCTAAGCCCTTTGAAAGCTCCCCCTCGCATCGGAGAAATTCATAACACTTGTGAAAAAACTTGTCAAACCTATAGTCAATTTGACAGACAAAATAACAAAATCAAGCATGCCAGAAGGCTGAGCTGTCAAACTGTCCCCTTTATCTCACTTCAAATCACTTTGACTTTCCTCACTGCAATCTTTATCCTATGTGACGCCCTTATTCCCGCGACGGAACCGAATATGAAATCCAATGTCATAGGTGTCGCTTTTATTATCGGGACTTTGATTCTGTCTTCCTGCTCTGCTGTGAACTATTTAAAGGGTGGAATCTATAGGGAATTAGACCAAAATCTGACAATCGTCACCCTCATGGAGAATCCCAACAAATATCTCAACAGCGAGATAGTTTTTTCTGTCCGTTATTATAAGAAAGGGAACCTCCCATGTCCACTAGGATCGGATTACGTCAATTTTGTGATTGCAGACAGGGTAAGCTACATAACACTTAATAAGGTTTGGATCAAGAGTGAAAAAGCCAAGGAGCTGAATACCCTCAAGGAGATGGAAACGATAGTAATGAAGGCTCGTGTTTTCAAGGTTGATAAGGAGAAGGATCCCAATCTGGAAGCCACCGAAATAGTAAAAGAATAATCCTGGCCGGTTTTGATTGCGGTACAAAATTGGACCTGATTCTTTTCGGTCCCAATGGGAGAGCAGTTTGCGAAAAATTCTTGTTACCAGCGCTTTGCCATACGCTAATGGCGATATACACGTAGGACATCTCGTAGAGTATATTCAGACTGACATCTACGTCCGCTTCCTTAGACTCATCGGACAAGATGTAATTTATGTGTGCGCTTCCGATGCGCATGGCACGCCCATAGAAATTAATGCGTCCAAAAGAGGCATTACGCCGCAGGAATTGGTAAATGAATTTCACCGCAGACACCGTGAAGACTTCGCAAAATTTGAAGTTGATTTCGATGAATTCTATACCACCGATTCCCCTGAAAACCGGCGTCACTCTGAAACGGTTTACCTGAAAGCCAAGGAGAAAGGGCACATCGTAGCTCGCGAAATTGAGCAATACTACTGCGAAAGCTGCGGGCGATTCTTGCCGGACCGGTACATAAAAGGAACCTGCCCCAAGTGCGGCGCCTCGGACCAGTATGGAGATGTGTGCGAATCATGTGGCGCCACATATAGACCCACGGAACTTCTAGACCCTCGCTGTGCTATCTGCGGGGCCCCGCCGGCGCTTCGTAGATCGAAGCATCTGTTTTTTCAGCTCAAGGATTTTCAAGATTTCTTGATTGACTGGACCTCCGAACCGAGACGCCTTCAAAACGAAGTGAGAATGTTTGTGCGGAACTGGATTGATCAAGGTCTACAGGACTGGGACATTTCCCGAGACGGTCCCTATTTCGGCTTCAGCATTCCCGGAGAGCAGGACAAGTATTTCTACGTCTGGTTGGATGCGCCCGTAGGATACATTGCGGCGACGGAGCACTACTGCGCAGGAGTGGAGGGCCGGGATGTCGCGGATTACTGGCTAAATCCTGATTCCAATGCGGAGATTCATCACTTTATTGGCAAGGACATAGCATATTTCCACACACTTTTTTGGCCGGCTATGCTCAAGGCCGCGGATTATCGCACCCCTACAGCGGTCCACGTTCACGGATTTCTAACCATTGACGGACGAAAAATGTCTAAGAGTCGGGGGACCTTTATAAGCGCCCGTCAATTTGCCAAGGCCTTACCGCCGTTCTATTTGCGATACTATTATTCAACAAAGTTGAACGATTCCATAGACGATCTCGATATAAATACCGACGAATTCGTCAATCGTATAAACTCGGAGCTGGTCAACAATATAACTAATCTAACCAGCCGAGCGGTGGGTTTCTTGAACAAGAGACTCGAATCAAGGCTAGGAAGCATTCCCTCGGATGTCGGGGATTTAATGGCTTCTGTGAACGATTCGGCGGAAGCGGCAAAAGGCTACTACCATAGACTTCTATTCGGCCAAGCTACAAAGGAGATCCTGAAGATTGCGGATCTGGCCAATGCCTATGTCCAAGAGCGCGCTCCCTGGTCCGCCATAAAGGATGATCCGGAACGCGCGAGAAACGAACTAACGTTTGTTGTCAACTGCATAAAGATCATCACGATGCTTCTGAAGCCGATAATTCCATCTTATTGTGAAAAGGTCCAACAAATACTGGGACTGCGAGACCTCACTTGGGATGATGCTAAATTCGATCTGGAAAATTGCGCAATAGGGACGTTCGAGAAACTGGCGGATCGGCTGGAGACCGGGGTCATGGAAAAAATGATTGAAGCGAGCCGTGAAACGTTTGCCGCAGATGGCGAGAGCGTTTTGGCCCGGTTACCTGAATTCAAGCAAGAGATCACTATCGATGACTTTGGGGGCATGGACCTACGCGCAGGGAAAGTCATCGCTGCCGAAGACGTGCCGGGCTCCGATAAACTACTCAAGCTGGAAGTTGACCTAGGATTGGAACAGCGCACTGTATTTGCCGGGATAAAGTCGTCCTACAAGCCTGCTGATCTGTTGGGTCTCACCGTCGTGGTAGTGGCTAATTTGAAGCCCAGAAAGATGAGGTTCGGCCTTAGCCAAGGAATGATACTCGCGGCCGAGGACGGCGCCGGCAAAGTGCGGGTTTGCCAACTGCCGGATACCGTTGTTCCAGGCGCTCCCATTAGGTAAGACGGTCTGCGTGGTGATGGCCCGGCACACTGTTTTGCTGAAAATTCTTGCGCCAAAAGAAGCTTCCCTGTACAATCCTTGACGGCATGGGCTTGTTCTTGGTTTCCATTCACATAATCAACGACAACTGGGGCCTGGGCAAATATATTCCTCATTACGCATTTTTCGTTACCGGACGTGACAGAAAGTCCACCTTAAACTTATAAGCGGGTCATATCTCTTCTTACTGCTTATAGTGAGAAGAGTTTGTTGCACAATCATAACAGACAGGAGGAAGGAGACGCCCATGACGGTGAAGATTTTTCTCAATGAAGACGAGATTCCCCGCCAATGGTACAACATCGCTGCCGACATGCCGAACCCTATGCAGCCCCCTCTGCACCCGGGTACGCTTCAGCCTGTTGGCCCTCAAGATCTGGCGCCGGTTTTTCCCATGAATCTAATCGAGCAGGAGGTGAGCCAGGAGCGTTGGATAAACATTCCCGACGAGGTCCTAGACAAGCTCTTAATATGGCGTCCGAGCCCCCTGTATCGTGCTGAGAAGCTCGAGAGGTTCTTGAATTGCCCGGTAAAAATCTACTACAAGAACGAAGGGGTCAGCCCCGCCGGCAGCCACAAACCGAACACCGCAATCCCGCAGGCTTACTACAATAAGGTTTTCGGCATTAAGAGGATCGCTACAGAAACAGGCGCAGGCCAGTGGGGTAGCGCCCTGGCTTTCGCTGCCAATCAGTTCGGGCTCGAGGCCAAGGTCTACATGGTGCGCGTTAGCTATGAGCAGAAACCCTATCGCAGACTAATGATGAATACGTGGGGCGCCACGTGTATTCCCAGCCCCAGCACCGAAACCGAGGCTGGCCGGAAAATTCTCGCGCAAGATCCGAACTCACCGGGAAGCCTCGGTATCGCCATCAGTGAAGCGGTGGAAGACGCGGTCACCAGCGAAGCGGCCGGGCGACCGGCCACCCGTTATTCGCTCGGGAGCGTGCTAAACCATGTGCTGCTCCACCAGACGATTATCGGACTAGAAGCCGAGAAACAGCTCGCCAAAGCCGGCGATTACCCGGATATTGTGGTGGGTTGCGCCGGAGGCGGAAGCAATTTCGCGGGCTGCGCATTTCCGTTTGTCCGGGATAAGATCGCAGGCAAACAGATTCAAATAATAGCTGTAGAGCCGACCTCTTGCCCAACCATGACCAAGGGGCCCTTCGCTTACGATTTCGGGGATACTGTTCAGATGACGCCTCTGTTGCCTATGCATACGCTTGGACACGGTTTCGTCCCTGCTCCCATTCATGCGGGCGGATTGCGTTATCACGGCATGGCGCCTTTGGTCAGTCAACTGGTAATGGACGGTCTGATCGAGCCCAGAGCGGTGCACCAGCTTGAGACGTTTAATGCGGGCGTCACCTGGGCCAGGACGGAGGGTTTCATAAGCGCGCCGGAAACATGTCACGCGTTGGCGGTAGTCGTTCAGGAAGCAAAGAAAGCCAAAGAAGAAGGCAAGCAGAAGACCATCCTTGTCAATTGGAGCGGTCACGGCCTGGTGGACCTCGCCGCGTATGACGCTTTCTTCCAAGGGAAACTTTTTGATTACGAGCTGCCCCAGGACGAGATTAACGCGGCGCTCAAGGCCATTGAAAACTTCCCCAAACCGAAGATATAAGCGGAGATTACGGGGGGCTCTTTATACGGAGCCCCCTCTACAAACAATATCATCGCTACCCAGCTTGATGCATGTCCCTGTGAGAACCGGGAGTGGGGGACGCAATCTCGATGCACAGCGGAATCGCTGCGCCGTCCATTTCTATTTCCGCCTCGCTTTAAGCCCCTTTAACCACTTGGGCAAATCTGCTAAAGTGCCATATGGGCTCGTGAGCCTATTATCCTGAAAGCGCCGACGGTGTTTCGATGTCTGATGCGAAGTCGCCTGACTGGAAACGTGAGATCCGGTGCCCGCGTCTAGGGGGACCGATAACGTTCGAGTATTGTCGTGTGGAAAATCAGGGACAACCGTGCGGAAGGGCTTTGACATGCTGGAGTTTCTATTTTGACGTAGAAGCCTATTTTCGCAGCCGAATGAGCCCCGAGGGGTTTGAAGCGTGTTTTAACGGACAAATCAAACCAAAGGTTGTCACCCTGATTGAACTCATTGAAAAAGCTCGGAAAAATATGGAAGAAAAGACGAGTCGGGAATAATCGGATCTTGCAAATCCGCTATTGACGCTGCTCGGCAAGCATGCTGACGATGGTTACCTATGTCATTCACGTGTAAACGGGAATCCAGGGTTGTCCCCACGAAAGCGAGGATCTAGCGCCTCTCGATTCCCGCTCTCGCAAATGACGGCACGGGGGCTGATGCTCATCATTTGGGGTGGAATTCGACTCTCTCAATCCGGGACCTTAGATCGGGAACACCACAATGTCAGGCGATATAGAGTCCAAGATCAGGCGCAAGATGGAATCGCGCGGCATTTCTTCTTCAACGATAGAGGGATTTCTTCGCCTGGTCGCTCAATTAAGCCGACAATCTGCTTATGTGCCGCTTCACGGAGTCGTTGCGCCAGATGCAAACCTCATCTTGCAACCACCCTGCAATTCAAAAGATTTAACAGACCTTGAAAAAAGAGGGGAAGAGCTTCTGCGGCATGTCGCCATTATCAAACTCAATGGTGGCCGAAGCACCACTATGGGAGGGCGAATTCCTAAGGGAGTATTGAAAGCGAAGGATGGGCTTTGTTACCTGGAGATTGCCGTCAAGCAGGTTCAAGCGCTGAACGACAAATGGCGCGTTGAGCTTCCTCTGGTTCTTATGAACAGCTTTTTCACCCACCGTCCGACGATGGACACAGTGGGCGATTCTGATATCCCGATTGTCACTTTTGTGCAGAATGAGGTTCCGCGCCTTGAGGAACAGACCTTTGCCCCCTTGGAGACCGGCACGGAAGAAGATTGGGCGCCGCCCGGCCACGGAGACGTCTTTGCCAGTCTTCATCGCCACGGTCTATTGGAAAATTTGATGAAACAAGGATTCCGATGGGCCTTCATATCGAACCTCGACAATTTGGCGGCGGCAGTGGAGCCTTGGATATTAGGAGCGATAGAACGCAACGGAATTGATTTTCTTCTCGAGGTCACCAAGCGCACCGCCGTTGATAGGAAGGGCGGCACGCTGGTAGTCCGCAATGGCAAGCTGGACCTGCTCGAAATTGCGCAAGTTTCTCCTGAACAGAGAAAAGAGTTCATGGACATCGGGCGATTCTCCGTTTTCAATACTAACAACGTGTGGGTTGACCTGAATTCTCTATCCGACCTGATCACGAAGAGATCGCTCGAACTTCCGCTGATTCAAAATCACAAAAGTATCATGGGCGCCCGGATAATTCAGCTCGAAACTGCTATGGGAGCGGCGGTTGGCTTATTTCCCGGAGCGCGAGGTCTTAAAGTTGATAGAAGCCGTTTTTTCCCTACGAAAAAGGTCGCCGATCTATTTGTTTTGCAGTCCGACGCATGTGTGCTGGATTCCATGAATCGCTTGAAGAGGAGCCCATTGCGACCTGCGTCGCTACCGTATATGCCCAGGGTGTTCTTTGATCCGGAGTTCCTGGATTCTCCCGAACAGTTCAAAGAACGGTTCGAGGACCCTCGTTCGGTATCGCTGGTTCACGCAAATGAACTGGAAGTGACTGGGCCGGTGTTCTTTGAGGAGCACGTAAAAATCGAAGGCACTGTGAAGATAAAGGCCCCTCCGGGGGAAACCTATCGGATCCCGAGTGGAGCGATACTTCGTGACGGGATTTATCCTTAATTAATTGGTTGTCATTCCCGAGGTGAGGATATGCTTTACGGAATTATTATGGCAGGGGGAAGTGGGACGCGATTCTGGCCTGAGAGCAGGAAGGAGAAGCCCAAACAGCTCCTCAGGATAGTCAGTGACAAAACAATGGTGCGAGCTACAGCCGAGCGAATCCTGCCCGAAATTTCCTTCGATAGAATCATGATCGTCACGACTGAAGCCTATGCTGAAGCAATCAAGAGAGAACTCCCTGAAGTCAGCCACACCATGATTGTCGCCGAGCCGCAGGGCCGCAACACAGCCCCGTGCATCGCTTTGGCTGCTTACAAAATCGCAAAGCAAGATCCCGATGCCGTCTTGGTCATTTTACCCGCAGACCACCTTATCGCAAACGAGGAAGCCTTCTTGAAAGTGCTTCGCACGGCCTATCAAGTGGCTTCGAGTAATGAATATCTCATTACCTTCGGTATTGTGCCTGCGTGCCCGGAAACGGGGTATGGATACATCGAATTAGGTCGAGAAATTCCTGAGATTAGATCGGAGCGCCTGTTCCACGTAAAGAGTTTCGTCGAGAAACCCGATCTGATGACTGCAAAGCGCTACCTTGCCGAAGGAAACTATCTCTGGAACAGCGGAATGTTCGTGTGGAAGGCATCCACTATTATACGATCTTTTGAAGAGCATCTTCCGTCCATCAGTCGCGCCATGGAAAGCATCTTGCCGATGTTGAACACGTCTCAGGAGCCCGAAGCGATCAGAGAAACTTACGAAACAATAGAGAGCATTTCCATTGATTACGGAATCATGGAGAAATCCAAAAACGCTATAGTGATACGCGCTGACATTGCATGGAATGATGTTGGCAGTTGGTCTTCACTCGCGGATGTATGGGACACCGACAATGAAAACAACGCGTGTCGGGGAAAGGTCCTCTGCGTGCAGAGCAACGAATGTGTAGCCTTGTCGCCTCACAAAGTAGCAGTCCTGTTGGGTGTCGAGGACCTAGTAATCGTGGACACGCCCGATGCCATTCTCGTGTGCAGCAAGACCTCCTGCCAAGATATCAAGACCTTGCAGGAGCTGCTTGTTCAGCATGGTTATAAGGATCTTTTGTAGTTGTATGACTGATCTGCAACGACGTCTCTTTGAAAGGAAATGTGGATGATGACCGATGTGAAGCTTCACCTGAACTGTTTCAAAGCTTATGACATTCGAGGACGGATTCCTGATGAATTTAATGAGGACCTCGCGTATAAGATCGGGCGAGCTTATGCCACTTTCCTGGCGCCTTCAAAGGTTTGTATCGGCCGAGATGTTCGGCTGAGCAGTGAAGCCGTCAGTCAATCTCTGGCGCAAGGCCTGATGGATCAGGGGTGTGATGTGATTGACATCGGCCTGTGCCCCACGGAAGAGGTCTATTTCGCAACTCCCCACATGAAACTTGACGGCGGCCTAATGGTCACCGCAAGTCACAATCCGCTGGATTACAACGGGATGAAACTCGTCAGAGAACAATCCAAGCCCATCAGCGGCGACACCGGGCTCAAGAATATTGAGAGAATCATAATTGAGGACGCCTACAAAGATAAGGCTCTTAAGAAGGGCGCTTTTGAATCGGTCAGCACGAGAGACGCATATGTAGATCATCTCCTCAGCTATGTTCATCCTGAAAGGTGGAAAAGCCTGAAAGTGGTGATGAACTGCGGCAATGGGTGCGCCGGACCGATACTGGAAAAACTCGAAGCAAAGCTGCCCATAGAGTTCATCAAAATCTTTCCGGAACCGGACGGTCGGTTTCCCAACGGCATACCCAATCCCCTTCTTCTTGAAAACCGAGGAGTTACGGCTCAAAGTGTGATTTCCAATAAAGCGGACCTGGGCATAGCATGGGATGGAGATTGCGACAGATGCTTCTTCTTTGATGAAAAAGGCTCGTTCATTGAGGGCTACTACCTTGTGGGTTTTCTTGCTCAGACGTTTTTGAAAAAGTACCCCGGATCAAAAATTGTCCATGATCCCCGGCTTGTATGGAACACACAGGAAATGGTCAGGCAGTCCGGAGGAATTCCTGTGATGAGTAAGGCGGGTCATGCGTTCATCAAAGAACGTATGCGACTGGAAGATGGTATCTACGGCGGAGAAATGTCTGCTCATCATTATTTCCGCGACTTCGCCTATTGTGACAGTGGAATGATCCCTTGGCTGCTTCTGATAGAAATCCTCAGTGAAGAAGGACGGCCTTTGTCGGAGTTGATCCAGGCAAGGATAGACAAGTTCCCGGTTAGTGGGGAAATAAATCGCACAGTCCGGAACGGTCTTGCATTGCTCCAGGCAATCGAGGCTCACTATAAGGGCAAGGAACTCACTACCGACCACATTGACGGATTAAGCATGGAATTCGAGCACTGGCGGTTCAATCTCCGACCGTCGAACACTGAGCCTGTCATAAGGTTGAATGTAGAAACCAGGGCCGACAAGGATCTTCTACAAACAAAGACGGATGAATTGATAAAGCTTATCGATAGCTTGGCATAAAACCGCGGCGGAAGCGAAGTGCCGCGGTAGAGGTTAGAATGCGCGCATCTGATTGGAAACTCATTGAAGATCTACGCGAGAAGATCAACGGCCTGATTGATCCCAAGGACTTTTTCGCTTCTAAAGTCATGGAAAACTTCCACGACGCGGGGAGGGAATTTACAGAAAAGGCCGCCAAAATTCGGGCCGACATAGCAATAAAATTAGCCAGGGAATGGAATGATACTCGTCTTCGTCTGGACAGATTGTCCCGAGCGCTTGATGATTGCGTCAATTTGAGGCTAAACGTGCTCGCGGAAAGCATTAGACACAGTCCGCGTTGGGAGGAACTCAATTCTTTTCCCATCTCTGCTTTCATGCAACCGCCGCGTCCTATTCGAACCGGCCTCCGTTATCCAGGGGAACCGGTTTACTACGTAAACGGGATCTGGACCGATAAAATAAAGGCAACTGTCGCAGCCGAAGCATTGGCGCAACATCTGAGGCGCCCGGTGTTCCTGATTTACAATGCGTCAGGGGTACGCTCACTTGTATCACGACGCGGTATTCCGGCGCCGCCAACAACCGGCCTACGGGACGTGGTCTATACCGGCATTTGGCCGCTGTTGGCCTGTACTATGCCTCCCGAGCGCCTGTCGACGATAGGCGGAGGAAAAATTCAATCCAACGTGGCCACCAGAAAACTTACGAGTCTCCTTTACAACGCCAAAAAACCGATCTCCCTTGTGTGCCACTCCGAGGGGTGTGTCATAGCGCGCAACGCATGCTTCGCTCTTTTCCTGCTCAATAAAGAAGAGTGGGGTCGGGACAATCTCGCATGGGTTGCTACTGGAATCCCGCTTCACGATAACGTGGTGTGGCCGAAACCGACCAAATACACCTCTTTAATTGACAAGAACGATCCCGTCCCGAAGATGATCGGATTCGAAGATTGGGACCATATCGATCTCTCGATTGTGCGTTTCCAGCACGGCTTCGTGCAGCACTATTTGCACAAAATAACAAGTGAAATGGTCTGGTAGCATTAGAAACCGGATCACCGAAAATGTCTCATCAACTCGAGACGGCATACCGGCACAGAAGGTCCTCGATGGCCGCTACTCCCGCGCATTTTGATGGTCGATGTCCTGGCCGGCGCGATCTCGTCTTAACTGGAGCCATCTCATACAGACTTTCAAAAAGGTGATTTTGAATTGAAATTCGCCCCATCACTGACCTGGCTCCCAGGTCAGTGGCGCCCAAAACCTCATCATTCCACGGACTCGGGGCGCCACGGATTTGGGAAGCAGGTCCGTGATTCTTCGTTCCAATGTTCCACCTTAGATCGCGAATCGGCATCAGATTCTGTCGTCAACCAAGGAGAACGGTGTCCCACAATCTGAACTGTTCTTGATCTTCTTGATTCTTATTCTTGTCGTCTTTCTCATCTGCAGCGTCATCTGAAGCATCCGCGATCTTGATCGGCGTTAGAAATGCGCTTGGCGGTGACGTCATCCCGGTAACGCAACAAGAGCTTTCCGAGCTGAGCACTACCGCGGATAACAAGGACAGGGCTACGAATGTAAATGTGGCAAAAAGCGTCATGAGCTTCTTCATTTCTATCCTTTCCTACAAATTAGATGTGTTTTTCCTAAAAACGAAACACCGTCGAGACCTCGCCTCCGATAACAGGATCGACGCGTCTGTCCGGGCGGACCCCAAAGGAGTTGCCTGGACCTGGAATGTTCCAGTTGGGCACTGAACGGTCTATGCACGCGTATTTGAACCACTTGCCAGGCTGCCAGAAGGCGAACAGACCACTTATTGTCCACCCTTCCAAAAGCTGCCAGTCCGCGCCCACTGAAAATTCATAACCGAGCGCCCTATCAGGAATATTTGGAGATCCTGCGGCCCCGTTGAGATTTATACTGACAAAGCCGTCATTCGCAAATCCATTGAAAGCAGGATCATTGGGAGCAATACATCCCCAGCCATATCCATTCGAGGTCCTCTCGGCCCAAACTGCGGTAGCAAAACAGTTCAAGTTGGCGGCGACTGCATAGTCCAATCGTGTGGCCAACACCCACGCATCTCGGAGATAGCCGTTAACGGATAAGTCTAATGCTGCGAGCCCACTCCCGTAATCATAGGACAATATATAGGAATATGGACGGAACACGGAAAAATTCCCGAGATGTGTGTCAAAAGTCGGATGCCATATGAATGCCGCGGACTGCTTTCCTATCAATGCGCCGTTTCTCCTGTCCGGGCCGGGCAGCCAGGCGTGAAGAAAGCTGATTTTGGCCGGGGCAATCATAACTCCAAATTCTGTCATGTATCGCCATTGTTCGATATATCTCGGATTGGGCAGCCCCACTTGCTGTATGTCCCCTGAAAATCGGTCGGTCCAATATAGCCAGGCAGCCTCGCTATTGAAGAAAAATCTCCCGTTATTAAATTTGACAAAGGCCGAACCGTGAAATAAATCGGAATCCTGAGCCAACAAAAGGTTGCGGCCCAACGTGGCTTCAGGACCGATATGAAAACTGCCGAAAACTCCCAGCACGCCGGCCTGAATGGGTCCGGATGAGTAAGTTACGAATCCCAGAAAGTCTTTCGAAAAAGAGCCGCTTTTCTCTGAAGCATTGTAGTACTGACGACCACCCAAGTCATATGGATCTATCAGGAATATAGGCAGGGGTTGCGGAATGATTGTGGGCGGGGGAGGAGCGCCGCCGGCCAACCTGTACGGAGAAAATCCTATTCCAAAGTCGAGCGGCCCGAAGGGTACTCGCAGTAGCGCCGATTCTGTGCTGGCGCCGTCCGAACCGTCGTATTGCAATCCGGTCCCGAAGAGCCACCGTCTTTTCCCGATAGCAAAGGTCCCCACAGGTGTTTGGGCACTAGCCCAAAACATGGTCCACTTGCCTTCGCTAATGGCGTTATCTACTCCGGGGTAATAGTGACTATGGTAATCGTTGTCTGCTGTCGGGTCGCCAAATAAGCCTATTCGATACTGCGCTCTGATTCGAATCGCCGGATTTATCTTTACGGTAGGGGTGATTTTGGCCCAGAAACCGGTCCAGTGTTGGTCGGCGCCGGCACTCATATCTCTGTCCATTAGGCCGCCGCTCCAAAAATTCAAGTTCCCTGCAGTAGTTCCTAAGCCATTGTCGATATTGTAGGGACCGAAAAACCCCTGGTGTCCGGTCTGGCTGAACCATTGATGGTACCAGCAGAGCTGGCCCTCCATCTCAAACTCCCAAGCAGAAGCAGCGGAACAAAAGCACATGGAGATGAAGCAGATGAAAAGAAAAATGAAATGCGCCCTCTTGGACATTTAAAATCGCCCTCCCGAGATCACGCCAAAATTCCTGCGCCAGTCGTTGCAGAAAGATCAGCCCACCGCGCGTCGTGATTCACATTCTTACAACACAGCCCCCGATCGAATCGCATTTGCAAATATGCTAGCCATGTCTAACAAACTTAGCTGGATCTGTCAAGCAACTTTCGGGTGGCGGAGCGCAAGCCGGCTTTCATGCACATTCTCCAGTGCGTCTCCTGCATTCTTTGGGCAAGTGTCCATGGTTACTGGAACAGCTCATCCATACCAAGTCAAGTCTTTTCTATCGGATATCGGTCGCGGTAGGGGCATCGGGTAACTGATGTCCCCACCGCGACCTTGGAGCTTCACATTGTATTTGACTTTGCGAAAAGGACCCGTTATATGATTGAATATGCGTTAATGGGTGATCCCTAAATTAGGGATAGAGGGAAAACGGTGAAAATCCGTTACGGACCCGCCGCTGTGACCGGGGACGAAAGCCGAGTAACCACTGTCATTCATTGATGGGAAGGTCGGCGAATAGGACGAACCGGGAGTCAGAAAACCTGCCCATAACGAAAAATGTGTCGGCTCTTCGCGGAACAAGAGCAGGGCAACCAGGGATAAAAAACGGTATCCCCAAGTACACACGTACTTGGGGATTTTTTATTTGCCTGCCAGAGATAAGCTCCAAAATGCGCGAAGCCGAACAAAGACCAGAGGAGACGACTATGAACAAACGTACGGGAATTGGGGGTCTTGTCTTGTTGCTGATCGTGCTTGGGTTGGATTCTCAACCAGCACAAGCCATGCACATCACAGAGGGAATTTTGCCTCCCCAGTGGGCTGCTTTGTGGTTCGCTTTGGCTATTCCTTTCGTAGCCTGGGGACTCCGAGATCTTCGAGTTCGCAGCAGAGAAGAACCACACCTGAAACCTATGGTAGCGCTGGTGGGCGCAGCGGTCTTTGTAATTTCCTGCATGCCCGTCCCTGTGCCGACGGCCGGTACGTGTTCCCATCCTTGTGGCACGGGAATGGCTGCGATCTTCATTGGACCTACATTGACAGTGGTCGTCGCGAGCATTGCATTGACGCTTCAGGCGCTCTTTCTCGCCCACGGAGGACTCACCACGTTAGGGGCTGACATCCTGTCTATGGGAGTCATGGGAGCCTTCACTGGCTACGGTATTTTCATTCTGGCCAAGCGGTTAGGGACGTCATGGTTTGTAGCTGCTTTCTTGGCTGGTGTGCTGTCGGATTGGATCGTGTACGCCGGAACGTCTTTCTTTCTGGCTACAGCTCTGCATGGTGACGGCTCATGGGGAAGTATGTTTCTGAGCATACTTGTGGCTTTTGTACCGACCCAGGTTCCTCTGGGGATTCTGGAAGGCGTCATTTCCGGGGTGGCATATCGTTTTGTCCAAACTCGTCGGCCAGAACTTATCGGGCTGCTTACGAAAGAAGGTACAGCATGAAGAAAGTTATTATAGGCGGGTTGGCTCTCCTGTTGCTTGCCGGGGTAGTGGCCTCAGTATGGATTGTTCCCGATGCCAAATGGTCCGGCGTGGATGAGTCTGTGGTCGGGAAGTTTGCGAAGGAAGCAGGGAGACCACCGACAGAGCCTTATTTGAATACGGAACAAGGCGATCTGAAACTATTCTTCTTCCTAATAGCAGGCGCTTTGGGCGGATTTACAGTTGGATACCAGTTCCGTCAACTGTTTCCTCCGCAACAACCGACAAAAAAGGTTGACAAAGGGGGCGGTCATTCATTATGTTGTGAGTTAGATTCATCTAACAGAAAGAGGTATGTCTAGCGCGTGGCACGGTTATTGCAACAGTAACACGTCCATGAGATAGGAAATGGTCCTTGATGCGCCGATAGCGCTATGGTAATACTTAGTATTACAATGGCGCCGCGGCTTTCCTGTTAACAACTAAGGTAACGAATATGCAAAAAATCAATCGCAGAACCGTAGTTCTGATAATGATATTGACCACATGGATTCTGCTTCGTCCTTCGCCGGCCTTGACCTGGGAATTCCGGATGGAAGGTCAGTTTCACTGGAGCTACGAATGGTACAACCAGCTCGGGTCCAAAGGATTTTTCGGCCCCTACAACATCGATAACGGCGCAGGGACCACTACATCGAATCTTAACTTTTGGAATGGAGGTCGGTTCGACACCAATATCACATCGGGCGCGGACGCCCGCTGGACTTATTTTTACGTCATTTTGGAACCGGAGCTGAAAATAAATCCCGCAATCAGACTCCGAGCCAGATATCGCATAGGCCAGTACGGAAATCCCACTGCGACGGATTATTACACGCAGATGAGCCCCGGAATCGATAGTGCGATCGCTGAGGGCCAGTGGACTTCGTTTTGGTTTACCGCGCAAACCCCTTGGGGCATATTCGCCGTTGGGAAAAGGCCATGGAAATTTGGGAACAGCCTGCAGTACGACGGTTCGGACTCAGCTTCCACCGAGTCCCTTTTGCTTGTGGCCCCGGCGGGTCCTCTGGACATCGGAATCGGATTCTATCCCTACAGGTATGTCGGCCGAACCATACCTCAGACAGCGGTTTTCGGAGATCCTTACGATCTGATTGTCGCCCCGTATTATAGCTTCGCAGAGAAGAAGGGGTCACCTTTTGTCGATCTTCTGGCTTTCATAAACTATTCCAGCGGGCCTCTTCAAGCAGGCATAACAGGTTCTTACAGCAACTATCATATTAGCCCCGACGCGCGACTACGGAATCCCCTCGTCCCGGATCCCCTTCCGGCCGGCGCCCAAGATTCGCAATATTCTCACGGATCTATATATACCAAATATAACAATGGACGTTTCTTCTTTAATGCTGAAACCGCGTGGTTGTACTGGACAGACAGGTATCCGGCGCCTTTGCCTCCACGAGTTCCACCCAATCCCCGATATGTCGAACAGTGGCGTTACATGGTGGAAACCGGTTGCATAGCTGGCCCCATGAAGCTGTCTCTGCTTTATGCATGGAGCCCCGGACCGGATCGCAGAAATGGGGCTATGATTGGACGCCAATCAGCGGCTTTCGTGTGGCATCCCACTTTTGATAGGCATCTCGGGAATTACAGTGTTTTTGCGCCCTATACTCAGATTTTTGGCTACGATTACGGATCAGGACTCAACGCGTATAACCTGACCTTTAACGGATATGTGAGAGACGCTCGGGTGTTGGCCGCGAGGCTGGACTATGCGATGGCGGCTAATCTCAATCTGTTCACAAGCTTCTTTTGGGCAGAGAGGACGGCTAACGGGTACGGCTGGGGATGCATTGCGCCGAATGACCCCTTTATGCCCCCTCAGTTCATCTCTACCCCCAATGACGGTAACATACAGATTGCGATCAATGGAGCGGCCGGCTCCCCTAATATTCCTGATCCAGGCCTTGGTTATGAGTTTGACGCGGGTTTCGAGTGGATGCTCTTGGACAAATGGTCCGCCCAATTCATATTCGCGTATTGGCAGCCGGGCAAATGGTTTAATTACGCATGTATTGATAAATCTGTCCCGGCCTGGAACATTCCGGGTCCGGGTAATTCTTTCGGCGTCAATCCGGCAAAGTCGATAGATCCTGTGATCGGCGGAACTATTACGCTTCAGCTAGTTTTCTAAAAGGGATGGGGAAAATGAAACAGTCCTTGAAGGGACCGACGGTAACCTTATTCGTGTTAGTAGCTTGTGGGCTATCATTCTTTTCGCAATTTGCAGTATATTGCATAAAAAAGCCGCTGGACGAGGCGACGCTTACAAAGATCAATCTCATTGCAGGTGATGGCGCTCTAGGCAAGCTCGAATCTTCGCGAATCCTTCAGAGTCACACGGCGAATGCCTCAATTGCGGCCCTGACGCTTGCCGCAGACGATGAAAACGATGATGAGGACGGATCGGAGGACGGCAAGGACAACGAAGGTCCGGATCGTTTGTGGGATTCGGCTATGCTCGGGTAACTGATTGCACGGCAGGCGTCCGGCAATCAAAATACTTCTGCTTATCGGCCGGTGTCCGCGAGGCGATCTCGCCTGCCTGGGTGGCCGAATCCCAAGCATAAGATCATGGGTAGCTCCGTTGGGCTCCACCTTGAATTGAGTTCCCAGTTAGTCCATTCGGGACTCTCTTGCGTCTCTCTCCTAAGGGCTACCCTCACAGTTGCGTTTTACGGTTTCAAACGCATGCGTGAATCGCTTGACGAGCGTGGTTTACACACGGAGACTGAGACGGATAACCTTTTAATATTAAGAAGATAGAGGACACCTGGTTGATGGCCGAACTGGATCAGTCATGTCCCGAATTGAGCCTCGCTGTTAACAATGGACTTCATTCGTCATGTTATCGACCTGACTGTCGGAGGCCATCTCGCCGGTTCCCAGAAGCTTGCAAGCTTAGGAGGCCGCGCAAGAATGCCGTCGGACCACGGGCATCAGAAATGGGCACAACGACAGCCGGTCGTTGCATGGCGCCCGCCGCCAATGATACGTCCAGATTCGGCCAAGCGAATAAAAGCATTATCGAAAATATCAATTGTTCCATCCTGCGCCTCCCCTCGACCTTTAAGTACTATTGATGTAGATCGACGGCTACGGGTTCACAGGAAAACATATGTCCTGAAAACTGCTTGGCACGGCATCATACGATTTCGCGTTCAAAGGAGTGACAAGGTCCTACTAGTCGAGCACCCGCCATTTGAAATGCCTTGGATCCGAAATGTTTCGGGAAAGTGCAGGACTTCGCAAGAGGAAAGGTCAGTCTGCCGCTGCCACCGTTTTTGTTTTCGAGGCATTGCGGCGGTCTTGCCATTTTGAGCGTTTCGCATCGCTGAGAAGTCCGACTCTAGTCGTTGCAATCGAGCCTAACAACATCTTAAACATCAATAGGTTCCGAAACCGCATATAGAGAAAGCTGTTTCTCGGTTAGCCGAGAAACAAGCCACATGGCAACGGGCAACAAGAGCATACTGGCGATCAGAAAAAGGTGATGCACGGTAACATCTGGTGACAGAAGCTGATCCAATGCTTCATGCAATCCTATCAAGCCGAAACCAGCGAAACAACCGGCAGCAATCCACTTGACCAATTTCTCAGGGATATGCTTGTGCAGGACAATGCCCACTAAGATGCCGAAAGCGTCGGCAATCAGCATACCGCATGTGGTACCCATCCAGACCGGCACAATTTGTTGGGCTTTGCACATCAGACCGATTCCGGCGACCTTGACTGCCTCTTCCGCGGCCAGTGCAATCGTCATAAGTTGGGTCTTGTCTCCCATTTCAGCGATAAAGAATGCTATGGCTACTGTCCAGAACGGGCTTCGTCTATGTCCTTGATCTTCGCCATCGAGTTTGTCACCGCGAATTGTCCATAAGGCAAAAAGAATAAATGACGCGGCAGCCACTAGTTTAATCCACGACATTGGGAGAAATTGCGTGATGACATTTCCAGTGGCCACCGCCATTAGATGATTTACAAGCGTGGCAGCAAACACGGCCCATAGAACGGTTTGCCAACGAAAGCGAGTCGCAAAGGCCATCGCTAGCAACTGAGTCTTATCGCCCATTTCCGCTAACACGACTGCAACCACAGACAAAAGATAGCAAGTTATCATGAGATATGTCCTCACATCATGGCGGAGATTCCCAATTTGAATGCCAATGCGATTTAGAGGAATTGCTGCATTGCAAATAGAGCGTTTCAGGTGTCTTTTTCAAGATAAGACTGCTCTGCAACTATCTTATAAACCCTCCAAATGGCTTGGATGCACATTTGGCCTTGTTTTCAATCCAAAGGTGTGCTGAGATTTTCCACATTTCCAACCGTGACAGGTGACAGTCATGGCAGTTTCGCCCCAATAAAAAAGACCTTTGGCACTGAGCCAAAGGTCTCGTTACGCACTCTTGCGGGCAATACCAGGCTTTACAGCCAGTATGTTGACATTGCCGGACTAACTACTCCCCTTTGTTCAGGCATGAGAATAGGGCAATGGGCGGTTCTTGTCAATCTGAATATTTGGTTACTGGTTTCCGAATGATTCCATGAGTCTAGCCGCTATGAAAAAAAACCGGGAGAGTTCGAGTCCACTCCCGGCAGAAGTCTTGTTCTCCTGTCAATTATGGCAGTCTGTGGCCTATCCGAGCGTCGGTACGGTCCACATGAAGAAACTTGAATCATAATTTGTTCTAACGCATCTCTAGTTGCAAAGGGAGGTGCGACATGAAAAGAATGAACGTCTTTATAAATATGATGATGCTCGGAGCACTACTCGTGTTGACATTGCTTTTGTGGGCAGGCCCAAACGCATATGCCGGAGTACCGGCATCGGGAGACTATCTGACAAGTGGCACTGCGCCAAGCTCTGGGGCCATTTACATTATTGCGAGAAACGATGATCCACCTCCGCACAAGAGGGCAGATGATCCTCCAAGGAGAGACGATCCGCCGCCCCACCGTTAAGCAGATAGGATTCAACTCGGATCAGCGTGACCTGGCAAGTAACTTTTCGATCTCGTCAAATCATTTCGGCGGAAAGTTCCGCCGATGTTTTGTACGGGCATAACTGGGCGCTCAAGATCAGAAAAGGCATTTGCAGGGTAGGTCACGCAGCGAACAAACAGTCGTGCTTGGCGACAACTTTGCCCTTAGCGTCAACCACGTCCGCTTTGAGGTACATGCCTCGACGGTTCGACCCTGTGGGAACGGAATGTGCAGCACTTAATTGATGATATGAAAATTGACGGTGGATGTTGACTCTTTCTCGGACACAATAACAAGGATCAAGGCGCTAGAAATTCGTTGCGCGGAGCGTCCGCCGGTCCAAGGACGTCGCGCTACGGCCTTCATTGGAACATCCTCATTCTCAGGCGACTTCCGAAGAGTCCGAGCCATGTGGCCATCTCGACACTGCTGAGAGCCCTACCCTGGTTTGTGATTTGTCTCGGTACGTTGTTCAAACCTTTCTGCTGAACCAGGGATAATCTGGCCGAAACCCTTTTCCTTGTCTGCATCACTTGCGCACCGGCCCTCATGCTTGTCCCACGGGGGATCAAGGTTAAGGTTTCTTCAAGATGACTATCCTAGTCCCAATTTCCTCAGCCTCCGAACGGCTATGAGTTACGTAGACAAGAGTGAATTTCAGGGCCTGCCGCAAGCGTACTATTTCCCCCCTCAGGTGAAGATTCAAGTCCTCGTCCAAACTCGACAGAGGTTCATCCATCAGTAATCCCAGCGGCTGCATTACGAGCGCTCTGGCTAACGCAACTCGCTGCTGTTCCCCTCCGGACAGTTGATGGGGTTTTGCTGCGGCATATCTGTCGATCTTGAGCAGTTTCAGCGTCTCATCAATTCTCCGCCTTCGTTCCACCGCAGGAAGGCCCCTGGCTTTCAATCCGAATTCGAGGTTCCCATAGATGGTAAGGTGAGGCCAAAGGGCCAAGTCCTGGAAGACCATTCCTAAATTACGTGCTTCAGGAAGGATCAGGATTTTTCCGTCACGAGCCGCAATTTTTCCCTGGATCAGAATGGATCCGGCATCGGGGGCCACAAACCCAGCCAGCATGCGAAGAAGTGTGGTCTTCCCGCAACCGGAAGGGCCAAAAAGGACTAGACTCTCCCCCTTTTCAATAGACAAGGAGAAATCCACAATTGTGGCGCGTCCTTCGAACTGCTTTGAAACATTTTGATATTGGAATAGTGTCATGCCCAACCTTTACGCATTCCTATCCATTGGATTATTCCGAGCGGTATTAAGGAAAGAATAATGAGCGACACGCACAGGGCGGCGATCATGGCCGGCTCGCCGTTAGCCATAAGCGTAAAGATCCTGACGGTAAGGGGGTCTGTGCCGGGAGGATAAACCAGCATGGAAATGCCTGTATCGCGAAGGCAAAAAATATAGCAAACAAGCCAAGCCACAATGATATCTCGTCTCACTAAGGGCACGATGATTCCCGCCATCCGCCTTATCCAGGAAACTCCCATGACCTGAGCCGCTTCTTCCATCGAGGCAGGTATACGGGACAGGGCTGCCAGTGTAATGCGGCTCGGCAACACCCAGTACTGGATAACGTATCCAAGGATCAAAATGATCGGAGAGGCATACACAAAATTGGTAAAAGGATGATTCCAGACGCCGATCATGCCGATCCCGATCACTGTGCTGGGCAACGCGAACAGCAATATCGTCAGGGTGTCCAGGAGTCTCCAACTCCCAAGCCCCTGAACATGAATCAAATACCCCGTCAAAAAGCCTAGGACGGAGAGAAGGCTCGCAGCGATTGCCGCAAAAAACATGCTGCGCAAGACGCTATCCCAACCTTGGGTCATCGCCGTTCGCCAAGCCTGGATGACTGCGGATTCGCTCAGTAAAGCCAACAGAGGCATAATCACGATTGCGAATGCGAAAAACCACATCAGCGCAGCCAGCCACTTCCCTAATTTTCCCAGCCCTATCCGAATGCCCGGGCCGTCTCCCGGTCCAATGCGTACGTGGACGGTTTTTCTCTCCAGAAACAGCCCCTCCGCGAACATTGCCATTAAAGCAATGAGGGCCAGTGGAGCGGCTGCCGCCGCGGCTGCGCCGAAATCATAATAAGCCGAAAATTGTGTAAACGTCTCCACCGGAAACACGTTGATGCGCAAGAACAAGGGGACACCGAATTCTCCTAGGTCCAACAAGAAAATCAAGAGAGCGCCCAAAATAATGCCCGGCAAAATAAGCGGAAGAGTAATCCGGCTCAAGATCCTAGGCCAAGTCGCGGTCAACAGCGCCGCTTCCTCCAGTCGCGGATTCACGCTCCGAATAAAAGCTATTGTCAGGAGCATGAGAATAGGCATGTAGCAGGTGAACATGACCCAACCGCAACCTCCGACGCTGAACAAGAAATTCGAGCCTGCCTTCCAGTCTCCACCTGCCACCCATCTCGCTACCAAACCTTGGCGTCCCAACAAATGGAACCACGCAACAGCTTGCACATAAGGTGGAATCAACAGTGGAAGGGTAAAGACAGTGATCAGCCAAGAACGGCCTGGCATATCGGACTTTCCCAGGAGAATGGAGAGAGGTAGGCCGATCATAACTGACAAGAAAGTGACCAATCCGGCTAAGCTGAGAGAAGTCATCAGGAGATGTCTGGTTTGACTGGACGACAACATGTTGGAGAAAAGGTCGAGACTGAGGCGTCCGTTCACGAAAAGGCTTTGGGCAAAGATCTCCGCGAGAGGAGAGAGTCCTAGTCCGATTAACAAAGCGGCCGTCAACCAGAAAATTGAACGACGAAGGCTCATAGTCCCGACCAAGACTTCAAGAAGAGCTGGATTTCCAGCATTTTCTTGGCTATATCGGCATAGTTGACATTCATCACCTTGATTTTCTCCAAGCTGGGTACTTCCGGGGGTGTTTCCACACCAGGGTGCAAGGGAATTTGGGCGCACTCAGCAAATGCTAGTTTGCGCTCAGTCTCCTTGGAGAGTAAGTAATCGATCAATTTTCTGCCCTGTTCCGGATGCGGGCTGTTTTTTATTTGGACCACAGCATTCGGCAAAATGAGAGATCCTATCCCGTCTTTCCCCTGATCCGGAACCACCATTTCTACGGCTTTGCCCTGTTTCATCCGGTTCACGACATCATCGCTATCGACCAGCGAAAAATCAAATTCGCCTGAAGAGACTAAATCAGCGCTTTCCCCATTGCTACTGGATATTTTAACTTCGTTCCCTTTCATTCGATTCATAAATGTTTGGGCGCTCTCATTTCCCCAGAGGAGAAAAAGCGCAGCCATATAATCAGTGGTAGTCCCGAAAACCGGATTGGCGATAACGGTCCTGGCTCGCCAGCGTGGGTCGGCGTAATCGCTAATGGAGCCAGGTTTCTCCTTTAACCCTTTTTTAACGAGTAAAACCCTAGCTCGTGCGGAAAATCCTGTCCAGTATCCTTCCGGATCCTTAAATGCCGCGGGGATTTCCGCAGCATTGGGCGATATATAAGCGGTCGATATCCCCTTATTTTTCAGGACTTCTGCTCGGACTACTTCGTTAGCCCAGTACACGTCTGCTTGAGGATTATTCTTTTCTGCAATCAATCTATTCATGACTCCGGTGCTTTTTGACTCCTCAGTGTCGTACACCGCTTTGACTCTGATCCCTGTCTCTTTTTCAAAATTTTGGAGAATCGGGGCCGCAAAGACCTGGTCCTCGCTCACGTACACTACGACACTTTGAGCGCTTGAGGAAGCTGCCCAGACCGGGAAGCACGATAACCAACTGAGAACAAGGATGAAGGCGATCTTGGAAAGAATTGCTGTGTTCGTCATGGGATACCTCTTCTTTGATCGTATTGCGATCCAGGTTCGTCAAAGAATCACTGTTTTCCGCTTACTTCAAGGTCGTCGAAATGGCTCTGTGCATCAGATTTGCCCCACAGTCCGATCTTGCCCGCTTCTTTGAATGTGGAATCTTTGGCATCCAGATGCTTCCGGCCATCCAAATAGCACTGGATATGGTCCCCGGTCATGGTAACCTGAAGCGTGTGCCATCCTGGAGCAGACTTAACTTTTGCGCCTTTGATTTCTGAACGACGGCCGTTCACCACGTGATAGAGATTGTAATTATCCTCTAGCGGATTGAAACGGGCCACATAGTAGTTCTTGGGGTCCTTTGCTCTCCACACAATGCCTCCGCCCTGGTCCGTGCTTCCTGCAATGGCTTTCATCTTCACTGTAATATCCACGTCTTTATAGTTGGCGCCGTTAACAAGGGTGATATTGAACGTCGGCCCTGAACTCTTCGCCAACTGAGCCAGCACATTGGGTTTTGACGGGGCGGCGCCATCAGGCGTCACTTCCCATTTGCCCACTTCGCTGGTGAATCCTTTAGCGATCTCACCAACTTTATCTTTATCGAAGTTCCACGACATCTTCCCGTTTTGGGCCGCGATGCCGCCGGCTATGAATATCAGTCCTAAGACAAAAATCACTATTTTCCGCATGATTCGATCCTCTTTCATTTTTAGCAAATTAGCGGCGCCTCAGCACACCTGTTCAATTGCCCCACTATTTGACTGGCCCCTTCGCCTTATCAAATCCGATTCGGACAGCGTGAGCTAGTTTCTCGAGGGGGGGTCCGTTCCCCAGTAATGAAGGAAGAAAGCGCGTAGCTGTTGATTGTGAACCGCGACTATCTCAATTCCGCCTTTCTTCAAGGCTTGTATCACCGGATTGACTTCCTTCTTCGATATAACAATATCACTTGCTACATGCGCCTTTTCATTGGTTCCCACAAATCCGGCCCAGAAATTGAGCCCATGCTCGAGGTCACTACCATCCTATGCATTTTGACTCCGGGCCGACCCACGGTGATTTTGAAAGAACCGCCACCCGCCTTGCCGGAATGCCCTATGATTTGCTCGATTTTTTTCGTGTCCTGGTTCAAGGCAGGTTTTGAACCACCCGACGAGTCCGGACTTAGATGAGGAGTAGCGGTTTTGTCCAAAGCCTTGCGAATCCCTTCTGCCATCTTTGTTGGGTATCCCAGGCCGCCAATGTGCATAAACATGATGCGAAGCGGCAGCCCTCGCCTCCAAGATTAGCTTTGGCGCCAGCCGTAAGAAGCCCAAGTTCTCCCTTACGGAACGGGCGGCTCATGCTCCTTGCAGAAGGGGGCTTCTCCCATCACCGGCATGTTGCATACTTTGCACAACGATCTTCTCACCGGATCGTGGATATCGTCACAGACTTCTCCAGTGGTCGGATCGGTAGCCTTTTCCTCTTTCTCACGGAATTCTTCTTGTTCCGTCATCATAATAACCTCCTTGATTAGTCTCTAAGACTTTAGATGCCAATGTCTCCTGCAGGGTTCTCTACAACGAGAATTGGTAATTCTTATGGTGACTTGATAGGCTATTCGTCTTTTGGATAGGCTCCCTCCCAGGTCGCAAACGGCCTTTACTGAATTCGGACAACTTTGATATATGATGCAAATCATTGGCAGCCAATGATGCAGGATTCGGAGTCGACCGAATAAATATGAACATTAATCTCGCCACGACTTTCAACGGACTCTGCGCGGTCGGTTTTTTGGCTAGGGCATCGTACGCTCTGGCCAGGACGCCCGTGCTGGCGTTGTTTGCAGCTTCCCTGGGCGCCGGACCGGAAGCCATCGGCTTCGCAGTCGCGATTTCCACAGTTGCGGGGATCTTTTTCAAGATGCCCGCGGGGGTGCTTTCCGATGTTATCGGAAGAACAAGAACCCTTTTCATGGGTCTGGCTGTGTTCGCTGTAGTGCCTTTTGCATATCTCTGGGTGTCGTCATATGAGGCTTTGGTCGCGGTTAGATTCTTGCACGGTCTTGCCACAGCGATCTATGGACCTGTCGCCATGGCAGTGATCGTCGGAATCGCCGGGGACAAGCGCGCAGAAATGCTGTCCTGGTTTTCTTCCATCACCATTATCGGAAACCTTATAGGCGCTCCTCTAGGGGGACTGATTCTAACCTGGTTATCCGGCGGTGGGGAGCATCAACTCAGGCATTTCCACATTGTTTACGGAGTCGTGGCCGGCCTGGGTATGGCATCTCTGTTGATTGCTTTGTGGGTATTGCACGGGCAATGGGAGCCGGCGACTCATGGCGATGGCCGAACTCTGAAGACAGTGTTCAACCAGTTTCGGACCGGTGTCCGGGAAATCCTTCTGGATCGCCGCGTGCTGGTCACCAGCAATATGGAAGGGATACAGAATCTGTCAGTGGGCGCCCTGGAAGCTTTTCTGCCGATTTATGCCGTTATTATATGCGGATTCAGTCCATTTCAGGCAGGATTGTTATGGGGAATCCAAGTAGCAGCTACAATTGCTTCCAAACCCATCATGGGGAAGTTTTCCGACCGTTACGGACGGGCGCAATTCTTGTTTTGGGGGATGTTTGTTTGCGCGGTCCCATTTGCATTGATACCCTGGTTTCAGAATTTCGGAATGCTTATAATTCTGGCCGCGATCTTCGGGTTAGGGGAGGCTGTGGTGACTTCCTCCGCTGCGGCTTTGGTCGCAGACTTCTGTAGAGAAGACCACCTCGGATCTGCCATGGGAACTTTCGGGACGATTTTCGACGTGGGGCACGCCTCAGGCCCACTCTTGGCAGGTCTACTAATAGGCCTGACGGGCGGTGGAACGGACTATCGGGTCTCATTCCTTATCGTGGCTGCGCTTTTGGTTTTGGCCGCAATGGTTTTCCGCATGGCGGCGCCGATTCGGGGCAATACGGAAATGGGGCGGTAAGTTTGAGTTGATTTCAATTCGCTTTGTTGATTTGAAAGCGTTGGCGAGGAGCGGGGAGAGTCACTCGTCATAGGTCTCTCCCCGCATTCCAAATCAAAAAAACGTGTCGGAAGGTTTAATCTTCAAAAGCCCGGGCGTAGCCTGATTCCGAAGGCTCCTCCCGCCAATGACCTCCTCTTAGAGACTGATCTTCCCTGAATTTCTCGAACTGATCGAATTCTTCTTGGCATTTGACGCACAGTTTAGCCGCGGGAAAGAGTCGTAGGCGTTGTTCAGGGATCGGCTCGCCACATTCCTCACAAATTCCATATTCGCCGTGCTTAATTCTCTCAAGGGCTTCTTCGATCTCTTTAATTTGTTTATGTTGCCGCATCGAGATCCTTGCGTCCAACTCTCTGGAGATCTCACCTGTGGCCAAATCGATTTCGTCTCCCTTTTCTATGGCATCGATGCTTCTTTCAACCTTCATGGACGCCAACTGTTCCAACAGCACCTGTCTCGGATTAAATGCGCCCGCGGGTCGAGCAGGAGGCTTTGGCGCTTCTTCGACAGCTTTGACAGGTTCCTCGACTTTAGCGCTGGTTCCGGATTCGGCTCGTTTTAAGGCCCCGCGGTCAACTATCCGATAATAGTTCTTTCCATCTTCAACTCTTCTCTCAATCTGGCCTTTAAGCACTTTGCCTCGGACACTGTTTGGAACTATGCCTAATGCTTCCGATATTTGTTCACGGGTCATCCACATGGTAATTTGCTCCTTATAACACCCTTCGTCCAGGTTAAATAATCACTCGGAGGCCCCGGGGCAAGAGCCCGCCATGGAAAATACGAACCTTGTGTCCCAATAGCCCCCGACCGCCGCCTTGCATCGCCAACTACCTGTAATAATAGTTAATAGCGCACCGAAGGTTCGACAGGATTCCGGAAGAGAATGATAAAATACTTCCGTCCCGTGTCAACCCTCCCGCTCGACTTCGAAAGAGCGCTCTAGGGGCGCGATTCAGGCGCGCGTATGTACGCGTCTTCCGCGAAACTGTCAATCTTTTTCTGCCGCGGCGCGAGTAAATGACAAGAATAAGTGCGATATTGCTTACTTAGATATAAACGTCAGCGGCAGAAATCCATGACGCAGAAAACGAACCGCTCGGCATCATGAAAACTTCGTAATTCTAATTGCTCCGGCCGCTGGATTGTATAAGATATACAGTAACCGTTCACCGGGATAAGTGTAATGGCTTGAAATTACGATATGGGGGAGGCATGGAGGGGGAGATGAGTCTCACCCTCCATCCTCACCGGGCGCAGAGCCGCCTCAAGCCCGGTGAACTGCAAAAATATATGCTAGGAGTGTGTTCCGATTCCATGCGAGACTTTGCCTTGGCCAGAAAGAAGATGGTGGAAGGGCAACTTGAAGCGCGAGGCATCAGAGATGACCGAGTGCTAGCGGCCATGCGGGAGGTCCCGCGTCACCTGTTTGTGGACGTTTCGATGCAAGCTGAGGCATATGATGACAACCCCCTCCCCATAGGTGACGGCCAAACCATAAGCCAGCCGTACATGGTGGCCATAATGACCGAACTGTTGCAATTCCAGGGACCGGAAATAGCATTGGAGATCGGCACCGGATCGGGCTACCAGGCCGCGGTGTTGAGTAGGGTCTGCAAATGGGTATATACCGTGGAACGAATCCAAGGACTCTCGGAACGCGCCGAAAAGACAGTGAAGGGTTTTGGGTACCAAAACATAACATTCATAGTGGGTGACGGCACGGAAGGTTGGCCCGCGGCGGCGCCTTACGACGGCATAATAGTTACGGCAGGCGCTCCGAGAATTCCCGATACCTTTGTAAAACAGCTTCGAGTAGGTGGAAGGCTGGTGATCCCGGTCGGAGACCGCTTCTCTCAGACTTTGAAAAGGGTAATCAAAACGGAAGAGGGTACCACAATCGAGAACCACACCGGTTGCCGCTTTGTGGATCTTATCGGCAGGTGGGGCTGGTTTGTGGCTTAACGAAGGTCAAGACGGGGGACTACTTGCTGCCGTCCGTAATTTCCGAGGCTGGAAATCGCAGTCCGGTTTAAAACAAGCCACTGGATAATAATCAAATCATGGAATCACGAATCTCTTTGCAACGTCTCCAAAATTCCAATCTTGCGCCTCTGGGAATTAAATCGCCTTTCACAATCCCGTCAGGCATTGTCACTACATTACCGTCGGTAATCGCTCGTATCGCCCGCGACGTGCCACAAATAGGCTTTTTGACAACCAAGACTTTAAGTGTGGCTCTTAGGGTAGGTTACCGGGAACCGATAATTCACGAATATTATCCAGGCTGTTTTGTGAATGCGGTAGGTCTGGCTAATCCAGGCGCTGAAAACTTCCTGGAAGCCATGAAGCAGTTGATGCCACTGCACGATCGTAAGCCGCTTTTTGCTTCCATTATGGGCGTGAACGCTGAAGAGTTCCTGGACTGCGCACGCATACTGGAGCCGATCGCAGACGCGTTTGAGCTGAATTTATCATGTCCTCACGTGAAAGACGCGGGTCAGTGCATAGGATCGGACCCTGATTCCGTGAATTCTATTATCAGGCTCCTCAAGCAACACTTTGATAAACCGATAGTCCCCAAGCTGTCTCCAAATTTGGGAGACATTGGTGGCATGGCTCGGTTATGTGAGGCCGCGGGAGCGGACGCTCTTTCCTTGATCAATACTGTCGGCCCGGGGATTGCTGTGGATTCCCAAGGTCAGCCTATCCTCAGCAATGTCATGGGCGGATTGTCCGGCGCGGGGATACTGCCGGTCGGACTGAAAGCTGTTAGAGAAGCGGCATCCGCGGTCAAGATCCCGATAATTGCTTCAGGTGGCATAGATTCCGCACAGGATGTACTGGCTTATCAGTCGGCAGGAGCTGCTCTTTTTGCAGTGGGGTCCGCTCTGGCGGGGATGACCACGCCGAGAATAGCAGATTTTTTCAGGGACTTGGTTCATGAACTGGAGCACGCGCGAGGCAATGAATCTGCCCGAGCGCCGATCACCAAGCCGCGAACGGATTATTTCAGAACTACCGTGAAGGAGAACGGGCCCGTGGGGGCGGGTATCTTTATGCTCAGACTCAAAGAGGGTCCGGCTTGCCGGCCGGGGCGCTTTTTCTTTCTTCGTTTGCCTGACGTAGGAGAAAAGCCTTTTTCACCAATGAACGATTCGGAGCCGATGTATCTGGTCCGCAATGTGGGTCCTTTCACAGCGGCCCTGGAGTCCTTGAGGCCCGGAGATCCCATCGACATGAGGGGACCGTACGGTAAAGGCTTCCCCGATCCGGAACCGGGCAGGCCTCTTGTCCTGGTCGGTGGCGGCACAGGAGCGGCCCCGATCATTCTGGCCGCGACGTATTTTGGACAGAGCGTTTCCAAAGCATTCTTCGGATTTGCCGGCGAAGTTACCGAGGAATTCAACGATGAAATCCTGACTCGCTTACCAGGTTCCCGCATAGTTATCGACCCTCCCGGGACGGTGGGGGAGGTTGTCAGAGTGTTACAGGCCGATATGGACGCAAATCCCGCTTTCTATCAAGAGTGTACATCGTTCGTTTGCGGCCCGAGACCCATGATGAATGCGGTTGTGGACGCGCTTAGACCATGTACCCCGAAGGGCGGTATCCATCTCTCGCGCGAGGACATAATGCGGTGCGGCATAGGCATTTGCGGAAGCTGCGGAACGGAAACCGGCCTCAGATCCTGTGTGGACGGCCCCGTTCTGCGGGACAATGACTGAGAGCATTTTCTGATTGCCGTGTTGAGCCTGTGGGGGGCGAGGGCACTCTATGTTTCCCGTACCGATGCCAGCGCTTGTGGGATCACGACAAGTTAAGTAAACTTCAATAAGGTTCAAACTGATCGAATTCTGATTTGTTGATTCTTATCGGAAGCCTAAGGAATTCAACCTTCTTCCCGCGAGGAACACTGAAATGGTGATTCGCTCAAAAATCGGCTTTGTTCTCATCCTGGCATATATATTCTGTAGCCCGACCGCTGCCACGGCGTTCCAGTCGCATCCGGCTCCGGAAGGGCTCTACGTTCATCAATTGGCCCACTGGTTCTTCATTCTAGCAATGGTCATGCTGGCTTACTGGCTCCAGGTGAATAGTTTCACTCGAGAGAAGGGATGGCGACTAATTCAAGTGTCGTGCATTCTGTTGATTCTTTGGAATATTCTGGCTTTTACCGGCCATTGGGTGGAAGAGATGATTCCCAACACGGTGATCTCGGGCGAGCCCGATTGGACCCAACGGATAGTTGTCGACTCGGTGTGGACAGGTCTGTATTACGCATTCAAGCTGGACCACCTTATGCAAGTCCCGGCCGTGATCTGCCTATTGTTGGGGATAAGATCCCTGTACAAACACGCGGCCAGGGAGGAACAGATCGGTGACCGGTAATTCATATTCCCTCGCTCCGGTCTGGTTTACGGATGTTGCCGGCTCGGCCCTGATCATCCTCCTGTCCTTTTTGGCTGTGTGGTACGCAGTGCGTCTGGCGAGGACTCAGCCATCCAATGTGATCTGGACATATTTATTATGGCTCTGCGTGGCGCTCGCAGGATTCGCGGTTTCTCGGGGAGTAGGCCACATAGCGAAGCGTTTCTTGCTGCTCATGGACATGCGCGACGTGTGGGTGAGCCTCCGCCCATACAGTGGGGGGATCAATACCATCGCGTTCGTTGTGGTGGCCTCCGTAACATTGTTCTTTCAAAGAGTCCACAAAATGAATATCGGCATTTTGAAGGATAAGGAAGCCCTGGAGAAAGCCGGTCAGGAGGTCATGCGCCTGAACCGAAATCTGGAGTCGCTGGTTCGCCACCGCACTGAAGAGTTGAGCCGTTCAGAGGAAAAATACCGGCGAATCTTTGAAGGCTCAATGGACATGATTTTCATACTGGATGAGCAGGGTGGTTTTGCCGACATCAACCACGCGGGACTGGAAATTCTCGGTTTTCAAAATCCGGAGAATTTTATCGGAACGTTGAGTCTTGCAGAACTTTTCGCCTCAAGGGACGAGTTTGATAAGCTAATGGCCGATCTCCAATCCAATGGCTTTGTGAGAGACCGCCAGTGCCGACTTCACACGAAGGTCGGAACAGAGATTTTTCTTTTGCTAAGCGCGACCAGCCGAAAGGATTCGTTCGGCAAGATCGTTAGCTATGAGGGGATTGCCAAGGACGTGACCGCCCGGCTCCACATGGAACGACAGATCCAGCAAGCTGAGAAGCTCGCGTCTCTGGGCCAGATTTCCACCGGAATCGCTCATGAAATAAACAATCCATTAGGAGTAATGCTGGGCTACACACAACTGCTCTTGAGAGATCGCGCGGCCGGCAGCCAGATTTATGACGACCTGAAGACTATTGAAAAGCATGCGCGAAACTGCAAAGCAGTAGTGGAAGACCTGCTCAAATTCGCTCGCAGCGCGCAGACGAAGAAGTCTAGAGTTGATGTCAACCAGTGCCTAGAAGAAGTGGTCGCCCTGTTGGGGCATCAATTAGAATTGGATAAGATATCTGTGGAGACCCGACTGGAGTCGAATCTGACAAGCGTCACAGCGGACAGCGAAAAATTGAAGCAGGTCTTCATGAACCTGCTCATGAATTCGAGGCAAGCCATGTCCGGGAAGGGCCGCATATCGGTCCGTACGGAAAGTGACCCTGGAAAAGCGGTTGTCCGGGTAATTTTTTCCGACAACGGCTGTGGAATCCCGGCAGAGCACATTGACAAGATATTTGATCCATTCTTCAGCACGAAGCCGGCAGGGGAAGGCACGGGATTAGGCCTTTCGGTCAGTTACGGTATCGTGCAGGATCATAACGGCCGCATTGAAGTGGAGAGCCGGCCCGGCAAAGGCAGCGCCTTTACTGTTGAATTGCCGATCCACGAAGATGAAAACATGAACTCGGCGCCCGAAAAAAATGGACCAACTGATTAGACCCAGGCTTCTGATTGTCGATGATGAGGAGGACATGCTGCGTCTTCTCAAGCGCAGCCTGTCCACTGATTTGAACTGCGAGATAGAAATGGCTCCCAACGCCTACCAAGCCCTCTCCTTGCTGGAAGAGGCCCCTTTTGACGTGATACTGGCGGATATTCGAATGCCGGGAATGGATGGAATGGAATTCCTCGATCGCATCAGGCAGGACTATTTGGGGCTGACCGTGGTCCTTATGACGGCCTACGGGACCATAGATCTAGCTGTTCAGGCAATCAAGAACGGAGCCTACGATTTCATTACCAAACCCTTTGAGCACGACAAGCTCACTCACATGATGGGCAAAGCGTTGGAAAGGAGCCGGCTGGTCAGGGAAAATCTTTTTCTGCAACGTCGTGTAAAAGAGCACGAAAGCTTCCAAAAAATGGTGGGCGTAAGCCCCAAGATTCAGAAAATATTCGAAACCATCAGCCTGATCAGCAACCCGGACGTGACCGTTCTGATTACAGGTGAATCAGGCGCCGGCAAGGACATGGCGGCCAAGGCGATTCATAGCCTGAGTCGACGTTGCAAGGGGCCTTTTGTCGCAGTCAATTGCCCTAACTTGCCGGAGAACATTCTGGAAAGCGAGCTTTTTGGATATAGGAAAGGCGCGTTCACTCATGCCACCCAGGACAAGAAAGGCCTATTCTGGGAAGCGCAAGGCGGGACTGTCTACCTGGACGAGATCGGTGACATTTCTCTCACCCTTCAAACCAAGCTCCTGCGGGTGCTTCAAGACAAAGAGATCAGGCCCCTTGGCCAGACCAAAACTGTTAAGGTGGACGTCCGAATCATCGCTTCGACTAATCAAGACTTGGCCGCCAAAATCAAAGCGGGTGTTTTTCGCGAAGATCTTTTCTACCGGTTGAACGTCATGTCGCTCCGGATGCCACCGCTCAGAGAGAGAAAAGAAGACATTCCCCTGCTCGTGGACCATTTCTTCAACCGCTTCTGCAATGAGTTCAAAAAAGAATCCAAAACAGTGGCGCCGAGCCTCATGCAGAAGCTTGTCAACTATCCCTGGCCAGGAAATGTTCGCGAGCTTGAGAATTTCATCAGCCGGGCGGTCCTTCTCTCAGCCGAAAACGTGATTCAGCCCGGTGACTTGCAGGTGGATTTATCCGACTCGGCTGAATGTCTTGTTGCCGAAACAATCAAGGGACTTCCTTACAAACAAGCCAAGGCCTCTGTTTTGGATCGCTTTAACAGAGAATACCTGACCGATTTACTGGAACGAAACCACGGGAACGTAACCAAAGCGGCAAAGGAATGTGGATTGGAACGCCAGGCTTTGCAGCAAGTCTTGCGGCGGTACGGAATGAAGTCCCGTGATTTTCAAGCGTCTGAAGATGCGAACACCCCTGTCGAGAATTAATGGCGCAAGAAATTAATTGCAGTGCAAAGTTTTTGCCTCGGCCCAATAACCTACTGTTGATATTTAATTATTACCTATAGATGGGTCTGTCGGCGCTACGATTTATTTGCGGGATCGGCCTTTCGTAATGCTTAATGTCACAAAGATTCCGAACCAAATTTAGAGTGATGTCAACGGCATGGGCTTTTTATGACGAAATGTGTGTCCAGGCGCCATTATTGCTGTCACTGGTTTGATCAACTGATTCGAGTCCCTAGTTTACAGGTGGAGCTGGAAGGGAAGTGGCAATAGTTCTGGTGCTGGACGAAGAAGCGGATTCCTGCACGCTACTAAAGCGCGTCTTGCAACGCATGGGTCACAAGGTTTTTGCATTCGGAAACAGGAATGAAGCTTCCGACTGGGCGGGGACCAATGTCTCGGACATGGCGATTGTCACCACCAGAGGGCGACATGACGAAGGTTTTCCCGCGCTAACCCGACTCAAAGAGATCAACTGTGACCTGAAGGTGCTGGTTATCACAGACGTATTCTCCGACGAGCTGACCAAGAAATGGTTCGCAGATGATTTCTTGATCAAGCCTTTGGACATAGATCAGGTGGAAGCCAAAGTTCGCAAACTTTTGGCTGGCAAACATGACAAGAACCGCAATTCCTGAAAAGTGGGTAAACCGTAACAACTCTTACGGTCACTATAGGGCTGGTTGTCAAACTAGGAGGTTTTTATGACGCAAAAGCATTGGATCATTCTGGGACTGGTGGTGGCATTCGCTGTCACCGCCACCCTGATGTTTGCATCACACGCGGATGCCGGGAAGCTGGAAGAGGCCATTGCCAAAACACCGCAGGGTATGGGTAAGGGTCAGATCGATCCCAAGGCAGCGCCAGGTTTCATGGGCATTCCCGGTGCGCCCAGCCCCTTTTGGCTTTACGGCATACTCTGGGGTATTTGGGTCGGTTGGATATTTTCCACGGTAGGAGCCTTTGGCGGCATCATGGCCGGAGTAGGCCACATAACGGTTTTCGGTCTGGCGGACTACGGCAGAACGTTCAAGGATACAAGTCCTGTACTCAACAAGCTCCTCACGGACTCCATCCGCACAAGCAACCAATATCTTGTGGGCTTGTCTGCATTCATTTCTTCACTCACCTATTATCGGATGGGAAGATTGGTCCTGCCTCTGGGGCTCTGTCTAGCCATTGGAGGCATGGCGGGCGCTTTTCTGATACCCTTCCTGACCGCCGGGAAGATCAATCTTAGCGCATATGTCGGCTATTTCGGTGTCATCGTGCTGGTAATCGGCGGCTTTCTTTTTTATGAAACCACGGAAAGAGGGCAAAGGAGCAAAAAGGCTGCGAAAGAAGCTGCAGCCGCGTTCGAGCGGGATCACATAAAGAGAGCGGCAGGCACGTCGGAACACGCGGATCGCGGAGTGGAAGTTACAGGTTGGGGCGCTTCGTGCATCCGGTTCACGTTCTATGGCGTGGAATTCTCGTTTAATCCGATCTGGCCTCTTGTCGGAGGATTCGTTATTGCCGCTATTTCCGCGTTCATAGGTGTGGGCGGAGGCTTTCTCTATGTTCCTTTCTTGACATCTGTCGCCGGGTTACCGATGTACGTGGTTGCCGGCACATCCGCGTTGGCAGTGTTGGTGAGCATGATATTTTCGATATTCACGTTCATGTTCGTCAAGGGGACTCCGATAGACCTACTGTTTATAGGGATCGAGCTTGTCGGCATCATTATCGGCTCCGTAGTTGGTCCGATGACCTCCAAGTACATCCCGGACAGATGGTTGAAGAGGATCTTCGTGGTCCTGGCGGTTTATGTTGGCGTCGGCTATACTACTAAAGGATTCCTCGGATACTCTATTTTCCCCGGAATGTAACCTCAAAAGCTCATAGTTTAGTAAAACGGTGGACCAGCGGGCCGGAATGGTCCGGCCCAGGTCCCCAATGGCCGGTCTGTTGTCATGGAGATGAACCCTTTTTACATGGTCATTGACCCCTGTTTGATCTTCTTTTATCGGATCACCGGGTACGGTTTTGTGGATTTTCTCATAGGCACGTTTGCCCTGGCATTCATAGCGTTGATACTGGGCGAACTTACGATTTCGTGGGCTTTTCTTCTCTCCAGGAAATACATAGAAAAAATAACGAGCGAAGTGACGCGTTATCAAAATCTGTCAGAAGGCGCTTTAGCGGTCGGAGATCAAAAAGCTTACGCGGCTTCGAACAAATTGGCGAATGACGCATTCGGCAGGACTTTTTTCATGCAGATTGCTCTGTCCGCTGCGTTTCTGTGGCCGATCTTCTTCGCCCTGGATTGGATGGGGCACAGATTCTCGGGGGTCGAATTCAGAATTGTGTTCACTGACTATTCGGTCGGTTATATCTGTGTCTTTATAGCTCTTTATGCGGCTGCGTACATTCTTTTTAAAAGAGTCAAATACAAGCTGCCATACTTCAGGAATATAGGCGCTATTTTGGATAGTTATACCCCGACTTCCCGAAATCGGCCGATACCGGGTCAAGCAACAGCCGCTTCGCGGGCAAACAATCATTAAGAGCGCCCGGGCGATACAATCCCGGAACCTAGCTGATAGCAAATTTAAGATACAACTGTTTGAGGTGAGTTGATATGCCGGAAACCAACAAACAAACTGTGTACAGCGTTTGCGCAATGTGCACTGTGCGCTGTCCCATCGAGGTTGAAGTTGAAAATGGGGCAGTAAAACATATCTGGGGCAACCCGAACCTTCTCGGAGGCCGTCACCTCTGTCCCAGAGGGGCCGCTGGAAAGGTGTTCCAGAGCGACAGCGAGCGGGTCCAGAGCCCTATGATCCGAGACGGGGAAAGGGGTTCGGGAAAATGGAGAAAAGCGAGCTGGGAAGAGGCGCTCGACTATATTGCGGACAATCTGAATAAGGTGATCAAGAAGCACGGCCCAGAGAGCGTTGTGTTGGGTGACAGAGGCGGCCCGTTCACCGATCTTCAGAAGACGTTCATCAAGGCCCTCGGTTCGCCCAATTATTTTAATCACCATGCTTCCTGCTCCAATAGTGTTCATAATGCGCATAACGCCCTGGCAGGACACAGGCGGAACACGGTGGCCTACGATTACAAGAATTGCAAATATATCGTCCTTTACGGGAGAAACATCCTCGAAGCGATCGGCACTAAAGAAGCCAAGGAGTTCATTGACGGCCTGGAAGCCGGGATGAAGTTCGTCCATCTGGATGTTCGCTGGAACTATACGGCGGCCAAGGCGCATCGCTTCTTCATGGTCAAACCCGGGACCGACTATGCGTTCAACCTTGGGCTTATCAACGTCATTTTGGCCGAAGGACTGTACGACAAAGAATTTGTCAAGCGCTGGGTCATCGGTCTTAACGAGCTGAAGAAATTCGTCGAGCCGTATACACCGGAATGGGCCTCAAAAGAGACAGGCATTCCGGCCAAGGACATAAAGGCGATTGCCTACGAAGCCTCTGAGGCAAAGCCGTCAGTCATTTTTCATCCCGGTTGGATGACAGCATGGACGGAAAACGACTACTACTTCAGGAGATCCATCTACATCCTTCAGGCGCTTCTTGGCGGATATGAGGCCAAAGGCGGTTACCTTTTCTTTAAAGGAGAACCTGCCGCAGGTCACAAGCCGGTGAAGATGCTCCAGGCGGCTGTTCCGAAGGTGGAAAAAGAGCGCTTCGACGGAGCGGGCTCAAAGCACAAACACCTGTCGGCCGACTACGGGATGGGGCAAATGTTGCCTCACGCCATCCTCAATGAGGACCCATATCCGGTGAAGGCATTCATCTGTTATCGGTACGATCCGCTGTCGTCTCTTCCGGACCCGGAGTTTTTCCAACAGGCCCTCAGCAAACTCGACCTGCTGGTAAGTATTGACGTGAATTATTCTCACACGGGGTGGTGTTCAGACGTCATCCTCCCGGAATGCACGTATCTGGAGCGGACCGATCCGGTCATTTCCAAGAAAGGACCCAAGCCGGCCATCTGGATACGAAGGCAGGCGGTGGAACCCAAATTCGACAGCAAGCCCAAATGGTGGATCTTCAAAGAGTTGGCTGAGCGCATGGGAATAGGCAAATATTTCCCGTACAAAACCATTGCGGATTTGGTCAAGTATCAACTGCAGGATACGGGCTTCACCTTGGAGGATTTCGACGCCAAAGGATATATCGAGCTTTCCAAGGAACAAATCCTGTGGGACCGCAAAGACGGCCTGAAGTTTAATACTCCTTCGGGCAAGTTCGAACTTGTCTCCAACATGCTCGAAGACAACGAGATTCCGTCATTCCCGCCTTACACGAGTCCTCAAGCGCCTCCCGAGGGTCAGTACAGGCTTGTGACAGGCAAGATCGCCACCCATACACAGGGGACTTCTCTGAATAATCCGCTGCTCAATGAAGTTCAGTTCGAAAATACTCTTTGGATCAATTCCGGAGAGGCAAAGAAGCTGGGGATCAAGACAGGCGATCTCGTGGAGGTCTCGGCAGGAGGAGTCACTCATACCATAAAGGCGAACGTGACTGATTTCATTCACCCCCAAGCGGTATTCACGCTACACGGCTATGGTCGAGAAATCCCGCTCCAGACAAGGTGCTATCAAAAGGGAATGAGGGACAACACTCTGATGAAGGGTCTGCTTAAGATGACCGTGGGTGGCAATTGCCCGATCACGGATTGCTTTGTGACAGTAAAGAAGGCGCCGTAGGATTTTGTGAAGGAGTTTCACAATGAGTGAGCATTATATATATCAGGATCAGAGTAGGTGCATAGGTTGCCGGGCGTGCGAGATGCACTGCAAGACCAAGAACGACGTGCCGGTAGGCCCTAGTTTTTGCAAGATAATTCCGGTTGGCCCTCAAGTAAAGGGGGGTGTTCCCAGGATTCAATTTATCTTCATGCCTTGCTTTCACTGCGAAAACCCCTGGTGCGTTTCGGCGTGCCCAACAGGCGCTATGCAGAAGCGGCCCTCGGACGGCATCGTATTTGTGGAGCCGTCGTTGTGCATAGGCTGTAAAGCCTGCATCACTGCCTGTCCTTGGGGCGCTCCGCAATGGAATAGGGAGACAGGGAAAGCCTTCAAATGCGATTACTGTAAAGACAGAGTGGATGAGGGCCTGCTGCCGGCGTGTGTCACAGGATGCACGACCGACGCGCTTAAGTGGGTAGACCCTGCGAAGTCCTCCGAGGTGAGACGCGAGCGCTTCGCACGGGCCATAGCCAAAGATACGCCTCATCCATAACTTTGGTCAAACTGTCCACATAGATTCCAGTGGATTTACTGGAATCGGACCGGCACGGAGGCCGATCCCTACCGGGTCTTGGTAGGGCCGGTGTCCCTGCCGGCCACGAGCCGACGACCTATTTAATCCCTATTTCTTTCTTGAACCAAGAGGCGCTAAACATGTCTGCAAATCTTTTGTTTTCACCAGGTCCCGGCGCGGATAAGAATCGCGTTGTCTACGATGAGGAAGGCCTGAAGCATGAATCCTCAGCGCCATGCCAGTTGAACTGCCCTGCCGGAATAGACGTTCCTTCATATATAGCTCTGATAGGTCTTGGCAGATACGATGACGCTATAGAGATAATTAGAAAAGACAATCCATTTCCCTGGGTATGCGGACTGATCTGCCCGAATCCGTGCGAATCCTGGTGCCAGCGCAGATATTTGGATAAGCCGATCTGTATTAAAGACCTCAAGGGCCTGGCAGCCAAAATGGTGATGGAAAAGGATCGTGGTTACAAAATCCCCGAACCCAAAGATCAATATCGGGAAAAAGTCGCTGTTATAGGCTCCGGACCTGCCGGTCTGACCGCCGCATATTTTCTGGCATGGGAAGGTTACCCGGTCACTATTTTTGAAGCCATGCCCGAACCCGGTGGCCTGCTCATAGCGGGCATCCCGGAATTTCGGTTGCCCCGTCAGGTTGTTCGCAGAGAGATTGAGGCAATCCGTGCGATGGGCGTGGAATTCGTCGTAAATACACCCGTAGGCAAAGACTTAACCCTCAATCACCTCAGGTCACAAGGCTATAAAGCGTTTTTCATCGGAATAGGGGCCTGGCAAAGCTTTAGATTGGGCATAGAGGGTGAAGACGATTATCCTTCCGTGATCACCGCTTTGGATTTTCTAAAGGGAGTGGCATTTGGAAATCGCACGAAACCCGCTGACGGCGTCGCGATAGTGGGCGGAGGAAACGCTGCCGTAGATGCCGCCAGAGCTTGTGTTCGTCTGGGCTGCAAATCCGTGAGCATTGTTTATAGACGCACCAGGTCCGAGATGCCGGCCCATTTTGAAGAAATCATTCAGATGGCGGAAGAAGGCATCCACGTGCATCAGTTGACTATTCCTTCACGAGTTCTGGGGAGCGGCGGAAAAGTTCAGTCTCTGGAGTGCATTATGGCCAGCCTCGGAGAGCCGGATGACAGCGGTAGGCGCCGGCCCGTGCCGGTCCCTGATTCGGCTTACAAGATGCCCGTCGGGGCCATAATTTCGGCCATAGGACAAAAGCCCGCTCTCGGCGATTTTCCAGGGCTCGGGGACCTGGAAGTGACAAGAAAAGAGACTATAAGCGTCGCCGTGAACTCACAGCGAACCAACATTCCTGATGTCTTTGCCGGAGGTGACGCAGTCACCGGCCCATCAACAGTGGTCCAGGCCATAGGCGCGGGCAAAAAAGCGGCTATGGCGATGCATTCTTATCTAAGAAGTCAGCCTTTTTCCGAGAGGACCCCGCCGAGGCCGAGGGACATGGTGGCTCCGGTTGCCATGGATTACCACGAGAAAGCCTTTATACAGCGCCAGGAGATACCGCTCATTGACCTGGAGAGGCGAATCAACACCTTCGACCAGGTCGAGTTGGGCCTGGACGAGATTGCGGCTCGTCAAGAAGCCAAGAGGTGTATGCGCTGCGATATTTGCGAACGCTGTGGGCAATGCGTGGAGGTGTGCAGTGAGCGGCTCGGGGTCTCGGCCATAAAATTCCATCACGCCGGTGAGAGTTCGCTGATCCTGAAAGACTATGTGCGAAGTCTTCCCAAGTGCATTGGTTGCGGCGCGTGTGTAAACATTTGCCCAACCGGAGCGTTGCAGATGGAGGACCGAGGCGGCGAGCGCTTGATCCTGATGTCTGGGACAATCATCAATCGTATCAAAATGGAAAAATGCGACGGATGCGGAGTCTATTACGTGCCGACCATTTTGTTAAAGCACGTGGCCAAGCTCGTGGACGCGCCTGAAGAGGCGTTTGACAGTAAGCTGTGCCCGGAATGCAAGAGGATCGCCAGGGCCGCGCGAATTGCCGGCGGCAGGCCGGATTTCAGTCGAGTAAGGCCATCCGATGCGTCGGTATATTAATTTTTCCAGCGTACGTTACGATGTCGACAAATCAACCTTGCCCAGAAGAGATCGAGATAATGATCGGAGCAGCCCCAAGAAAGTGATTCCCCACGCCAACAATGCTATGTAAATGAAATAATGTGGGATTTGCATCAAGAACTCCAGGCCCATAACATTGGACAGGTGAATTGTGCATGTAGTGTACATCCCCAGCGGGAACACTACGCTCCAGTATTCTGCCCTATAGGCAAATTCGACTCTGCGAATCAAATATCTCCAGACACTCAGCGCCAGCAAAAGGGGTATCCACCAAGTGGCCGTGACCCAACACAAGAAGGTGAATCCGAGTATAAAAGGGCCGAATGGCGCCAAGAACGGAATTGCCTGACCGATTTCCAGGAGACTCGTTCCTGCAAGAGTCGTAATGGCGACCGCCCCCATATTTATCCAGTAACGTGGGGTTAGGTCTTTAGGCGCCAGCTCGTAAAATAAAAGCCGCAAGAGAATTATCGTTATGATTATCAAATACAGTATTCCCCCGAGCATAAAGAAGCCCAAGGCAAAAAATGCAAGCTCATTGCGGTAGGATGGAAAATCTGTGACCAAAAGGCTGCCGAGAACAGATAAGGACTCTGTGCTTACGGTGGCAAGCAGCCATATTCCGTCAATGGCTTCTCCAAAAGAGGGTTTGCCCGCACGTATTGCAAGCATTGTGAATATGGCATAGATGAGCAAGGCCCAGAGCCCGAATCCTAGAAATAGGAGTGATAGTCCGAGACCAGGATTGTGATTGAGTAGCACGAATTGACTCCCCAATATGCAGGTTCCCGCCACAATCGTGAGATAACCAACACCACGCGCATGATTGCGCATGTCAGAGACAAATTGCTCGGGGTAGAATATTAGGCGTGCAAGAAAGAGCGCCCATAAGTTCGCGTACAGGACAATGTTAAGCCAAAATAACGAGATCGAAATCGATTCGTGACCGAGCAGATGCGAAGCAATCGAAACAATCCCCGTACCCATGACCATGGCAAAATAGGCTGGTGGCAGATCGGCTATTAACGTAGGGGTACTGAAATTTCTCAAGTAATCTCCACAGCTCGGCGCCGAAATAGAATAAATCTTCGCACTAGATATGTGATCGGCACACTCCAGATGTGGACAAGCCGAGTGAATGGAGAAAATCCTAGCAGAGTCAGAGCTGACAAAATATGGACTTTATAGGTCCAGGGAACGGGGCGCATCAGTTCCGGGTCAGGGCTGAAGGTCACGATGCCGCGAATCCATGGAGCAATTGTATATAATACATTGTAGCGCATGAAGAAGGCATTGAATGTTCCCCATCCCACGACGAACAGAAGAAGCGCAAGCACTACAATGTCGTTCAGAGATGAAGTGGCGAGTATGCGGGGCCTAATGAATCGGCGACCAAGAAGGAGAATAAGTCCCACAAATGCCATTGTTCCAATAACCATGCCGACCGAGAGAGCAGCCGCTTCATGGATCTGGGCAGTTATCCCGAATCGATCAAGGAACCACTGAGGTGTCAACAATCCTGTTAGATGTCCGAAAAAGGTGATGATGATTCCCCAGTGAAAAATGAGAATCCCTATCCTCAGGCTACCCTTGTCCAACAGTTCGCTCGATTTTGAATTCCATCGAAAAGGGTCCGCAAGGTAGCGATAGCTATGTCCGACCACAAATATAGTCAGAGCGAGATAGGGATAAACCACGAAGGCGATCATGTTGAAGGACCACATAACTTAATCTCCCGTGCGTCCAAATATCTCTCGACATAAGTTGGAAACCAATCGGAGCAGGGGAGCATAAGGACTCTCTTGAGCTTCCAGGCGCCTGGCTAGGACCTCTATTTCATCAGAATAGGACTTCAATAGTTGGTTCCTGCCTTCTAAGGGGTGCTGGTATACGAACTCAAGCATAAGTGGGAGATAGTCAGGCAGATAGCCCCCAGATATTTCCAACCCGGCGGAATCGTATAACTGATTCAATTTAACCAGAGCCACTCCACGTTCCTGACTGTTTCCACATTTGTGGTAGCTGAGATTCAGACAGGTTTCGGGGCTTAAATCGAACGTCGCTGTGTAAGTCTCCTGTAACCGCAAGGCAGGAGTTGATTCCAGATAAGCCAGAAAATCGTTACATGCAGATCGAGCGGTGGTGTTGCAGAAAGCGTGTACCAAATACTTCAATTGCGGTACGTGCCCCAAGAGTTCCCGGTCAGGAAACTGGAGCAAGATGGAAAGCACTTTGAAAATATCATTTTCTGCGAACATCGGATTCATCTCACCGATCGTGTCAATTGCCGGGCCATTAGCGCTGTCAATTTTCTCCATCATCGCTCATACTCCTGTGTAGCAAGTCCTATCGCCCCCCGAGAGCCGAAGACGTTTTCAGCCAATTCTCTCTTTACAGTCGGGACTACAAATCGTTCGCCAAACTTGGCTATGGCAAGGAGCCGGTGCATCTCTTGGACCATTGCTTCATCCATTCCCGTTTGCTCCAAGACACCCAAATCGGGTGAATTATCGACTCGAAGAGATCTCATATAGGCGCGTAACGCGATAAGCCGCCGGAGCGCCAGACGCACGGGCGCTTCATCTCTGGCAGTAAGCAGATTTGCTAAATATTTTATAGGAATCCGCATGCTGTCCATATCGTCAGGGTTTTCGATGGCTCGCTCAACTCCATGCATTAATGGGCTTAGCGGAGGCACGTACCACACCATCGGGAGTGTGCGAAATTCCGGATGCAGCGGGAAAGCCAATTTCCATTGGACAGCCAGCTTGTAAATGGGCGATCGTTGCGCGGCGGCGATGAAGTTCGATGAAATGTTTTGCGCTCGCGCTTCGGCCACCACTGCTGGATCATCGGGGTCCAAGAATATATCCAGATGAGACCGATATACATCTGCGTCGTTGGTCGCTGACGCGGCGGCTTTTATGCGATCCGCGTCGTATAGAATTACCCCTACATTCCGAATCTTACCTACGCACGACTGTGCGCAAAGGGTGGTCAATCCACTTTCGATCCTAGGGTAGCAGAACAGGCATTTTTCGGATCTTCCTGCTTTCCAGTTGAAATAAACCTTTTTGTAAGGGCAACCGGAGACGCAATAGCGCCATCCTCGACAGCGCTCTTGATCCACCAGGACAATTCCGTCTTCGTCACGCTTGTAAAGAGCGCCTGACGGGCAGGAGGCGACGCAACTCGGATTCAAGCAGTGCTCGCATAGGCGCGGGAGCCAAAACATAAAGGTCTGTTCGAATTTGAGGTATGTCTCATAATCGATGCCCCGAAAATTGACATCTTCGGCGGCTGTATTGACAACGCCGGCCAGATCGTCTTCCCAATTGGGCCCCCAGTTAACTTGCACGTCGTCGCCGGTGATGAGCGATTTTGACCGGGCCGCGGGCTGGTGATCCTGCAAGGGGCTGTCGGTTAGTTTTTCGTAGTCATAGGTCCAGGGCGCATAGTAATCGTCAATCTGAGGAAGATCGGGGTTATGGAATATCTTTACAAATTTGTTCAGACGGCCGCCCGCCCTGAGGCGAAGAGCGCCATTCTTGAGGCGCCAGCCGCCTCTGTTTAATTCCTGATTTTCCCATTTCTTCGGATACCCTATGCCCGGTTTGGTTTCCACATCATTGAACCACATGTATTCAGCGCCAGGACGATTAGTCCAAGTGTGTTTGCAAGGAATACTGCATGTGTGGCAGCCGATGCATTTATCCAGATTCAACACCATGCTCATCTGCGCTTTAATCCTCATACCAGATCACCTCCTTGGCTTTGCGAGCGACAATTACCGTATCCCGTTGAGACCCTGTGGGGCCGTAATAATTGAACCCGTAGCTGAGATGAGCGTACCCTCCTATCATGTGAGTCGGCTTGACCTTGATCCGTGTGACGCTGTTATGCATGCCTCCTGTCTCGCCGGTAATCGGAGAGCATGGAGTGTCGTACGTTCTTTCCTGCGCGTGATACATCAAAGCCTTTCCTCGAGGGATACGGTGGCTGACAATAGCCCTGGCGAGCACTAAACCATTGACGTTGAAGCATTCGAGCCAGTCGTTATCATTGACGTCAATCGATTTGGCGTCTTCATTGTTGATCCAGATCACCTTTCCACCCCGGAAAAGGGTCAACATTTCTAAATTATCCGCATAGGTTGAATGTATTGACCATTTGGAATGCGGGCTCAGATAGTTGAGGATGATCTGTTTGCCTCCCGCTATTCCTACCTCGGTGACTTCCATGGCCTTCAAATCCAGAGGGGGACGGAAGAGAGGAAGAGAGTCCCCAAACATCAGCATCCATTCATGGTCCTGATAAAAATGCGCTCGGCCCGTGAGGGTGCGAAAAGGCAGCTTCTCCTCGATATTTATGACAAACGCTGAATAACGCCGGTTTTCCGATTCAATGCCGCTCCAGACAGGCGAAGTCATTACTTTGCGGGGCTGAGCGGTGATATCCGCGAAACTCAGTTTTTCGCCTTGCCTCGCCGAGCTCAAATGCCTGAGATTTAGCCCGGACCATTTCTCCACAATGCCCCATGATTTGACCGCGACATTTCCATTGGTTTCCGGGGCCAGCGTCAGGATGGCTTCAGCCACCTGTTGGTTCGTGTCCAGGTCGGGCATGCCTCGGGTTAAACCGGGGCTATTAACCGTTCCCAGCTTTGCTTTCAGCTCCTCATACTCTTCCGCGGGGGACCACATGACCCCCTTGGCCCCGATAGGCATGGCGGAAAGCAGCGGCCCCAAAGCCGTCATCATTTTGTGAGTATTCGGGTAGTCGCGAGTCACAATGGTCAGTGAGGGCATGGTCTTTCCGGGGATCGGCTCGACTTGCCCTTTTTTCCAGTCCCTCACATTCGGTTGGCCTATTTCTCCAGGCGAATCATGCAGAAGCGGGACTGCCACTATATCTTTACGTTTCCCCAGATGAGTTTCGGCCAACTCCGAGAATTTTTCGGCAATGGCCTTGAATTGGTTCCAATCGGTTTTGGCTTCCCACACGGGGTCTATAGCCGCATTAAACGGATGAATAAACGGATGCATATCAGTGGTGCTCAGATCGTGGGTTTCGTACCAACTGGCCGCAGGCAAGGCCACGTCCGAGTACAGGGCACTAGTAGACATCCGGAAATCCAAGGTCACCATAAGATCAAGCTTTCCTTCATCCAATCGTTCTTTCCGGACTACCTCCTTCGTTTGTATAGAGCTTTCCGATCCGAATAGGGAATTGTGGGTTCCCAACAGGTGTTTCAACATATATTCGTGCCCCTTGCCGCTTGCTCCCAACACATTAGCGCGCCAGGAAAACATCACGCGAGGAAAATTATCGGGGCTGTCAGGATTCTCAATGGCGAAATTGAGGTCTTGATTCTTAATCTTCGTTACCACATTCGCAATGATTTCCTCGTCTGTTTTGGCTCCCTTACCAACCGCTTCAGCGCAAATATCCAATGGGTTACGGTCAAACTGGGGATAGGACGGAAGCCAGCCCAGTCTGGCGGAAATTGCGTTATAATCCGCGGGATGATTGGGAGCCTCGGGAGGGGCCAAAGGTGACATTATGGTCTTTGCGTCCAGGGGATCGTAACGCCACTGACCGGTCGCGAAATACCAAAACGATGTTCCGTTTTGTTGTCTAGGTGGCCGGAGCCAATCCAGTGCAAATGCCAGGGTAGCCCAACCGGCCATTGGCCGAACCTTCTCCTGGCCCGTGTAGTGTGCCCATCCCCCGCCATTTACTCCCTGACACCCGCAGAGTTCTGTTAGGTTCAAGATGGTTCGGTAAACCATGTCGCTGTGAAACCAGTGATTCGAACCGGATCCCAGGAGGATCATGGATTTTCCTCGGGTTTTTTCAGCATTTTCTGCAAATTCCCGAGCCACCCTAATAGCGTCGGCCCTGGTCACTCCGGTAATCGCCTCCTGCCACGTGGGTGTGTACGGCTTCGGATCGTCGTAATCCTTTGCGGTATCTCCCCCGTGGCCTCTATCTATCCCGAGATTGGCGGCCATAAGATCGAATACGGTGGTTACTAGGATTTCCCGGTCTCCGACTTGAATTTTTTTGATTGGGACGGCGCCCGATTTCAATTTCGCGCCTTCAAAATCGAAAAACGGGAACCGGACGGACACCCAGCCGTCGTTATCGGCTCCAAAACTCAACAATGGCTCAACCGCTTCATTGGTTATGGAATCAAGAGCATGCAGGTTCCAGCGACCTTCTTCGTTCCAGCGGAAACCGATGCTGCCGTTCGGGATGACAAAGCCGCGGCTCAGCGAGTCAAAGTAAGCTGTTTTCCATTCTGCGTTGTTGACTTCATGATCGAGGTCGGACGCGCGAAGAAATCGGTCCGAAACGTATTGGCCATCATTCGGTTTTAGTATGACGGCAAAAGGAAGATCTGTGTACGTTCTGGCGTACGATGCAAAATAATCGCACTGACGGTCGAGATAAAACTCCTTCAGGACGACATGAGTCATGGCCATAGCCAGGGCGGAATCAGTCCCCGCCTTTGCCGGCAGCCAGGTGTCCGCGAATTTGACGTACTCCGAATAGTCCGGTGAAACGGCCGCAACCCTGGCGCCTCTATATCTTGCCTCGGCATAAAAATGCGCATCGGGTGTCCGGGTCATCGGCACGTTGGTTCCCCATACGATCAAGTAAGTGGATTCGTACCAGTCCGCGCTCTCGGGAACATCCGTTTGTTCGCCCCAGGTTTGAGGCGAAGCGGGAGGTAGATCCGAATACCAGTCATAAAAGCTCAGCATGGATCCGCCGATGAGTGATATGAATCTGGCGCCGGACGCGTACCCGACCATTGACATGGCCGGTATGGGGGTGTACCCGAAAATTCGATCCGGGCCATATTTCTTGATGGTGTAAATCAATGAAGCGGCAATGATGGTAACCGCTTCGTCATGAGATACTCGCACCAAACCACCTTTGCCTCTGGCCCGTTGGATCGCCTTTCTTTTGACCGGATCTTCTATGATGCTCTGCCAGGCCGCCACAGGATCCGGGTTCGGCTTTGATGCTCCCGGGCGCCATATACCGGGTTCTGATCCCGATTCAAGCGCAGAGCGCCACATTTCGAGCAAGTTCGAACGGACGTAAGGATATTTCAAGCGAAGCGGGCTGTAGGTGTACCAGGAATAAGTCGCTCCTCTGGGGCAGCCTCGCGGTTCATGGTCGGGAAAATCAGGCCCGCAGGAAGGATAATCGACTGCCTGCAGCTCCGAGATAATTATTCCGTCCTTTACGTAAACCTCCCAGGAGCAGGATCCTGTACAGTTTACCCCATGGGTGGATCGGACTTTCTTGTCGTACTGCCATCTTCGGCGATAGAAATCTTCCCAATCGCGTTTTCCGCAGCGCATCTGAGCCCAATTGTCGGCGGTATTCTCCGTACGGCAGGACGGTTCGTGACGAGGCCGAAAAAAATTGAGGGATGACAGGAGATTCTTTCCGGGCATAGAGGCCCCCCTGATTGCAGTTGTCCATAATGACAATTGTCGATATCAAGTCGTTCCTTCGGATCGGTGAAAATATTGGGCGGAATAAGATTCGGTTGTTAGATTTGCGACTGATGAGCAACTGACTATTTGAGTCAAAAAAACGCGCTTGCAGACGAACTGGAAACCTGATAAACTCATATCGTTTCCACCGGATTATCCCGTGAAGTTACGGCACTGACAGATATGGCCGCTAAATCTCCCAAACATCCTGACTCAACAGACTCTGGACGATCCTCTTCAGACGACTCCGCGCGGCAAAGGATCATCACCGCGGGCCGGCGCCATTTCTTTGCCTTCGGTTTCCGTAGTGTCACTATGGATGACATTGCGGCTGAACTCGGCATGAGCAAAAAAACGCTCTATGCGCATTTTCGAAGCAAGTCTGAACTGGTGCAGGCGGCAGTCGCCGATAAACAACGCGAAATCGAGGCGGACCTGGAGCAAATTTCGTCTGAATCCTCGTCGGATTTTCCTTCTGCGATACAGCAATTTCTCGCTAAGATGCAGCGCCACATGGAGGAGATTCATCCGCCATTTATGCGGGATATCCAACGAGAAGCCCCGGAAATCTTTGAATTGGTGGAGGTCCGTCGCCGAGATCTTATTCATCGCTATTTGAGCAAAATCCTTGCCCAAGGACGCCAGGCCGGAATTATCCGCAAAGATATTCCGATAAGGCTGATAATCGAGATCTGGCTCGGCGTGGTCCAAGCTGTCATGAATCCGAACAAACTAACGGAACTCGACCTCACGCCCAAGGCCGGCTTTTCTGCGGTCATTTCGGTTATTATGGAAGGTTTAATGACTGCGGAGGGGAGGTCGAAGCCCTGATGGCCTCTAACACAACCCGCCGAAGAGGCCTCCTTTGCGTTAGCATCGCGTCGCTGGCGCTGATCGTTCTTGGCGGCTGCGGTCGTCAAGAATCCAATCGAGTTCAGGGTTATGTCGAGGGAGAGTTCGTTTATGTCGCCTCGCCACTAGCCGGTATATTGGAAAAGCTTTACGTCCAGCGCGGAAACCAAGTGAGCGCGGGCGATCTTCTTTTCGACCTAGACAGTACTCCCGAAAAAGCTGCAAGAGATGAAGCTCAACGCCGACTGGCCCAGGCACGGGCTAACTTAGAGGATGCGATAAAAGCCAGACGTCCGTCCGAAATTGAAGCTATTCAAGCGCAACTCAAGCAGGCACGCGCTGCGCTCAGTTTTTCGGAGACGGAGTTCGTACGGCAACAGAAGCTCCTCGAATCCGGAGCGGTTTCCGCGCAGGCATATGATCGTGCGCTGTCAACCCGGGACCAGGACCGACAACGCGTTGCCCAACTCGAAGCCGATCTGGAAACTGCTAATCTCGGCGCTCGAACCGATCAGATCAAGGCAGCCGAGGAAAACGTGCGCGCCCAGGAAGCGACGCTGGCGAGGGCGGAGTGGGACTTCTCCCAAAAACGGCAATCCGCGCCCCAAGCCGGGGTCATCTTTGACACTCTGTATCGCGAGGGAGAATGGGTGGGAGCGGGCCGTCCAGTAGTCGTTTTATTGCCGCCGGACAACATCAAAGTTCGCGCGTTCGTGCCGGAGACCCAGATCGGGTCCATTCATTACGGAGAGACCGCGCGGGTAACTGTAGATGGCGTGAAAGAGCCATTTATCGGCAAAGTGAGTTTCATTTCGCCTCGTGCGGAATTCACTCCACCTGTCATTTATAGCCGGGAAGCTCGGTCAAAGTTGGTTTTCATGATCGAGGCTCGATCTGATCCGACGGTTGCTAAGAATCTGCATCCCGGACAGCCGGTGGATGTTCAATTCGGTCCCTAAAAATGTCTAACGATTATGCCATTAACGTCAAAGGAATGACCAAGCGTTTCGGCAATCTCACCGCGGTGAATCATATTGATCTTCGGGTTCCCACCGGCGAGATCTGCGGTTTTCTTGGACCGAACGGCAGCGGTAAAACGACATTTATTCGGATGCTTTGCGGTTTGCTCCACGCGGATGAAGGCAGAGGGACTTGTCTCGGCCATGACGTAATTACGGAGAGCGAGACTATAAAGCGCCATGTGGGGTACATGACACAGCGATTCAGTTTTTATGAGGATTTGAGTATTGCCGAAAATCTTGACTTTGTGGCTCGTATATATTCCGTGGAGAATCGCAGCGACACTGTGCGCGAAAGTATTGAACGACTGGGGCTCATGGAACGACAGCATCAGCTTGCCGGCGAACTTTCCGGAGGCTGGAAACAACGGCTGGCTCTGGCCGCATGCATGATACACCGTCCGAAGCTGCTTTTGCTGGACGAACCCACAGCCGGCGTGGATCCGAAGGCGCGGCGGGAATTCTGGGAAGAAATTCATGAGCTTGCGGGCCAGGGACTTACCTTTTTGATAGCAACTCACTACATGGATGAAGCCGAACGCTGTCATCGCCTCGCCTTTATTCTCAATGGCAACCTGCTAACGCAGGGTACTGTGGATGAAGTGGTTGAGAAGGCAAATCTGACAACTTGGGCGGTCACCGGTCCGGATGTGCTCAAACTCGCAGAACGGCTCAGCAAGAATCCGGCCGTGGAGCAGGCTGCGCCTTTTGGCAATGCTCTGCACGTGAGTGGAGACGATCCTGAGGCCCTGGAAAAGGCTATTGCTCCATTTCGCACAGAACAGTACAAGTGGCGTCAGGTTGAGTCCGGACTGGAGGATGTTTTCATTCATCTCATGGAAAAGGCAAAGCGTAAGTCATGATGAGCAGCGGAAGATTTTCGCTAGGGCGGTTTTGGGCCATAGTCGTGAAGGAATTCATCCAGATGCGCCGGGACCGCGTGACCTTCGGGATGATGATAGGCATTCCGTTCATGCAGCTCATCCTTTTTGGTTACGCCATTAATGCTGACCCACGACACTTGCCCACAGCAGTTGTGCTGGCGGACAACGGGCCGCAAGGCCGTACTCTACTATATGCAATTCAGAACAGCACTTATTTTGATCTGGTACGCCGAGTAAAAACCGAAAAGGAAGCTCGTGAAGCTCTGGCTCGCAACGAAGTCCAGTTTGTGGTCAATATCCCTGAGAATTTCAGCCGAGATCTGCTGCGAGGCGACAATCCGGCTATTCTCATTGAAGCGGACGCGACCGATCCCGGCACAACCGGGATAGCTCTAGGTTCGTTAACGACGCTTCTGAACACAGCGTTGCAGAATGATTTCAAGGGTCCGCTCGCCTTCCTTTCGACCACCACCGTTCCCATCGACCTACGGGTCCATGCGCTTTACAATCCCGAAGCAATCACACAATACAACATTGTGCCCGGGCTCATGGGGGTTGTCCTAACCATGACCATGGTTATGATTACTGCCCTGGCTATCACCCGTGAACGCGAGAGCGGAACAATGGAAAATCTGCTCTCGATGCCCACACATCCGGTCGAAGTATTGGTCGGTAAGATTATTCCTTATATTTTGGTTGGTTATGTCCAGGTGACTCTCATTTTGGTAGCCGCTCACTTATTGTTTGAGGTGCCTATTCTAGGAAGCCTTGTCCTTCTCTATGGATCGGCGCTGTTCTTCATAGCTGCAAATCTGGCGATTGGTGTAACCCTTTCCGCCATAGCCGAAAACCAACGACAAGCGATTCAGATGGGGTTCTTCTTCTTTTTGCCGAATATATTGCTGTCCGGGTTTGCATTTCCATTCCGAGGGATGCCGGTGTGGGCGCAATGGATCGGGGAAATTCTGCCGCTCACCCATTTTCTACGAATCGTCCGAGGCATCTTGCTGAAGGGGAATGGTCTGAGCGATATTGTGTTTGAGATTTGGCCGATTGCGATTTTTACCCTGGTCGCTCTGATGATTGGCGTGAAAAGATACCGGCAAACACTGGATTAGATACCGACCCGCACAGACGAGTGGGTCTACGATGGAACTGGGCTGATGGTAGGCGCCAGCCTCCGTGCCGGCGCATTTGACAACGACCGGCAGGGACGCCGGTCGCTACCGAGTTGGGGAAAGGGCCTATCGGTTAATGGTTGACAATCTTCGCCTACGCATCAAACCGTGTCGGGCACGGCCCGACCTACCTTCTACATCTCCAGCCTTACCCGTTCCAGTTCATCTAGATCGTGCTCCAGTCCCATCTCTCTGAAGAGTTTTTCTGCTTTGTCTAAATAGCCTTTGGCGTCTATTCCGTTGAGCTGCTCGTATTTGCTCTGAGGTTCGAGAAGGCGCTTTCCCACTTCAAAGTAGGTACGAGATAAATCCGGCCTTGCGCCAAGGCGCTCACCCTCTTTAATCGACTTACCCCACCACTTGAGGGCCTTGCGCTGCTTGCCGATCAGCCAGTAGTAGAGGCCCATGAGCCTGAAGATTTTGGTCCTGTAAGGGGCATATTTGCGTGCATTCCTCAGGGCAGCCTTGCCGCTTCGATAGGCGTTCCTTCTGATATTCGGGTCATTGGATGAAGTCTTTGCGCGGATTTCTTGCACCGCTTGAATATCAGCCATGAAACGAGCCACGAGGTAGCAAGCCGCATACATGGGCGCCACCCTTTTTTGCCTCTCATCGATAACGCAGGCCTGGATTATTGTTTCTTTAGATCCTACAATGTCTCCCAGCAACAATTGGGCTTCCCCTCTGAGGCCAAGGATCCACATCTCCTCATTTTCTGAACCTTGTTCACCGAAGTAAGACATGCCTTCCTTGGACTTAGCGAGGGCTTCGTGCAATTGACGCTTTCTAACGAAATAATCGGCACGTAGTAGGAGCGCACACAAAATAGCGAGGGCATAGTCATGGCGTTCGCCTGTCAGAAAGAATCTCTCGATTACATCCGTCAACTGCTCGAAGTCACCTTGTTCCGCTTTGGTCAGACCGTACGCCAGCATATACACTGATACATGCCACAGGTCACCATCTCGCAGGCCCTGATCTATAAGATGCTGGTCCATTTTTTCGATTTCATTCCATGAACCCTGACAGAACTGCTTTGCCGTATTGAACATTGCGTACGGTACATTGTCTCGTGAAATTCCCATCTGCCGCGAGTATTCCAAACAGCGATCAGCAAGATTGAAGGATATGCCGCCCGCAGAAAACCCACCGGCAGCACCGGCCCACCATTCAGGTCCGTTTGGCATTTTTGCAATATCGTGCCTGGTCGATCTTCTCAGGCCAGCCGTATCACTAAAGATCCATCGGATGACGTCGGTGTGCCACAGTGCCATCTCGACCTTGTACATGAGCTCGAAGATCTCATTTTCGCGCTCGCTGGGTACAGCTTTCGCCGTACAAGAGGGCAAGTACAGGGTCTTGAGCACGACGACTAGATCGCAAACCAGTTGTATAGCGCCAGCCAGATTGGTTTTTGGAACGGACACCCCCCAACGCTGCAATACCTTTTCCAAATACTCTAAAGCCTTCGTCCACTGAGCCTTGTTGCAGAGCGCTATCCCGATATTTTTCTCAAACTTCGCAACCTTTTCCGGGTCAGCGGTAGCGCCGTATTTGAGAAGATATAGTCTCAAACCTTCCTGATAGTAATGGAGAGCCTCACTGGAGCCCGAAGAGCGCAGGGCTTCTTCTCCGGCCTTTGTCATGTATTCTTCCGCCTTAGCCAGGTCTTCGCCCTTGCCATAATGGTAAGCGAGCATGCCGTAGAATTCGTGCAATCGTTCGTGGAAGATTTTCTCGATAGATTGGGCCACCTTGAGGTGCAGGGCTTTGCGTTGCTGTAACAAAGTGGACTCGTACGCGGCCTCTTGCGCCAGCGCGTGCTTGAAGAGATACTCCAGCTCTTGCATCCTCATGCGATCTCGGATGAGCTGCACATCCTTCAGGTACGCGAGCCTGTCGTCCACATCCTCGATGGAATCTGCTACATCTTTGATAATCCGGTCGAAAAAGCTCCTGCCGATCACGGACGCAATCTTCACCAGCTCTCGTGTCCGCTCGTCAAGCCGGTCTATCCTAGCCATCAGTACATCGTTGATGGTCGGCGGAATCACTACCTTCTCAATTTTTTCCGTGACCTCAAAGCCGTCATCTCGCTTCGCTACAGCCCCTTCATCAATCAGCGACCGCACTACCTCCTCGATGAAAAAAGGATTCCCTCCAGCACGATCCACTATCTGGCGCTTGACCGTGTAAGGAAGGCCCTTTATGGCGAGCATGTTGTCGATGAGGGTCTCACTGTTTGTCTTGTCCAGAGGCTGAAGCGCGATTTCCACATAGTGGGCGGGCAGCCTTTGCTCTATGGTGGCAACCTTGCCGTCACTGCTGTCGAAATAGCCGGGACGGAACACATTGATGAAAGCAATTTGGCGTTTCTCCACCAGTCGATAGAGCGCGTCCAAAAGTTCAATGGAACTCGTATCCGCCCAGTGCAGGTCCTCTGTAACTACTACGGTCGGCCGCAACTCAGCTCCCTTGATCATTAACTCTCGTACGTTCTTGAAAATAAGTTTCTCCAGCGCCTCGCCTTCTATGCCCTTCACTCGTTCCGCATGTTTTCCCATGAGCTTCATGCCCATCAGGGTTGCCACAAATGGCAAGATCTCATTGGCCTCTTCCGGATGAACCGCTCTGATGGCCCTTTCGAGCTTGTCGAACGCAACGGTTTCGGGGTCGCCCTCCCCGATCTCCGCCCATTGTTTCAAGAGGTCAATTATTGGATGAAAACTCAGATTCTTGCCGATGGAGATGGCCCGACCTTCGAGAAGCGTCACACGCTTCATAATGTGGCTTTTCTTCAACTCAGCGATGAGGCGTGACTTGCCGATGCCCGCCTCTCCGATCACATTGACTACCGAGCCTTCACCATTGATGGCTTTCATCACCTGGAACTCGAGTTTGTCCAGCTCTTTGTCTCTGCCGATCATCTCGGAAGAGACTTGTCGGTCGAAACGGACGGCGCCGCGGTCTCTCCTGACGTTCAGTACTTTGAAAATGTGGACAGGCTCTGTGTGACCTTTGACCTTCCTCAATCCCAGATCTTCGAACGTGAAGAAGCCTTCAGCCCGGACGTGCGTATCGTGGCCCACCAGGATCTCACCCGGACTTGCCAGCCCGCTCAACCTGGAGGCGACGTTGACCGCATCGCCGGCAACTCCATGTGTGCCTTTGTCCGGGTCCACATCAGCAGTGACCACAAGCCCTGTATTTATCCCACTATGCATAGCAAGGGGAGCTCCAAGCTTCTCCTCGTACTGTGGGCTCATGGACTTGACCAGTTCGTGAATTTCTCTTGCAGCGTGGATGGCGCGAATAGGATCGTCTTCGTGGGCCCGAGGGACGCCAAAGAAAGCCAAGATACCGTCCCCCATAACGCGCTCGATAAAGCCCTCGTACTTGGCTACGATCTGTTTGACCCCCGTGAATATTCGACCGGTTATTTCCTTGACCTGCTCTGGATCGAGCTCTTCCGTCATGGACGTGTAACCGCTAAGATCTGAGAACAGGGCTGTGACGTTCTTGCGCTCAGGTTCGGGGGTGACGCGTGGTGGGTTTGTTCAGGTTCGGTCTCAAGGCTGAAGCCGGTGACTTGGAGACGGGATCCACAGCGCCCACAGAAATTCATGCCCGCTGGGTTCTCGAACTGGCATTTCCGGCATTTCATGGCTTCCCCCGCCAGAGGGTTGAGAAGCGGCGCTCGGAAGAACCTTCAATCCGGGAGGATAGGCGACTTGATGGAGTGAATATGGATCATCCCCACCCGCTGACGATCCTGGCCCACTTTAGGGAGCGAGTGCACTTTTGTCAATCGGTTCCTTGCTCTCCAAGACGGTAGGGCCGCCCAGGGCTGCCAGGATGATTGACAATCCTTGGCTGACACCCGTCATGTCGGGCACGGCCCGACCTACCTTCTGGTCTTCTCCGTTAACATCTGAAAACGACTGGCAGGGACGCCGGTCGCTACCCCCAGAGTACCGAGTGCCGGGGTGCCACGGACCTGCAATGCAGGTCCGTGATTCTTTGTTCCAATGTTTCGCGTTAGATCGCGAATAGGTATGAGAAGAGCCGTCAGTTGCTTACCAATAGCTTGAATGAGGCAACACCTTTTGCCTTGAGATCCTTCACCAGGTCATCAGCTTTCTTTTCCGACCTAAAACTTCCCAAAGAAAGTCGGTAGATTACACCCGATTTAGGCATCGCAACCGGCCGGAGAACTGCGTCATAGCCCCTGGATTTCCAGCTACGAGCCTGCTGTTGAGCAATTTGTGGATTAGTGAAAGCGCCGACCTGGACCGTATACCTCTTTGCGCTCACATCGGGCTTTTCTGAACCGTGTTTTGCATGGGTTTGCGTGTTTTTCCTGTGGCGAGCGTTATCTGGCTCTGGGCTCGTTTCTTTTTTCACGACCGATTTCGAGCCTTGCGTATCCGTATCTTTCTTTGGAGATGCGCTTTCCGCTTCCAAAGAAGCCTTTTCCTTATCGGCTTTCCTAATCGGATGGGTAGATTCGTCGCCTAGTCCTGGCTTCCGTTCGTCGGGAAGGCTCCCTTTGCTATCAAATGCGATCACAGGGGAGTGAGCGCAAATTTTGTCCGGATGCGCGGACGCTGCGTTGGCGCCTGCCGGGTAGCCGAATTCGGATCGAGGCTGGTCCGAGGAAACAGATCTTTTGCCGACGGCAGCGGGAGACAATAACAACTTCACGTTTACGGCCACAAGAAGAAGCATTAAGACAAATACGCCCACGACGGCAAGGGCGAGCCATCCGTTCTTGGGGGAACTGTTTTTCCCTTCATTGCGTTTGGCCGGAGTGTTTCTCCTTGAAAAGGAGCGTCTTCTCCGGAAGAGACGCGGAATCTTCACGAGCGCTCTCACATTCTTTCGGGAGCGGTTACCCCTAAGATTTTGAGACCGTTTGCCGTCACCTGGCGAACCGCCTCGACAAGATATAGCCGAGCTTTCTTGACTCTCGAATCTTCTGTAAGCACCCTGTTGTCGTGATAATACGCGTGGAATAGTTCGGCCAATTCCATCAGGTAAAAGGTTATCCTGTGCGGTTCGAGCGTTTCCGCAGCTTCCGCAAGCATGTCAGGGAAATCACCAAGATGCTTCATTATCCGGAGTTCTTCCGGTAATGTCAGGGCAGACAGGTCCGGATTGCTCATATCCGCGTCTATTCCTCTTTCCGCCGCGATGCGAAAGATGCTGGCCACCCGCGCGTGGCAATATTGCACGTAATAAACAGGATTATCCCTGGACTGCTTTTTTGCGAGGTCCAAATCGAAGTCCAAATGGCTGTCGCAGCGTTTGGTAAGAAAGAAGAAACGTGCGGCGTCAGCGCCCACCTCGTCTAGCACCTCCCGAAGCGTCACGAATTCACCCGCCCGGGTTGACATGGAAACCTTTTGTCCTTCCCTGACAAGCGTTACAAACTGGACCAGCAGCACACGCAACACGTCAGGCGAATGGCCGAAAGCCTCCATCCCGGCCTTTACTCGAGGCACATATCCGTGGTGGTCCGAGCCCCAAATATCAATCAGCATTCCGTACCGCCGACGCAACTTGTCTTCGTGGTAGGCCACGTCCGCGGCAAAATAGGTAGGCTCTCCCGTAGCTCGGACTAGCACGCGGTCTTTCTCATCAGCGTGGTCTTCCATAACGAACCACAGAGCGCCCTCTTTCATCTCGGCCTTTCCGCGGCGCCGAAGTTCATCCAGGGCAGTGGAAACGGCATTACTTTCGTGCAATGTCCTTTCTCGGAAATAGTTGTCATAGTTCACGCCGAATCGAGCCAGATCGTCCTGGATATCGGCCAATATCCGGTCGGACGCATACTGCGCGATCAGGGGAATCGCTTCGCTTTCCGGCAGACTTGAAAGTTGTTTTCCAAGAGGAACTCCTTTCAGCTCGGCCGCCAGATCACGTATATAGTCCCCGCGATAATGATTTTCAGGAAACTCAATATCCTCGCCCGACAACTCCCGATACCGTACAAGGACTGAACGCCCCAATATGGTCATCTGATTGCCCGAATCATTGACATAGTATTCCGTGTCAACCGCGTAACCGCAGGTTTTCAACAGTCGGGCCAGAGTATCGCCCACGGCCGCGCCTCTCCCGTGACCGACATGCAAAGGCCCGGTCGGATTGGCGCTTACGAATTCCAGAAGAATTCTCGGACTTCCCGCTTGAACGGAGCTTCCGTAATCATCCTTCACTTTGTGGATGGTGTGCAGCACATTTTGCCAGACATCAGGGGCGAGGAAGAAATTTATGAATCCCGGACCAGCGATCTCGGTTTTCAGGAGAAAACCCGAGCCCACCTCAAGGTGGTCGCTAATGACAGCAGCCAGGTCTCTGGGTTTCATTCCGGCGTTTCCGGCCAAAACCATCGCCGCATTTGTCGAATAATCACCGAATCGTGCGTCTTTGGTCCGTGAGACTTCTATTGTGAGGGTTTCGGGTTCATGCAGGTTTTGCAGCGGACCTTTCGCGGCGCGTCCCACGGCGTCGCGAACTAGCGTCCTAATCGATTCTTTCATTGAATGTTGTCCTCAAGCGTTTTCATTTCTGTTTTTCAGCCTCCTTGTCCTCGTCCGGTCGTTTCAAAGTGACATCCCTGGTATATTCCGGGCATCGCGTCGTAGTGGCGCCGTCCATAGAAAATTTCTTGTTACAAGTTTGCCTCCAGGCGCACATGACGCATATGGTTCGGTCATTTTCCATTTTTGCTCCTTACGAAAAAATTATGTAGCAAATCTATGCCTTATAATCAAGGTATTATAGTGTGCTTTATGCATTGTCTCTTGCTAACAAGCGCCGGCATGTCATTGCGAGGAGTGAAACGACGAAGCAATCTCCATCGCGAAAAGTATATCATGCCATTTGTGAAATATATTTATGAAGCGCCAACTGATCAGACAGCCGACTACCCCTCAGGTTGCTCTCCGGACAGCGACGAAGTCAATAAGCCGGAAATATCATGAACCAAACATCCATCGGAGGGTCTTATTCATCGAAGACAATAATACCTTAATTTCAATCGGTTGATGTCGACCGGTTTCGGCTTAATCTGACATTGGTTGTTGGCTTAGCTCAGCGAAGATGTGGAACATGTATGCCAAGGTCATTCCCGTGTAAACGGGAATCCGGAATTCTCCCCGCGAAAGCGGGGATCTAGTCCCGCTCGATTCCCACTTTCGCGGGAATATTTTCCTGGATTCCTGCTTTCGCAGGAATGACGGCGCCGTATCCGGTGGTCACACTGTTCTGAGTTAATTTCCGTAATCCGATTTAAAGGATCGCCACACGAGATTCCCGGCCCCCCCGGTAATCTCATGTTTAGTTTTTGCAAATTGGAGTGACACTTCTCCAGCGGCGCCTATTTTTATTTTGATCGGAACCCCTGGACCGCGGCGCTGGTTTTTGATAAAAAATAAGGCAAGGAGTGTGCTATGGAGTTAATCAATCCCGAACTTCTTCGACTGGTTCCGGGAGAAAGCATTCAAGCGATGTTTTCCAAGAATCCCGACGACCAGGGAGAGATCGGGTTTTTCGTGCGCTCGGTCTCCGGCATAAACGGCCACAACCGCGATCCGATCGTACGACAGCGCGGCGGACTTATCAAATATGAGGACGTATTTCTGGTTCTGACCATGATCGAGGTTGAAGGAGAGAGCACCGAGTTCTTCGATATATGGTGGAATTATCACGCGGCCGGAGCGGAAGAGCATTTTCGTAAAATGGCTCAGCAGAAGAGCCTGACCGTCTATTTTTACACCGAGGCCGGGAAACAGTTCTCGATTGAAACCAGCAATGAATTCCGGAAGTTTTTTTCCTATTTACCCGGAGTAATCGATCAATCCGAGCCTTGGACTGAAGTCGAATTCGACAGGGCCCTGCGAGGATTTTGCGCACAATCTTACCCGAAGGAAAATCTGTGGGAGATGATTGTGCATAGGTCCGAGATGGTCCAAGTGGAGGAGGCCCCGGCAGAAGGCCTGGACAGCTACCCGGGCGTTATTCCTGAAGAATTGAAACCTTTTTACGATTATCTTCCCACCCAGGGACACTCAATCAAAATAATCCCTTCCACGTTTGAAGAAAAGGCTATGGACGGTGACCCGGAAGAGTTCCTCTTCCCTGCGCCGGTAAAAACGGTGCTCCGCTGTGGAATCCGATGGGCAAAAGGTTACCCTGTGGCCCCCATACCTTTTATTCCCGGACACGGCCTGGCCGTCCCGCCGGATGACACCGAATACTGATAGGGGCCACGGAAGCTTCACGATGCCGGCGCTTTGCATCCTGATTTCATATCATCTTTCTGATAGGCAGGAGGATTTCAACCCGCCCCGTGCCGCGTGCTAACTATCAATTTTATCGATGATTGCCAGGATTCCCTTCTTCAGTCTCGGTATATCTCGTTCAGCGGCTACCCACACCTCGTCCAGATCCACCGCAAAGTAGTCGTGAAATTAGTATATTGCGCATGGCTGTGATTTGAGCCCAAGGAATCTCGGGATAGTTGTCTTGGAGATTCCGGTTGAGTTTAGAGGCGGCCTCGCCCACAGTCTGTAGGTGATGGATCATCCAAATCTGGAGCAGTTCTTCGGAGTCAAATGCTTTTCTTCCTCGGGACACGTATCGTTCGATCTTTTCGACGGCCTCCAGGATGTCAATCAAACGGTCTCTGTCGCTCCTCATAGCGGTACGGCCTCTTTTAACACTCTATCCCGAATTCGGGGCCGCAAGCCATTCTCGCTCACCACGTCCACTTCGCAACCCAGCAACTCTTGCAGTTCAAGCCACAGAGCCGCATGATCCAAGAGACTTCTCCCCGACTCCATCGTGACAAGTAGGTCAAGATCGCTTTTCTCGTCCGACTCTTCGCGGGCTACGGACCCGAAGATTCTGATATTACTTGCGCCATGACGAGCCGCAACTCGAAGAATCTCTTCCCGCTTCTTTTTCAAGACTTCGTTGATGCCCACGACTCGATCCTTTGGCATTGGCGTTCCCGGCATTGCCCATCCCGGCGGGATTTACTTTTCAGTTTTCTTAAGTTGTCTCAGCTCTTTGTTGCAGCGCTGGAGGTCGCGGTAAAGCCCGTCGATTTTTGCGATCTCAGCCTCGGATTTTTGCTCTAGCTTCTCCTGGGGTTTTGTTTCGGGCTTTTCGTCTGATTTTGCTTCAGGCTTGTCCTCGGCTTTTTCCCCCGACTTGTCCTCGGACTCCGATGGATACTCGAGTTTGATTATTTCTTCCCTGATCTTGGAGCATTCAGCGGTTTTGACCACGTCCGGTCGGCAGGCGTCCCTGCATTCCTCATCTTTGGTTCTCAATTCCAACATTTTTTTTCGTAATTCTATGATCTTAAGTCTTATTTCCCGAACTTTTTTGAATTCCTTTTTCTCAAAAGCGGCATTCAGATCTTTTTCTTTTGAATTGACATCTTCTTGAATCTGCTGCTTGTTTTTGTCAATTTCCCGGCATTCTTCGCAAGTCACCGCGCGGACTTGGCCGACAGCGAAGATCATCAGAACTCCGAAAATAATTAATATTGTGTTGGTGCGTGCCAATTCGGCTACTCCTGTGTTTACGATCATTAGCTCAGGCGAAAGACTTTTTCAATTCATTTTAGGCGCGGCGTTTGCTCAAAAACGGTGCAGAAACGTGGCCAGCCCTTGGAGCATGTCGGTTCCGGAATTGGAATTATGAAGCTCGTCCCCCTTTCCCCACATGTTACCATTGGAAAGATGTCTCCATTGCACCCCGAACGAAATGCTTCCGCCGTACGGCATACATTTCTCAAAGCCGCAACCGCCCATGAGGGACCAGTTCCACCTGGAACCTGAATTTCTGTAGGTTTCGGACACATAGCTCATGCCTGCCCCGCTTTCCAGATACGTGTCCCATCCCCTTGGACCGCCGGGAAATGTGAATCGTCCCTTAGGGAGCCACCCCAATTCGTACCCGTCGTGAAAATTGAGTTTCTTAAGGCGCTCGATGTTTCCTTCATAATAGAAAACATATGAACCGAGCAGGGCGACCTGGACCTCGCCCAAGGCCGGCCCGCAAACCGTCATAGTGGGATATCGGCTCACGCGTTTACTGACTTCCAGGGTAGCGTAATCAAGTTCGGTCGAGGTTCCAATAGTTCTACCATAGGCGAGCTTGACCAGATAATCCGGATTCGGGGCGAAACATTGGCCGAGCGCCATGTCGGGCGTTTGGCCTATAGGGACCTGCTGAAATTGACCGGGGCTTCCGAAGGCGCCGCAATCGTAATTCGGGCCGGTCAAGCCGTCCCAGCCGAATCCGGGCGACCAATTTAGGAAAACGAGCAAACTTAGTGACAAGCCGACACACCTGCAAAGTCGACAAACCAACCTCACACGGGTCCTCCATACATTAAATTGCACTCAACACATCAGACGATGGCGGGCTCGCTAACACGGACCGCGCGGCGTGTCAAGAAAAGAAAGCTGAGAAACCGTATTTATTGAGTCAGATCCCGCTCGTTCCGCCATTGCGAGTAGTCGATGGCGCCACAGGCATCCGCAAATCCCCCCTCAATCCCCCCTTTAGTAGAGGGAGGTACGGGGGGATTTTGACCGGCAATCCCGCGTTTCGCGCGGGACGCTCCCATCGCCGATTCCGTGCAGGAGCGCATGGCCATGCGCTCTTCCTGGATTCCCGTTTTCACGGGAATGACGGCAGATTGCTTCCCCCGCATTTCAGCGGGGTCGCAATGACATCGTCGAAGATCTTGACAGCTTAGCTTCTCGTTGCTATTTCAGGTGTGTGAACTACCCCTTTGCCACCTCAATCGTCATTTTCACCACATCAAGAGAAGCAATGCATTTGAGGCGGCAACAAAGCAAGGAGCGTAAGCTTTTTTGGACGACTCGCAATCTGAGAAACCGCAGAAATTTTCACGTTGGATTTTAAATAGACTAGGGCTGGAGCGCGGCCCGACGGAAATCCAGCAGGTAATCGATGAGAGCGAAGAGCGCGGTCTGATTACCCCCGACGAAGGAGATATGATCGAAGGTATCTTCGATCTCAAACAGACGGTCGCTCGCGAGATAATGATACCCCGCACGCATGTGGTGGCCGTTCCACGGGAGTCCGGTCGCGAACACGTCTTGAAAACTATAATTGAGTCGGGCCACTCACGTATTCCCGTGTACAATGAGAACTTGGATCATATCGTGGGAATTCTTACCGCGAAAGATCTGCTTCCCCAGTGGCTGAAGGGCGAAGAAGATTTCGATATTTCAAGCATTTGTAGGCCACCTTTTTTTGTTCCCGAAACCAGGGCCATCAAGGATTTATTGAACGAGCTGAGGGAGAAGAAATACCAGATGGCCGTGATCGTAGACGAATACGGCGGAACATCAGGGATTGTAACCATAGAAGATATTGTTGAAGAAATAATTGGCGAAATTCGCGACGAGCATGATATGGAGGAAGAGCCCTTCTTAACTCAGCAAGACGGTTCTGTGCTGGTCAGCGCTAGGGTAGGGCTGGATGATTTTGAAGAGCGATTTGAGATTTCTCTTCCCAGAGACGGCTACGATACACTGGGCGGTTTCATAACTCATTTTCTAGGCAGAGTCCCGGAGAAAGGGGAAGAGATGTCTTACGGGGGATTCCGCATGCTTGTCCACGGGGGTGACCAGAAGAGGATAACTCGAGTCCTGGTAGTTCCAGCGGATGAGGACAAACTCCAAGACACCTCCGCCCATCCAGAATCCGGGCTATGATTGAGCTTCTGTCCGCGCTCGCGGGCGGATTGTTATTGGCCCTTGCCTTCCCTTCCTTGGGCTTTGACTTTCTCGCCTGGGTCGCCTTTATCCCCCTGTTTTGGTCATTGAGTCTCGTGTCCCGACCGAATAAGGCTTTCCTCTGCGGGACCCTTTTCGGATTAGGCTTCTTCCTTGTAGATTTGAACTGGATTTACGGCACCTTGGTGACTCAGGGCCATTTTGCGCCCGCTGTGGCAGTAGTCGTATTCCTGGCAATGATAGCTTTCCTGTCGCTGTTCCCCGCTGGTTTTGCCTATGTTGTTGCCCTGTTCGCGGACAGAGGAATCAGCCTGGCGCATGTGGCTCCATTCGTATGGGTCGCTCAAGAGTATGCGAGAGCCATGCTGTTTACCGGATTTCCTTGGGACTTGGTGGGTTATTCCCAGGCAAGCCGTTTGACGCTGGTCCAAGTGGCGGATGTGACTGGAGTTTACGGAATTTCATTCTTGATTTTGCTGGTAAACGCGACTCTGTGGGAATTGTTGAGGGCAAAGGTTAAAACAAGCCGAATTCCCTGGAAACTAATCGCCGCCTCTGTTTTGGCCTTCGCGCTTATTCTTTCGTACGGACAAGTCAGGATCAAGCAATTCTCTTCAACTGATAACCAAACCAGTGGGTGCGCAATCGGGGTCCTGCAAGGTAACATACCTCAGGAAGCGAAATGGGAAGGCGCTAGCCGACAAGCGACATTTGCCACATATGAGAGACTTGGCCGCAAGGCCGTCGCACAAGGGGCGGGATTACTTATTTGGCCCGAAACAGCCGCTCCTGTTGTGTTCGGAAGCGGGGACCCGGATTGGATGCGGCCGGGAATGATCTCAGACAAACTGGGAGTTCCGATGCTTGTCGGAGCGCCGTTCCTGATGAGGGCGGGCGGGGATAGTAACTATTACAATAGCGCCTTTCTTGTCGATTCGGGAATGCTGCGTTTTCGATATGATAAAATGCATCTTGTGCCGTTCGGGGAATACATGCCGTGGTCGTGGATACTTCCCCTTGGTCCGGGAATTGCCGCTCGCGAAGCGGATTACGCTGCAGGAGACACAATGACGGTCATGCGTTGGGGAAACTGTCCGCCTTTCAGTGTGTTGATATGTTATGAAGCCATATTTCCCGAACTTGCACGGCTGGCCGTTAAGAGCGGAGCCAAACTACTGGTGAACATTACCAACGACGGATGGTTCGGCGACACGGCGGCGCCACACCAGCATCTCGCGATGGCCGGACTGCGGAGCATCGAAAATCGAGTGTGGTTGATCCGCTCCGCGAACACCGGAATTAGCGCGGCTTTTGACCCGTCCGGCAGAATGGTGAGATCCCTACCGCTTCAGAATGAAGGCCTGTTTACCGTAACTGTCAGCGAACCGAACGTGACGAAGTCCTTCTACAGTCGCTTTGGTGACGTTTTTGCTTGGGGCTGCGTCGGCATAGTAGTTCTTTTAGGTATCTCGGTCATTGGGCTCCGGGGGAGGCGAAAATCATGGATCCAAAATTGAGACGAACCGTTATCAGAACATCGGCCGGACTTGCGGTCGGGGCCATTTTGATATGGTTGATGATGTGGCTGGAATCGGTGACCACGATGCTCATGGTTGCGTTCATATTTGCCTATTTGCTGGATCCCGCGGTGCAACGCCTGGATTCATGGGGATTGCGAAGACCGTTATCAGCGTTTTTGATGTTGATTTTGGCCTTTTCCCTTGTGACAGCGGTGTTGCTCGTGCTTATTCCGAAAGCCTTTGAAGAAATCTCCTCATTTTCCGCGAAGGCGCCGAATTATTTTTCCGCTCTTCGGAGTTTGATTATTCAAGCGGCTGAAAAATTGAACATAACTTTGCCCCAGGACTGGCAAGATTTGTTGACCTTAATTGGGGAGAAGGGCAGGCAATATCTGCCTCGGATGGCCGCAATCACCACCGGTGTCATATCTGTTTTTTTCAAATCAACTCTTCACATTGTATCAACTATATTCTTTGTCTTGCTCATTCCCATTATCACGTACTATCTTCTTGTGTCTTTCGATAATATAAGGGCAGTGGTGATGGACCTTATCCCTCCATATGTTAGACAGCCCGTCCTGGCCAAACTCCGTGAAATAGATCTGGTCCTTTCCGGGTTTGTCAGGGGTCAATTGACCATAGCTTTGCTTCTAGGGATCTTATACACGATAGGTTTTGTCCTGATAGGAATAGATCTTGCCGTAGTGCTCGGCGTGTTATCCGGTATCCTCTGGATAATTCCGTACGTGGGCACGTTATTTGGGCTTATAACAGGCTCGCTTATGGCTCTAGTGAAATATGGGGACCTCTCTCACGTGCTCTATGTCGTTGGTTGGATTGCGGCGGTGCAACTGGTGGAAGGCTATGTGTTGACCCCCAGAATCGTGGGTCACGCTGTAGGGCTGCATCCGGTCGTGTATATGATGGCCCTCATAGTGGGGGCCAATATGTTTGGTTTTGTGGGATTGTTGGTGGCCATACCGGTTACTGCCGTGCTCAAGGTGCTGCTCGTGACCGCAGTGGCGGCGTATCGCAATTCTTACCTGTATAACGATCACATTGACGAGAGACCCGCGTTATGACGCAGGGGAAATTATATGTAGTCGCCACGCCTATAGGCAACCTGGACGACATCACTGTGAGAGCTATAGATGTCCTGAAAAGGGCCAATTTGATAGCCTGTGAGGATACGAGAAAAAGTCGGATACTTCTTCAACGATGGGATATCTCGGCGCCTCTCATGAGCCTGCATCGTTTCAGCGAAAGCCGCCGGATCAAGAGCATAGCAGAACGTTTGGAGCGAGGGGACCATGTGGCCCTTATTTCCGACGCCGGGACCCCTGCGATTTCCGATCCGGGGAGCAGATTAATCAAAGCTGCTTATGAAGCAGGTTTCGTGGTGACGCCCATACCCGGAGCATCTTCTATTACCGCCGCGTTGTCCGTGTCCGGGATGGATTGCTCTTCTTTCACTTATCTTGGATTTGTGCCCAGGAAAACCGACCAAAGAAGGATTTTTTTTGAGGATCTAGGTGCCGAAACGAGGACGACGATATTCTTTGAGACCGCCAGGCGTATCTCGGCGACCTTAGCTATTGCGGCGGAGATTCTCTCATCCAGAAGAATGGTAATGTCGCGGGAATTGACCAAATTGCACGAGGACATTATTTCAGGAACGGCCGATGTTCTACTGAAGGCCCTTGTAAGCAAAGGCGCTCTCAGGGGTGAGATGACCGTAGCAGTGGAGGGCGCTCCACGTCCGGAAAAGGAAGAGGACCCGGATGCGGCTGTCAAGCATTTGATGTCTGAGGGCTTCTCCGGTAAACGACTGGCCGAAGAGGCGCATCGACGGTTCGGAATCCATAAGACCGCGGCCTACAGGCGGTACCTGGAGCTAAAAAAGTCATCCACGCAATGAGGCGTCTCAGACAAACCGCAACGTCGCCGCGGCGGAATGTTATGAAAACGCTAGTAGGACCGGCATGTTGCCGGTCACGGTCTCACAGTTCTTCCCTGTAAATCTTCTGGACAATTTGCCGATAATGATGATAATTGTGATAGGCTTTTGGCCATGCCCAAGGAGGGGAAGTGTCCGACGAATCTCTGAGAGAACGTTTAGGAAAATTGCTTGATACCGCGGGTCACATGTTCTGGGAATTGAATCGTGAATTTCGTGTGATCTACGCAAATGATCTAGTCAAGCAGACGTTTGGAGACCCGGTCGGGAAAATATGCCATAATTTTATGGCCGGCGAGGACGAGCTGTGTCCTGACTGCGCAGTGAAGCGAATTTTTGAAGGCGAAGAACGTGCGATCTCGGAGCGCAAAAGATACAAAAAAGACGGCGCGGCCATATGGCTGCAGCATACTGCCACTCCGATTAGAAATGAAGCCGGAGAGGTCATTGGGGCTAGCGAGTTGACTAACGACACCACACTTCGTAGGCAGACTGAAGAATGGCTCAAGGATTCAGAGCGACTTTATCGCAATCTCGTAGAACAGGTGCCTGATGTTATTTTTTCTTTGGATAGAGAGGGCAAATTCAGTTTCGTGAATACGCAAATTGAGAAGTTCCTTGGATATCCGGTTCAGGCCATTCTCGAGACCTCGCTACAGGATTACGTTGCCCCGGAAGATAGGGCGCGTGTGCGAACGATATTGGAGCTGCAGCCTGACGCTATATGGGACGAAGAAGTGGCAGTTGTGGACGCGCGGGGTGATCGGAAGTTTGCACGAATTAGGTGTAAAGCGTCCTTCACCAACGGCGGCGGCGCCCTGGGATTTGAGGGTGTAATGCGAGACCGAACTACGAGGAGAAAGCTTGAGGAAGAATTGCGGGCTTCCAAAGAAGCGGTTCTCGAAAAAATAAAAATCATAGATGAACTGTATGAACATATCGTCCAATCGGGCAAATGCAAGGCTATAGAAGAGCACACCGCGGAAGTGGCGCATGAGTTGCGCCAGCCTTTGGCTATTGTGGGAGGTTTCGCTCGGCGTATGGTCCGTCAACTGGAGGTCTTGGATCAATTTGATATGGACCGACAAAAGCAATACGCCAACATTATAATAAGTGAGATTTCCAGGCTGGAACGTATTCTGGATCGCCTCATTGACTTCACCAAACGCGACAAACTCCGTCTGCGGAGAATTAATCCGAATGATCTTATCGAATACATCATCAACATTACAGAAGTTCGAATGAGAGAGAAGGAAATCGATCTGCGCCTCAATCTCGGAAGTGAGTTGGGGGATGTGCCTGTGGATCCTGGTCGTTTCCAGCAGCTCGTCCTTAACTTGGTGTCCAATGCTATTGAGGCATCCCCGGTGGGCGGTGTGATAGAGTTGGAATCCGGGGTTTCCCTACCGAGCGAGAAAGCCATCAGAACCGGCCAACTGCAATTTGAAGGTTTTTTTGAGATGAAAATAAGGAACTCCGGGCCGGTTATTCCCGACGAGGTCCTTCAGAACATCTTCAATCCTTTTTATACCACCAAGCAACAGGGCACAGGCCTGGGACTGGTTGTCTCAAAAAAGATCGTAGAAGATCACGCAGGATCCATTTCAGTGAAATCCGATACAGAAGGAACTGTGTTCACGGTTTGGCTGCCCCTGACACAAAGAGAAGACCCTCACAAGATTGAGTCGGAGCTAGAACCTGTTTTTGAATTTCAAGCCTGATTTGATGCGCTTCAGCTTGCCAACAGGTTTCTCAAGGCGGTTTCCATATCCGGAAAGTTGAAGTTGAATCCTTTCGACCGAAGCACGCCGGGAACCACCCTCTGTCCCTTTAGAATAACCGAGCCGAATTCCCCCAGAATGAGACGGATGATAAATGCAGGCGCCGGCATAAACGACGGCCGACGCAGCACGGATCCTATTGTTTTGGCCAAATCCTTATTCCTGATGGGAACAGGCGCGGCAAAGTTGACAGGTCCGTCAATATCGGGCCGAGACATGACGAATAGAGCCGCGCGGACTAAATCTTTGATATGAATCCAGGAAAACCATTGCTGTCCGCTACCCAAAGGGCCGCCCACGAAGAAACGGAACGGCTTGATCATCTGGCCAAGGGCGCCACCGTCTTTCCCCAGCGCTACCCCAAATCGAGTGATGACTACCCGAACGCCTTTTTCGCGTGCCCTGTAAGCTTCGTGCTCCCAGTCACGCGCCAGTTGGGCCATAAAATCATGGCCGAAAGGCGAGTTCTCGTCCAACTCCTGATCTGCCGTAAATCCATAGTACCCGACGCCGGAAGTGCTCAGCAGGGTCACTCCTTGGCCGGTTTCTCTGGGTATGGCTTCCACAAGGTTTTTCGTCGTCAATATTCGGGTATCGCGGAGGAGTCGCTTGTATTCTTCGTTCCATCTCCGGAAAGTGGTAGCGCCTGCAAGGTTAATTAGAACATCGTGTCCGGCGACCGATTCCTGCCATTTTCCGGTTTTTGTGGATTCTCCTATCACCCGGAATACTTCGCCGGGAAGATGCTCCCCCTTTCTTTCACTGCGGATAAGGGCCGTTACCTGGAGTCCTTCTTTCACGAAGGCCCTACACAAGTTGGTCCCCACAAAACCGTTTGCGCCTGTAATGAAAACTTTCATGGTGAAATCCCCCCTGGGCTCGTATGCGGAGAGAGCATATCTACCATTTGCCCTCAGCTACGCCGCAGCCATTTAAGAGTTTTCTGAAACGAGGTCCAGGAGGGAAACTCTTCTGCAAAGGGTTTCCCTCCCGGTCAGCTGCTTTCGGAAAGTTATTTACCATCCACCACTAAGCTCACAATCCATGTCATGATCCCTCTTCAGTCTCTTGTCCCAAAACGATCCCTGGCAGGTTTGCTCCGCACGATCCCGGCGAGGCTGTTTGTTCCCACTCGCCACAGACCTCGTTTTCCCTCGCAGGTCGCGCCTCTAGTATTTCTAGATCATAGTAGAAGTCTTTACCGGATAACGGATGATTGCAATCAATGACAATCGTATCATCTCGGATCTCTTTAATGATAACCGTGTCCGGGGCGTTGGACTGGTGGCTTATCATGGGCAATTCCATTCCCGGATAAGGCGTCATCCCCGCGGGAAAATGAAAATCAGCTTTGTTTTTTTCAAATTCCAGCTCATTATGTCTCGGTCCAAAGGCCTCTTCGGCGGGCACTGTAAAGGACAAAGTCTCGCCACCGGCGTGACCTATCAATCGCTTTTCCAGCCCCGGAATAACTTGCCGATAACCAGTCACAAAGTCCATTATTTCGGGTTGGTTGAGCCCTTTCAGCACCGGGCCGTTCACAATTCGAACCCTGTATTTTATCTTCACATACCAGCCCGAATCTTGAACTCGCGTCTCGGGCGATACAGCCCCTTCGGTCATAGGAATCTCCTTCCAAGTCTCAGTTTTATTCGAAATATCCAATACCGTGAGTCACAATTTTGAGCCATTTTGGACACGCCACAATTCAGACGATTCAATTAGTCCGAATCAATCGCAGTCGCCTCTTCGCTTAAGGTAATCACTCAGATCAGACTCCGTCACCTCTTCAGGCGCTACCAGCTTGTAATGCTTTTCTAAAGCCATGCCTATTCCTTCTTCACTCTGGGCAAATTCAAAGAGCGCTATTACTCAGTCTCGCATGAATTGCGCCGCCACTGGACGGCATACTGGCAGGGGAAAACGGTGTGCGCATACTCCAAAATCCTGCTCTATTTGAACTATACCCAGTTTATCGGCTCCACCTTTGGCCTGAACGGGCACAACGTAGTGCACTCCTTTCTTGTCCAACCCAACATATATTTCGTCAGTTTCCACCTGACCCATATTGGGTACGGTCGTGCGAAGATGGTTTTGGAGCGAGTAGCAGGTTATGCTTAGAAATATATCCACAAGTCGGTTGTAGCGGACTCTCGCGAGAAGAGCTTGTTCATCGTTAAAAGCATATTTGGCAACTATACCTGGCGTGGAATCGGGCACTTTTACGGCGATCATATTTTCGTTCGGAAACAGGGGGATATCTGGCACAATCACAAATTGATATTGAGAAATACCCATGGGTCGTATGATCCAGGTTTCACCCTTGCCTGCTTTGGACTGAATGGTTCCTGGCAGAGAGGCGCGATATCGAAAACTATAAACTAGGTCACCCAGGTTCTCAGGTAAAGAAATCCCGAGGTCCTTGGCGGCTCTAACAATATCTTGTCTTTCAAATGTCACGGCTTTCATGCCACGCTTAAATCTTGAGAAGAAGATCTTTTCTATAATTTTCGAATAGATCCCCTGCTTATCGTTCATCTCGCTCCTCTTATTATCATTTTCTCCCTGTCCATTTCAGTAGCACCACTTCTTCACGAAGTTGTTGTTTCGTCGCGGTTGCCAGTCGGGTGCGAAATAGGTCTATGCCCATTATCTCGTAACCCAAGTCCTCTGCTATACCCGCTAATAGCTGCCCCGTCCTTATCATTACTCTAAGATATGAAGCTTGATCACCAACCACGTAGGCCAAACTGGCGCCTGGCCGCAGCACGCGCCGAAGTTGAGACAGATGATGTGCCATACCCCCAAAATATAGCTTCGTTACACGCGCGTATAACCGCTCGAAGCCCGAGGTCTTCCCAAGCTCGATACGACGCTTTTCAATGGCATCCGAAATACGCTCTATATCGCTGTGGCCGGCAATTAAAAGATCGTCGGCATCACTCTTATACACGCTGCGTGTGTTGGAACGCACCAGTTCCTGCTTGACTTGGCGTAGGTTGTTCTTATCTTTTATAAATCCGAGAATCACGGATTCTAGCCGAGTTGTTCGCGTGTAATCCTTTTCGTTCGGGTAAGGTGGTGAAGTAATTACCGCATCGACGGAATCAGGCTTCAACAGCCGATCCGGATACCTGGCGTCTCCCAGATAAATTTGAGACGTAGGAAATACCCCACGACCCAAGCTATGCAAGTCCAATACCATCGCACGGATATTTTCTATCCATAAATCCAGCACCGGAGCATCATTCTTGGCACGCCCCACTCCAACTTCCGGTCCAAAGCAAAGATTGCTGATGCCAAACACGAGCGCGTTCGCGAGAGCCAAGCGCTCGTGGGCATCAAAACACTCGTCACTATTTTCCTTCAGAGTATCCAATAGCACTAATGTGCGATGAAGGGGAATCGGGCTGATGGAATTCTTTAAAAGTAGGTTAAGTGTATCAGTTGGCAGCGTCCGAAGTTTCACATTAGCAGCTGCCTGACCAGAGAAGAGTGGCAGATCAATGTTATGAAGGCCGTCTCGCGACAACCTTTCGGAGGCAATTGCAGCAACTTCAGTAGCATGTCGCAGTAAGCCGTCTGGATTCACCTGCCAGTTCACTTTTACGGTGCTGGCAAAGTGAGCCATTGGATTACGTTCGATTCCGAAACTGTTTATCCCGCGTTTTTTGCATTCGACCAGGGTTGTACCTGTCCCACAAAAAGGGTCTAGGACCGATTTACCCGGACCAAGATTGAACTTTTCAACATAATTTCGCACCAAATGGGCAGGAAAAGACAGGACAAACCGATACCAATCATGAATGCTCCGGTCTTCCGGATAGAGTCTGTTGTCCTCACCAGATGCCCTCTGAGCATCGGAGAAACCGGACGAATCGTTTTTATGAGCAGTCTCAACATTTCTGAGCAAGGCGTTTCCCCCTGGTATGCCTAAGGCAGGAGATGTTTATATGGCCACTACCGCTCCATTCGTGACCGAAGAATCATCATATTAAGTAATGTCAGGCGTCTAACTCAATAAAGATCTATTGTCTCATCCAGCATCTCACAAGATGTCCGGATGATTTCTTTTCCAGAACCGGCGGTTGAACACAAATGGACTGGCGCTCGGGGCAGCGATCTTGAAACGTGCATCCCTCCGGCAGACGTCGGAGATCCGGGACCTTTCCCGAGATCACGTACAATTTCTTCTTTTGGGCTGCTGCTTTGTCTATGCGAGGAATCGACTTGAGCAGGCCTATTGTGTACGGATGCTGAGGCGCCGCGAAGAGCGATTCAACGGGGGCTTCTTCCGCAATCATGCCCGTGTACATTACGGCTACTCTTTCAGCCATTTCCGCAACCACACCAAGATCATGAGTAATCAGTATGATTCCAGTCCTTAGCCTGACCTTAATATCGTTCATCAGGGCCAGGATTTGAGCCTGTATTGTCACGTCCAGCGCAGTCGTCGGCTCATCAGCGAGCATGAGCTTGGGATCACATGCCAGGGCCATGGCGATCATAACGCGTTGCCGCATGCCGCCGCTCAGCTGGTGAGGGTAATCATTCGCTCGATTCTCCGGTGACGGTATACCTACTTTATCGAGCATCTCCACAGCCGCATTCGCGGCCTCAGAATGGCTCATATTGCGATGAACCCGGTAGACCTCGGCAATTTGTTCTCCTACCTTGAAAACCGGGTTTAGCGAAGTCATAGGTTCCTGAAAAATCATCGAGATGCGATTCCCGCGAACACGACGCATGTCGGATTCATTCAGTTTCAGCAGATCCACGCCTTGAAAGGATATCTCGCCTGAGACGATTTTGCCCGGCGGAGGGACGAGGCGCATTATGGAAAGCGCCGTGACGGTCTTGCCACAAGCAGATTCGCCAACGAGCCCCAGTGTCTCACCTTCCTTTAGATCCAGATCGACGCCGTCCACTGCGGCTGCGGGGCCCTCATCGGAATAGAAGATCGTGCGAAGATTTCTTATCTTGAGTAGTTGATCCATTGTTATTGGTTTTCTCTTTATACCACTTCGTTGTCATAAACCCAATTCGACCGGCGCGGAGGCCGGTCGCTACCATTTCTCAGTAGGGCCGGCGTCCCTGCCGGCCATTCTTTTGCGAACAAATCACTAACTGATATCAAATGTCCAAATGCGGCAATATAAAGAATGCTCCGAAAAAGCCAGTTCCGAAAAAAAGCAGCGATACCAGGAGCGCCAACACCAGAAACGAACTGCGGTA